>Ga0209802_1001005_pt1 | contig 21595 bp, 22 predicted proteins | sample GraSoiAngelo_129_FD_185886 | JGI IMG/M metagenome (GOLD analysis project Ga0209802, IMG submission 185886) | Grasslands soil microbial communities from the Angelo Coastal Reserve, California, USA - 14_0927_12_40cm (SPAdes) (version 2) | ecosystem: Environmental > Terrestrial > Soil > Grasslands ... | reverse complement strand
CAAACCCCATCCCGTGCCCGGTGAACCCCGCGCAGATGTAGACGTTCGGCATTCCCTCGACGGGTCCCGCCAAAGGCAATCCAGATTCGGTGAAGCCCATCGTGCCCGCCCAACGGTGCGTGACCTCGTTCTTGACCCCCAGGTCGCGCGCCGCCTGCTCGAGGTGCTCCTGGATCTGAGCCGTCGGCTCCTCGTCGGTGGTCTGCTCCGTATCGAGTGATGTGTCACGCCACCCGCCCACCAAGACCTCGCCAGTCGACAGCTGCCGCCAGTAGTGGTAGCCGAAGTGCGAGTACACCGGCAAATCCGTGATGGCTTTCGTCTCAGGCACGGTAGCGAGCATCTGTGCGCGCGTGGGCTCAATCTTCACCCTCGGCACCAGCTGCGACGTGTACCCATTCGTAGCCAGGATCACGACGCCGGCCTCGCAGGCGACCTCGCCCGCCGTGACGGTGACGCCGTGAAGGTTGGGAACAAGACCGGTCACCTCCATGCTTTCGCGAATCCCACCTGGCTTCGCCTGCCGTGCAAAAGCCGCAACGAGCGCCACAGGGTCAACCTCCCCGTCGCGTGGGTTGACCAGCCGCGTCCCATCCCACAGCGCCGAGAATCCGTCGTCCTGGAGCAGCTGCTCGGACTCGATAAGCAGGGTGCGCTCCTCGTCGCTGTCGGGCAGGATCGCGCTGCCCAGCCTGCGGTAGCCGAACGAATGGCCGCGCACCGCCTCGATCATGCGGTCGTGGTTTTCATTGGTTAGCTCCCAGACGTCGCGCGCCTTCTGCCGTCCGTACGTACGGACCGCCTCCGCGTAGCTTGACGCCACACCGGCCAGCAGAAAACCTGCGTTGCGGCCGCTCGCGCCCCACGCGATGTGATGGCGCTCGACAAGCACGGCGTCGATGCGCCGCCGGGCGAGATGCCACAGCAGGCTGGTGCCGGCAATCCCGCCACCGATCACCAGCACGTCCGCCTTCTCCGGCAATGGCCCCGGGTACTTTTCCGGCGGTGGCGCCCAGAACGGCGTGCTCATGGCTCCCAATAGAATCAGGTTGCAAGTGGATTTCGAGAGCTACGACGTCCTGGTAGTCGGCGGAGGGCTCGCCGGCCTCAGGGCAGCGATAGCTGCGGTCGAGGCCAATCCCAGGGTAAGGGTCGGGATGGTCTCCAAGGTGTACCCGATGCGCAGCCACACCGTGTCCGCCGAGGGCGGCGCCGCGGCGGTGATGCGCCCCGAGGACTCGTACGAGACACACGCCTTCGACACCATCAAAGGCTCCGACTACCTTGCCGACCAGGAGGTCGTCGAGGCATTCGTGCGCGAGGCCCCGGTCGAGATCATCCAGATGGAGCATTGGGGCTGCCCTTGGAGCCGGGACCCTGATGGCAAGATCTCGGTCCGCCCGTTCGGTGGCATGACGACCTGGCGGACGTGCTTCGCAGCCGACAAGTCCGGCTTCCACATGCTGCACACGGTCTTTCAGACCTCCCTCAAGTACCCGCAGATCGCTCGCCACGACGAGGCATTCGTGACCAAGCTGCTGATCGAGGACAGCCGGTGTGTCGGCGTGGTCGCACTCGACATCCGCACCGGTCGCTTTGATGCGATCACCGCGAAGTCGGTGATCCTCGCGACCGGCGGACTCGGCCGCGTGTACGCCTTCACCACGAACGGCAATATCTGCACCGGCGACGGGATGGCGCTCGCCTACCGCGCCGGTGTCGGCCTCAAGGACATGGAGATGGTCCAGTTCCATCCCACGGGCCTGCCTTTCACGGGCATCTTGATCACCGAGGCAGTCAGGGGAGAGGGAGGCTACCTTCTCAACAACGAAGGGGAGCGCTTCCTCAAGCGCTACGTGCCGAACAAGATGGAGCTCGGACCTCGCGACATCATCTCCCGAGCGATGATCACCGAGTTCGAAGCCGGTCGCGGATTCGACGGTCCGCACGGCAAGTACATGCACCTCGACGTCCGCCACCTCGGCGAGAAGATGATCGACCGCAAGCTGCCGTTCATGCGTGAGCTCGGTCGCGAGTTCGTCGGCATCGACATCGTCAAAGATCCGATCCCCGTCCGGCCTGTCCAGCACTACATGATGGGCGGCGTGGACGCTGACATCTCGGGCGTGACGCCGATCCTCGGCCTCTACGCCGCCGGAGAGTGCGCGAACGTTGGTCTGAACGGGGGCAACCGTCTCGGCTCCAACTCATTGTCGGAGTGCCTCGTCTTCGGCGCCGCCGCCGGCCGGCATGCGGCGCAGTACGCCAGCACCGCCAAACCGGTGTCAGCGAACCCGGTCGATGCAATGCTGTGGGACGAAGCGCGCCGCGTCGAGTCGGGCTACCTCGAAAAGAAAGATGGTCACGAGCGCATGGGCGCGATCCGCGAGGAGATGCAGCGCGAGATGGACGCGGGCGCGGGCGTCTTCCGCACCAAGGAGGGCCTGGCGAAGTTGATCCGGCAGCTCGGCGGCCTTCGCGAGCGATTCGAGCGCGTCAAGATCGAGGACTCGAGCCGCACGTTCAACACCGAGCTGCTCGCGGCGCTGGAGCTGGATTTCATGCTCGAGGTTTCGCAGACCATCGCCGTCTCGGCGCTCGCGCGCGAAGAGTCCCGCGGCGCCCACGCCCGGCGCGATTTTCCCGAGCGCGACGACGCCAAGTTCCTCCAGCACACGCTTGCATTCCGGCGAGAGAGCGCCCGACCGCGCCTCGAGTACCGCGACGTCCACATCACGAATTTCCAGCCGCAGGCGAGGACTTACTGAATATGCCCGACAAACGAATCACCATCCGCGCGACTCGATACGACCCCGACAGGGACGAGAAGCCCCGTCTGCAGTCCTACGACATCCCGTTCTACGACGAGAGCATGGTCGTCCTCGACGCCCTGAACTACATCAAGTCGGACATCGACGGCAGCCTCAGCTACCGCTGGTCCTGCCGGATGGGCATCTGCGGCAGCTGCGGAATGATGGTGAACGGCACGCCCAAGCTGACTTGCAACGCATTCTTGCGTGACTACTGGCCAGGTGCGATCACCGTCCAGCCGCTCAACAACTTCCCGTTGATCCGTGACCTCGTGATCGATATGGACGACTTCATGCACAAGCTGAAATCGATCAAGCCGTGGATCATCCGCAAGCAGGAGCTTCCGCTCGGTGCCGGCGAGCACCATCAGACGAACGAGCAGATCGACGACTTCAGACAGTTCAGCGAGTGCATCAACTGCATGCTCTGCTACGCCGCGTGCCCGGTCTACGGCCTCAACAACGAGTTTCTAGGCCCGGCCGCAATCGCTCTCGCGCGCAGGTACAACCTCGATTCGCGCGACCAGGGGTTGAAGCAGCGATTGCCCGTGATCGGTGACGCCGAGGCGATCTGGGAGTGCTCGTTCGTCGGCGAATGCTCGGTTGTGTGTCCGAAGGGCGTCGATCCGGCGAAGGCCATCCAGCAGACCAAGCTCGACACCACGATGCGGTTCGTCCTCCCATACGGAAATCGCGATTGAGCGCTGAGCTCGAAGCCAGACAAGCGCCGAGGGAATATCCCTGGCGCATGCCGGCGAGCTGGTGGACGCGCAAGCGCCACTACTTCCTATATGTGGCGCGCGAGTTCACGGCGCTGCCGCTGGCGATCTGGCTGCTGTGGCTTCTCTATGACATCACCCAGAAGACGACGACCTTCGGCACGGCATTCGCCGTCTTCAGCATCGTCTGCCTGCCCTTCGCGCTGTACCACAGCTTTACGTTCCTCAGCCTGGCTGGCTCGATCATCCACCTGAAGCTGCTCGACCGACCGGTGTCGTCCCGCGTGATCGTCGCCTCGCAATTCGCGCTCTGGATCGGGGCTTCGGTCGTGATCGGCTTCCTTCTCCTGCGGCTGGCCCAATGAGCGAAGAGCTTCACCTCCCCGCTCGCCGGGGAGGTCGCCGCGAAGCGGCGGGTGGGGACAACGGCACAAGCAGGCCGGCTCTCGCCCACCTTTTCTGGTGGTTCATGTTCGCTCAGGGCGGCGTCATCGCCGCCATCCTGCTGCCGGTCCACATCCTGTTCCAGGGAATCCTCGGCCCGCTGGGTCTCGTGCGCGTTGTCAGCCTCCACAACCCCAACATCATCGGCAACCCCATCGTCAAGCTCTACCTGCTCGTCCTGATCGCGGTGCCGTTCTTCCACTTTGCGCACCGGCTGCGCTACCTGCTGGTCGACTTCGGCGTCCCGGCGGCGAAGAGCCTGCTCGCGCAGGTCGTGTTCTACGGCGGAGCAGTTCTCGTCATCATCCTCACGATCTACGTCCTCCTGACCACGGCGCCGATCTCTTTCTAGAAGGTGATGTATACCGTCGAGGCGATCCCAGCTCCCGAGCTGGGCAATGCAAGCTTTCTCGTCGCCGACACTGACCACGGTGTTGGCCTCGTCGTCGACCCGCTGCGCGACATCGAGCGCTACCTGCACGTCGCGACAAACCTCAACGTCAAGCTGACGCACGCGCTGGACACGCATCTCCACAACGACTACGTGTCGGGCTGCCGCGAGCTGGCAGCGGATGTGGGCGCGAACGTCTCAGCTCTCGAAGTCGGTGCCGACCTCGAGATCGGCGGGATCACCATCCGCGCGATCCACACGCCCGGGCACACGCCGGATCACAAGGCATACCTGCTCGGCGAAGGCGGCCGGCACCGAGCACTTTTCTCTGGCGGCGCGGTGATGCTCGGCGCGATCGCGCGCACCGATCTCTTCGGGCCGCACCTCGCGGTTCACCTCGCGCTGGAAGCCTTGAGCACTCTCCAGGTCCGGTTGCGCGGCCTTCCCGACGACATCGCGGTGTTTCCGACGCATGGCGGCGGGTCCTTTTGCGGGACTGGCGGACGCAGCGGCCATGAGACGACGCTCGGCCAGGAGCGCAAGACCAATCCCTTCTTTCTCACGACGGAGGTGATGCCGTTTCTCGCCCGGGCGCTGAATCAGCATCGCTACCCGACCTACTACCGAGACATGGGTGCGATCAACAGGGGAGGGGCCACGCTCATCGGCAAATCGGTCCCGCCACTCGCCGCCCTCACCGCCGACGAGGTCGCGCGGATGATGGACGATGGCGCCGCGGTCGTGGATGTCCGCATCGGCCGTGACTACGATCGCGGCCACATCCCGGGCAGTTACAACGTCGGGATCGACGGCCCGGTCAGTGCGTGGGTCGGCTGGCTGATCGCGCGCGGTCGTCCGCTGATCCTCGTCGGCGGAGGTGACAAAGAGCTGCACAAGGCGCAACGGCAGCTGCTCAGGATCGGCTACGACACCATCGCGGGCGGCCTGGACGGCGGTATCGAAGCGTGGCAGTCATCGGGGCGGGAGGTTTCGACCTTCGAGACGATCGACGTCGAAGACATGGCCCAGTGGGTGCTCAGCGCGGAGCCGATGACCGTCGTCGATACTCGCGACGAGCACGAGTGGGTGGCAGGTCATGTTCCGGGTGCGGTCCACATGTATGTGCCCGACGTGCCGCTTCGGGCAGATGAGATCCCGCGCGACGCGCCGGTCGCGGTGCACTGCGCGTCAGGCTATCGGGCGGGGATCGCGGCGAGCCTGCTCGAGCAGGCGGGGCTGAAGCGGATCATCCACGTGAACGGCGAATACAGCGACTGGGACCGCCTCCACCTGGCGGAGTCTGTCCCGAGCTAGGGGAAGCTCAACTCTTCCCCGCCTGCGCGGAAGTACCGCCCGAAGGGCGGGGTGGGGCTGACCCGGCTATGTCTTCTTGGCCCGGCGGCGGGCAGCCGGCGCACCCGGCCGTCTCCGGCTCTTCTTGGCCCGCCAGATCTCCTCCGACGGCCACTGGCTGCCCCATTCAGCCGTCACGTATTGGTAATAGGGATGGTCCACCGCGTCCTCCGTTGCGTACAGCTCGCGAAAGTCCAGCACGTCGAATCCGGCCCGGCGCAGGATCTGGAACAGCTCCGAGTGGCTGACGTGGAACTCGGTGCTCGCCCCGACCTCGTCGTCCGTCCAGTCGAGGCGGTGCATTCCCTTCAGCGGCCGCACGAGTTGCGTCCCGATCCGTTCGGTGTCGGCCGAGCACACCATCTCGAGGTCCGTCGAGCGCATGAAGACCAGCTCGCCGCCCGGGCGCAGAAGGCGCGCGGCCTCTGGGATCCACAGGTCCGGATCGCACCACAAAGAGGCGCCGTATTCGGAAAACGCCATGTCGAACGATTCGTCGGGGAGCGGGACCGCCTCCGCGTTGGCCTTGAGAAATTCGAGGCCCAGGCCGAACTTCTCGTTCATCTCACGCGCAGTGTCCAGCTGTGCCGGCGTGATGTCGACGCCCAGCACCCGGCGGGCGCCGTGCTTCTTCAGCCATGCCCCGAAGTAGGCGGTGCCGCATCCGAGCTCGATGACCTCGAGCCCGCGCAACTGCGGCAGGACCTTGATCTCAGACTCGGGCGTGTGCCATCTGCCCCAGGTGATCTCGTCCTGCGCCCATGACTCGGTCGCGCTGGCGGCCGTGTAGTTGGCGTTCGACACCGTCCACACCTCGCGGTTGCGGACTGCATACTCAGGGAGGCGCTTAGGCATCGGTGGTCGCCGCCTCCAGCAACGCCGCGAACTTGCGCCGGGCGGCCTCACGCCGCGTCGGGATGTGCTCGCGAGGCCACATTCCTTTGGGTGCCTGGTAGCCGGCCAGGATCTGCCGCGCTACCGACACGCGGTGCACCTCGTCCGGCCCGTCGTAGATCCGCGCCGCCCGCGCGTGGCGGTACATCTCCTCCAACGGAAGGTCGGCAGAGAACCCGAGCGATCCATGGATCTGGATCGCGCGGTCGATCACATCGTGCAGCACCTTGGCGCCGAAGAACTTGATCAAGGAGATCTCCTTGCGCGCGGCCGACGCGCCTTGCGTATCGATCATCCACGCCGCATGCAGAGTCATCAGCCGCGCGGCCTGCATCTCGGCCGCCGAGTCCGCGATCCAGTTCTGGATAGTCTGATGGCTTGCGAGCTTCTTGCCGAACGCCTCGCGTTGCAACGCGCGCTCGCACAGCATGTCGAAAGCGCGCCGTGCCTGGCCGAGCCAGCGCATGCAGTGGTGGATGCGACCCGGCCCGAGCCGCGCTTGAGCGATCAGGAATCCCTGGCCGCGCTCACCGAGGACATTCGCGCTGGGCACGCGAACGTTCTCATAGACGATCTCGGAGTGCCCGTACCCAAATCGTTCGTGCTCGCCACCCAAGGTGGGAATGTTGCGCAGCCTCTTCAATCCGGGAGCGTCGGCGGGGACGATGATCATCGATGCTCGCTCGTACGAGTCGGCCTCGGGCTCGGTGACGACCATCGCGATCAGAAAGTCCGCGATCATGCCATTCGACGTGAACCACTTGTGGCCGTTGATCACCCACTCGTCGCCCTGCAGCTCCGCGGTGGTGGAGAGCAAGGTCGGATCGGAGCCGGCTGTGTTCGGCTCGGTCATCGAGAAGGCAGAGCGAATCTTTCCGTCGAGCAGCGGGTAGAGCCACCGTTTCTTCTGGGCGTCGGTCCCGAAGTGCGCCAGGATCTCGGAGTTTCCCGAATCCGGCGCCTGGTTTCCGAACACGATCGGTCCCCAGACCGAAGCACCTTCGATCTCGTGCATCAGCCCGAGCTTCACCTGGCCGTAACCCTGCCCACCCAGCTCTGGCGGAAGATGCGTGGCCCACAGCTTCTGCCTCTTGACTTCTTCCTGTAGTGGACGGATCGCGCGCGTGAATCTGCCCTCGTCGACATCGAGGACCTCGAGCGGATAGACCTCGTCGTGCATGAAGCGGCGCATCCACTCGAGCTTTTTCTCGAACTCGGGCTCGGTCGAGAAATCCCAGCTCACAGCAGGCCGATACCTTCGTCGATCATGCCCACGATGGTATCGGTCAGTCCTTCGTACATGGGATCGGGGCGGCGACCTTTGCGATGGAGCATGAGGTTGTAGCCGAATATAGACGCGTACTTGTAAAGGCTCATCGCCGCGTACCAGCGCATCTCTTCTGCGTCGACGCCGTACAGGTCGTAGAGCTGCTGCATCGACACGTCGATCGCTCCGCCGGGGTTGGGGGCGCCCTGGTACTTGCGGCGGATCGCGATGATGCAAAGGCAGCCCAGGTCGAGGAGGGGCTGGCCGATCTCTGCGATCTCCCAATCGAGCACCGCTGCGACGTCGTGGCCGTGGAACAGCATGTTGCCGTAGTGGTAGTCGCCGTGGACGAGCGTGGGCGCACGTTCGGCGGGGACGTTCGCGGCAAGCCGTCCGCCCAGTTCCCCGGCGCGCATGGTGAGCTCTTCCGGCGCGCGCTGCATCAGCATCCCCCAGCGCATCATCTCCGCCGGCAATCCGACTGGATCCTCATCGCCGATGCCGGTCTTGTCGAGGGGCAGCGCGTGCAGTTGCTTGAGCACCTCGACCGCTGAGGTGGCGATGTCCACCGCCTTCTCGCTCTTGGCGGCCTGTTCGATACGAGTTCCGTCGACGCGCTCCATCAGGATGAATGGACGGCCATCGATCACAGGGTCGCTGCTCATCATCCGGATCGCCGGCGTCGGAAGGCCCGCGTCGTGCAGAGCGGACATGATGTTGCCCTGCCTGACGACGTCGGCCGGGCCAGCGATGCGTGTCCCCGGCGGAGGGATCCGCAACACGTAGTTGCCTCGCTCGGCCGTCACGAGATAGGTGAAACCGGAATGACCCTCAGGGATCGCATCCACGGCCTTCACCCCGAAGCCGAGCCTCGCCTCTAGGTCGGCCCGGATTAACTCCTCCCCATTCATGGGGACGTGGCCCGCAGGTCCGGAGGGGCTTCCAGGTGCGCTACGTCACCGAAGGTGCCGACCATGCGTCGATCGCCGAGCACACGCAACGTACTGATGCTCGTGTAGTAGGGCAGCAACCGCAACCGGCCGGCATCCAGCTGCATCGCGTCCGTCAGGCACGCGATGATCGACGCGCCGTGACTGACGACCACGACCCGGCGGCCTTCGTGCTCGCGGACGATGTCGTCGACCACCCCGCGCATCCGCGCCACCGCTGAGTCCGCCGTCTCCTTGAATTCGAGTGTCCCGTCTTCGGAGATCTCGAGCGGCATCTCGACGAGGCGTGGATCGATGCGGACGTCAACACCGAACGCACGCGCAGTATCGAGCGCGCGGCGATAGGGACTGCAGTAGACCGCGGCGGGTTTCGCGTGCCTGACGCGGACCGCGAGGCGTTGAGCCTGGCTTCGACCCAGCGCGCTGAGGGGCGGATCTTCGGTCTCGACCATATCCTGGTAGCAGTCGGCGTGGCGGACGAGCCAGATCTCGGTCACACCTTCGACGCCGATCAAAAATGCGGCCTCCAGAGATCGCATGGCCCTTCTGATTTGCTCAGATGCGGCGGCCACGGCTAACATTCGACCACATGCTCCGGGTTGTGGGCATCGTTGCACTATTCGTCCTGGCAGCCTGCGACCAGACCAACGCCAAGGTTGGGCCGTCGCCTTCGCCTGTCATCGCGCAGGGCAGCTGGACTCAGAACCTCACGCTCACCGGCGAGCTGCCGGGGCGCATTACGACGATCGTGGCCGACCAGGGAACACAGCAGACGTTTTGCTCCGGCGCCAAGGCGCGCAACGGAGAGACCTGGGCGTCGACTTTCTATACAACTGTCGACTCGAGCGGCAACGAGTGGCTGCTCAGCATCAACGTGGCGAATTTCCGAGGGCCAGGCACCTACAGCAATCGGGATGTGCAGATCTCATTGCAAGCGCCTGACAACTCGAGGGCGTGGCTGAACCAGGGCGCGGATCCGAATGCAAAACTCGCGGCGGACAAAGTGACGTTGACCATGGACCGCACCATGCAGTCGGGGACCATCGACGCGCTGCTCACCAGCGCCGCCACGGGCAAGCGTGGCGCGGAGCACATCACCGGCGCGTGGAACTGCCGCGGCTGAAGGGGTGGAGGTACATTTCGACGGCCACTGCTTCGGATGTGGCCCGCTCAACCCTGACGGGCTGCAGCTGAAGTTCGAGCCCGGACCGGACGGCTCGGTCGCCGAGTACGACGTGCCCGAGCGCTTTCAGAGCTGGGCCGGGATGGCCCATGGCGGCATCGTCGCGCTGATGCTGGACGAGGCCGTGGGCTGGGCGGCGTGGCACGCCGGGCATCCGGGCGTGACCGGGCGCCTTCAGGTGAGCCTGCGGCGGCCGCTGAAGTTGGGCGAGCGCGTCCGGATCGTCGGCAAGGTCGATCGCGTCCGCCGCACCCTGGTCTATGTCAGCGCGCTGGTCGAGAATCGTGACTCCCACTCCATGGTGGCCGACGCCACGGCCACGCTGATGGAGGTCAAAACCGTCGTCGACCCGATCGGCCGCTAGTCACAATTCGTTTCGGTACTGTGGGCCATCCAGATGAGTAGCGCCGACCTTCCCGTCAGCACCGGCCGGCGGCTGCTGAACTCGCTCCGCACCGGCCGGCCGCTGCAGATCGCCGCTGGCGGCCTGGTCGCCCTTGCGATCGTCATCGTGCTGGCCGTCCTCTACGGCGACCTGCCGGAGTTCGTGCACGCCGGGACTCGCCTGCTGCGCGACTTCATGCGGCAGAACTCGTTCCTCCCGGGGTTCGCTCTCCTTTATCTAGAGGAGTCAGGCGTCCCGCTGCCCGCGCCCGGAGACGTGTTCGTGATGTATGTGGGTACGCGCATCCCGCACACCCCCGTGGCGTGGGTCGCCGCGTGGTTTGGCCTCGTCCTTTCGGTCGTGCTCGGCGCCACCAACCTGTATCTCATCTCCAAGCGCTACGGCCGACGCCTCGCGGAAAGCCAGTTCGCCGAGTACGTGCACCTGAGCCACGAGCGCCTGGCGAAGGCGGAGGTGTGGTTCAAGAGGTACGGCGTGCTGGCGATCATCTTCGGTCGCCACATCCCTGGCTTTCGCATCCCGATCACAGTGGCCTGCGGAGTCTTCCGGATTCCCTATCGAGTGTTCGCGCCGAGCGTCGCGGTCTCGACAGCGATCTGGGCCGGCATCGTGTTGTACATCGGAGTCAACTTCGGGCCGAAGTTGGAGAATCTCCTGCGCGCCCACACGTCTCTCTATTTCGTGTGGGGTGGGCTTGTACTGGCGTTGATCGCGAGCATCTTCGTCCGCCAGCAACTGCGAGCCCGGAGCGCGCGAGCCGTGGCAAAGCTCGAACGGCCGGTAGAATCACCGGGTTCGCCGAAGCCTTAGGGTCTAGATCGAGCGTCGGGGGCTGGCGCAGTTTGGCAGCGCGCACGGTTCGGGACCGTGAGGCCCCGGGTTCAAATCCCGGGCCCCCGACCAAGTTTTGAATTCAGGATCGTCAATTCCTGCTCTACACCTACTGCCGCCGGGTCACAGCCGGGTCACAATTTCCCCGCAGTTACGCAAAACCGCGCGTCTGATTGCTGAGTCGCTGGGGTCCACTCAACGGATCGCCGCCGCCAGGGCCCGAACCTCGGAGCGCCTTCTGATCTCGATCGGAAGCCCGGCGACCGCAGGTAACCCGACGACTCGATACGGTCAGTGGTCGGTTGCGCCACTACCAGCCGTGACTTAACGTTCGCCCATGGTGGACGTCGAGCCGCTCGGACGTGCTGACGAGCTGGGCGGCCTTCGTGGCTTCCTCGAGCCGGGCGCCGACAGAGGGCGAGCATTGCTGCTGGAAGGTGAGCCCGGGATTGGCAAGACCATCCTCTGGAAGGCGGCCCTTGACCTCGCGGCCCCGCGCGGGTACCGAATCCTTACCGCGACGCCGGCCGAGGCCGATGCCGGTCTGCCGTTCGGTGTGCTCGGTGATCTCCTCGACCCTCCGCCCGAACAAGCGATCGCGTTGCTGTCGGAGCCGCTTCGGACGGCCCTGGATATAGCGCTCTTCAGGGCGCCTACCAGGCAGGGCCCGACAGATCAACTCGCGGTGAACACGGCATTTCTTCGGTTGTTGCGGCAATTGACGAGCGAGGGCGACGTCCTGGTTGCGATCGACGACGTGCAGTGGGTGGACGCGCCTTCGATGCGAGTCATAGCCTTCGCGATCCATCGCCTGCAGCACGAGCGGGTCAAATTCATGGGAACCGCGCGGCTTCCGGCCGTGGGCGATCGCGTGCAGACACTTCGGAAAGCCATCGCTGACGAGGACTTTCGCCGGTTGGGCGTGCGCGAGCTGCCGCTGAACGTGATCGACGATCTGTTGCTCTACAAGCTGGACCGCGCACTCCGCAAATCAGAGCTGGACAGGGTGTATTCAGCATCGCGCGGTAATCCGTACTTCGCGATCGAGATCGGGCGGTTCATCGTCGAACGCCGCGAAGACCTCATGGCCGATGAGCCGGTGCCGATGCCAGCCAGCCTGATGGAGGCCCTTAAAGGCCGAGTGGCCGGCCTCCCCGCCGGGACGCGTCACCTTCTCGTCGCGGTCGCGGCAGCCTCTCGTCCGGATGAGAACCTTCTACGGCAGCTCGACCCCGCGGCTGCGCGTGTCCTTGAGCCCGCGCTGCGGGCGAGCGTGCTCGAGAGAGTCAATGGGAGGCTGCGGTTCTCGCATCCGCTCCTCGCGTCGGTCGTCTATGCGATGGCAGACGCGGAAACGCGGAGCGGGCTGCATTCGCAGCTTGCCACGCTGGTCACCGATCCGGAGGAGCGAGCCCGCCACCTGGCGCTAGCCTTGTCGGGACCCGACGCGGCAGTGGCCGACGCGCTGGAACAAGCCGCGCGGTCGGCTGATGCCAGAGGAGCGCCCGATGCCGCGACCGCGCTCGCCCAACAAGCGTGCGACTTGACGCCCGCCGGGATGAATGATGCAATCACTCGCCGCCGGATCATCACGGCTGAATACCGGATGCGCGCGGGCGACACTCCGGGCGCGCGAGCGATGCTCAGGGACGTCGTTAGTGCGACCCCTGCCGGCAATCGGCCACCGCTGGAGGCGCTGCGGCTTCTCGGGAGCCTCGTCCTCGGCGGCGACGACCTTGCCGAAGCCGAGAGATACCTGCTAGAGGCGCTAGTGCTCGTCGAAGCCGACGTCCTCACAGCCGCCACCTTGGAGCGCGACCTGATCACGATCCTTCTGCAACGCGGGAAGACTAGGGAGGCGCTCGAGCACAGCGCACGGCTCACGGAGCTTGCCAAGACAAGTGGAGATGAGTCGCTCATCGCGTTCGCGCGGCGGTCTCAAGGGATGACGGAGAGCAACTTCGGACCAGTGAGCCCCGACACTCGCGCGATGGCGGCCAACTTGGCTGAAGGCCAGATCACGGCAACTCTCGACGATCAGAGCGGCGGCCTCCATCCAATGATGCTCTGGGGCGCCCTGCTCAAATGGTCGGACGATTTCCCTCATGCGCGCGCGCTGTTCAAGCGCGCTCTCGCAGAGACTGAAGGCCGCGACGAGTCGCTGCGCGTTCCCGTGCTCTTTCACCTCGCCGAGCTCGAGTGCTGGTCCGGCGATTGGCTGCTCGCAGCCGTTTACCTACGTGAGTGCGAGAAGTCTGTCCTCCACACCGGCCAGCGTTCGTACGCGTGCTTGCCGCTGAACGCGCAGGCGATGCTGCACTGCTGCCGCGGTGAGCTGGACGCGGGGCGCGTCGCAGGAGAGCAGGCTCTCGCTACCGCCAGCACCGTGGGCAATGATCCCTATGCCTGCCGCGCTCTAGCCACCCTCGGCCAGCTCGCCCTGGCCGGCGGCGACGCAGTGGCGGCGAACCGATGGTTCGATCGCCTACGGACCCACCCGACCCACGTCGGACGCATCCGCACCGAAGGCGATGAGGTCGAGGCCCTCGTCGCGACCGGACGGATGGCGGACGCGGAGTCGGTGCTCACGCGCTTCGAGGGCTACGACGATCCGTGGGAGCGCGCCATCGGCGCTCGAAGCCGCGCTCTCATCGCAGCGGCACGCGGTGACAGCGAAACTTCGGTTGCCGAGTTCGACGTCGCGCTCGTCGAGCACGCTCGTCTCGGGATGCCCCTGGAGCGCGCGCGGACGCTGCTGGCTTACGCGGCGGTGCTACGGCGGACCAAGCAGAAGCGGTCTGCCCGTGAGGCGCTTGAAGAGTCCCTCGCAATCTTTCGCTCTCTGGGCGCCAACGCATGGCTCAGGCGTGCCGAGGCTGAGCTGACGCGAACCGCTCCGCCCCGCACCGCCGCAGGGGAGCTCACCCCGACGGAGGCGCGGATCGCGGACCTGGTCGCAGCCGGACGCACCAACAAGGAGGTCGCCGCCGAGCTTTTCCTTAGCGTCAAGACGATCGAATCGAACCTTTCCCGCGTCTACGAGAAGCTAGGCCTGCGCTCGCGCAGCGAGCTGGTCGCCCGCCTCGCGGCGTCGCACGAGACGATCGCTAAGCGCTGACGGGCCGGCGGCCCGACTGGATGACCTCCATCAGGCTGGTTTGAGGGAGCCACGGATAGCGCTTTCGATTTTCTTCGCCGTCCCAGGTCATGTCCGTCGTGTACATCGCGACGCCCGTCTCCATGATTCGGGCCATCGCGGGATTGATCGGCCTAAGCGCGACCGACATCACGCGCATTGCCGGCACTGGGAGCCGGCTGACCTTCGCCTTCTTGCCGCCCACACGCTCGAAGATCGCGACCACCTCGTTTAACGACAGGTTCTCGGGGCCGCCCATATCGAGCTCGACGCCGCGAAGACTCGGATCAGTGACCGCCATCTCAACAGCTTTGCCGACGTCGCGCACCGAGACGAAGTTCATGAGACTAGTGCCTGGGCCGAGCATGCGAGTCTGGCCGGTTTCGAGGATGGGCTTGCCCACGAGATTTGCCCAGAACTCCATGTAGGCGGTCGGGCGGATGATCGTCCAGCTCAGGCCGCTCTGCTTCAGGTACTGCTCGGCGGCGTACTTCGCGCGCGCCATGCTCATCGGATGATTCGGAGTCGCAGGCCGGCCCGAGACGAAGATGAAATGGTCGACCCCAGCGTGTTTGGCCGCGTCGATGAGGTTCTGGTTGCCGACGCGGTCGGTTGCGTCCGGACTTGACTTCGGATCGTCGAGGCCCTGGACGGAGGAGATGACCGTCCTGGCGCCGCTGACGGCTGCGTCAACGCCCGCACGATCGCGAACATCGCCGACGACGATTTCAACGTTGCTGGGCAAGTGCTTGGCACGTGATCGATCGCGGGTCAGCACACGAACCGCCCTGTTGCCCTGAGTCAAGCGCTCGACGATGACCGTGCCGAGACGGCCGGTGCCTCCTGCTATCAGAACCATCACCAGATCCTCCTTAAGAGTCGCATTTCGCTTGAGGCGACGGTAGCCGCGCCTTGTTGGGTTGGAATCCGGGAAAACCCTCTCTTTTCTCGCCGGCCGGTCCTCACCGGAGGGTTTTCCCTGATTCCTCGGCTGATTGGAGGGCTATTCTGCGGTTGATGAAGTTCACCCCGATCGGCGAGATGGACCTGGCGTATGTCGCGGTCGACTTCGTCGACTACGGCATAGGCGGGCAGTACCACGGAACGATGGAAGGTCAGTTGCGGACCGAACGCGTAAGCGGCCGGGTGAAGCTCACGAACATCGCCCAGAAGAGATCGGACAACGTGAACACGCCGACGCTCCGAGGAATACTCGAGACCGACGACGATGCGCGCGTCTTTGTGGAGATGAACGGTCTTTCCCAGATCGAGGAAGGCGGCCGCGTGTTCATCACATCGCTGACCTTCCGGACCGCTCAAGCTCGATACGAGGGCCTGAATACCCTGTTTGCCATCGTCGAGGGCGAGCTTCATGGCCGCCCGCGGCCGAATGAGATGCATGCGCACTGCCGCGTCTACGCGTGCGAGGCGACGATCAAGCCAAGCACGGCCGGAGGCTCGGCGTTGCCGGTCGTCATCGGGTACGCGGTGCCAGCCCCGGGCCCTAACGTCGAACTTCGTGCGCCAGCCACCGATACCGAACGTCGAGGTATCGCGCGGGCGGCAGCGTTTCGCCAGCGTACGTCGAATGGTGAAATGGTCATTGTTTATCGAGAGACAGACGGAGCAACCGCTGCTCAGCCACCGGTAACGGTAGAGATGCTGATTCGGCAGCGACCGTCTCGGCGTGGAAGCCTGTACCTCATGGCGCTGCCGATGCTTGCGGGCAAGGCCGCTCGGTTCCACGAGTTTTCGATGGAGCTAAACGGCATCCACTTCACAGAATTCCAGGAGAGCCTTCGCCGGCTCGGTGTCGGCATCACGGTATTCCTGCAGCACAACGCCGAGGTCGATCTGCTGGTCTTCGCTGTCGAGGGTGATGCGCCCACGACTTGGCTGCAGAGGCTCGGAATGTCCGCGGACCCGTTCGACCGATGGTTCGCGCAGGAGCTCAGCGACCAGAGCGGCGCAATGATCTCCTCGATGCCCGCGGGCGTGAACGAACAGCTGTGGTCGTGGGACGGAGCGGCGGCGCGAGCTGGCGAAAGCTAGGTCACAGGTCGAGGGGTTTCCCCGATTCCTTCCGGTCGGCCGGCGCTTAGGTTGTCCTCACAAATGCATCGAGGAGGGGAGCCTGGTGACCTTCATGACCTGCCAGTTTGCGACGCGCGGGTCCGCGGCCGTTGCCGTCTTGGTCGGCCTCGTCCTCTGTGGCTGTGGGTCATCCCCGACGTCAGCGGCCGCCACCGCAACGCCCAACCCGGCTTCGCCGAGAAAGTAGGCCGCCACGCGCGGGTCGAGAGAAATAGATGAGCGACAACTACAACCGTTACGCGCAGAAGATGGCCGAGCTCAAAGCCGAGCGTGCTCCGGCACCGCATCCGCTTCGCGAGGCGCTCGAGGAGCTGCTGATGAGCGTGAAGTGGTGCGAGACCATCTGGGCGATCGAAGACCGGATCGAGAAGTCTCTCGACTGACTCCGCGACGCGAATTCGAAGCCATTTCTCAGGGGTGTCGAGGCCTGCGTCCATCTTGTCCACGACCTCTGCCACGGGCCGTCTCCGTTGGGGAAAGGTTCGCCCCGTGGCGACGTCATGCCTGCGCCATGCCACGATTGCCGAGCGCCGCAGCCCACGCACGGATCACAGCCGTGTCACGCACTCGCGGAACCAGGCGGATACAGGAGGTCACACGAGGACACGAAGGAGATCCAGCTCGAGCACAGGAGGAACATTGCGGACACCACAGGACACGAGAGGACACGGCATCAGGACGGTTCGGGACCGTGAGGCCCCGGGTTCAAATCCCGGGCCCCCGACCAAAAATCGTATTCAAATCGAGGTCTTCGCCTGCTCCGTCTGGCGCGCGGGGGTCACAGGGAGGTCACAGATTTTCTTGGAAGTGGGTGGCGGCGCCCCGTCCAAGTGGATTTCGAACCGTCAATTGAACTCGCTCACGGCTATCGCACAGCCGTTATATCAGCACGCGCACGGCCCCAGGGCCGTGAGGCACCTGGGTTCGAAAATCAAAGGCGCAGTCCACGCCGGTGTGCTGCCGACGCACAAGTCAGGACCGTGAGGCACCCGGCTCAGATTTCCAAGGTGGGCCGGAGTTCGAGAGGAATCCTTGACAGTCGCGATGGCCAGATCGATAGTCAAGCCGTCGCCGTTGGGTAAGGCGAGGATTCATGGAGGGGGGACATATGGATGCAAAGAAGATCAAGCGCTGCGGCCGACGGTGCAGGAGGTAGGAATGGCAGATCAAGGCAGCACAGAAGCTGACAAGGTGACCAAGCCGTGCGTCTGTCAGCTAGGCGTTCATGTTGGGCTTTATAAGGCGACTGGCAAGGTTGATGATCGGGGCCGACGAGAGTTTAGGTGCCGCCTTTGTGGACGCACAGAGTGGAGGTCAGCCTAGGCCAAGAGATGCTGGGCAGTCGTCAGGACGTTTAGGATCACTTCGTCGCGGCGCCAGCCCGCGGCGCGAAACAGCTCCCCGAACACGACCTCTGAGTAACCGGTCTTGAGCGGCGCAGTGCCGGTCTCGTCGTTGTAGCGCGCATCGTCAAGAAAGTTGACGCCGACCTCGCGTGCCTTCAGCATGACCCGCAGCCCGGCGTCCTTTGGGATCCGCTCGTAAGCTCGCCAAGATCCCAGGGCCACTATAAGCTCGGCCCAATAGAACTCCAAGGGCCGCTGCCCCGAAGCGATCGCGGCCGCCGCTCAAGACTTCGGATAGCGGATTTTCAGCCCGGCGCCGGCGATTGCCAGCACTGTCCGGGCCGCCGCTCTGGCCGACAGTCCCCGACCCGAATGGAGCAGGTCGAAGGTCTCGAAGCTGGTCGCAATCCAGAGTAGGTCGGCAAGACTGCGACGAGACCAACCCGCTTTCAGATAGCCCTCTTTGGCGAATCGATCGGCCATTTTCTGCATGTCTTGCCGGCGGTTTTGTTCGAAGCCCGCTACCAGTTCCTTGGCCTCGGGATCGACCGCAGCGAGCGAAATGATCTGCCCGGAACATCATGCGTTCGGCAGCAAAGAATCGATAGTGAGGTGCGCAGAAAGTCCGTCGCACTACCGGCAGGTCGACGTTGAAAGCATGGCTAGGAAGCTGAATCTAGAAAAGCTAACGACAGTCGCTTTCGAAGAGCCTGTGACAGCGCGAGCTGGTGACCCTCGTCCATTTAGGCGGCGCGATGGTATTCGTTAATTAGGCCACTGAGGCGTTGCTGACGCAGGACCGGTCCTGAGCCAAGGACAGGTGCCGGCTGAGGAGGGAGGAGGTCCAGCGCAAGGTGGGGTCGCTGGCGGTTGTAGTGATCGATGTACTGCCGAAGAACTAACTGCAAGTGGCGCTCGCCAAAGATGAGCATCCAGTCCAGAGCTTCGTGGCGCAGTGTCTTGATCATCCGCTCGCAATGGGCGTTCGCTCTCGGGCGCCGGTAGGGCGTGAGGGCCACTTTGGCACCTTCGCCCCTGAGCACGTTGTCGAACTCGTCAACGAACTTGGCGTCGCGATCGTGGATAGCAAGCTGGATCGGTGTCTCCAGTCGGCTCAACTCCCAGGTCAGGTTTCTGGCCTGCTGAGTCACCCAGGCACCGTTGGGATGGGCGGTGCAGTTGGCGTAGAGAATGCGGCGACTGGAGATCTCCAGGAAGACAAGCACATAGAGGGTCCGAAGCAGCACCGTGTCGACGTGAAAAAGTCGCAGGCAAGGATCGCTCCGCCATGAGCGTTGAGGAACTGCGCCCAAGTCGGGCCATCGCGGCGAGGTGCGGGAGGCACGCGATGGCGACGAAGGACGCCGCGGATGGTGGTGGCCGAGACTCGATGTCCCAGCTTGAGCAGCTCGCCCTGGATGCGGCGGTCGCCCCAACGCGGGTTCTCGCGGCCCAGACGCAGGATCAGGTTCCGCAGCTCGTCCGAGATCGGCGGCCGGCCGGGACGCGGGCGCAAGCGGAAGGCAGACCAACGCTTGCGCACCAGCTCTTGATGCCAGCGGAGCAACGTGGCGGGAGAGAAGAGCAAGCGCCCAGGCGGCAATCTCAAGCCCAGTACAGCCAGGATCATTCGGTCGGGTGGCAGCAGCTCCGGTCGCTTAACTTGTCGGCGCAGGACGGCGACTTGGTGGCGGAGGGCGAGAATCTCGAGGTCGCGCTCGGCGTCTGAGCTGGTGTGCAATACCGCGACGCTGATCGCCAGCCGCAGCGCCAGATAGATAGACGCATAGAGCACGAGGCGGGAGAGTAGCCGGGCTAGCTTCGCAACTTCAAGCTCGGGATCGTTGCCAACCGACACGGTGCGGGTGAGTTTGGGCAGCCGCCCTTCGGACCACGTGCGACGCAATTTCTGCGCACCTCACACGGGAGGACTCGAGAGGACACGACGAGCTTGGCGATTGAGTACAGGAGGACACGCAAGGAACCGCCGGGATATGGAAGGACACACCGTTGTGCCGGTTCGGGACCGTGAGGCCCCGGGTTCAAATCCCGGGCCCCCGACCAAATTTGAATTCAGCTTCGTCAAGCAAGCCTTTACGGCTCGCGCCGGAGGACACAAGCGTGTCACAGATGTGTCCAGATTTTGGAAGAACTAAGTGCGGTCAACCCGCTCTAAGGCCGTTCCTGGCCTTCATTTGAATTCGCTCATAGTCGTTAAACAGCCGATATACCAGCAGACGCACGGGCCCGGGACCGTGAGGCAGTGCCGGCTCCTCGCGCGTCCCATTAACGTGCGGCTGACTCCGAAGGCGGTCAGCCTGGCGTTCTGAGGGAAGGCAGGGAGGCCGGTCAGGTACCGGTCAAAGCGCCCGAGCTGTGGGGTGCGGTCCGCCAGGTACGTCCTTGGCCGCGCGAAGTTTTAGGCAAGGAGGCGGCTGTGAGATCCGTCCAGCGGCCGGGCGTCAGGCCGTAGGTTCGCTTGAACTGGCGCGTCATGTGGCTTTGGTCGGCGAAGCCGGCCTCGGCGGCGGCTCGCGCGAGTGATCGGCCGCTCTCGATCGCGGCCCGTGCCAGCGCCAGGCGGCGCAGCGTCCGGTATCGGTCGGGGCTCGTCCCGAACGCCCATCGGAACTGGCGAGCGATCGTGAAGCGATCGATGCCCGCGATCTTTTCGAGATGCTGGCGTCTGCTCGGATGCGTGTGCCACGAGATAGTCGCGCACGAGCTCGACTGCCCTGATGTCGACGGTGGCTCGGCCGAAGTTCGTCTGGCCACTGAGCGACAGGAGGCCGTCGGCGACCGCAGCCGCGATCTCGGCAGAGCTGAGTTCGCTGATCGGCTCGTCGATGTCGGCGAGTAGGGAAGCAATTGGTCGGGCTGCGGGCGTCGGCTCCTGGATGGGATCGGCGACGAACGGCAACGCGCGACCGGCGAGGGCGTCACGGACGAGCTCGGGTGCAATGTAGAGGATCCGGTAGCCGAAGCCGTCGTCGGTTCCCGCGGCACCGTCGTGCGTCTCGTCGGGATGCAACACGTGCAGCTGCCCGGGCAGGCAGATACGGCGCGAGCCGCGGTAGCGAAAGATCTGCACGCCGGCTGTCGTGAGGCCGATGGCATACGTGTCGTGCCGGTGCGGTTCGAATGCGCACATCGAGAGGTAGACCTCTGCGCGCTCTACGCCGTGCGCCCTCGGTCCGAACCTGATTGAGTCCGAGCGTCGGCCGCCGGATCGTTCAAGACCGCCGACATCGATGCCTCCTAGCGTTTGCGGCATGGATCAAAGGTATCGCGCCGGCAGCACCTGAGGTGGTTCTGCTCGAAGGCATTCGGTGGGAATCGGTCGGGCCGCTGGTGCTGATCTCGCTTGCGATCATGGGCAGCCCTGGCCCGGCGACGATCAGCCTGGTCGCAGCCGGCTCGGTCCGCGGGGTACGGCGTTCGTTCCCGTACCTGTTCGGGACTATCGTCGGCACGACGCTCGTCCTCGTGGCGGTCGCGAGCGGGATTACGGCGGCACTCTTGGCGGTGCCCGCGATCGGGTCCGTCCTAATCTGGATCTCGGCCGGATATATCCTCTGGCTCGCGTATCACATCGCGACCGCGCCTCCGCTCTCGAAGCCGACCGGAGCCCCGAACGCCTTCTCTCCGATCGGCGGAGCACTCCTCGGCATTGCCAACCCGAAGGCTTGGGTCGCGATCGCTGCGGTCTTCGCCAGCGCCCGCCTCGCCGACGCCGCGACGACGGACGCCGCAGCCAAGATCGCGGTGCTG
>Ga0209802_1001003_pt1 | contig 21602 bp, 19 predicted proteins | sample GraSoiAngelo_129_FD_185886 | JGI IMG/M metagenome (GOLD analysis project Ga0209802, IMG submission 185886) | Grasslands soil microbial communities from the Angelo Coastal Reserve, California, USA - 14_0927_12_40cm (SPAdes) (version 2) | ecosystem: Environmental > Terrestrial > Soil > Grasslands ... | reverse complement strand
CGGGCCGGCTCTTCGATCACCTCGAGCGGCGATCGCTCGTGCTCGGCACGGTGCGAACCGTCGTCCTCGACGAAGCCGATCGCATGCTCGACATGGGCTTCGCGCCTCAGGTCGAGCGCATTTTGCGTGTGACTCCGCTCGACCGACAGACGCTCTGCTTCTCCGCAACGATGCCGAGAGAGGTCGAGACGCTTGTTCGTCGCCATCTCGTCCGTCCCGTGAGGATCGAGATCGGTGTGAGCGCCAAGCCCGTCGCCAAGGTCACGCAGCGCCTCTACAGGGCGCCGACCCAGGACAAGACGCCGCTACTCCTGAAGCTGCTCGGCGAGGATCTTGGGCGGACGCTCGTCTTCACGCGCACCAAGCACCGCGCCGATCGCGTGGCGCGCGCCGTCGGCGCCGCCGGTCACCGGGTGACGCGTCTGCACGCCGATCGCTCGATGTCGCAGCGTCGGGAGGCTCTCGACGGCTTCCGGAACGGCCGCTACCGGGTGCTGATCGCGACCGACATCGCGGCGCGCGGGATCGATGTTCCCGAGATCGCTCACGTTGTGAATTTCGACATGCCGCACACGGCCGAGGACTACATTCATCGTATCGGCCGTACGGCGCGAGCGGAAGCGAGCGGGCGCGCCTCGAGCTTCGCGTCGCCGGAGGAGCACGAGCAGCTGCGCGTGATCGAACGGCACCTGGGACATCAGGTCCCGCGGCATTGACTTTACTCGGGAGGCGTGCCGTGACGGCCTGCAGGGCGCACGGCAATTCATCTGCGCGCCTCGGCCGAGGGGCCCCAGCCCCGCGACGGCCTGCAGCGCGCACTACCCCGGCCATGGAGGTCGGGATTACCGGAGCGTAAGGCTCTAGACACAGAAAGAGGAAGATCATGGCTCAAGGAACAGTGAAGTGGTTCAACGACGCGAAGGGTTTCGGATTCATCACTCAGGAGGGTGGCGAGGACGTTTTCGTGCACTTCAGCGCCATCCAGGCTCAGGGCTTCAAGAGCCTGACCGAGGGTGACCGGGTCGAGTTCGAGGTGACCCGAGGCCCCAAAGGCCTCCAGGCCGCGAACGTCCGGAAAGCCTAGCCCACCTCAGGGCGGGCATATTTCGGCCTCACGCGTCGAAGGCCGGGGGAGTCCGAGGGGGGTCGCCCCCCCCTCGGACAAAAAGAAAGCCCCGACGGTGGCTGCGGCGCGTTGGAACTATTCACTCGCGCGTCGCGCCGCCCCGCTGGTGAAGGCGGGACCGTCGGGGCCGGTGGCGCCTGGACTCCCAGGCGTTCCACCCGAGCTAGCGTGGACCCTGCCTAGGAGGCAACCACCTCACAGATCACCGTAGGGTTACACATCGGCTGGATCACCTCCTATTCTCGGCAAGGCCGCCACGCGGGCCCAGTTCCCACCCACCCAGAACCGGATGCCGACTCCCGGCCCGGGGCTCGACCACGTCAAGCCGCCGGCGAAATTGTCGGCGGGGACGCTGCTGGGACGCTGTGACATCCCGGTCGATTTCGTCCAATCCTACACCCGGGTCGGTCGTGATCCAAAGCACAAAGTAGCGGATGACCTTACTTGATCACGATCCGCGTGCGATTCCGCTCCCACAGTCCGTTGCCGACGCCTTCGACCTTCCGGAGCTCTTCCGGCTTCTTGAACGGCCCGTGCGTATCGCGGTACTCGACGATCTTCTCGGCGACACGACGGCCGACGCCTTCGAGCTTCATCAGCTCCTTGACGTCCGCAGTGTTGATGTTGATCGGCGCGGCGTCAGGCGTGGGCGCCGCCGTCCCGGCGTGTGGTGGTGCGGCGCCCGCCGACCACGGCGCCAGCGATCCGAGCACGACGAGAGCGGTGACGATCGCGAAGCGAACACGATGCATGGAGTTCCTCCTTCGTTTTCGGGTGCACGGCATTTCACTCGAGCGCTCGCGAGCGAAAGCCATTGAACCCGCCATTGGCGGAACGCGTCAACGTCCAATGTCCGATACGCGGCCCGAATCCACGTATCGATACAGGTCATCACGTTGCAGAGCGCTGCAGAATGCTCGATCGCCGCTCCCGCAGTCCTCTGCGGCGTTTTCAACATTCATGGTCACGCACTCTGTAGGCGGTGCTTCGGCGGCTTCAGCACCTCAAATGCCGCCATCCGGACCGAAGTGTCGTGAACGTGTGTTCCCACCCGATGCCGGTCGCACTCGTGGGCGACTGCTCCATACCCGTCGTGTAGAATGTGGCCCCGCCCGTCTCGTCGTTCGGATGAGTTGCCCTCCGCGGGATAGTCCAAGTGCTCGCGCGACTCGAGGTCTCGACCGCGCTACCGCTTGACCCGCGTGTACCGTGGCTGGAAACTGGCGCCATGAGGCGTCCTTGGACGCTAGCGATGTTTTCACGTCAGCTCGCTGACAGGCCCGGCCGCGTCGCCGGATGCCATTGCAGCGCGTCGAGGTGCCCCCTCTTCACGCACGCATGGCTTCCGCCGCCTCAGGCGCGGCGTCTTCAGACCGCTTTCAACCGCACGTTCCTAGCGCGTCCGCGGGTGACCCGGTGGCGCATCGCCGCCGGCGATGCGCACCCGAAGCCGTTCTCCCCTGTTGATCAAGAACTCAAGGGGAGCGAGAGGATGATTCAGAGGTGCAGGCGGTCGAGAGGCGAATCGAGAGCGTCGACTCCTCGAGAACGGAGATAACTCCGACGGACGGCACAAAGCTGGTAGCGCCGCGGGCCCAGCGACTCGCTGAAGCACGGCCGGCCGACGCGGCTTCGTACAGCATTGGCATGGCTGCGCGCAGTCGCGCGCCCGCCTCGCTCGATTGGAGGGAGTGCTCATGATGACAGCTCATCAACTACTCCTCTGGGTCGCGAGCGTTGCCGCGACCCTCATCTTCGTCAGCCATACTGTCCATGCCGGCGCGCCGACTGAGGAACTTCGAGGGCACGTCGATCACGTGATCAAAATCCTTCAGCGCTCTGACCTTCAAGGCGACAGTAAGGCGACTGAGCGCCGGATGGCGGTCCGCAAGGTCGCCAATGACCTCTTCGACTTCCAGGAAACGGCCAAGCGGAGCCTGGGACGGCACTGGCAAGCCCGCACCCCGGCGGAGCGCGAGGAATTCACCCGCCTCTTCGCCGACGTACTCGAGCACGCGTACATCGGAAGGATCGACCAATACAGTGGCGAGAACGTGAACTACGTCGGCGAGTCAGTGGAGGGAGACCAGGCTACCATCCGCACCAAGATCCTCACCAAGCAGGGGTCTCAGGTGCCCGTCGACTACCGAATGCTCCGTCAAGACGACCGTTGGCGGGTGTACGACGTCATCATCGAGGGCGTGAGTCTCACCGCCAACTACAGGACGCAATTCAACAAGATCATCCAGACGTCGTCCTTCGATGACCTCCTCGCGAAGCTGAAAGCCAAAGAGTTCTCGGCGCCCGAGGGCGCGAAGGGGAAACAAGGATAGCGTTCGCAACCAGGAAGAGACTGATCAGTCGATCGAGGATGCGTGCAGTCGATCGAGATAGGCCTGCCATTCGAGCGGGACCAGCGCCTTCTTGTTCGTGTTGCACTCCTTGCACGCGGGCACGACGTTGCCGCGGGTCGATCGGCCGCCGCGGCCGAGCGGAACGCGATGGTCCATCGTCAGCGCGCGGTGCCCAACCGAGCGGCTGCAGTAGTAGCACACGCCATCGGCGATGCGACGCTTCCACCACTGGCTCTGGCGCAGCTCGCGCGCCTTTGCGCGTTCTCGGCGCAACACCTCGGGATCGACGGGCGCGCCGACCTCACTCATGGGCGGCGAGCGCGGTGGACAGCTGCTCCCATTCGCGCATGAGCCACGTCACCTGCTCCTCGGCGCTCTTGCGCTCGGCGGCCACCGCGCGCACGCGCTCGCCGTCGGCGTAGAACGCCGGATCCCCGAGCCGTTCGCCGATCTCGGCCAGCCGAGCCTCGAGCGCGTGGATCTGGCGCTCCACGTCCTCGAGACGCCGGCGCAGCTCCCGCACGTCCTTCGCGACTTGCCCGGCGCGCTTGGGCGATTCCGGGCGCGGCGCCCGAACGGCCGGCTCCGGTCGGGCCGCCGGCGGAGCGACCGGACGTGATCCAGGCTTCGGGACGACGGCCGGCTCGAGCGCGACGCGCGCCTTGGTGTCGAGGTAGTCGTCGTAGCTGCCGAGATAAGTGACGAGCGCTCCGCGGTTGATCTCGACGATCCTGGTCGCGATGCGATTGATGAAGTACCGGTCGTGGGAGATGAAGACGATCGTGCCCGGAAACGCGGCGAGGGCCTCCTCGAGCACTTCGCGCGAGGCGAGATCGAGATGGTTCGTCGGCTCGTCCATGCAGAGGAGCGCCGCGGGCCGCACGAGCATCTTCGCGAGCGCGACCCGCGCCTTTTCGCCGCCCGAGAGCACCGCGATCTTCTTCTCCACGGCGTCTCCCGAAAAGAGGAACGTGCCCAGAATCGTCCGCAGCCGCGTCTGCCCGAGCTCCGGCGCGGCGCGCTCCAGTTCCTCCAGGACGGTCAACGACGGCGTCAGCGCGTCGAGCTGATGCTGCGCATAGTAGTGGACCGCCACGTGGGCGCCGAGCGTACGCTCCCCGCGATCGAAGGGCAGCGTGCCGGCCAGCATCTTGAGCAAGGTCGACTTGCCGGCGCCGTTCGGCCCCACCAGCGCAGCGCGCGCGCCGCGCTCGACCTCGAAGTCGACACCGGCGTACACGACGTTGTCGCCGTACGCCTTGTGGATGCCCTTGAGCGTGGCGACCCGGCGGCCGGTCCGCGGCGGCTGGGGGAACGCGAAGTGGATCACGCGCGCCTCGCGCTCGACCTGGATGCGATCGATGCGATCGAGCATCTTCACCCGGCTCTGGACTTGCCGAGCCTTGCTCGCCTTGTACCGGAAGCGCTCGATGAAGCGCTCGATCTCGGCGATACGCTTGGCCTGGTTCCGTGCCTGCGCCTCGAGCAGCTCGCGGCGCGCCTGTCGCTGGACCAGATACTCGTCGTAGTCACCGGGGTAGACGGTGAGCCCTGACGGCGCCAGCTCGGCGATCGAGGTGACCATTCGGTTCAGGAAATACCGGTCGTGCGAGACGAGGACGACCGTGCCTTCGTAGTCGGCCAGGAACGACTCGAGCCACTCGAGCGACTCGATGTCCAGGTGGTTGGTCGGCTCGTCGAGCAGCAGGAGCGACGGGCGCTGCAGCAAGAGACGCGCGAGCATCACCCGCATCCGCCAGCCGCCCGAGAACTCGCTGAGCTGGCGGGTGAAATCGGGCGGTCGGAAGCCGAGACCGCTCAGGATCGCGTTCGCTTCGGTCTCGAGCCGATAGCCGCCGAGCGCCTCGAAGCGATGCTGCAGATCACCGTACCGCGCCGTCAGCACGTCGCTCTCCGCGCCCGACGCCGCGGCGAGTCGCGCGGCGACCTCCTCCATCTCGCGCTCGACCTGCCATACGTCGGCGAATCCGGCGAGCACCGCGGCGAGAACCGACCCCTCCGGGCTCGCCGCGGCCTCCTGGGGCAGATAGCCAACGGTCGTCTCGCGCGGCCGCACGATGCGTCCCTCGTCCGGCTCCTCGACGCCGGCCAGCAGCCGGCAGAGGGTCGTCTTGCCGGCGCCGTTGGGGCCGACCAGCCCGATGCGCTCGCGATCGGGAATCCGCCACGACAGGCCGACGAGGATCGACTGGCCTGCGTAGCCCTTGGCAATGGCCTCGGCCTGGATCATCGGGTTACGGGCACGCCTCGGCCGAAGGAACGGCTCCCGCTCATCCCATGCTCTGGATCTTCTCGGGAAGGACCTTGACGGTGATGCGAACCTCGCCGGGACGCCGGTGGGCGTACCGCTCCTGACCCGTGTACTTCTTGGCCAGCGCGTCGATGTGGTCGTCGGCGCCCTTCTCGGTCACCTCGACGACTCGCCCGCGGATCTGCAGGTATCGATAGGGATTGTCGGGATCCTGGATCGAGAGCGCGATCTTCGGATTGGTCTGTATATTTTTGTCCTTGACCCGGCCTCGCGCGGTGTTGAACCGGACGTGCGTGCCGTCGTAGTCGATCCAGACGGGCGTCACCTGCGGCGCGCCGTCGCGCCCGATGGTCGCGACATGGGCGAACGACTTTTTCGTCAGCAGATCACGATAGCTCTCGGGAACCGTCGCCATGGTCATCTCTCCCTGGTCGCGAACGTTTCGTCAACCGATCGTTGTCGTCAGCTCCCCGGCACGAGCGTCGGCCATGGTGCGCAGGGCCAGCAGCATGCGGACCACGCACTGCTGGACGAGCAGCGCATCCTGCGTGAATGGATCGGCGAGCCACTCACGCGCCCACTCCGGCTTTTCGGCGGCAAAGCCCAGCGTGGGCGACAACGCTCCGAGCTTCAGTAACAGGTCGTCCGCGGGCAGGCCCGACGCACGCAGCCGCGCCACGACCGCGGCGCGGACCGCGGCGTTCCAGATCCCGGTCAGTCCCTCGATCAGCGCCGCGTAGCACGTCAGATCCTTGCGATCGCCGAGCTGCTTGAGCACCGCCGGAACCAGTGGGCTCACCCCCACGTCACCGTCCTCGTCGGCGCCGAAGAGCGGCCCGATGACCGGATCGGTCTGTGGCTGCCTGAGCCGCTCGAGGAGCTCCACGGCCGCCGCCGCCGGCACCGCCGGTAGCTGGGCCAACCGCTCGAGAAGCGGCGCGTCACCCGCCATCACTCATCCTCCCACACGCGTCGGCTCGCCGCGCATTTCGCTTCGGGCCAGGTCCTGTGCGCGGCCGGACGGCACCATGAACGCAGACGCCAGCGCCGCGACGCAGACTGCCGCGCCCACCACGAAGACCCCGTGCAGCGCCTCGACCATCGGCAGTCCGGCGTGGAGCCGTTGCGACATCACGGCGCCCATGAGCGAGAGACCCAGCGCGCCGCCGATCGACATGAAGAACTGCGTCAGCGACGTCGCGGCGCCGAGATCGCTCCGCGCGACGACGCTCTGGACGGCGATCAACATCGGCACCACGACCATCCCCATGCCGATGCCGGCCAGAAGGACGTCGACCATCGCGCTGGCCGACGTGAGCGTCACCGACCACCGCCAGAAGAGCAGGAACGCCGCGGTGAGGCTGGCCATGCCGATCACCACGACGGTCCGGTAGCCGACACGCAGGACCAGGCGCGCGCTCACCACCGACATCACCACCCATCCGAGCACGAACGGGGTGAGGACGAGACCCGCGCGCGTCGCCGACGCACCCGTGACCGACTGGAGAAAGAGCGGGACAAAGGAGAGCGCGCCGAACATCGCCATGCCGGCGAGGAACCGCGTGACGACGGCGGCCAGGACCATCCGGTTCCTGAACAATCGAAGCGGCACGATCGGCTCCGCGGCGCGCCGCTCCACCGCGACGAACGCGGCCAGCACGATCACCCCCAGGCCCAGAAGCCCGACGACCTCGACCCGGGACCAGGATCCCACCCGCCCGGCCTCGACGATCCCGAGCAGGAGCGCGGAGACTCCGGCCGCGAAGAGTCCCACGCCCATGCCGTCCATGACCGGTCGGCGCGCGGGCTTCGAGGCCGCGGTCAACGCGCCCGCGATCAAGGCCATCGCGACCGCGCCGAAGGGCAGATTGATGTAGAAGACCCAGCGCCAGGACACGTGGTCGGTGAGGAGACCACCCGCCCACGGGCCCATCAGCGACGCGAGGCCCCACACGCTCGAGATGTAGCCCTGCATGCGCGCGCGCCGCTCCAGGCCGAACAGCTCGCCGATGATCGTGTACCCGAGGGTCATCAACGCGCCGGCGCCCAACCCCTGCACCATCCGGAACACGATCAGCTGCACCATGTTCTGGGCAGCGCCCGACAGCGCCGAGCCGGCCAGGAAGGTCGCCAGCCCCGCCAGATAGACCGGCCGCCGGCCGTAGAGATCGGAGAAGCGGCCCCAGAGCGGCATCGTCACGGTCTGGGTGAGCAGAAACCCCGAGAAGACCCACGAGTAGATCCGGATGCCGCCGAGGCTCGCCACCACGGTCGGCATCGCGGTCGCGACGACGGTCGACTCGATCGCCGCCAGGAAGATGGACAGCATGATGCCGAGGAAGACCCAGCGCTTGCGCGCTTCCTCGTTCATCAGTGGCCGCCGGTGCAGCCGGCGCACCGGCACAGCGTGCGCAGCACGGGATAAGGATAGAGGCTCGCGTGCTGATCGACCCACGTCACGCGCAGCCCCTCGTCGCTCCGCTTGATCTCGGCCGGCCACGTCATCTCCGCAGCCAGCGCTTCGAGCGCGCCGCACTGACCGCACGCGCAATCGAGCCGGAGTCGCTCGAAGGGATAGATGGATCCGTGGCCGTCGGCCCAGTCCACGCCGAGCGCGTATCGCCCGACGAGATGCACGTCCTTGGGGACGCCGGGATCGGGCTGGCCGATGATCTTGAGGCCGATCGTCTTCTTCACGTCCCGCCGCCGACCACCGGACGTTGCAGACGCATCCCGGCCAGGAGATAGTGCACCGCCAGGTTCTGATGCTCGCCCCACGCGCGCGCGCGGCGCCGGATCGCCTCCTCGCTCAAGATCCTCCCGCGACCGTAGAAGTGGTCGAACGCCTTGCGGACCGCGAGATCGCCGGCCGGGCAGACATCGCCACGGCCCAGGCAGCGGGCGAGGAACCAGTCCGCGGTCCAGCGGCCGAGACCGCGGAGCGCCGTGAGCTGCTCGATGACGAGCGCCGACTCAGCCGCGCAGACCGCCTCGAGGTCCAGCGCGCCGGAGACGACCGCGCGCGCGAGATCGCGGATGTACTCCGCCTTCCGCGTCGAGTACTTCAGCGCTCGGAGCTCCCGTACGCGTACCACCGCGAGCCGCGCGGCCTCCGGGAACGCCCACACCGTCTCGCGGCCGACCGGCACCGGCGTCCCGAATCGACGGACGAGCCGCGCGCGGCAGGCGAACGCGAACGAAAGGTTGACCTGCTGAGCCGTGATCGATCCGATGAGCATCTCGAAGGGCGTGGGCGCGAGCGTGGGACGCAACCCGTAGAGCGGCTCGACGAGCGTCGCCAGCGCGGGGTCGGACTTCGCCATCCGATAGAACGCGATGAGATCGAGGTCGAGACCGAGAAGGCGGCGCACTTCCCCGACGACCGCGGCGCCGACGGCGGCGTCGGCACCCGGGAGCCGAATCGTGATCCGCGTGTCGTCCACGGGCCCGCTCCACCGCACCTCGTACGGTACGAGCCGCCCGCCGTGTCGGAGCACGCGACGGAAGACGTCGCGGGCGATCCGGTTCGTCGGATCCTCTCCCCAGAGGTGATAACGTGCGAGCGTCCCGCGGGCGTCCAGAGGACCGTCGGGAGCCAGAACGATTTTCATCGAGTGACCACGCGGCTTTCGAGTGTACCAGAGAGTTGCCCGCCCCCAGGTACGTGGACTAGGCTAGGCGGCGTCGTGGTTCGCGCGGGAGCGCGACCGAGGATCGCGATCCCCCGCCGAGTTCGTGGCGACCGTGCGCGACGTCGCGCCGTCGATCGAGGTCGACGCCGTCGAGCCGGGTCGCCGTCTGGCGCTCTGAGTCGACCGCGCGAGCGCGGTCGCCGCCTCAGTGAACCAGGTGGTACGGGACGTCGGTGACGATGACGTTCTTGCGAAACAGCATCGCGCCCTTGATCAGGAACGCGGTCTGGTTGTGGAGCCCGAGTTGCCACCACCGGGCCGGAATGAACTCGGGCAGAACGATCGTGACGACGTGATTCTCGCCCTGGCTCTGCAGGTGGTCGACGTACTTGGTCAAGGGCCCGAGCAGCGAGCGGTAGGGCGAGGTCAGCACGATCAACGGCACGCCCATGCCGTACCGGCCCCACTTCTCCTCCAACCGGCGCGTGCGGTCAGGATCGGTCTCCACGAACACCGCCTTCGCGTTGGGCGAGAGTGTCTTGGCGTACTGGATCGCCTTGATGACCCCGCGATGGATGTCGCCGACCAGGACCAGAACGGTGTTGGTCATCGGCGGCGGCGGTGAGAAGGCGTCGAGCGAGAGCTGCACCGCGACTTCCTCGTAATGGCGGTGCACTATCACGAACACCGCGACGAGCGTCGGAATCAACAGGACCACGATCCACGCGCCGTGCGTGAACTTCGTGGCGGCGATCGTGATCATCACCAGGCCCGTCACGAGCGCGCCGATCGCGTTGAGCCACCAGCGCCACCACCAGCCTTCCTCTTTCAGCCGGAGCCAGCGCCGCACCATGCTCGCCTGCGAGAGCGTGAAGGACAGGAAGACGCCGACCGCGTAGAGCGGGATCAGCGCGTGGGTGTCGCCGCCGAAGATCACGAGCAGGAGCGCGGCGAGTCCGCTCAGGATCAGGATGCCGTTGGAGAAGACGAGCCGGTCACCCTGCGTCGCGAACTGGCGCGGGATGAAGCGGTCGCGTGCCAGGAAGAACGACAGCCGCGGAAAATCGGCGAACGACGTGTTGGCGGCCAGGAGCAGGATCAGCATCGTGACCGCCTGGATCTCGAAATAGAGCGCGCCGCCGCCGAAGACGTGGCGCGCCAGCTGCGACACCACCGTCTCCTCGGGGCGCGGCGCGATGCCGAAGTCGTACGCCAGGAAGGTGATGCCGAGGAAGAGTACGATCAGGATCACGCCCAGCACCGTCAGCACGATCCGCGCATTGTGGGCCTCCGGCGGCTTGAACGCCGGCACCCCGTCGGAGACGGCCTCGACCCCGGTGAGCGCGGTGCAGCCCGACGCGAACGCCCGCAAGAACAGAAAGAGCCCGACGCCCTCCAGACCGGGCGGATGCCGCTGATAGGGCGCCTCCGGGAGAAAGTCGAAGACCGCGCCGAACCCTCCGTAGAGGATCAGGACTCCGAGGCTGCCGATGAAGAGATAGGTCGGCGCCGCGAAGATCTTGCCCGACTCACGGATGCCGCGGAGGTTCGCGACGGCGACGGCGACGACCGCGGCGACGCAGAGCCACGGCCGGTACGGGAAGAGGACCGGAACGGCGGACGTGAGCGCGGCGATACCGGCGGCGACGCTCACCGCCACCGTGAGCACGTAGTCGATCAGGAGCGCGGCGCCGGCCACCAGCCCGGCGGGCACGCCGAGATTGTCCTTGCTCACGATGTAGGCACCGCCGCCTTGCGGGTACGCGCGGATCGTCTGCCGATACGACGAGACGACGATGGCGATCAGGACCGCGATCGCGATGCTGATCGGGATCGAATAGCTCAGCGCGGCGGTGCCGGCCAGCACCAGCACCAGCAAGATCTCTTCGGTGGCGTACGCGACGGAAGAGAGGGCGTCCGAGGCGAAGACCGCGAGCGCCGTCGACCTCGCGAGCCGTTCGTGGCGTGACTGCGCGGTCGGGAGCGGGCTCCCGACGAACAGACGCTTCAGCCGACTCAAACGCACGGGGCTCATCATACGACGAGCCACGCGGAAGATCTAAAACGGCTGGGGCTGCCGATGCTGTTCCGCGACGTTCTCGAAGCGCGCGTACTGAGGCAGGAACACGACCCGCACGGTACCGACCGGGCCGTTGCGCTGCTTGCCGATGATGACTTCGGCGATGTTCTTCTCGTCCGGCGGCAGGTCTTCCTTGTACTGCGATTGCCGATACAGAAACAGGATCACGTCTGCGTCCTGCTCGAGCGCCCCGGAATTGTGGCTGACGATCCCGTCGGCGAGCCACGACGCCGGCCCCGGTACCGTGAGATCGAACACGTCTTCCTCACCGGCCGGCTCGATGCTCACGATGCGATCCCAGAAGAGATCACTCGTGGCGGCGGCGCGCAGATCGTCGCCGTCGAGGAGGTCAGCGTACTGGCGCAGAATGTCCCGTGACGGCGCGAACCGGAAGTGGGACGTGCCGCCATACGAGGTCCCGCGCAGCGCGACCATCCGACGTTGCGAGATACCCCGCGCGCGCATCGCGCGCCTTACGCGATCGAACGACTCGATCGGCATCGTATCGACATTCGTGTTCGGGGAACGATCGCTCAGGCGGGACTCGAGACGGCGCGCCTGAGGCTCACGTGGACCGAATGCGCCCACCGTCTCCAAGAACCGTCGCTGATCGGAGGCCCCCGACACATGCACCATGAACGAGGGTCGATACTTGCCCTTCCTCGCGGAGGAGATCCGCGCGACGATCCCGAGTCGTAACAACAGCGCCGCCACGTCTCCGGCCAATGCCGGGCTGTTCGTGGCGTACGAGATCGAGTCGCTGCCCCGGCTGGTGCGTCGGGTCGCAATCGTCCCGTCGGTCGCCCACAGGTGGCGGAGGAGGAGAGCGATCTGCTGTGTCGAAAGCAAGAACGCGGCTTCGGGGATTCGCTTCTGATGCGAGCGCTGTCCGAAGATCCCCAGTTCCCGCAGCCAGCCGCCGACGCCACCGGGATGCCAGCGATTGCCGTTGCCGCTGAGGAGAAGCTGATGCCAGCTTCCGCGCCCCGTATACCGCGTGACTCGGCAACCGAACTCCGCGCGGGCGGCTCGCGTGACGGTCTCGCTGTTCTCTTCGGAGCTGGTGGTGTACCGCAACGGCTGATGGCTCAGATAGCTCCCGTCCCCGATCAGCTGCCCGAGGAGCGCGACACGCTGATCCGGCCACCGCTCGGGCGCGACCGGCTCTGGAACCAGTCGGGCGATCGCCAGGCGGTCACCCGCTCGGAGCTCGGCCACCGTGACCCAGCCCCGTCCCGAGAGGAGTCGGTGCTCGGCGGTCGCTCTGATCGTGCGCCCGCTCGCGAGCCCGACCGAGAAGACCGGCCGGACGCCGACGGCCCAGATTCGTTCGGTCTTCGCCTTCACGATCTTCCCAGCGGGAGAGATCGCGAGCACCTCGGGCGCGGTCTCGACGAGATCCCGGACGGGCATTCGCCGACCGTCCGACAGCAAGACGAGCGTGTCGCCCGTGACGCATTCGCGAAGATCCGAGAGCTGCGGCTTGAAGTCGCGCGCCTGACGCGCTTCGACCGCGCGCGAGAGCTGCGAAAGCGCCACCACCGGGACGTTCAGCTCCTTGGCGAGCGCCTTGAGCGAGCGCGAGATCTCCGAGATCTCCTGCTGACGGCTCTCCATCGCGGCGCGGCCGCGCATGAGCTGGAGATAGTCGATGACGAGCAGGTTGAGCCCGTGCTCGGCTTTCATCCGCCGCGCCTTGGCGCGCGCTTCGAGGACGGTGAGCCCGGGGCTGTCGTCGATGAAGATCGACGCTTCCGAGAGCCGGCCCGCCGCGGCCGTGAGCCGATGCCAGTCCGCCGAGGTCAGATACCCCGTTCGCACCGCCTGCGAATCCACCTTCGCCTCGGAGCAGAGCATGCGCTGCACGATCTGCTGCGACGACATCTCGAGGCTCAGCACGAGCACCTTGCCGTGTAACGCGATGCCGACGTGCTGGGCGACGTTCAGTGCGAAGGCGGTCTTGCCCATACTCGGGCGTCCGGCGATGATGATGAAGTCCGAAGGCTGGAAGCCCGAGGTCTCGAGATCGAGCTTTTCGAAGCCGGTCGCGACGCCGGTGACGTGCTCCTTCCGCTCGTAGAGGCGCTCGATGTACTCGAACGTGTTCCGGAGAATCTTGCCGATCGGGAGCGCGCTGCCTTCGAGACGGCGTTCGGCGAGGCTGAAGATCCGGCGCTCGGCGTCGTCCACCAGCGTTTGCACGTCTTCCTTGGCCTCGAACGCCTGCGCGATGATCTGGCTGGAGGTCTGGATCAGCTCGCGGAGCACCGCCATGTCCCGGACGATCGACGCATACGAGTTGAGGTACGCCGAGATCGAACCCTGCTCGACCAGGAGCGCCAGCGCCGCCGGGCCGCCGACGAGCTGGAGCTGATCGCCGCGGCGAAGCTCCTCGGTCAGGGTCAGGACGTCGACGGGCTCACTACGGTTGAACAGGGTCAGCATGCCCTGATAGGTCACGCGATGCGCCTCGGTGTAGAAATCCGAGGGCTTGAGCAGCTCGATCACTCGCGGCAGCGTCTCGCGGCCTTCGAGGAGGATCGCGCCCAGCACCGCGCGCTCGGCGTCCAGGTTGTGCGGCGGGATTCTCGTCGGGACTTCGAGACGACTCATCGACGGAAGCCACCGGTGACCATCGATGCATCGTAGCGGAGCGTCGACGATCGTCAATAGAATTTAGATGAAAGGCGAATCCGGTGGAACGATCCGTGGACATCCCGTGGATATCTGCCGAAAGGCGGTGGATGGTGCGTGGATCGCGAGTGGATAGAAAAAAGCGACCCCCGAGTGAATTCGGGGGTCGGCTGTTACGACACGACCCTATGCGCGGACTACGCCGCTATTCGCGGACGACGTTGACCCGCAGCTGCGCGACGACGTCCGGGTGCAGCCGCATGGAGACCGAGTGCTCGCCGAGCGCCTTGATGGGCTCCTCGAGTGTGATGCGCTTGCGGTCCATCGGAACACCGCGCGTGCCGAGGAAGTCGGCGATGTCCTGCGACGTGACCGAGCCGAAGAGCTTGCCTTCCTCGGAGGCCTGGCGGCGCTCCTCGTAGACCAGCGCTTCGATCTTCGCGCGCAGTGATTCCGCGTCGGCCTTGACGCGATCGGCCTTGGCGTCCTGTTGCTTCTTGATATGCTCGAGGTTCTTGAGATTCCCGGCGGTCGCCGAGAGCGCGAGCTTCTTGGGGATCAGGAAGTTCCGCGCGTACCCGTCGGACACGTCGCGGACCTCGCCCCGGCGCCCGACCTTCGTGACGTCGTCCAGCAGGATGATCTTCATGACGTGCCCTAGTCCGCCGCCAGGTACGGCAGCAGGGCGACCGTGCGCGCGCGCTTGATCGCGTGCGTCAGCTGGCGCTGGTGCCGCGCGCAGCTCCCCGAGATACGACGGGGAATGATCTTGCCGCGCTCGCTCACGAAACTCCGGAGCCGGCGCACATCTTTGTAGTCGACGAGGTCGACCTTGTCAGCGCAGAACTTGCAGATCTTCCGCCGGCCGAACCGGCGGCGTTTGACGGGTTTCTGGGCTGTCGGGGGAATGGCTCGCTCCTTTTCTAGGCGCTAGAACGGGACATCGTCGTTACCGGTGCCGGCGTCCTCGGCGAACGGTTCGCCCGACGCGGGGACGGTCGCTGGCGCCGCCGCGCGCCCGCGACCCATGAACTGGACGCGCTCGGCCACCACTTCGATGACGGTCCGTTTGCCGCCGTCCTTGGCCTCCCACTCGCGCGTCTGCAGGCGCCCCTCGACGAGGATCGGACTGCCCTTGTCGAGGTACTCACCACAACTCTCCGCCTGCTTGCCCCACACCACCACCGTGAGGAAACAGGTGTCTTCGCGTTTCTCCCCGCCCTGCGTCGTGTAATTGCGATTGACCGCCAGCCGCAAGTCGGCGACGGCGGTCCCGCTGGGCGTGTAGCGCAGCTCCGGGGGCTTGGTCAGGTTACCGATCAGGAACACCTTGTTGAGGCTCGCCATCAGCTGACCTCCTCGACCACTTCCTGAGTTTTGGCCGGCCGAGCCTTCTTGCGGATCGGAACCCGCGTGCTGACGAAACGCAGCACGTTCTCGTTGAGGCGCACCTGGCGCTCGAATTCCTTCACCATGGAGGGCTCGGCAGAAACATCAAAGACCGCGTACGTCCCTTCGCGCTGCTTGCGGATGTCGTACGCGAGCCGGCGCTTTCCCCAGTTGTCGACTTTGGCGACGTCGGCGCCGAGCGTCTTGAGTTGTTCGCCGAGTTGTTCGAGCAACGCGGCGACTTCCTCATCGGTCGGGCGCGGATCGACGATCACGAGGACTTCGTACGGTCGCAGTTCTCACTCACCTCCCTTGGACTCGAGCCGAACAGACCCGAGTTGAGCGCCTAAACGTATCAAACATCCAAACACGGTGCAAGGTCAACGCCCACAAAACGTTACGGCCCAGACCCATTTTCGGGCCCGGGCCGTCACCGTCGTATCACGAACTGCGGAACTTACGGTCTGCCAGCCCCATCGTCAACCAACTCTCTCGCGTTCGAGCGCCGGCTTTGCCGGCGCAATCGGTCCGATCTTGGGGGGAGGCAGGGCAAGAGCGGGCCGCGAGGCCCGCTCTGCCCGTCGGAAGGGGGCGCAGCCCCCCTCCGAGTGCTCTTAGTACATGTCCCCGTGAGGCATCGGGGGTGCGGCCGCGGGCTTTTCCTCCGGGATATCCGTGATCAGCGCCTCGGTCGTCAGCAGGAGGGACGCGATCGAGGCCGCGTTCTGCAGCGCCACCCGCTCGACCTTGGTCGGGTCGATGATCCCCGCCTGCACCATGTCGACGTACTCCATGCTGTCCGCGTCGTAGCCGCGGTTCGGCACGGTCTCGCTCTTCACCTTCTCGACGATCACGCTGCCTTCGAGGCCAGCGTTCTCGACGATCTGGCGAATCGGCTCCTCGAGCGCCCGCTTCACGATCATGGCGCCCACCTTCTCGTCCCCGTCGGCCTTCACGCGGTCGACGGCCTTCGACGCGCGCAGCAACGCGACGCCGCCGCCCGGCACGATGCCTTCCTCGACGGCAGCACGGGTCGCGTTCAGCGCGTCCTCGACCCGGGCCTTCTTCTCCTTCATCGCCGTCTCGGTGGCCGCGCCGACCTTGATGACCGCCACGCCGCCGGCCAGCTTCGCCAGCCGCTCCTGTAGCTTCTCGCGGTCGTAGTCGGAGGTCGTCTCCTCGATCTGGGCCCGGATCTGCTTGATGCGGCCCTCGATCGCGTTCGCCTTGCCCGCGCCCTCGACGATGGTCGTGTTGTCCTTGTCGACCACCACCTTCTTGGCGCGGCCGAGATCCTCGAGCTTGATGTTCTCGAGCTTGATGCCGAGATCCTCGGTGATCGCCTTGCCGCCCGTGAGGGTCGAGATGTCTTCGAGCATCGCCTTGCGACGATCACCGAAGCCCGGCGCCTTCACGGCGCAGGTGTGCAGGGTGCCGCGCAGCTTGTTGACGACGAGCGTCGCCAGCGCCTCACCCTCGATGTCCTCGGCGATGATCAGGAACGGCTTGCCGGACCGCGCCACCTGCTCGAGCAGCGGCAGCATGTCCTTCATCACGCTGATCTTCTTCTCGTGGATCAGGACCAGCGCGTCCTCGAGCACCACTTCCATGCGCTCGGCGTCGGTGACGAAGTAAGGCGACAGATAGCCGCGGTCGAACTGCATGCCCTCCACCACGTCCAGGACCGTGTCGGCCGACTTCGACTCCTCGACCGTGATGACCCCGTCCTTGCCGACCTTCTCCATCGCCTCGGCGATCAGGTTGCCGATCGTCTTGTCGTTGTTCGAGGCGATCGTCGCCACCTGGGCGATTTCCTTCTTGTCCTTGGTCGACTTGGAGAGCTTCTTCAGCTCGTCGGTCACCGCCTCCACCGCCGCCTCGATGCCCCGCTTGAGGCCCATTGGATTGGCGCCGGCGGTCACGTTCTTGAGCCCCTCGCGGAAGATCGCCTGGGCGAGCACCGTCGCGGTCGTCGTGCCGTCACCGGCGATGTCGGAGGTCTTGGACGCCACTTCCTTCAACATCTGGGCGCCCATGTCCTCGTAGGGATCCTTCAGCTCGATCTCCTTGGCGACGGTGACGCCGTCCTTGGTGATCGTCGGGCTGCCGAACTTCTTGTCGATGACGACGTTGCGGCCCTTGGGACCCAGGGTCGCCTTCACCGCCTCGGCCATGATGTTGACGCCCCTGAGCAGCGCGCTCCGGGCCTCCTCGTCGAACTTGAGCTGCTTGGGCATGGATCGCGTTCCTCCCTTACTCGAGAATGGCGAGGACGTCTTCCTCGCGCAGGATGAGATATTCCTTGTCGTCGATCTTGACCTCGGAGCCTGAATACTTGCCGAACAGGATCTTGTCCCCGGCCTTCACGTCCAGCGGGATCTTCTTGCCATCGTCGCCGACCTTCCCGGTCCCGGCGGCGATCACCTTGCCCTCTTGCGGCTTCTCCTTGGCCGTGTCGGGGATGATGATCCCGCCCCGGCGAACCTCCTGCTCCTCGAGCCGCTCGACGAGGATGCGGTCATGCAGCGGACGAATCTTCATGGTGTCTCTGCCTCCTTGGTGCTTTGTTGATGTTGCGCTAGCCTCTGCGGGCGATGGTGTGACCATCCTCCAGCGCCGGCTGCCTGTTAGCACTCAGTTTCAACGAGTGCTAAATATACGGGCCAAGTAAGCCGGCGGCAAGGGGGAAAATCCGTGTGAGAGGAATGATGGCAAAAAGTGTTTTAGTTTCAAATGTTTTGCCGGCAGAGGCCCTGAGGATCATCCCGGGGGAGGTCACCGTCGACTACAACGACACCCAGGAGGGATTGTCCAAGACCGAGCTGATCGCCCGACTTCGAGGGAAGGACGGGCTCATCTGTCACATCATCAGCACGATCGACGACGAGGTTCTCGCGGCGGCGCCCACGGTGAAGGTCGTCGCGAACGTCGCGGTCGGCTACAACAACATCGACGTGGTCGCGGCGCGCCGGCGCGGGGTGGTCGTCACCAATACTCCCGACGTCCTCACCGAGACCACCGCCGACTTCGCGTGGGCGCTTCTAATGGCGACCGCTCGGCGCGTTGTCGAGGCCGACCACTTCGCGCGCTCGGGCCAGTGGCAGCGCTGGCAGTGGGATCTCCTGTGGGGCGCGGACGTGTACGGCAAGACCCTCGGCGTCGTCGGCTTCGGGCGCATCGGACGGGCCGTCGCCCACCGGGCACTCGGCTTCAACATGCGGGTCCTTTATCAGGATGCCGTCCGCGCCGGCGTCGGCGTCGAGCGCGAGCTGCGCGCCTCCCGGATGGAGCTGGAGCCCCTCCTGGCCGAGGCCGACTTCGTGAGCCTGCACACGCCGCTCTTGCCCGAGACCCGACACCTCATCAACGAGCGCACACTCCGGCTCATGAAGAAGTCGGCGGTGCTCGTCAATGCCTCTCGCGGCCCGGTCGTCGACGAAGCCGCGCTGGTCCGCGCCCTCAAGGAGGAATGGATCGCCGCCGCCGGGCTGGACGTCTTCGAAGAGGAGCCGAAGGTCCATCCAGGTCTCGTGCCCCTGAAAAACGTCGTGCTCGCGCCGCACATCGCGAGCGCCTCGTTCGACACGCGCCTGGCGATGGCCACGCTCGCGGTCCGCAACTGCCTGGCGGTGCTCGACGGCAAACCGGCGCTGACGCCGGTGCCGTGACCGCCGCTTACGTTCGCGGCGGTGTGCTCTGGGGCCCGGTGGTGTCGCGCGCCATCTCTCTGGCACGCTCTTCCCAAGCCTCACGACGCGGGAAATAGAGTAGGAACCCCACAAGGGCGAGTGCCGCGAACAGGTAGTAGTCGCTCGGTCGACCCGCGAGCATGAACAGCATGAAGCCATAGATCGCGGTCGCCTCGCAGAGGGCGAGGGCCACGATGGCCGCGGAGTTGAGACGCGCAAGCGGCGGGAGCGCCGCGTTCGCGAGAATCAACCGCTGGAGCACTCGGGCGAGCCCCAGTCCGGCGAGGGCGCACGCGGCCAAGATCGCGCGGAGAAGGCCGTGGGGCACGCCGGGGGCGAAGCCGGCGAACGGCGCGCGAGTCCGCTGGATCTGGTCGATGGCGAAGGCGTACATACCGAGGCTTATGAGCAGTGCCGCGCCGACCACCTGCGCCGCTCGGCACGCCTTCGCGAGCTCGTCACGGAGCGGCGAAGTCGCCACGGCGGTCAGTCTCGCGCCAGGAGCCGCCGCTGCAGACGGGCGCGGCGGTAGGCGAACGCCTCTCGTACACTCGAGGCTACCCCGGCGTCCTCCGCGAGGCCCAGCGCGTCGTTGACGACCGCGTGGGCCGTGACGAAATCGCGACGGCGGTGCTCGTGGAACTTGGCCAGCTCTTCCCACGGGCGCGGGTCGAACCAGGCGTCACGCGCCGCGGCTTCCCACAGCGAGCACGCGGCGTCCCACCGGGCGAAGCGCTTCTCCCACCTCGCCAGATTGAGGCGCACGGCCTGCGCCGGCGCCCCGGAGAGCCCGGCCGCAAGCGCAGCTCGATAACAGTCGAGCGCGCGCTCGACGTCCACCGGCTCCCAGAGCCGCCCGAGGCCGCCGAGCTCACCGGCGGTCAGCGCCTCGCGCGACGTCAGCGCTTTCCCGAACCAGCCCAGGAGCCCCACGAGGGTGAGGATATCGTCCCGGTTGTGGGCGAGCACGCGGCCGAGCGGCGCCGCCCGTCGCGAGCGCAGGAAGTCGAAGTAGAGCGCCGGAATCAAGCCGCCGGCGATGTCGTCCTCGCGCACGACGCCGACGACCTCGCGCTCGAGCGTCGCCAGCCGGCAGTCAGCCAGACACGAGGTCCACACGCGCCGCGCCGGACGCAAGAGATCGAGGTGTGTCAGCGTGGCGGGCCAGCGCCGCCGAGTCATGAGGAAGCGCGTCTCTAGCAGCGGCAAATCGAAGGTCGCCCCATTGAAGGTCACGAGGCCGCTCGCCCGCTCGAGGAGCGGGCGCAGCGCCGCGAGGAGCGCCGGCTCTTCGTCGAAGTCGCGCATGAAGTGCTGGGTCAGGATCAGGCGGTCGTCCTCGAGCCAGGCGGCACCGACCAGGAACGCGTACGTGCCGGTGCCGCCGGCAAGCCCGGTCGTCTCGGCGTCGAGGAAGAGCAGGCGCCGCGCGTCCTCGACCGGGCGCTCGGCCCGCGCGACGGCGCTCAAGAGATCGAGAGGCGCCTCGAGCACGGCCCCGAGCGGCTGACGGCCGTGCCGGTGCGAGAGCGGAAACTCGCGGCGGACCACCAGGAGCTGCCCCTCGCCGGTGTCCACGAGCTCGCCGCCCAGTACCTCTTCGATGGGCTGCGCGGCGGGGCGCTTGGGGCGGCGCGTCTCGATGCGCCGGATGACACGACGGAGATCGTCGAGCGAGTGAGCGGCCACGCGACCTCAGTCGGTCAGCGCGCGCAGGAGCGACCGCGCCGTGCTCTTGGCTTTGCGACCCACTTCGTTCACGGGTCCGACGCAGGAGGGGCAGCCGTCCCGGCAGGCGCACGTCTCGAGCGTGTCGAGCCCGCGGCGGAGCAGATCGGGCAGGATCTCGAACACGTGCTCGGCGAGCCCGATCCCGCCGGCGTGGGAGTCATAGAGATAGATGGTCGGATTGAACTGCGCGGCGTCCATCAGGCGCCGCTTGGTGGACTCTCGCGTCGCCACGGCGCCGCTCGTCGCCGGCGTCGTGTCGCCGAGCCACGAGCCCAGGTCACGGATGTCGCAGAGCAGGAAGATCGGCGCCAGGTGATGCAAGAGGTACGTCACCGCGCGCAGCCCGTCGATCAGCTCTTCTCGCGAGGAGCTCGCGCGCGCCAAGGTCTCGGGCGCGACGGTGAGCCACGCGGCCGTGGTCTGCATCTCCTGCTGGGGCAGCTCGACTTCTCCGGAGCCGACGTTCTCGAGCGTCCCCATCTTGATCTTCTTGAACCCGACGACCTTCTCGGCCACCAGCACCTCGCCCTGCTCGGCCAGATACGGGGCCGAGGGGCCCTCGGCCAGACGCTGGAGGATCCAGACGCCCTTGGCGCTGATCGCGTCGGTGAAGTAGTCGACGGCGACGCGCTTGACGTAGGCGACTTTTTCCTCGTCCTCGCGGAAGTGGAGCTCCTGGACCTCGTAGGGCTCGC
>Ga0209802_1001001_pt1 | contig 21621 bp, 22 predicted proteins | sample GraSoiAngelo_129_FD_185886 | JGI IMG/M metagenome (GOLD analysis project Ga0209802, IMG submission 185886) | Grasslands soil microbial communities from the Angelo Coastal Reserve, California, USA - 14_0927_12_40cm (SPAdes) (version 2) | ecosystem: Environmental > Terrestrial > Soil > Grasslands ... | reverse complement strand
GGGGAATTCGTGGCGAAGCTGGGTGAGGAGATTCGCACGCGGAGTTTGACTCCGTTAGTTTGAGATGGGTGATCCCCCGGGCTGGCGCCCGGGGTCAGTGAACCGCGATGCAGACGAACCCCGGACGCAAGTCCGGGGTGGGTGGAAGGACGTACGATGAGCAGTGACCAGACCACGCCGGTGATCCTCTCCGCCTGCCGCACGCCGATCGGCCGGTATTTGGGCGGCCTCGCGCCGCTTCCCGCGCCGCGGCTCGGCGCGATCGTGATTCGCGAGGCGGTGCGCCGCGCCGGCATCGAGCCGACGCTCGTGGAAGAGGTGATCATGGGCAACGTGCTCCAGGGGGGGGTCGGCCAAGCCCCCGCGCGCCAGGCGGCAATCCACGCCGGGCTGCCCGGCACGATCCCCGCGATGACGGTGAACAAAGTGTGCGGGTCGGGGCTCAAGGCCGTCATGCTCGGCGCCCAGGCGATCAAGGCGGGCGACGAGCAGTGCGTCGTCGCCGGCGGCATGGAGGCGATGTCGAACGCGCCGCATTACGTCTATGGCATGCGCGGCGGCATCAAGGTCGGGAACACCCAGCTCGTGGACGGAATGATCCACGACGGCCTGTGGGACTCCTTCTCCAATACGCACATGGGGAACCTCGCCGAGTACACCGCGAAGACGGCGCAGGTGTCGCGCGAGGATCAGGATCGCTTCGCGCTCGCGAGCCACGAGAAGGCGGTCGCCGCCATGGAGGCGTGCCGCTTCAAGGCCGAGACTGTGCCGGTCGAGATCCCCGGGAAGCAGCGGCCCACCGTCATCGACAAGGACGAGGGTCCCCGCAAGGACACCTCCCTCGAAGCGCTGGCCGCCCTGAAGCCGTCGTTCGAGAAGGACGGCAGCGTGACCCCCGGCAACGCGCCCGGGCTGAACGACGGGGCGAGCGCGCTGGTCGTCGCCTCGCTGGCGTTCGCGCGGGCCCACGGCCTGCAACCCCTGGCGCGCATCACCGCCTACGCTACGGGTGGCGGCGAGCCCAAGGACCTGTTCTTCGCCCCCATCGTCGCCGTGCGACGCCTGATGGCGCAGGCGAAGACGAAGATCTCGGACTACGACCTGATCGAGGCGAACGAGGCGTTCGCGGTGCAAGCGCTCGCCGACGGCCGGGCCCTCGGGTGGGACTGGGCACGCGTCAACGTGAACGGCGGCGCGATCGCCCTCGGCCATCCGATCGGCGCTTCGGGCGCGCGCGTCCTCACGACGCTGTTGTACGCCCTCAAGGACAAGCAGCAGACGACCGGACTCGCCACCCTGTGTCTCGGTGGCGGCAATGCCGTGGCCCTCAGCGTGGAGATGCTCTGATGCCCGAAGCGCAGACCGTCGCCCTGTCGTCCCTGCCGCGCGCCCGCGCCGCCCGCGCCGCCCGCCGCGCGCTCGCCGTGTTGCTCGGCGCGGCGCTCGTCGCGGCCGCGGCCCAGGTATCCGTGCCGCTCCCCGGCACCCCCGTGCCCCTGACCCTGCAGCCTCTCGCCGTGCTCGTGGTGGGCGGGCTGCTCGGTGCCCCGCTCGGGGCGGCGAGCCTGCTCCTCTATCTCGCGCTCGGCGCGGCGGGCCTCCCGGTGTTCACGCCGTTCGGGGTCCCGGGTCTGGGGCGGCTGCTCGGGCCGACGGGCGGCTACCTCCTCGCCTACCCCCTCGCTGCGTTCGCCGTGGGCCGGATCGCGGGCGACGCCGCGCGCCGGGGGGGGTGGCAGCTCGTGCTGGGCGTGCTCGCCGGCCTGGCGCTGATCCACCTGGGCGGCCTCGCCCAGCTGCTCCTCATCACCGGCAACCTGCGGAGTGCCGTGCAGCTCGGCACCCTGCCGTTTCTCCTGGGCGACCTCGGGAAGGTCGCCGTCGCCGTGCTGCTGCTGCAGCGCACCATGAGACCGGTTCGCGCGCGCCTATGACGGCGCGCGTTTCGTTTGCGGTGGCGTGAGCCGGGTCGCCGTGGTGGGCGCGGGGACGATGGGCAACGGGATCGCCCACGTCTTCGCCCAGGCCGGGTGGGACACGGCGCTCGTGGACGTGGCGCCGGATGCGCTCTCCCGCGCGCTCAAGACGATCCAGGCGAACATCGAGCGCCTGGTCAAGAAGGGAGTGGGGGGCAAAGAACAGGGAGCGGAGACGCTCGGGCGGATCCGGACGAGCACGTCGGTCGATGCCGTGCGGGACGCCGACTTCGTGGTCGAGGCGGCGAGCGAAGACGCCAAGATCAAGCTCGCGCTTTTCCGCGAGCTCGATCGGGCCGCGCCGCCCGCCGCGATCCTCTCCTCCAACACCTCCTCGATCTCGATCACCGCGCTCGCGGCGGCGACCAAGCGGCCGGCGCAGGTGATCGGGATGCACTTCATGAACCCCGTTCCCGTGATGCAGCTCGTGGAGGTGGTCCGCGGGCTCGAGACCGCGGAGGAGACGACGCGGCACACGCTGGAGATCGCGAGGGCCCTGGGGAAGACCCCGGTCGAGGTCAACGACGCTCCAGGGTTCGTGTCGAACCGGGTGCTCATGCCGATGATCAACGAGGCGATCTTCTGCGTGATGGAGGGCGTGGCGACGCCGGAAGCGGTGGACACCGTGATGAAGCTGGGGCTGGGCCACCCGCTGGGCCCGCTCGCCCTCGCCGACCTCATCGGCCTCGACACGTGCCTCGCCATTCTCGAGGTGCTGCATCACGACCTGGGTGACGACAAGTACCGGCCTGCGCCGCTGCTCCGGAAGCTCGTCGCCGCGGGCCGGCTGGGGCGGAAGAGCGGGCAGGGGTTCTATGGCTACCGTGATTGAGGTCGGCCTCTCCGAGACGCAGCGTCAGATCGTCGACCTGACGCGGGAGTTCGCGCGCACCCGCATCGAGCCGCAGGCGGCGGAGTGGGACCGCACCCGGCATTTCGCGCGCGACGTGATCGACGAGCTGGGCCGACTCGGCTTTCTCGGGATGACGGTGCCCGAGGAGTACGGCGGGATGGGGCTCGACACGATCACCTATCTGCTCGCACTGGAGGAGCTGGCGGCGGCGGACGCGGGCGTCGCGGTGACCGTGGGCGTCCACAGCGCGATCCCGGCGACGATGCTGCTGCGCCACGGCACGGCGGCGCAGAAGGAGCGCTGGCTGCGGCCGATGGCGAGCGGCGAGCGACTGTGCGGCTTCGCGCTGTCCGAGCCCGACGCGGGCTCGGACGCGGCCGCGCTCCGCACGCGGGCCGCGCGGGATGGGGATCAGTGGGTGCTGTCGGGCACGAAGGCGTGGGCTACGAACGGCGGCACGGCGGATCTGATGGTGGTGATCGCCCGCAGCGAGCGCGGCATCTGCGCCTTCATTGTGCCCACGGACGCGCCGGGCTATCGTCCGGGGAAGCCCGAAGATAAGATGGGCCTGCGGGCCTCGAACACCGTCGCCATCACCTTCGAGGAGGTGCGGCTCCCGGCACAGCACCTGCTGGGCGAGGAGGCGATGGGTTTCGGGTACGCGATGGAGGCGCTCGACGTGGGCCGCCTGGGCGTCGCGACCCAGGCGGTCGGTATCGCCCGGCGCGCGCTCGAGCACAGCGTCGCCTACTGCGGGGAGCGCAAACAGTTCGACCGGCCGATCCGCGAGTTCCAGGCGGTGCAGTTCAAGCTGGCGGACATGGCGACGCGGGTGGAGGCGGCGCGGGCGCTGGCGCACGCGGCGGCGGCCCGTAAGGACCGGGGCGAGGACATCACCCAACACGCCAGCATGGCGAAGCTGTTCGCTTCGGAGACGGCGATGTGGGTGACGACTCAGGCGGTGCAGCTGTTCGGCGGGTACGGCTACATGCGCGACTTCCCCGTCGAGAAACTGTTTCGCGACGCGAAGGTCACCGAGATCTATGAAGGCACCAGCGAGATCCAGCGCCTCATCATCGCGCGCGAGCTCTATCCCCGAGCGGAGTAGCGGCGACGGCCGCTCGCTCGAGCTGTTCCCCCTGCTCGCCGAGCACGACCACGAGCAGGTGAGCATCGCCTACGAGCCCACCAGCGGGTATCGCGGCATCATCGCGATTCACAGCACCGTGCTCGGGCCCGCGCTCGGCGGCACGCGCTTCTGGAGCTACCGCACCGACGCCGACGCCTTGATCGACGCCCTGCGGCTCGCGCGCGGCATGACCTACAAGGCCGCGGTGGCCGGCCTCAACCTGGGCGGGGGCAAGTCCGTGCTGATCGGCGACCACAAGACCACGCGCCGCGAGCCGCTGTTCCGGGCGCACGGGCGGCACATCGAGTCGCTCAAGGGACGCTACATCACGGCCGAGGACGTGGGCACGACCACGGCGGACATGGAGTACGTGAAGGCCGAGACCGATCACGTGACGGGCCTGATCGGGAAGTCGGGCGACCCCTCCCCGGTCACGGCCTACGGGGTGTACCGTGGCATCAAGGCGTGCGCCCGGCACCGCACCGGCTCCGATGCGCTGGCGGGGAAGACGGTCGCGTTGCAGGGGTGCGGCAGCGTCGGCTATCATCTCGCGAAGCTGCTCGCCGCGGAGGGGGCACGCCTGGTGGTCGCGGACATCGATCCCGAGCGCGCGCGCCGGGTGGTGGACGAATGCCGTGCGCAGGCCGTGCCCCCCGACGATATTTACGGGGTGCGGGCGGACGTGTTCGCCCCGTGCGCGCTCGGCGCCGTGATCAACGACGCGACGCTGCCGCGGCTCCAGGTCGAGATCGTGGCCGGCGGCGCCAACAACCAGCTCGCCGAGGAGCGGCACGGGGACCTGCTGGAGGAGCGCGGCATCACCTACGCTCCCGACTACGTGATCAACGGCGGGGGCCTGATCAACGTGAACGCCGAGCTCGCCGGGTGGTCGCTGGAGCGGGCGCGGGCCAAGGCGGCCGAGATCTACGACACTCTCCTCCGCGTGTTCGAGATCGCGCGGGAGGAGGGGATCCCTGCCTACCGGGCGGCGGACCGGCTGGCCGAGCAGCGCATCGCCGCGGTCTCGAGCGTGCGGCGGAACTTTGTCTGAGCGGATCCTCGTCGGCGCCGACCACGCGGGGTTCGCGCTGAAGCAGCGGCTGGTCGCCGAGCTCGAGCGGCTGGGCTACGAGCCCGTGGACGTCGGCCCGCGGGCGCTCGACCCGGCGGACGACTTCCCGGACTACGCCAAGCCCGTGGCGGAGGCCGTGAGCAAGGGTGACGTGCAGCGCGGGATTCTCACCTGCGGGACGGGGCTGGGGATGGCGTACGTGGCGAACCGCTACCCGCGCGTGCGGGCGGCGGTGGCGTGGAGCCCCGAGATCGCCGAGCTGGCGCGCCGGCACAACGACGCCAACGTGCTCGTGCTCCCGGCCCGCTTCGTGAGCGAGGAGGAAGGGATGGAGATTCTCCACAAGTGGCTGGACACGGCCTTCGAGGGCGGCCGCCACGTGCGGCGCGTGCACAAGATCGACGCGGGAACGGCCCGCCCGTGATCGACCGCCGCGCGCCGCTCAGCAAGGCCGATCCGGCCATCTACGCGCTCATCCGCCGCGAGGTGGAGCGCCAGGAACACGGGCTCGAGCTCATCGCGAGTGAGAACTTCGCCACCATGGCCGTGATGGAGGCCATGGGCAGCGCGCTCACGAACAAGTACGCCGAGGGGCTTCCCAGGAAGCGCTACTACGGCGGCTGCGAGGTCGTCGACGAGGTGGAGCAGCTCGCGATCGACCGGGCGAAGGCGCTGTTCAAAGCGGAGCACGTGAACGTGCAGCCGCACTCCGGGGCGCAGGCGAACATGGCCGCCTACCTCGCGGTCGCGAAGCCGGGCGCCGCGCTGCTGGGCCTCGCGCTCCCGCATGGCGGCCACCTCACCCACGGCTCGCCCGTCAACTTCTCGGGCACGCTGTTCCGCGCGAGCTCCTACGGCGTGCGCGAGGAGACGGGCCGCATCGACTACGATCAGGTACGCGAGATCGCCCGGCGGGAGCGGCCGCGCATCCTCGTGGGCGGGGGCAGCGCCTACGCCCGCATCATCGACTTCGCGGCGCTCCGCAGCGTCGCCGACGAGGTGGGCGCGATCCTCGTCGTCGACATGGCGCATTTCGCGGGGCTCGTGGCCGCCGGGATCCACCCCTCGCCCGTGCCGCACGCGCAGATCGTGACCACCACCACCCACAAGACGCTGCGAGGTCCGCGCGGCGGGTTGATCCTCTGCCAGGAAGCGTTCGGGAAGGACGTGGATAAGCAAGTCTTCCCGGGGATCCAGGGCGGGCCGCTCGAGCACGTGATCGCGGCGAAAGCCGTCGCGCTGGGGGAGGCGCTGACCCCGGCGTTCAAGCAGTACGCGATCCAGGTCGTGAAGAACGCCCAGGCGCTCGCCGCGGCGCTGGTGCAGCGCGGCTACGCCATCGTCTCGGGCGGCACCGACACCCACCTCATGCTGGTGGACCTGCGGCCCAAGCACCTCACCGGGAAGGAGGCGCAGGCGCTGCTCGACCGCGCCGGCATCACCGTGAACAAGAACACCATCCCGGGCGACCCGCAGTCGCCGTTCGTGACGAGCGGCGTCCGCATCGGCACGCCCGCCGTGACGACGCGCGGCTTCACGGAGCCGGAGATGCTCAAGGTCGCCGACTTCATCGACGCCGTGCTGACCGAGAAGGACGACGCCACGATCGCCCGCGTGAAGGCCGAGGTACGCGAGCTGACCGAGCAGTTCCCGCTGTACGCCGCGCCGGCCCGCGAGCCGGTGTCTGCCGCCCATGGCCGATAGCGCGGGCGCGGGCTCAGGCCCGGGCGGCCGGCCCTCCCGGGGCTCCGGCAGTTTCACCGTCCACCTCGCCGAGGAGCTCGAGGTCTACTTCAACGAGGTGGCGCACGGCCGGCCCGTCGGCTTCGTCGCCTCCCCCAAGTGGAAGCCCCCCACTGACGTCTACGAGACGGAGACCGAGCTCGTCGTCCACATGGACATCGCCGGGATGAGCTCGGACGACTTCACCGTGGAGTTCGCGGACGGCATCCTCACGATCGGCGGCGAGCGCACGACGCAGCATGAGGGCAAGCCGCACTACCATTCGATGGAGGTGCAGGTCGGCCCGTTCGAGCGCCGCTTCCGCCTCCCCGTCCCGGTCGATCCCGAGAGCATCCGCGCGAGCTACGAGCACGGCTTCCTCGCGGTCCGCCTGACCAAGCTGCCGGCGCGGCTCTCTGGCCCGCAGTCGGTACGGGTGCAGTAGATGGAACAGCTGCCGATCCTCCCCCTGGGCCAGCTGGTGGTGTACCCGCACGTCGTGCTGCCGCTCGCGCTGATGGATCCCAACGCGGTGCAGCTCATCGACGAAGTGGTGCGCGGAAACAAGCGCCTGCTGCTCGGCGTCGTGAAGCCGGTCGGCGGAGCCGAGCCGGTGGAGGGCGCGGTGATGCAGGCCCGCGCCGACGAGCTGTACGAGGTGGGGACGCTGGGCTCGGTGGTCCGGATGCTCAAGCTCGGCGACGGGTCCGTCCGCGTGATGGTCCAGGGACTCGAGCGGGCCCGCCTGGTGGAGATCAGCCCCGGCCCACACTGGCTCGTGGCGAGCTACACCACGTTTTCGTCCGAGCACACCGAGGACGCCCGCACCGAGGCGCTCAAGCGCACGGTGCACGCGCAGTTCTCCCGCGTCATCGACATCGCGCCCTACCTGGGAGAAGAGCTGCACGAAGTGCTCGCCGGGATCACCGACGCCGGCAAGCTCGCCGACTTCGTCGCCGCCAACATCGATTTGGCCCTCCCCGCCAAGGCGGAGCTGCTCGCGATCGACGAGGTGAACAAGCGCCTCGAGCGGCTGGCCGAGCTGCTCGGCCAGGAGCTGCAGGTGCTCGAGGTGGGGAGCCAGATCCAGGAGAAGGTCAAGTCGCGTCTCGACCAGAACCAGCGCGAGTACGTGCTGCGCGAGCAGCTGCGCGTGATCCGCCAGGAGCTGGGCGAGGACGAGGGCGAGGACGAGCTGGACGAGCTGGGTCGTCGCCTCGAGCAGGCGGGCGTCTCGCCCGAGGCGAAGAAGGTCGTCGACCGCGAGCTCAAGCGGCTGCGCCAGATGTCGCCCCAGTCGGCCGAGTACCACGTGGCGCGGACCTATCTCGAGGCGTTCGCCTCGCTCCCGTGGAGCCGCACCTCGGAGGACCGGCGCGACCTCAAGGCCGCGCGGGAGATCCTGGACCGCGACCACTACGACCTGAAGACGGTGAAGGAGCGCATCCTCGAGTACCTCGCCGTGCGCACCCTCAACCCGCAGGCGAAGGGGAGCATCCTGTGCTTCGTCGGGCCGCCCGGCGTGGGGAAGACGTCGCTCGGCCAGAGCATCGCGGAGGCCCTGGAGCGGCGGTTCACGCGCGTGTCGCTGGGTGGCGTGCGCGACGAGGCCGAGGTGCGGGGGCACCGGCGCACCTACGTCGGGGCGCTCCCCGGCCGCATCATCCACGCGCTGCAACGCTGCGAGACCCGCAACCCCCTGCTGATGCTGGACGAGGTGGACAAGATGGGGTCCGACGTCCGGGGCGACCCCACGGCGGCGCTGCTCGAGGTGCTCGACCCGGCGCAGAACTCGGCCTTCGTGGACCACTACCTCGAAGTGCCCTTCGACCTCTCGGGGGTGATGTTCATCGCCACGGCGAACGCCCTTGGCCCGATCCCGGATCCCCTGCTCGACCGCATGGAGGTGCTGGCCCTGCCCGGCTACACGCCGGGCGAGAAGCTCGCGATCGCGAAGCGCTACCTGCTCCCCCGCCAGCTCAAGGAGACGGGCCTCCAGGCCGGCCGCGCCAGCATCGCCGACGCGGCGCTGGAGCGCTTGATCGCCGAGTACACCCGCGAGGCCGGCGTGCGCCAGCTGGAGCGCGAAATCCAGGGGGCGCTGCGCAAGGCGGCCCTCGAGGTGGTGGAGCGCAAGGCCGAGACGGTGCGGGTGACCGTGAAGAACCTCGAGAAGTATGCCGGCCAGCCCAAGGTGCAGAGCGAGGTCGCGGGCCGGGCGCCCGAGGTGGGCGTGTCCACGGCGCTGGCGTGGACGCCCGTGGGCGGCGACATCATGTTCATCGAGGCGATCCAGATGCCCGGGAGGGGGCAGATCACGCTCACCGGACAGCTGGGCGACGTGATGAAGGAGTCGGCGCAGGCGGCGTGGAGCCTGCTGCGCGCGCGGGCCGGGGGGCTCGGGATCCCGCTCGACGCGTTCACGCAGACGGACGTCCACCTGCACGTCCCGGCCGGCGCGGTGCCGAAGGACGGCCCGTCGGCGGGGATCGCGATCGCGGCGGCGCTCGCGTCGCTCCTGTGCCGCCGCCCGGCGCGCCACGACGTGGCGATGACCGGGGAGCTGACGCTGCGAGGGCGGGTGCTGCCGATCGGAGGGCTCAAGGAGAAGCTCATCGCCGCGGCCCGCGCTGGCGTGCACACGGTGCTCGTGCCCGCGCGCAACAAGAACGACCTCGTGGACGTGCCGGACGAAGTGAAGAAGCTGCTCGAGATCAAGCCGGTGGACACGCTGGACGAAGTATTGGAGCTCGCGCTGCTCGAGGCCCGCCGGTCGCGGCCGGTTGTCGTGCCCGTCCAAACCGACCAGCCGCCGGGAGCGCGTCCGTGAGCGAGTTCGCGACGCTCGCCGAGGCGTTCGCGCAGATCCGCCGGCACGACGGCCGCTACCACGAGCGCGGCTACATGTTCGTGCTGGCGGCGCTCGAGTACGCGCAGTCGAAGCTCCCGGCGCGCCGTCACCTCTCCGGCGCGGAGCTCGCATGGGCGTGCCGCGACTTCGCGCTGGAGCAGTTCGGGTTGCTCGCGCCCACCGTGCTCGCCCACTGGGACATCCGCAGCACCGAGGACCTGGGCCGCATTGTCTTCCAGCTGATCGACGTCGGGCTCCTCGCCCGCCAGCCGACCGACAAGCTGGAGGACTTCGAGCGCGTCTACGACTTCGCGGAGGTGTTCCGGGCTGGGTACCGCTGGTCCGGGGTGGAGCGCGCGAGGTAGGGTCAAGGGAGGGGTGCCGCATGGACGCCAGGGAGTGGCCCGCCTGTAAGAAGTGCCAGCAAGGTCTCCTCATTCCGTTGTCGGATTATGGCCGTGATGGAGCGCCGATCACCTACAAGGCCTGGGTGTGCTCGAACCCCGACTGCGGGTTCAACATCCGCATCGACAACGGGGAGATCTCGTTCGGGCGCGCGATCGGCCAGAGCTTCAAATAGGCTTTTGAGCGCACTGCGCGCGCCCGCCGTGGCCGGGCGGTTCTATCCCGGGGCGCGGGGTGAGCTGGAGGACGTCGTGCGCGGGCTGCTCGACGAGGCCGCTCCCGCGCCGCCCGCGGTGGCGGCGGTCGCGCGCGCGGCGGTCGCGCCGCACGCCGCTTACGTCTACTCCGGCCTCACCGCCGCGCACGTGTTCGCGCGCCTCGCCGTCCCGCCGGTCGTCGTGATCCTCGGGCCCAACCACAGCGGCGTGTGTCACGCGCCGGGCGGCGTGTCGCTGTGGGCGGCGGGGGCGTTCCGCACCCCGCTCGGCGACGTGGTGGTGGACGAGCGCTTCGGTGCCCGCCTCGTCGCCGCGTGCGACCTCGTGGCCCCGGACCCCGACGCCCACCGTGCCGAGCACGCGGTCGAGGTCGAGGTGCCGTTCCTGCAGCTGCGCCGCCCCGGGGTGCGGATCGTGCCGCTCGTGCTCGCGTGGGACGAGTGGGAGGGGTGCCGGCTGCTCGGCGCGGCGCTCGCCGAGCTGGTGCGCGAGTGGCCGGAGGGCGTGCTGCTGCTCGCCTCGAGCGACCTGAACCACTACGAGCCGGCGGCCGCGTCGGAGCGGAAGGACCGCCGCGCGCTCGAGGCGCTGGCGGCGCTGGACGGCGCGGAGCTGCTGGCACGCTGCCGCCGCGACCGCATCTCGATGTGCGGCCGCGCCCCGGCGGCCACGGTGTGCGCCGCCGCGCGCGCGCTCGGCGCCGAGCGCGCCGTGGTGGTGCACTACAGCCACTCGGGGATGGTGACGGGCGACGACGACGCCGTGGTGGGCTACGGAGGGGTGGTGATCCCGTGAACGCGATTCCGGTGCTCTCGGCCGCCGAAGCCGCCGCGTGGGACTCGGCGGCGCGCACGCAGTTCCGCATCCCCTCCCGCGTGCTCATGGACGCAGCGGGCCGCGCCGTCGCCCAGGTGCTGGTACGCGAGTGCCCGGAGGCGGTGAAGGGCGGTGTGCTCGTCGCCGCGGGGGCGGGGAACAACGGCGGCGACGGCTGGGTCGTCGCGCGCGCGCTGCACGCGGCGGGGATCCGCGTCTGGGTGTCGGCCCTCGATCCCAAGACGGACGACGCGATCGACAACCGGGCCCTGGCCCGGCTCGACGGCGTGCACGAGCTGGGCCGGGAGGAGCCGTGGCCTGCGGCGGCCGTCGCCGTAGATGCGCTGCTCGGCACGGGCGCGACGGGCCCCGCCCGCGGCGACGTGCTGGCCCTGGCGCAGCGGCTCGTCGCCTACGGTGCGCCCATCGTGGCCATCGACGGCCCCACCGGACTCGACCTCTCGAGCGGCGAGGCGCATGGACCCGTGCGCGCGCAGCTGTCGGTGACTTTTGGCGGCCCGCGCCGTGGCCACCTGCTGGCGCGCGAGTGGTGCGGCAAAGTGGTCGTCGTGGACGCCGGCTTCCCGCCACCCGATCCCGTCTGGCCGCTCCTCGTCACCGACGCGTGGGCGGGCGCCCGGCTCCCCAAGCTCGCGCCCACGATGCACAAGGGCGACCGCGGCCGCGTGACGGTCGCGGGCGGGGCGGACGGCATGACGGGCGCGGCGCTGCATGCGGCGCGCGGGGCGCTCGCCGCGGGCGCGGGGCTCGTGAAGCTCGTCGGGTCTCCCGGGAGCGTGGCGGCCGCGCGCGCCACTCTCCCCGACGTCCTCACGGTCGAGTCCGCGCTCGGGCCCGACCTCGAGCCCGACGCGGCGGCGGCGCTCGAATGGGCCGACGCCCTCATCCTGGGCCCGGGCCTCGGCCGCGCGCCCGAGCGCGCCAAGTTCCTCGAGGCGGCGCTCGCCCGCCGGCCTGTCCCCACCGTCATCGACGCGGACGCGCTCGTGCTCCTCGCCCAGCTCGCGGGAGGCGGGCCGCAGCGCCCGGTCGTCTGCACCCCGCATCTCGGGGAATTCCGCGCCCTGTTCGGCGATCAGCTCGCCGACGCTGCGGCGAACGACCGCTGGGCTGCGGTGGCCAAGGCCGCGCAGAAGCTCAAAGGCACCGTGCTGTTGAAGGGCGTGCCCACGGTCGTGGCCGATCTGCGGGGGCCGATCCACGTGGTGGCGAGCGGCAACCCCGGCCTCGCCACCGGTGGCTCGGGCGACCTGCTCGCCGGGTTCATCGGGGCGTTCCTGGCGCGCGGCGGCGCGGCGCCGGAAGCCGCCGCGCTGGGCGCCCACGCGCTCGGGCGCGCCGCGGAGCTCGGCGCGCGACAATGGACGGCGCGGAGCCTGCGGCCCGCCGACGTGCTGGCGGCGCTCCCCGACGTGTGGCGTGCCTGGGCCAGCGTGCAGCCCGCCGGGCCGCCCCTGCTCGCCGTGCTCGAGCCGCCGGAAACGGCGTGACTCCCTCCCATCTCGCCCTCGGCGCCGGCGGGGAGTTCGACCGCCTGCGCGCGATCTTCCGCGCCCTCGGGCGCGGCGCCCGCGATCTCGGCGACGACTGCGCGCTGCTCCGGCTGGGACGCACCACGCTCGCGTTGAGCAGCGACGCGAGCCTGGAAGGCGTGCACTTCCGCACCGACTGGCTGTCGTTCCAGGAGATCGGGTGGCGGGCGGGAGCCGCGGCACTCTCCGATCTCGCGGCCGAAGGAGCCACGCCGCTGGGAGTCCTGGTGTCGCTCGGAGTGCCGGCAAGCGGGAGGCGAGCAGCGCGAAACGCGGATCCCGCGGCGGAGATCATGCGCGGCGTGGCGGCCGTGGCGAAGCGCGTGGACGCGCGCGTGCTCGGTGGAGACTTGACGCGCTCCCCGCGCTATCTCGTGGATGTGTGCGCGATCGGCACCGTCGAGCGGCCGGTGCGGCGCAGCGGTGCCCGCCCGGGCGACGGCCTGTGGGTGACGGGGCGGTTGGGCGGCGCCGGACTCGGGCTGGCGCGACTCCGGGCGGGGCGGGGCGTGGCAGGCGTCGTGCGGCGCCGGTTCGCGCGGCCCGAGCCCCGCATCGCGGCGGGACGCTGGCTCGCGCGCCGGGGCGCACGCGCCATGATCGACCTGTCGGACGGCCTCGCGGGCGACGCCGGCCATCTCGCCGCGGCTTCCCGCGTGCGCGTCGCGCTCGAGCTCGAGCGCATCCCGTGCTGGCCGGGCGTGGCGCCGCTCGCGGCCGCGCGCAGCGGAGAAGAGTACGAGCTGCTCGTCGCTCTGCCACGGCGCTTCGGGGCCCGAGAGGCTCGCGCCTTTCGCGCGGCGACGCGGCTCGCCCTCACGCGCATTGGCGCCTGCACCGCCGGCCGGGGCGTACGGATGACGGATCACGGGCGACGGCTCACGCCCCCTCCCGGCTTCGATCATTTCCCCGCGCGATGATCCGCACGCTGTGGTTCTACCTCGTGCTGGTGGGCTCGACGCTCCTCCACGCCACGGCGGCGGTCGTCGCGGCGCTGCTCGGCGTGAAGCATCGCGCCGGTGGCGTGTACGACTGGAGCACGAACGACTGGTCGCGCGCCATCCTGCGCGCCGCCGGGACTCCCGTCCGGGTCGAGGGCATGGAGCGGATTCCCCGGGACGGGCCCGTGGTGTACGCGTCCAACCACTCCTCCATGTTCGACATCTGGGCGCTCGCCGCGACGCTCCCCGGCTCGACGCGCTTCGTCGGGAAGGAGGAGCTCGAGCGCATTCCCCTGCTCGGCCGCGCGATGCTCGCGGCGGGACACATCACCATCGACCGCGCGGTGAAGAAGCGCGCGTTCGAGGCCTACGACAAGGCAGCGCGCACCATCCGGCGCGGCTTTTCGGCGGTCGTCTTCCCCGAGGGGACCCGCAGCCGCACCGGCGAGCTGCTCCCCTTCAAGAACGCCCCGTTTGCGCTCGCCATCGCCGCCCAGGTGCCGCTCGTGCCGGTGTACGTGCACAGCACCTTCCAGATCCTTCCCAAGGGCGGCTTGCGGCTGCGGCCCCGGCCCATCCGGATTCTCGTGGGCGAGGCGATCGCGACGGCCGGGTTGACGCCGCAGGACCGCGAGCGCCTGCGCGACCGCACGCGCACCGCGATCCTCGCGCTCAAGGCGCGCGTTGACGCGGGCGCGGCGGCCCCCTAAGGTTGGGGCGCGACCATGAGCACGATCATCTCCGTCCACGCACGCGAGATCCTGGACAGCCGCGGCAACCCCACCGTCGAGACCGACGTGACCCTCTCCAGCGGCGCCGCGGGCCGCGCCGCGGTGCCGAGCGGCGCCTCGACGGGCGAGCACGAAGCGGTGGAGCTGCGCGACGGGGACAAGAAGCGCTTCCTGGGGAAGGGCGTGCTCGAGGCGGTGAAGAACGTGAACGAGATGATCGGCCCTCGGCTCGAGGGGATGGCGGCGGAGGAGCAGATCACGGTCGATTACGCGATGCTCGACCTCGACGGCACGCCGAACAAGGGCCACCTCGGCGCGAACGCGATCCTCTCGGTGTCGCTCGCCGTGGCGCGCGCCGCCGCCCAGGACGCCGGGCTGCCCCTGTACCGCTACCTCGGCGGTCCGGTGGCCCACGTGCTCCCGGTGCCGATGATGAACATCCTGAACGGCGGGGCCCACGCGGCCAACACGGTGGATCTCCAGGAGTTCATGGTGGTGCCGATCGGCGCCGAGACGTTCGCCGATGCCCTGCGCATCGGCGTCGAGGTGTTCCACGCGCTGAAGAAGGTGCTCACGAAGCGCGGCCTCTCCACGAGCGTGGGGGACGAGGGCGGCTTCGCGCCCAACCTCTCGAACGATGAGGCGGCGCTCGAGGCGGTGATGGCGGCGATCGAGACCGCGGGCTACGAGGCGGGCAAGGACGTGGCGATCGCGCTCGACCCGGCGGCGTCCGAGTTCCACGAGGACGGCGCGTACGTCTTCAAGAAGAGCGGGGCGGGGAAGAAGTCGGCGGAGGAGATGATCGCGCTGTACAAGAGCTGGATCGACCGCTACCCCATCGTGTCGATCGAGGACGGGCTCGCCGAGGATGACTGGGACGGGTGGGCGAAGCTCACGCAGACGCTGGGCGGCCGCGTGCAGCTCGTGGGCGACGACATCTTCTGCACCAACGTGGACCTGCTGGAGCGGGGCATCGACCAGGGCGTCGCCAACGCGATCCTGATCAAGGTGAACCAGATCGGCACGCTCACGGAGACCTTGCAGTGCATCGAACTGGCGCGCTCCAACGGCTACGCCGCGGTGATCTCGCACCGCTCCGGTGAGACGGAGGACACCTTCATCGCCGACCTCGCCGTGGGGTCCGGGGTGGGACAGATCAAGACGGGGAGCGCGTCGCGCACCGACCGGGTGGCGAAGTACAATCAGCTGCTGCGGATCGCCGAGGAGCTGGGCGACGTGGCGTTCTTCCCCGGCAAGGGGCTGTACGGGCTATGAGCCGGCTCGAACTCGCGGGGATCGTGGCGGCCATCGTGCTGCTGGGGCTGGCCTTCCAGGGCGGGGAATACGGCACGCTCGACTGGTTGCAGCTGCGGCGCCAGCTCGCCGAGGAGCGGGCGGCGGTGCGGGCGGTGGAGGTGGAGCTCGACTCGCTGGGGCGCGCGGCGCGGGCGCTCGAGACCGATCCCGTGGCGCAGGAGCGCGCGGCGCGGGAGCAGTTCGGGATGATCCGGCCGGGAGAGATTCTGTATCGGTTGGTGCCGCAGGCGAACCCGGGCTCGAGCGCGGGCTCGGCCCCGGTGCGTCCTTGAGCGCCGACTTGACCGGGCGTTTGTGTTCCCGCTAGGATTGCCGCACACGGCGGCGTAGCTCAGGTGGTTAGAGCAGCGGAATCATAATCCGCGGGTCGTCGGTTCGAGTCCGACCGCCGCTACTTACAGCGCGTCAGCAGCTCGAGGGCTGTTGGCTCGTCGCGTTCCGAAGTGCGACACGCGCTCCCGCGTGCCCTCGACGCGGCCAACGCTACTACTTGACGTCCCGGTGCCGCCGCGGTAGTTCACTCCCCCAGCTAGCCACACCGCAGCGACCAGGGCAAACCCGGCCAAAGCCGGGGGCACAAAGCCACGGGTCCTCGCTTCCTCCGCGACGCCGAAGCCTTGACGCCACGAAGGACCCACGACCGCCGAGCTACCGCACCGGTAACTCGGCGGTCGGTTTTTAGGGAGGCGAAAGGAGCGTCATCCGATGAAGAACCGCAATGGCAGGCTGATGAGCGTGGCCGACTTCCAGGCCGAGCTGGCGAAGGCGCCCGAGAAGCTGTTCGCGGTCGCCGGCGACGAGCGGCTGCTGGCGCGGCTGCCCAGGGGCAATTGGCTTGGCGGCACCATTCCCTACCTGATGAGCGACGAGGACGGTGGACTCACCACGCGCGACTCCCTGATGGTGCAGGAGTTGCTGGTGGACGAGCGCGCGGCGCCGAAGATCAAGTTCTACGACAAGAATACCATCGCCCGCGTTACCGAGGACGCGCCAGCCAACGGCTACACGTTTGTGATGATGCCGGCTTTTTCCGAGGTACATCTGGCTTACGGAAAAGATGCTCCGCGCTTCAAGGACCTCTTCGCTCATCCCATCGTCGGCTGGGTCACGGGCATCCACCTGAATGACCTGGGCAAGGAGACGCCCAAGGTGTTCAACGGGAAGACGGGCGAGGTCTTCGCCGACCAGGCGATTGCCTGCCATGTGTCGCTTCCGGCCGGAAAGACGGCGGACGTGGAGATCGTCAACATCTTCGAGCGCTCCGAAGGCCCGGATATCCGCTTCGAGACGGACGGCTTTGGGCCCGTCACGGGCTGCTCCATCAACGGCAAGAAGACCAACTTCGCCCGCTGGCTGACGGACAACGCGGTGGACACGAAGCTGCCACTGATGGCCGACTACAACGGCGCGCTGATCAACGTCAGCATCCAGGGCGTGGACCCCAAGGCCGGGACGGTCTCGCTCTACGCGCCGGTGTTCAAGGACCGGACGTACCGCCTGGCGAAGCCGATGCCGGACTACGTGCAGGGCTTCAGGTCGGTCACCGCGGGCCCCACCCATGACCTCGCTTTCGCCTGCAACTGTACGCTCAACTATGTGTACGGCAAGCTCGACGGAGCGCGGGTGGGGCTGCCGGGGCCTTTCACCTTCGGCGAGATTGCATACCAGCTGCTCAACCAGACGATGGTCTACTGCGACGTTGTCGATGCCGCGGTGCCGCACGAGGGAGGGCGTTACTTCGCCCAGCAGATGTCCACGGCGCGTTGAGCCTCGACGCAGCGCCGTCCTCACCACCGAGGGCGGCGCTGCCGCATTTCCCCTCGCTTCACTAGCACGGCCTTCGTCACTACAGGAGGCTGTACCATGACGCAGATACACTGCCATTTCTGCGGCGGGGTCATCCCCAACGGTGCGAGGGTCAAGTACCTGCCACCGCGGGAGAACGCGCAGCTGGCACTCACCAGCCCCGATCCCTGCACCTGCTCCCCACCGATCGTGTACGAGCATTCCCCGCTCGAGCCGGATGAGGGCGAGACCGCACCACAACCGTAGCCCGCTACGCCTCGAGCCCCCGCCAGATCACCGCTTTGATGTCCCGCGACCGCTGCTCGGCGTACCGCTGAGCCGTGGCGAGCAGGTCCTCGTATTCCCTGCGCCATGCTGCCGGCATGTTGGCGCGGAAATGGGCGGCGGTCATCACCTCGCCGCGCGGCCGCGACGCCTTCCCGAACCCCACTGCCGCCACGTCGCCCAGGAAGCAGGTCGAGCTCCCCGTATCCATCACGTTGATCACGCGACACTCGAAGTGGGCGTAGCAGTCGTCCAGCACGGGAGCGCCGAGCGCGCCCAGCGTGTGGGGGACGGCGGCCAGCTTGTCGCGCGTCCGTCCGCTCACGAACCCCAGCGCGTGGATCAGCTCGAATTGGTCCGTGCGCAACAGATGGAGCACGAAGCGCCCGGTCTCGAAGATCAGGTCGTGACTGAAGTTGAACTTGTGGACGTAGACCGAAAGGCGGGGGATCGCGGGCACGATCGAGGCGCGCACGGCCGAGTCCGAGATCATGCCGTTGCGCTTGCCGCCGCGCTCCGAGGTGATCGCGACCACGGGCGAGGTGAGGCTCCGCAGAAGCTGGTAGACCTGGTCCGGCTGCATCGGGCGTGTCCGGGGGTGACGGCGACGCTATCATTATACCATGGCCAGCCTCCTCGACCGCTTCAGCGACCACCTCCAGCGCGCCCGGCTCCTCGCGCAGCCGGGGACGGCGATCGTGGCCGTCTCGGGCGGTACCGACTCGGTCGCGCTGTTGGACTTGCTGCAAGCCGTGGCCGCCGAGCGGGGGCTCGCGCTCGTCGTGGCCCACGCGGATCACGGAATTCAAGAGGCGAGTGGGGACGTGGGGAAGTGGGTGGGTGGGCTGGCCGCGCGTTATGGACTCCCGTTCGAGCTGGGTGAGCTGAATCTCGGTCCGAACGCAACGGAGACGACGGCGCGCCGCGCCCGCTACGCCTGGCTGCGCGAGGTGCAGCGCCGCCGCGCCGCGCGCTACCTCGTCACGGCGCATCAGCAGGACGATCAGGTCGAGACGGTGATGTTGCGGGTGTTGCGGGGCAGCGCGCCCGCCGGCCTTGCCGGCATCCCGGCGCGGGCGCGCGGTGGGCTGGTGCGTCCGCTGCTCGCATTCACACGCGCCCAGCTCGCGGCCCATGTGGCCGCGCAGGGGCTCGCGGTGCACGAGGATCCGGCGAACCGCGACCCGCGGCACTTGCGCTCGTGGATCCGGCTCGAGCTCTTGCCTCTGATCGAGCGCCGGCTCGGCGCGGCGAGCCGGGCCGACCTGTTGCGACTGGCGCGCGCCGCGGCTCAAGAGCGACGCGCGTGGGGCCGTCTGCTGGAACTCGTTCCCGAGCTTGGGCTTCGGCGCGAATCGCACGGCTTCGCCGTTGCCCGCGCGAGTCTCGCTCGCTATGATAGCGCGTTATCGGTCGCGCTGCTGCGCGCCGCGGCGCGGCGCGTGGGGCTCGTGCTCGGGCCCGCGCGGGCCCGCCGCCTGGTGCGGCTCGCGAGCGGCGCGTCGGGGCGCCGCGTCCCGCTCGGCGGAGAATGGATCGCCGAGGTCGCGTTCGCGGAGCTGCGGGTATACCGCGGTGTCGCGTGCGCGGCGGAGCAGGTCGTCGCGACGAGTGAGCGTGGCGGCGCCGTGTTCGGCGCGTTCCGCGTGGCATGGCGCCCCGAGGCGGCCCCGGACCGAGTGGAGCGCGCGGCGTGGACGACGTGGATCGCGGCCAGCGAGTGGCAGCTCCGCACCCCACGGTCCGGGGACCGGGTCTTGCCGCTGGGCGGCGTGGGCCGCCGTCCCGTGCGGCGCTTGCTGATGGAAGCCCGCGTGCCGCGGAGCGAGCGGGGGCGCTACCCCGTCGTCGCCCGCGGCGCAACGATCCTGTGGGTGCCCGGCGTGTGTCGCAGCGCGGCCGATCTGCCGGGGCCCGGAACCCCGGCGGTGCGCCTCGATGTTACCAGGGACGTCGAGCCTCAGTAGGCAGACGGGCGGGCGCAAGCTGGCCCGCGTGGTGTTCGACGAGCAGACGATCGCGCGCCGGGTCACGGAGCTCGGCCGCGACATCACGGCCGCCTACCCCGACGGCGAGCTGCTCGTGCTCGGGTTGCTCAAGGGGAGCTTCATCTTCCTCAGCGACCTGGTGCGGCGCATCGACCGACCGTTGCAGGTCGACTTCCTCGTCGCGGCAAGCTACGGCAGCGACACGATTTCGAGCGGCAGCGTCCGGTTGCTGTACGATCCGGAGACGGAGCTGCGGGGTAAGCATATCCTGTTGGTCGAGGACATCGTGGATACGGGGAAGACCATCAATCGGCTGGTGACGTTGATGCGAGAGCGGGACTCGAAGAGCCTGGAGATCTGTGCCTTGCTGCACAAGCACGTGGCCGAGCGCCTGGTGCTGGAGCCGCGCTTCGTGGGCTTCGACGCGCCGCGCAGCTTCCTCGTGGGGTACGGGCTCGATCACGCCGAGAACTTCCGCCACCTGCCCTACATCGCGAGCCTGAGCTAGATGCCGAACCGCCTCCCGCCGCCCCGCGACTTCAACTGGGCCCGCACCCTGCGGACGCTCTCGTTCTGGGCGCTCCTCATCGTGGGCGCGGTCGCGCTGCTGCAGTTCGCCCAGAACCGCCGGCAGGAGCCGGACATCTCGTTCACCCAGTTCACCGAGCAGCTGGAAGCCGCCAACATCGACTCCGTCGAGATCACCGAGCGCCAGCAGATCAAGGGGTACCTGAAGCGCGGCGTGCCGTCGAAGACCGGCAGGCAGTACGACCAGTTCACCACGCTGCTGCCGTTCGAGTCGAGCGACTCCTGGGTCGCGACGCTGCGGGAGAAGGGCGTGAAAGTGCGGGCGCGCGAGGAAAAGCAGTCGTTCGGCGTGTTCCTGTTCAGCTTCCTGCCGTACCTGTTCATTCTCGGGCTGATCATCTTCATGCTGCGCCAGATGCAGCAGGGCGGCAACCGGGCGTTCGCGTTCGGCAAGTCGAAGGCGAAGCTGCTCTCCGGGGACACGCCCAAGGTGACGTTCGCGGACGTCGCGGGGTGCGATGAGGCGAAACAGGAGCTCGAAGAGATCATCGACTTCCTCAAGGACCCCCAGAAGTTCCAGCGGCTGGGCGGGCGACTCCCCAAGGGGGCGCTCCTCGTCGGGCCGCCAGGGACCGGCAAGACGCTGCTCGCCAAGGCCGTGGCCGGCGAGGCCGGCCGGCCCTTCTTCTCGATGTCGGGCTCGGACTTCGTGGAAATGTTCGTGGGCGTGGGCGCCTCGCGGGTGCGCGACTTGTTCGAGCAGGGGAAGGCGCACGCGCCGTGCATCATCTTCATCGACGAGATCGATGCCGTCGGTCGGCACCGCGGCGCCGGACTGGGCGGCGGTCACGACGAGCGCGAGCAGACCTTGAACCAGCTGCTCGTCGAGATGGACGGCTTCGAGTCGAACGACGGCGTCATCCTGCTCGCCGCCACGAACCGGCCCGACATCCTCGACCCGGCGCTGTTGCGCCCCGGGCGCTTCGACCGCCAGATCGTGGTCGACATGCCGGACGTGAAGGGCCGAGAGCAGATCCTGCGTGTGCACACGCGCAAGATCCCGCTCGCCCAGGGCGTGGACCTCGAGCGCATCGCGAAAGGAACGCCCGGACTCTCGGGCGCGGAGCTGTCGAACATCGTGAACGAGGCCGCCCTGCTCGCCGCGCGCCGCAACAAGGCGCAGGTGGACTACCAGGACCTCGAGGACGCGAAGGACAAGGTCATGCTCGGCCTCGAGCGGAAGAGCATGGTGCTGACGGAGGAGGAACGGAAGCTCACCGCCTACCACGAGGCCGGACACGCGCTCGTGGGGCTCACCGTCCCCGGCATCGACCCGATCCACAAGGTGACGATCGTGCCGCGCGGACGCGCCCTCGGCATCACGTTCTTCCTGCCGGAGAAGGACCGGCGCAACGTCACGAAGCAGTGGCTGCTCGGCCAGCTCGCGATGT
>Ga0209802_1000996_pt1 | contig 21644 bp, 22 predicted proteins | sample GraSoiAngelo_129_FD_185886 | JGI IMG/M metagenome (GOLD analysis project Ga0209802, IMG submission 185886) | Grasslands soil microbial communities from the Angelo Coastal Reserve, California, USA - 14_0927_12_40cm (SPAdes) (version 2) | ecosystem: Environmental > Terrestrial > Soil > Grasslands ... | reverse complement strand
ATCTCACCCGCGAGCGCTTTCCCGCGGCCGCCTGGCTGCTGCAGACCGCCGGCGACGGACTCGGCGCTGTCCTGCCGCTCGACGCGGGGTGCTACGCCGTCGTCATGACTCATAACTTCGCGGACGATCTGACCTACGCGCGGGCCCTCCTCAAGACGCCGGCGGCCTATATCGGGATGCTCGGGCCCCGCCAGCGCACCGAGCGCATCCTGCGCACCCTCGCCGCCGAGACACAAATAAGTGAGGGGCGGGTCTACGGGCCCGTCGGGCTCGACATCGGGACCGATGGGGCGGAGCAGGTGGCGCTGTCGGTGATCGCCGAGATCCTCGCGGTGCGCTCGGGCCGGCGCGCCCGGTCGCTGCGGGATCGCACCGCGCCGATCCATGCCCCCGCCGACTGAGGCGCTGCGCGTCGCGGGGGTGCTCCTCGCGGCGGGTGCCTCGCGTCGCATGGGGCAGAACAAGATGCTGCTGCAGCTCGAGGGTGAATCGCTGGTGCGCCGGGCGGCCCGACGCGCCCGCGCCGCCGGGCTCGCGCCCGTCGTCGTGGTGATAGGGCACGAAGCCGACCGGGTGCGCGCCGAGCTGAAAGGCCTCCCGCTCGCGTTCGCCCTGAATTCCGATTTCACCGGGCCGACGAGCGGGTCACTGCACCAGGGCTTGAACCATCTGGGGCCCGATGTCGACGCCGTCGTCGTGATGCTGGGGGACATGGTGCGCGTGAGTAGTGAAACGCTCGCGCTGCTGGTCGCCGCGGCGCGCGACACCGAGGCCCCGCTCGTCGTCTCGCGCTACGGCGAGGTGACCGCGCCGCCGCTGTTGTTCCGGCGGGCGCTGTTCCCAGAGCTGCTCGCCTGGACGGGGGAAGGGTGCGGCAAGGCGGTGGTGCAGGCGCATCGCCACGAAGCGATGTACGTGGACCGCCCGATCGCGCTGCTCGCCGACGTCGACACGCCGGAGGACTTCGCGGCCGCGACAGCACATCTCCGAGGATAGCCCCATGCGACCGCTCCGGGCCTGGTTCGTCGCAGTCGGCATGCTCGTTCCCGTCACCGCGGCGACGCAGGCCCCGCGGCTCCTCACCGTGGACGACCTGTTCGCCCTGAAGCAGGTCGCCGACCCCCAGATCAGCCCTGACGGCCGCTGGGTCGCCTATACGGTGACGACCACCGATTTCAAGGCCGAGAAGAGCGAGTCGCGGCTGTGGATGGCGCCGCTCGCCGGCGGCGAGGGGGTACCGCTCACCGCCCCCGGGTCCTCGGCGAGCGCCCCGCGCTGGAGCCCCGACGGCCGTTACATCTCGTTCCTCGCGGCCCGGAAGAGCAGTGCTCAGGGAGACAGCGAGCCCAAGGCCCAGGTCTGGACGCTCGACCGCCGCGGGGGTGAGGCCCGCCGGTTGACGCACGTGGGGCAGGGGGTCGAGGGGTACGAGTGGTCCCCCGACGGGTCGAAGCTCGTGCTCGTGATCCGAGACACCCTGCCGACGTGGACCAGCCCGAAGACCGCGCGTCCTTGGGTGATCACGCGGCTGCAGTTCAAGCGCGACGAGGTCGGCTACCTCGACACGCTGCGCGCCCACCTCTACGTGTTCACGCCGGCGAGCGACGTGCTCACGCAGATCACCTCGGGGAATTACGACGACGCGGAGCCGGTGTGGAGCCCCGACGGTAAGTCGGTCGCGTTCGTCTCCAATCGCAGCGACAACCCCGACGGCAACATCGACACGAACATCTGGATCGCCCCGGCAGACAACGCCGATCGGGGAAAGACGCTGCGCCAGGTGACGACGAACCCGGGCCCCGACGACCAGCCGGCCTGGAGTCCCGACGGGCAGTGGATCGCCTACGTCACCGTGGTCGAGCCCGACCTGATCTGGTACGCGACCGAGCACCTGGCGATGGTCCCGGCGCAGGGCGGGGCACCGCGCATTCTCACACGCGCGCTCGACCGCACCGTCGCGCGGCCGCGCTTCTCGCCTGACGGCCGGGCCATCTACTTCCTGGTCGACGACCACGGCGAGCGCGACGTGGCGCGGATCGCGCCGAGCGGGAACGACCTGTCGCGGCCCATCGCCGGAGACCTCGATGTGGCGAGCTTCGCGCTGGGGCCGGGTGGCGCGCTCGCGGCGCTGATCGCGACGCCCGCGCGACCGGGAGAGATCTTCCGGCTGGAGCTCGGCCAGGTGAAACAGGTGACGTTCACCAACGACAGCGTGCTCGCCGGCCTGCGCCTCGCGGGCGTCGAGAAGACCCGATTCTCGAGCCGCGACGGCACCCCGATCGAGGGTTTCGCCTACACGCCTCCGGGGTTCGTGCGCGGGACGCCGGCTCCCGCACTGCTCCGCATTCACGGTGGTCCGGTGGCGCAGTACACGTGGGCCTTCAATTTCGAGGCGCAGCTGCTCGCGGCGCACGGCTACGTCGTGATCCACGTGAATCCGCGCGGCTCCTCGGGCTACGGCCAGGACTTCTGCCGCGCCATCTGGGCCGACTGGGGCAACAAGGACTACGACGACGTCATGGCGGGGGTCGACGACGCCGTGCGGCGCGGCTACGCAGACCCCAAGCGGCTGGGCGTGGGCGGCTGGTCGTACGGCGGCATCCTCACCAACTACGTCATCATCAAGACCGATCGCTTCGCGGCCGCCATCTCGGGTGCGAGCGAGGTGCTGTACGCCGCCAACTACGGCCACGATCACTACCAGTACGAGTGGGAACGGGAGCTCGGCCTTCCCTGGAAGAACCGCGCGCTGTGGGAGCGGCTCTCACCCTTCAATTATGTCGAGCGCATCGTCACGCCCACGCTGCTCATGGGGGGCGACAAAGACTGGAACGTGCCGGTGCAGAACGTGGAGCAGCTGTACCAGGCGCTACGGCGGCTGGGGCGCCCCACCGAGCTGGTGGTCTATCCGGGGCAATCGCACCGCATCCGGACGCCGTCGTATCTCAAGGATCGGCTGGAACGCTACGTCGCCTGGTACGACCGGTACGTGAAGCCGGCGGGCGCCGGAGGCGTGGGGTCGGAGCGGTGAGGTTGGCCGCTTGGACGGACCGATAGTGTGTCAAAACAGCTCGAGCTGCTGCGCCACCAGCGTCCTGAGCTGGTCCAGCATCTTCACCATCGCCCAGCTGTCGCGCTCGCAGTAGGCAAGCAGCGCCCGGCGCAGCGCCGCCTGCTCGCCGGGCGGCAGGCTCCCGCCCTCCAACATCAGCCGCAGCAGCTCGACCGTCGCCGTCTCGCCGTCGGCGATCTGCAGGTCGCCGTAGGACAACCCGGGCACGAGCGCCGGCAGCGTCTTCTTGATGCTGAAGCTGCCCCCGAAGTCGGGGTGGTAGACGTGGTTCCGGATGGCGGGGAGGAGATCGACGAGCCGCTGCTCGATGCGCGTGAGCTCCCCCTCGAGGCTCGGCACGGCCGCCTTCAGGTGGCGGATGCAGTCCCGCTCGAAGCTCGCGTAGTAGGCCACCACCTTGCGCGCGCCGGCGCACGCCGCGACGAGCGCTTGCGCGAGCGCCGGGCGCGGATCCTCCGGCCCAGCGGCGAGCCACTCGTGGTGCACCAGGCCCCGACCCCGCTCCTCCACGTGAGCGCTGAACTGTACCGGCACGAGCTGCCACGGCCGGCACCCGGGCCACCGCGGGATCGCGAGGCTCACGGTCTCGAAGTCGAGGAACGCGAGTGGCGAGGTGAACCGCGCCAGCGCAGCGCCGAGCGAGTGCTCGACCACCATGGCCCCGGTCCGCACCGCCTTCACCTGGCGCGCGTGGATCGCCGACAGCTCGAGGTCGGTCGGCAAGTCGGCCATGCTCGCGTAGCCGTCCGCCTCGTACTCGGCCAGCTGCTTGCGCTCGATCCGGTACAGCTTGCTCACGTGATGCTCGGGGAGCTTGGGCCAGCAGCGCTCGAGGAAGGGACAGTCGTGCGGCCGGGTGCAGTGGTCGCCGATGGGGACGTCGGGCAGCGGTCCCGCGAGCATGCGCCGCTGCGCGGCCAGCTCCTCGGGTAGGCCCACCAGCACGCCCTCCACCACCGGCGTCACGTCCTCCCGCACGAACAGGTTGGACAGGTCGGGATGGCGGCACTCCGGATTCAAGTGCATCACCTCGGCGCGCTCGACGCGCAGGCCGCTCCGCCGCAGCACGTGCACCTGGACGGCCACGTCGGGGACGTGCTCCGGCTTGAGGCGGTTGGTCGCCTTCACCTCGATCACGGCGTAACCGCGCGGCCCGCGGGTCAGGATGTCCACGCCCGCGTAGGTCTCATCCGCGAGGAACCAGGGCTGGTACAGCACCGGCGGGTCACGGCGCATCGCGTCGCGCGTCGCCGCCACCTTGTTATCGAGCTCGTAGAACGGCACGTCGATCAGCTCGCCCCCCGGGACGTAGCTGCGCGCGCGCTGGTCCACTTCGGCGCCCTGCGCGAACAGGTTGCGGAGCCCGACGTCGGGCACGAGCTCGGGCGCCTCGGGCTCGTGCACCCGCCACCACAGCTGCTTGTGACACTGGAGACCGGCGAGGTAGCGCGTCTTGGAGAGGCGGCGGGCGGCGGCCGCGGCGACTGTGTCGGCCATGGAACAAATCTAGCTCTGCCGATTGCTCGGGCCCGGGGCCTTCGCGTAGCTTGCGACATGCCCCCCGCCGTCGTCATCGCGCTGCTGATCCTCGCCACCCTGCTCGTGATCGTGGTGCTGCGCCGCCCCGCGCCCGAGGGGGGAGCCGCCGGGCTGATCCAGCAACAGCTGATTGAGCTGCGCACCCGGTTCGACCAGCTCGTCGCCGCGCAGCACGAGGTGCCCAAGGCCCTGGCACAGGGGAGCGCCGAGCAGGCGCGCGTGCTCCAAGACGTGCGCGAGCGCCTGGGGCAGCTCGGCGAGGTGACCCGGCGGCTCGAGACGATGGGCGAGACGGTGAGCGAGGTGCAGCAGCTACTCCAGGTGCCGAAGCTGCGCGGCACGCTCGGCGAGGTGTGGCTGGAGGAGCTGCTGCGCCAGATCCTCCCCGGGCACTACGAGATGCAGTATCAATTCCGCTCGGGCGAGCGCGTGGACGCGATCCTCAGGCTGGGCGAGCGCCTCGTTCCGGTGGACGCGAAGTTTCCGCTCGAGGCGTGCCAGCGCATGCTCGCGGCCTCGGGCCTGGATGAGGCGCGCGAGCGACGGGCGTTCGCCCGCTCACTCAAGGACCGGATCGACGAGGTTGCCGACAAGTACATCCGGCCGGACGAGGGGACCTACGAGTTCGCGCTGATGTATATCCCCGCCGAAAGCGTGTACTACGAGGCGGTGATGGGACGGAGCGGAGACCCGGACGACGGCGGCGGTGTCCTGGGCCACGCGATGCAGCGCAGTGTGATTCCCGTCTCGCCCCACACCTTCTACGCGTATCTCCTCGTCATTCTCCATGGCCTGAAGGGCATGCGGGTGGAACAGCGCGCCCGCGAGATCCAGGACCAGCTGGGCGGGCTGCGGCAGCAATTCGACGCCTTCTGGTCCGCCTACCAGACCGTCGGTACGCACCTCGGCAACGCGCAGAAGAAGTTTGAGGACAGCGCCCGCCACGCGGGCCGGGTGCGAGACCGGTTCGAGCGGATCGCGGGCGCGGACCCCGCTCCCGACCGTGCGGTGCTGGAACGGGGCGACGACGAGAATCTCGGGGCTCCTGGCGGAACCGATTGACCGGGACCGCCGTTTTCGGAAACGCATCTCTCGACAACTGGAGTCTCCACATGCAAGTGTTCGTCACCGGTGCCACCGGATTCGTCGGGTCGAGCGTAGCCACGGCGTTCCGGCGCGCGGGGCATCGCGTCTGGGGCCTCACCCGGAGCGAGGCGAAGGCGCGGCGGCTCGCACAGCAGGAGATCGAGCCCGTCGTAGGCGACTTGGCGGATCCGCGGGCTTATGCCGACGTCGCGGCCGAGTGCGCCGTGCTGGTCCATGCGGCATTCGAGTACTCCCCCAACGGCGTCACCAAGGACAAGACGGCGATCGAGACGCTGATCGAGGCGGGGCGCAACGGCGCGCGGCCCAAGACGCTCATCTTCACCAGCGGCGTGTGGGTGCACGGGGACACGGGCGACCGCATGGTGGACGAGACCACACCCCTGAATCCGATCAAGCTCGTGGCGTGGCGGCCGGCGCACGAGCAGGTGGTGCTCCAGGCGTCCGAGGTACGCGGGCTGGTGATCCGGGCCGGCTGCGTGTACGGCGGCCCGGGTGGGCTCACGGCCCCCTGGTTCGCCGATCCCAGCGCCGGCAAGCCGCCCACCGTCGTGGGCGACGGCCGGAATCGCTGGGCCATGGTGCATGCCGACGACCTCGCCGACGCGTACGTCCGGGCTGCGGAGAGCGGTCTCGGTGGCGAGATTTTCGACATCAGCGACCGGTCCCGCGCCACCGTGCTCGAGATGGCGGGCGCGGCGGCGCGGGCGGCGGGCTTTGGGGGCGAGATCCGCCCCCTCCCGCTGGCCGAGGCCCGTACGGCCATGGGGGACTTTGCCGAGGCCCTAGCCCTGAGCCAGCATGTGGACGGGCGCAAGGCGGTTCGCAGGCTGGGCTGGCAGCCGCGCCACGGCGGATTCCTGGACGAGGCGGACCTGTACTATCGGGCGTGGCGAGCCCACCAGGATTGATCGTTGACCCTGCTCCCGCCTTCGGGGTATGCTAAGGCAGTGATGGGGAACTAGTCGTCCGTCGCAGTGGTTGATAGACCGACGCCCCCGCGCATCCAGTCCCTCGCGGGGGCGTCGGTTTTGTTTTGTCGAGGAGAGGGTCGTCATGGCCGTGCTATTCGTGACCGGAAAACTGCTCTTGGGCGTGGCGAGCGCCGGGTTCGGCGCTTCCTTGGGCTTCGCTCTCAAGAGCTGGCTCGAGCGTCGCGAGCGGGTGCGCGACTAGCCAGCCTCGGCGGTCACGGGATTCGAGAGCAGGCCGACGCCGGGGATCTCGACTTCCACGACGTCGCCCGCACGCAGCGGTCCCACGCCGGCGGGCGTCCCCGTCGCGATGAGATCGCCCCGCTCGAGGGTCATGACCTGCGACACGTACGCGACGAGCGCCGGGATCGAGAACACCATGTCGCGGGCCCGGCCGTGCTGCCGCTCGACGCCGTTCAGGCGGCATAACACCTCGAGCCGATCGAGGCGGTGCGGGTCACCGATCACCGCGCTGGCCGGCTTCAAGAACAGCAGCGGCTTCGCGGGCACGGCGTTGCCGAGCTCGGCGGCGTGGTCGCGGTAGTTCCGCCCGATGCCGATGATCTTGCCGGGCCGCGCAACGCTCACCGCCGGATGAGCTCGGCCAGTGTCTCGACGGCCGCCGAGAGCTCGTCCGCCGTGTTGTAGTAGTGGGGTGAGAAGCGGAGCACCGTCGACGCGCGTTTTTCGTCCATGTCGAGCACACCATCGTCGCGGTCGGACGAGCTGGTGTTCACGCCCCGCTCGCGGAGCCGCAGCTTCAAGTCCGGGGCATCGTGTCCCTGGACATCGATCGTGACGATGGCGCACCGCTCCCGGCCACGGTCCAGCACGCGCACACCGGGAAGGGCCGCGAGTTGTTCGCGCAGCTCCGCAGCCAGCGCCCAGGCGCGCTCGCCCCCCGCGCTCCCGACCGCGAGCGCGTAGCGCGCCGCCTCGCCCAGCCCCAGCACGAGCGCGTGGGCGAACTCCCAGTTCTCGAAGCGGCGGGCGCCGTCGGCCAGCCGAAAGGCGTCGGGGTCGGTCCAGTCCGCGCCACGCATGTCGACGAACAACGGGAAGGCACCGCGCTCGAGCATGCGGTCGGACACATAGAGGAACCCGATGCCGCGGGGGCCGCGCACGAATTTCCGCCCGGTGGCGGCGAGGTAGTCGCACTGCAGCTCGGCCACGTCCACCGGCATCTGTCCGACGCTCTGGCAGGCGTCAACCAGGTACGGCACGCCCAGCTCGGCGCACACCTCCCCCACGGCGCGGCCATCCTGCACCAGCCCCGAGTTGGTGGGCACCCAGCTGACCGCGACGAGTCGCGTGCGCGGGTGGCGCGCCAGGCGGCGCACGCTGTCCGGGTCCACCCCGCCGGCGGGGAGGTCGTCGGCCCGCACAGTCTCGACGCCCCAGCGCCGCGCCAGCGACAGATACATCAGTTGGTTCGAGGGATAGTCGGTCCGCGTGGTGACGATGCGGTCGCCCGCGCGGAAGTCGAACGCGGACAGCGCTTGTGAGAACGCCACGGTGGCGTTCTCCACGAGCGCGATGTTACGGGCCGCCGCGCCCACGAGCCGGGCGACCAAATCGTACGTCTCGCTCACCCGCGCCGCCGCTTCCTCTGCGGCCTCGTACGCTCCGATCGCTGCTTCCCGCTCCAGGTGGCGGGTGAGCGTCTCGAGCACGGGCTGCGGCATCAGGGCGGCGCCGGCGTTGTTCAGGTGAATCCGGTCGCGGCAGCCGGGCGTGTCGCGGCGCCAGCGGTCGAGCGCGCTGGGCGTCGCGGTTAGGGTGCGCGTGGGCATCGCTCCGGTAAAGCTGGCGGGATGAGTTAAGAGACTCAAGACGGGATGTTCCTACGTAACGCGCTCTCAGCCCGGGGAAGGGCTAGACGAGATTCCTGATCACGAACCACACGTTCGCCGGCCGCTCGGCGAGCCGCCGCATGTACCAGGGAAACCAGTGGGTCCCGTAACTGATGAGCACGCGCACCGGCACCCCGTCGCGTGCCAGCGCCCGCTGCTCGGCGGCGCGGATGCCGTACAGCATGTGCACCTCGTACGTGCCGGGCGCGGCGCCGAGGGCGGCCGCGCACTGGCGCAACCGTGCGATCAGCCGGAGGTCGTGCGTCCCGAACACAGGCCGCGCCTGGCCTCGGGCCGCGTGCTCGAGCAGCCGCCCGGCGAGGGCGACGTACCCCTCGTCCACGTCTCGCTTCTTCGGGAACGCCACCTCAGGCGGCTCGTTGTACGCGCCCTTCACCAGCCGGATGGCGGGGGCGAGGGGCAGCAGCGCAGCGAGATCCGCGGGCGTGCGTCGCAGATAGGCCTGCAGGCACACCCCGACGCCGGTGTGGGCCGCCCGCGCCCGTCGGAACAGCTCGAGCGTGACGTCCACGTAGCGGGATTCCTCCATGTCGATCCACAGGAACGAGCCTGCGTCGGCGGCGCGGGCCGCGAGCGCCAGCACGTTGTCGAGGCACGCCGCGCGGTCTGCGTCGAGCCCCAGGTGCGAGAGTTTGACGGAGACGTGCGCGGGGAGCCTGCGCTGGCGCACGCGGTCGAGCACCTGGAGGTAGTGGTCACGGACTCGGGATCCCGCGGCGCGGGTCGTGATCTGCTCGCCCAGCTCGGTGAGCACGCTTCCGATGCCGTGGCGGGCGAAGTCCGCCGCGGCGTCGAGGGCGTCATCGAGCTCTTCGCCAGGTAGGAAGCGGCGCACGGCGCGCCGCAAGAAGGCCCGCTCGGAAAGCTGGCGGGCGAGCCAGGCGCTGCGCGAGGCGGAGAGCAGCAGCCGGCGGGCGAGCGACAGATGAGGCGGGAGAGCTTAGCCTGCCGCCGCCCAGCTCACCGCTTCGGCGCGCCGCTCCGCGCCGACCCGGCGCTCCTCACCCGTCCACGCTTCCGGGCCGATCGATCCCACGACCCGCCGGCGGTCGGGCAAGCGGCGCCGGTCGCTCGTGGCGTGCGCGAGGACCTCGCCCACCACGACCTCGGGTGGCACGGGGCGAAACGACGACCACTCGTCGCGGAACCACTCCCGCGACGCGCGCACCGCGTCCGCGGTGCCGTCGGGCGTCTCGAACAGCGCCATGCAAGTAAGGATGTCGTTCCCGGCATCGACCAGCTGGCAGGACACGAACCCCGGGATCTGGCGGAGCAGCGGCAAGAAGCCCCGTTCCGCATGGCGGGCTGCCTGCTCGACCGTTCCCAGCCGCACCCGGTACCGTCGGATCATCGCGTGCATGAGCCCTCCTCAGAGTGGTTCAATGCAGCAAGTCCCGCGCCCCGACCTGGCGGTCGCGTTGCGGCGGGCGCGTGACCGCACTCACCTCGAGACGACCATGAAACTGTAGTCGAACGGCCACATGTCCGGCGGCCCGGGCTCGGGGCCGCCGGATTCACGTCGGGGGTAAGTCACCTCGTGACACTAGTGACCTCCCCCGGGCGCGGTCAACCCTCAGCCTTCCACGATGATCAGGTATTTCGAGGCGGCCCAGAATCGCGCGGAGTCCGCGATCCGCACTTTGCCCGTGATCGTGCCGTCGTCGGACAGCGGTGTGTCGAGCGCGGTCACGTCCTGCCGCGACACGATCCGATACTCCCTGTTGTCGGCAGGAAGTGGCAGCTCGCTCAAATGGCGCCGATCGGCTACGGTGAACTCGGTCGGGTCGAGGTTGCGCGCCGGCACGAGCGACTTCCCGGACTTCCACAGGACGAACAGGAAGCGGGCGCCGCCGATCTCCCGCACGATCCCCTTCTGCTCCAGCTCGTCCTTCGTCCCGATCACATAGTAGACGGTGTTAGCCTCGGTGGCCATCGTCTCGATCGTATCCTTCAGCGCCGCGAGCTGGGTCGAGAGCTGGTCCACCTGGTTCGTGAGCGCTTCGATCGTCTCTTTCTGGTTGTCGATCACACCCTGCAGGTTTTGCATCGTAGCGGCCAGCTGGTCCCGCAGGCTGTCGGAGAGGGTCGTGAGCTGCCGAATGCGCTGCTCGCTGTCCTTGAGCCGGGGCTCGATCTCCCGCATCCGCGTCGTGACGTAGCGGATCTTTTGGATCAGCGTGTCGCGCGACGCCCGCAGCGGCGACTCGGCGGTGATCTTGAGCGCCTTCGCCGGCACGCTCGCCTTCGCGAGCTCCCGGCTGATCTCGCTCACGAGGCGCGTGTTCTCCGCGACCTCCTGCATCAAACGGTCGCGATCGTTGGACGCCTGCGACAGGCTGTCCATGCGCGCCTGCACCTCGGGTGTGGGACCCTGCTTGCATCCGGCGGCGACGAGGAGCGCGAGCGGCAGCCACGCCACTCTCACCGCGCGACGGCTGGTGGGAACCATAACGGGACACCTCCTACCAAGACTTGGGTGACGCGGCTCACGCGGCTGCCGGGGCGGCAGCCGCTCAGGACGGAGGGTGCTACCCCGCAGGGCGCGGGGCGGTTCATCGGGGGACACGTGTTCCCACCCACCCTAACCGCCGCCATCTTGGGGGGCGACGATGGGCATCACCGAACCCCGGGCCACCGGCCTGCCCCCGGCCGCCCGCCCGAGCTACCTGGTGTCGCGCTGGCTGTTCGTCCGGCTGCTGGGCGTCATCTACTTCATCGCGTTCGTCTCCCTCGCCGTGCAGATCACCGGCCTCGTGGGCGAGCACGGCATCCTGCCGGCCCGGGGCTACCTCGAGCGAGCGCACGCCCTGTACGGGGTCGCCGCCTATCGCCTGTTCCCCACGGTGTGCTGGCTCCTCGGGGCGGGGGACGGCGTGCTGCGCGCCGTCTGCTGGAGCGGCGCCGTGCTCGCGCTGCTCGTCGTGGCCGGCGTCGCCCAGGCGCCGGCGCTCGCGCTGCTGTGGCTGCTCTATCTGTCGGCGAGCGTGGTGGGCCAGACCTTCCTCTGGTTCCAGTGGGACGCGCTGTTGCTCGAAGCTGGCCTGCTCGCGGTGTTCTATGCCCCCACGGACCTCGTGCCGAGCCTGCGCCACGAGCGAGCTCCGTCGGAGCCGATGCGCTGGCTCGTGTGGTGGCTGTTGTTTCGCCTGATGTTCCTTTCGGGGATCACGAAGCTTGCGAGCGGCGACCCGACGTGGCGCGATCTCACCGCGCTCGATTACCACTTCTGGACCCAGCCACTGCCGCCGTGGACCGCGTGGTACGCGCACTGGCTCCCGGAATGGACGCATCGCGCCATGCTGCTCTTCGTCCTCGTAGTGGAGTTGGCCGTGCCGTGGCTCATCTTCGTTCCCGCGCGGCTCGCCCGGGTGCGGCTCGCGGCCTGCGGCATGCTCGTGCTCGGGCAGCTGGGCATTGCCGTCACCGGCAACTACGGGTTCTTCAACGCCCTCGCGCTCGTGCTGTGCGTGCCGCTGCTGGACGACGCAATGCTCGGCCGGGTGGTGCCGCTGCGACTCGTGGCCGGCGACCCCGAGCCGGTGTGGAAGCGTCGCGCCGTCGGGATCCTGGCGCCCGTCGTGGTCGTGCTCTCGCTGCTCGCCTTCGCGCGCGAGATCGCACAGACGCTCCCTGGCGCCCGGGGACGGGGGGTGCTGGAGAACCCGCTGCTCGACGCCGTGGCGCCGTTCCGCTCGATCAACGGCTACGGACTGTTCCGCGTGATGACGACCGAGCGGCCCGAGATCGTGGTCGAGGGCAGTCGCGACAGCGTGGCATGGCGCGAATACGGCTTTCGCTGGAAGCCGGGCGACGTGACCCGGCGGCCGCGGTTCGTGGCGCCCCACCAGCCCCGGCTCGACTGGCAGATGTGGTTCGCGGCGCTCGCCCCCGACGGCGCGCGGGACTGGCTCCTCCCCTTCGTCGGCCGGCTGCTGCAAGGGAGCCCGCAGGTGGTGTCGCTGCTGGCGGAGAACCCCTTCCCGGAAGCGCCGCCCCGTTACGTGCGGCTTGCCTACTACCGCTACCGTTTCAGCACCCCGGCCGCGCGGGCCCGCACGAAGGCGTGGTGGGAGCGGGAGTTCGTGGGATATCTCACGCGGCCGCTGTCCGCTGCCAACCTGGTGGCACCCCGTTGATTCCGCGCTCAATCGGCTTATTTTCCGGCTCCCGTAGGAGCCAGTAAGAATGAAAGCGACCGACATTCGGCGCGGCCACGTCATCATCCTCGACGGCCAGCCCTCCCGCGTGATGGAGTTCACGCACCGCACCCCCGGCAACCTGCGCGCATTCGTGCAGGTGCGGCTGCGCAATCTCGTCACGGGTAACACGTTCGACACCCGGCTCGCGGCCACCGACTTCGTGGACGAGGCGCCGCTCGAGACCAAGGAGTTTCAGGTCCTGTACCGTGATCAGGGCGGCGTGCACGTGATGGACACCAACACGTACGAGCAATACACGCTGGACAACGAAGCCGTGGGCGACCACGCCGAGTGGCTGCAACCCGAGATGCATATCCAGGTCGAGTGGTTGAACGGTCGCCCCGTGGGCATCGAGCTGCCGTCCGTGGTCGAGCTGACCGTCGTGCAGACCTCGCCCGTGATGCGGGGCGCCACGAAGACGGCGAGCACCAAGCCCGCGAAGCTCTCGAACGGGGTGACCGTCCAAGTGCCGGAGTTCATCAGCGAAGGCGAGAAGGTGCGGGTGGACCCGCGCGAGGGCGTGTATCTGGAGCGCGCGAAATAGCCCGGCGCCCCCCATTCGGGTAGGTCACAGGGCAGCGCACTCACCTAAGTTTGGCACATCCCGACCCCCGGGGAGGCAACGCTCCGGGGTTCGTTTGTCACCGGAAGGACGGTCTATGCACTCGGCCGCACGACTCGACACGCTCGGTACGGAGCAGGCCTACCTGGTGCTCGCCGCCGCTCGACGGCTCGAGGCCGCGGGTCACGAGGTCGTGCATCTCGAAATCGGCGAGCCCGACATGCCGACCCCGCCGCATGTGGTGGAGGCCGGAGTGCGGGCGCTGCGCGATGGACGCACCCGTTACGCGCTCGCCGCCGGCGTGCCCGAGCTGCGCGACGCCATCGCGCGCTCGCTGGCGGCGCGGGGGGTGCGGGCGGGGCCGGAGAACGTGATCGTCACGCCGGGCGCGAAGCCGATGCTGTTCTGCGCGGCGCTCGCGCTGATCGAGCCCGGGGACCAAGTGCTGACGCCCGATCCGGGTTTCCCGATCTACGAGTCGGTGGCGCGCTTCGCGGGCGGACGGCCGGTCTACTACCCGCTGGACGAGACGCAGGCGTTCGCGCCGCACGTCGAGGCGATCGCCGAGCGGATCACGCCGCGCACCCGCGTGCTGATCCTCAACCTGCCGCACAACCCGACCGGCGGCGTGGCCGAGGCCGAGGACCTCACGCAGCTCGCCGAGCTGGTCCGACGGCACGACCTGTGGGTGATCTCGGACGAGGTGTACGGGCAGATCCGCTACGACGGCGGCCGCGACAGCATCGCCGCGCTCCCCGGGATGGCGGAGCGGACGGTGATCGTGGACGGGTTCTCGAAGGGTTACTCCATGACCGGCTGGCGTCTGGGGTACGGCGTCATGCCCCCCTCGCTCGCCGAGCCGATGACGACGCTCGTCATCAACAACGTCTCCTGCACCGCGACGTTCGTGCAGTACGCGGGGCTCGCCGCGCTGACGGGGCGGCAGGAGCCGGTCACCCGCATGGTGGCGGGGCTGCGGGCGAAGCGCGACCTGTTGGTGCGTGGCTTGAACGCGATCGACGGCGTCCGCTGCGCGACCCCCGCCGGGGCGTTCTATTGCTTCCCGGACATCAGTGGCGCGCTCGAGCGCACGGGGTTGAGCTGCGAGTCGTTCGCCGAGCGGCTGCTCGCCGAGCAGCACGTCGCGGTGCTCGCGGGGACGGCCTTCGGGCCTGGGGGCGCGGGGCACCTGCGCCTGTGCTACGCCACGGAGCCGGCGGCGCTGGAGCGGGCGCTCGCGGCGATTCGCGCGTTCGTGGGTGGCTTGACGCGTACGAGGTCACCGGGTATCTTACGGGCAACAATCGACGTTGCGTGGTGATTTGCCGCGTATTGCCGCCACGTTAAACAAGGTGCTAAAAAGCGACCGCCCGCGGCATTGTTGCCCGGGTTTTTTTGTTTGAGGCGCTCATGACGGCCACACCTGCCACCCTCGCTCCCGTTTTGCCTCGCTCCCCTCTGGCCGCGCGGCCGCTCCGCTGCCGCAGCTGCGGTGCCGACCGTGCCCCCGCGCCGGTGGCGATCTGCGACCAGTGCCTCGGCCCCCTCGATCCGGTGTACGACCCGACCCGCCCTCTTCCCGACCGCGCCACGATCGCGGGCCGGGCGCCCTCGCTGTGGCGCTACCGGGAATGGCTGCCGTTCGACGGCCTTCCCATCCTGTCGCTCGACACGGGGTTTACGCCGCTCGTGGAGGCGCCGGCCATGGCCCGGCGCCTCGGCGTGGCGCGCGCCTGGGTGAAGAACGACACGGTGTGCCACCCGTCGCTGTCGTTCAAGGATCGCGTCGTCGCCGCGGCGATCAACGCCGCCGCAGCGTTCGGGCTCGACACCATCGGCTGCGCCTCCACCGGCAACCTCGCGAATGCGGTCGCGGCCCACGCCGCGCGCGCCGGCCTCAAGGCGTGGATCTTCATCCCCGACGAGCTCGAGGCGGGCAAGGTGGTGGGCACGAGCGTGTACGGCGCGACCCTCGTGCGGGTCCGCGGCACGTACGACGACGTGAATCGGCTGTGCGCGCAGGTGGCGGACCGCTTCGGCTGGGGCGTGGTGAACGTCAACCTCCGCAGCTACTACGGCGAGGGCTCGAAGACCGTCGCCTACGAGATCGCGGAGCAGCTCGGCTGGCGCCTCCCCAGCGCGGTCGTTGCGCCGATGGCGGGCGGCTCGCTCCTCACCAAGCTGCGCAAGGGATTCGGGGAATTCGTCGAGGCCGGCCTCGTGAGCGGTCCGGCGCCGCGCCTGTACGGCGCCCAGGCGGCGGGGTGTGCCCCGATCGTCCGCCTGGTCGAGCGGGGCGACGGCCCGCTCGAGCCCGAGATCCCGCGAACGATCTGCCGCTCCCTGGCGATCGGCAATCCCGCCGACGGCGCCTTCGCCGCGCGGGCCATCCGGGAGACGGGCGGCTGGGCGGCGGCGGTGAGCGACGACGCTCTCGTCGCCGGCATCCGCGTCCTGGCCGAGGACGTCGGCGTGTTCGGTGAGACGGCGGCGGGGGTGACCACCGCCGCGGCCCTCGCCCTCGGCCGGGCCGACCGGCTCCGGCCCGACGACGAACTGGTCTTGTGCATCACGGGGCACGGCTTGAAGACGCTCGAGGCGGTGAGCGGCGCGCTCCCCGAGGCGCCCATCATTGCACCGCGGCTGCGCGACGTCGCGGCGCTCGTGGAGAGGAGCTGACATGGCGATCACGGTGAACCTGCCGTCGGTGCTCGCGGCCCACGCGGGCGGGGCGCGCGTCATCGAGGCGACGGGCCGCACCCTGGGCGAGGCGGTGGCGGACGTGGCGGCGCGCTACCCCACCCTGGGGCCGCGGCTGCGCGACGCCGACGGGAAGCCCTATCCGTTCGTGAACTTCTATCTGAACGACGAGGACGTCCGGTTCCGGGGCGGCTTCGCCGCGCCCGTGCGGGATGGCGACGAAGTGACCGTCATCCCGGCGATCGCGGGAGGGTGAGCCACCGGTAGCTCAGCGGCGCGCGACCGTGGGGATGAGCGAGAGCGAGCCCACGAGGTCGCCGTGCACGATCCGGCCGTCCACTTCCACCCATGCACCGGCGAGCCAGCCGTCGGTGACCGTGCCCCCGAGACGCAGCGTCTGGGCCTTCCAGTCCACCATGCCCTCGAGGGCGGCGGCGAACGAGTGCACCCCGGTCTCGTCGCGCACCGTCCACACGGTGGCGACGTGCCAGATCGGGTTCGCGGCGGCGGCGGGTTCTTCGATCTGGCGCAACGCGATCGTGATGCGGCCGCGCGCCGCGCCAGCTACCGTGCCTTCCCACGTGCAGTGCTGGCGGTCGGCCGCGAGCCCCGCGAACGCGCTGCGAAACGTCATCATCGGTTGCGGTGCCGCCGCGCCGAGTGCGCCGGCCAGGGTGGCAAGCACGTGAATGCGAAGCCAGGTCGAGCGAATCATCAGTACATCTCCGTTTCAGAGTTGATGCTCCCACGCAGCCGACGCCCCCATGTCGAGCCTTCACGACGGTGGGGGCGTTGGCACCAACCAGGACCGCAATGCCGACTAGGGGCGAGCCCCCCGCCTCCGGTCCAGCGACCGGGTATTGTGATTGCCGGGGAGACTACAATTGGTTTGTTGCATCATCGTGAAGGCAGTGTAACGAGTGATCCGGGGCCGGGTCCACACACTTTCGGGTGGGCGGGGGCCACCCGATCGTCGTGATGCATCAGAGCCCCGCGTCGGCGGCGGCGATGCGCGCGAGCGCGGCCCAGTCGACGTCACCCCAGCCGCGCGCCACCGCTGAGAGGTAGCGGTCCCGCATCAGGCTCGCGAGTGGCATCGGCACCGTCGCTTCGTCCGCCGCCTCGAGCGCGAGTCGCACGTCCTTGAGTCCGTATCGGAGCTTGAAGCCCGCGGGCTCGTAGCGCTCCTCGGCGATCAGCTTGCCGTAGTTCTCGTAGATCGGTGAGCGGAACAGTCGGCCGTTCACCACGTCTAGCAGCTCGGCGGGCGCCACACCGTACTTCCGCGCCAGCGCAAACGCCTCGCCCAGCGCCTCGATCGCCGCCGCGAGCAGGAAGTTGCCGGCGATCTTGATGACGTTGGCACGGGGCGGGTCGTCGCCCGCGACGATCACCCCTTGGCCCATCGCGTCGAGCAGCGGGCGGCACCGCTCGATGGCGTCGGCGGGTCCCGCCGCCACGATCCACAGCTTTCCCGCCTCGGCCATGTCGGGCCGCCCGAACACCGGCGCGGCGACGAGCGTCTGGCCGACCGCGCCATGCCGCTCGGCGAGCCAACGCGACAGCCCGGGGCTCACGGTGCTCATCGAAACGTGGATCGCGCCCTTGGGGAGCGCCGCGAGCGCGCCCCGCTCGCCGAGCATGATCTCTTCCAGCGCCGCATCGTCGCCCACCATCGTGATCAGCACCTCGGCGCCGTGCGCGGCGGCGGCGGGCGAGTCGGCCACCCGCGCATCGAGGTGCTTCAGTTGATCGGCGCGCGCGCGCGTGCGGTTGTAGACGGTGAGGGTGTGGCCGGCCTGCAGCACGTGGCGGGCCATGGGCAACCCCATGTTCCCGAGACCAATGAATCCGACGTTCATGGGCCCACTCTTTCCGTGCGTGTAGGGTGCCGGTGTGTGCCCGTGGCGCGATACTCCCGCCACACCAGCAGCGCGATGATGGAGTCCAGCACTGAAACCAGCAACAGCGCGAGCGAGAAGTGCAGGCTCATGCGGTAGACTTGATAGCCGATGAAGGCCAAGAGAAACGCGATGGCGGGCCTGTATGACCATGACCAGTTGCGCAGCAGCCCGACCATCAGGAACACCTTGATGACGCCGTGACCCAGCAGGTACCAGCTCGCGAACCACTTCGTGCCCGGTGATAACTGACTCACCGCGTCGTGCAAGTGAGTCGCGATCCAGTCACGGGGGTCTTGAGCGAGCTCGCGTTGGGTGAGAAACGTCACGAGCTCGCTGAGCTTCATTTGGCTGACGAGCAAGAGGAACAGGCCGCCCGCCATCTCCAACACGCCATCGATACCTTTGATCCAGAGGCCGATGCGGTAGAGACGATCGAGCATGCGTTTAAGCTCGGTCGGATGTGAGCCGTCGACTAGGGGACCCTCCACACGATCGACGAGACGAAGTACGTTGAGGATATGAAGGCGATCCGCGTGCACACCCCGGGGGGTCCCGAGGCGTTACAGTACGAAGCCATTCCCGAGCCGGTTCCCGGCCCCGGTCAGGTGCTCGTGAGGATCGAGGCCGCCGGGGTCAACTTCATCGACGTGTACCAGCGGAACGGGCTGTACAAGGTGCAGCTGCCCCTCACCGTGGGGCAAGAAGCGGCCGGGGTCGTGACGGCCGTGGGCTCGGGGGTGACCGACGTGAAGGTCGGGTCTCGCGTGGCCTACAGCGCTCTGCTGGGCGCCTACGCCGAATACGCGACCGTCCCCGCCGATCGCGTCGTGGCGCTCCCGGACGGCGTGAGCAGCAAGCAAGCCGCCGCGGTGATGCTGCAGGGAATGACGGCGCACTACCTCGCGTCGACCACGTACCCGCTCAAGCCCGGCGACACCTGTCTGGTGCACGCCGCCGCCGGCGGCGTAGGGTTGCTGCTGTGCCAGATCGCCAAGCTGCGCGGTGCCCGGGTGTTCGGGACCGTGTCGACCCGCGAGAAGGCCGCGCTCGCGCGCGACGCCGGCGCGGACGAGGTGATCCGCTACACCGACCAGGACTTCGAGGCGGAGGTGAAGCGGCTGACGAACGGCGCCGGACTTCAGGTGATCTACGACTCCGTCGGTAAGACGACCTTCGATAAGGGTCTGAACTGCCTCGCGCGGCGGGGCATGATGGTGCTGTACGGCCAGTCGAGCGGCCCGGTGGGACCGTTCGACCCGCAGGTGCTGAGCCAAAAGGGTTCGCTGTTTCTCACCCGGCCGACGGTGGTGCACTACATCGCGACGCGTGCCGAGCTGCTCGCGCGGGCGGGCGAGGTGCTGGGCTGGCTCGAGACGGGCCGGCTGAAGGTCCGCATCGACCGTGAGTTCCCGCTGGCGGAGGCAGCGGAGGCGCACCGCCAGCTCGAAAGCCGGAAGACGACCGGGAAAGTGCTGCTGATCCCGTGAGGGATGGGCGAGCCCGTCGCCGCCTGAGCCGCGTGGACCCACACCCGCACCTCGGCGCGCGTGGGGCGCGCGCTGTGGTGCACGATGCGCCACACTGCGTCGGGGTCGGCGCCGCCCAGGGCTTCCACGGTCCCGATGCCGCCCCCGATGAGCGCCGCCGCGTGTGCCGTGCCGATCCCGGCGAGCGTCGCGAGCCGCGCGCCTGCGTGCGCGGTGCGCGCGTCAGCGGGGCTCAGGTTTGCGCTGTAGGCGAGCTCCGCCACGTTGGCCCGCGCCACGCGGAACACGTCCGTCCACCCCGCGTCCCGCAGCCGGTAGATCACCCCGTTCGTGACCCCCGGGAGATCGGCGAGCTGCGGCGTCGTCGAGCTCACGGTCCGGGCGTCGATGCCGGTGAGGACCAACAGCGCGAGCAGCACGGACGCGGCGACGGTTCGCAGCGTCGTGCGCGGGGCGAGCACGTGATACAGCGACCACACCTCGAGTGCGAAGAACGGGAAGCCGAGGAAGCCGACCAGCGGCATCTCGAAGATCTTCCAGTGCTCGAGGAACGGCACGGTGTAGATCCAGCGTGCGCGCGCCAGGCCATTGAATGACTCCCACAGCACGCCTGCGAACAGCCCCGCCGCCATGAGGCGCGCGATGCGGCCCCACGCACCGCGCGTGATGTCGGCGAACAAGGAGTGGTCGGGGTCACGCGCATAAAGCAGCGGCTCCGCGATGAGCCACACCGCACCCCAGGTGAGGGGATAGAGATATCGTGGAAACGCGAGCACCATGACGAGCGTCGCGCCCCCGAGCCAGAGCGCGAGCCGCAGGTGCTCCGGCCGGAGCGCGACGGGCCGCCCGCGCAGCTCGCGCCACACCCCCAGCCGTGCCAGCAGGCGCTCCGGCAGCAGCACCGCCGGCACGACCGTCGCGAGCGACACGGTGATCCCCAGCCAACGCTCCAGCCGGGCCGCGGGCAGGTAGACGTAATACCAGTCCTCCAACCGGAAATTGATCGCCTCGAACAGGAACCAGATCATCGCTGACCACCACAGCATCGCGGCGAGCCGCCGGGGCCGCTCGAAGAGCGATTCACCGCCCAGCAGTACCACGGCCTGATCAAGGATGACCAGCGTAGGGTACCACGCCACGACGTAGAACCAGGTAGGGAAGGGCGGGATGTCGTGCAGCCGCAGCCACACGGCGACGACGAGGACTGCCGCCGCCGTCGCGAGACGGGCGCGGGCTAGTGCGGCAGCCGGGGCCGCAGGTATCCGTACACCCACGTTCCGGCCACGGCGGCGAGGCAAGCCACCGCCATCACACCGACGCCCGCCCCGATCAGCGCGAACAACGGTCCGGGGCAGGCCCCGACAAACGCCCAGCCTAGTCCGAAGATCAGCCCGCCATACACGTAGCGGCGGCCGCCGCCGAGCGCCTTAGGCGGGATCGCGATCACCTCGCCGGCGAGCGAGCGCACGCGGTGGCGCTTGAGCCACGTGAATGCGGGGGTGGCCACCGCGAGCGCGGAGGCGAACACCTCGTAGAGGTAGGGCCCTTTGAAGCGCAGCGCCTCTTGGATGCGGAACCACGACGCGAGCTCGCCCTTCGTGAGCACGACGCCGAACAGTACGCCGCCGAGGAAGTACGCCGGCAGCAGACGCTCCCGGAAGCGAGCCAGCGCCGCAGTGGTGGCAGTCGCGGTGGTCACGGGATGAGGAGCGGGAGCAGCAGGAAGCTCGCCGCCGCGCCCGCCGCGAAGAACGACACCACCGCGAGCAGCGACGGCAGCTGCAGGTCGGCGAGGCCGGAGATGCCGTGCCCCGAGGTGCACCCGCCTGCGTACGCGGTACCGAAGCCGATGAGGAACCCGCCGCCCACGACCATGAGCAAGCCCCGCACGCTCAGCAACACGTGCCAGTTGAAGAGCTCCCGGGGCACGAGTCCGGAGAAGTCGTGGATGCCGAGCGCCACGAGGGAAGCCTGCGCCTGGGACGTGAGCGCGACGGGGTGAGGATTCTCGAGCAGCACGCCGCCCACGAAGCCGCCCGCGACGACGCCGGCCACGAATACGAGATTCCACAGCCCCGCGCGTCGCCAATCGTACTTGAAGTAGGCCAAGTCGCCGGGGAGGCACGCTGCGCACAGGTGCCGCAGGTTGCTCGAGATGCCGAACGGCTTGTTGCCGAGCAGTAGCAGGCCAACGGCGACGAGCCCCAAGAGCGGGCCGGTCACGTACC
>Ga0209802_1000991_pt1 | contig 21712 bp, 17 predicted proteins | sample GraSoiAngelo_129_FD_185886 | JGI IMG/M metagenome (GOLD analysis project Ga0209802, IMG submission 185886) | Grasslands soil microbial communities from the Angelo Coastal Reserve, California, USA - 14_0927_12_40cm (SPAdes) (version 2) | ecosystem: Environmental > Terrestrial > Soil > Grasslands ... | reverse complement strand
TGTACACCATCGCCCCGTTGACCTGCTTGATCGGCATGTCGTTGAGCTGCTCGACGACCTCGGGGCTCGAGTTCAGGCGCACGCTGTATTCCCGGCTGCCCAGGCGGGCCGACCCGGCGGGCAGGATCACGTTCTCCGCGTTGATGGCCGCGCTCACGTCCGCCGGCGACAGCCCCTTTGCGTATAACCGCGACAAATCGAGGTCGACGTTGATCAGCCGGGGCGCGCCCCCGTAGGGGAAGGGAATGGTCGAGCCCTGCGCCGTCGCGAGCGGCGTGCGGACGAAGTTGGACACGTAGTCGTTCAAGTCGGCCTGCGACATCGTGCTCGAGCCCACGCCGATCTGGAGGATCGGCACATCGGTCGCGTTGAACCGGAGGATGATGGGCGGCGTGATCCCCGGCGGCAGAATCCTGGTGTTGCTCTGGGACGCCGCGGTGAGCTCGGCAATGCCCGTCGCGACGTCGGCGGTGGGCTGGAAGAACACCTTGATCACCGCGACGCCGTCGAGCGATTGTGACTCGATGTGCTCGATGTCGTTGACGGTCGCCGAGTAGGACCGCTCGACGATCGTGACGACACGCTGTTCCATCTCCTCGGGCGACATCCCCTGGTACTGCCAGATCACGGTCGCGACCGGCAGCGGGATCGCGGGGAAGATGTCCACCGGTGTCGTCATGATCGCTACCAGCCCGGCGATGAGGACGAGGATGGCCCCGCAGATGAAGGTGTAGGGGCGCCGCAGCGCGACATGAACGATCCACATTATGGCTCGAGCCTCATAGGTCCCGTCCGAGCAGCGCCTCGAGCGATGCGCGGGCGACCTGATAGGTGAAGCGCGCGCTCACGAGATCGAGCTCGGCCTGAATGAGGGCGGTCTGGGAAGTGAGCACGTCGAGAATCGTGGCGATGCCGGCGCGATACCGCGCCTGGATGACGCGCAGATCCTCGCCCGCGAGCCGCACCGCGTCGCGCGTGAGCGTGATGTCCTGCTCGGCGACGTGCAGGCGCCCGAGCAGCCGCTGGGCTTCGGCGCGGGCCAGGCGCTTCGTATCCGCCGACGTCGCCGTGGCGACCTCGGCCGCGACCTCCGCCTGGGTGACGGACGCCTCGCGCACGAAGCCATTGAAGAGCGGGAACGACGTGGTGAACGCGACGACCCACCCCGACCGCAGCGCCCCCGGGACACCCGACTGGTTCGCCCAGTTGTAGCCCGCCCCGAGCGAGACGGTCGGGAGGTATTGGCTCTTCGAGGCCCGCACGCCGGCGGCGCCGGCACTCGCCAGCGCCTGAGCCTGCGCGACGGCGGGTGCGGCCGCCGGTGCCAGCGCGAGGACGCCCGCGTCGCCGAGTGCGAGGGGCGCGGGCTCGAGCGTGCTCAACGAGTCCGCATCGACGGGTCCGTTGGCGCCGACGAGCCGGCCCAGGGCGGCGCTGGTCGTGCTCAGCGTATCGCGGGCGGCAAGCTGTTGGCGGTGTGCCGTGGACAGCGAGAGCTCGGCGAGCAGCACGTCGGCCCGCGTGGCCGTGCCCGCGGCGAGACGGTCGCGGGCGTAGCCGAGGCCCAGCTCGGCCTGCGCGACGAACTCCATGGCGACGCGCACCAGCTCGTGCGCACGCAACACGTCGAAGTAGCCCTGTTTGGCGACGAGCATGGTCGCATAGCGCTGCTGCACGAACCCGGCATCCGCGGCCTGGGTGACCGCCTCGGCGTAGCTCTGCTGTGCGCCCCGGCGGCCGCCCGTGAAGACGTCGAGCGCCCCCACGAGGCCGGCGCCATACGTGTTCATCACACCTGCCGAGGCGAGTCCCGGGGTCACCCCGACGCCGGTGAGCGTCTGATCGCTCCAGCCGGCGCTGGAAATGACGGAGAGACTGGGAAGGTATGTGCCGAGCGCCACGCGCCGCGCCGCGGCGGCGTCGCGCACCGCGCCCTGCGCGCCGGCCACGCCCGGACTGTAGGCGAGCGTCCGCGCGACCACCGTCTCGAGCGACAGGCGGGGCCCGAGCGCGGACGTGTCCGGCTCCTGGCCCTGACTGGTCCCGGGAAGGCTCGAACCCAAGACGATGAGCAGCGCAAGTGCCTTCACGGCCGGAGCGGCCCCGTTCCAGCACCCGTGCGCTTGATGGCGCCGGCAATCTCATCCAAGTCCGCGTCGGTCAGCGCGAGCGCTGCCGCGCCGATCCAGCCGTCCACCTGCGCGGGGGATCGCGCGCCCACGATCGCGCCCGTCACGCCCGGCCAGGCGAGCGTCCAGGCGACCGCCACGGCGGCGACCGTCGTGCCGTGCCGCTCCGCGATCGGCCGCAGCGCGTCCGCCAGGGCCAGATTCCGGCGTAGCCCCTGACCGGTGAAATCGGGAGAGCGGGAGCGCCAGTCGTCCGCGCCGAGTTGGGTCGCGCGCGTGACGCTGAAGGCGCCCGTGAGAAGGCCCGACTGCATCGGGCTGTACACGATGACCCCCGTATGGTGCGCGGCGCACCAGGGAAGCTCCGCCGCCGCCACTTCCCGGCGGATCGCCGAAAACGGCGGCTGCAGCGTGTCCACGTGTCCGAGCCGCTCCGCTGCTTCGAGCTGCGCGAAATCGTGATTGGAGAGCCCGACGGCGCGGACCTTCCCTTCGTCTTTCAGCTGCAAGAGCGTACCCCAGTAGTCCTCGAGCAGAGTGCCGTCCTCCGCGGGCCAGTGCATCTGGTACAGGTCGATGCGCTCGACGTCGAGCCGGCGGAGCGACGCTTCGACCTCGCGGCGAATGCTCAGCGGATCGCCCAGGCGGCGCGGCGGGGCGGCGCGGTCGTGCTCGTCCCATACCAGGCCGGCTTTGGTGAAGACGTAGGGCCGGTCGTCGGCCGGGATGTCGCGCAGCGCACGGGCGACGATCTCCTCGGAGTGACCGAGGCCGTACACCGCCGCCGTATCGATCCAGTTGATGCCGCGCTCGATGGCCTGACGGATCGCGGCGATTGAGTCCGCATCGTCCTGGTCGCCCCAGGCGAAGGTCCATCCGCCGCCGCCGATCGCCCACGCGCCGAAGCCGACGCGCGTGATCCGCATGCCGGTCGTCCCGAGCGGCGTCGTGGGAAGCGTGTCCGCGTCGTGAACCGTGTGTGTCATGTCTGCCCTCCTCAGTGACGCCTTCTGCAGGCGCCTGTCGATCATGTCAGCGAGACCGCTCAAGTCCGACGGCTTGATGGACTTGAGCGCCTCGATTTCGAGCCGGCTCAGCTGGAGACCCTGCCGGAGCAGCCACACCAACACCTCGTGTGGGTCTTGCTCAAACGCCTCTCGCAATTCCTCGTCGGTGAGGAGCTTGCCGATCAGGATCTCCACGCTCTGCTGCGTCATAAGGGCCGCGCGCCTACTGCGCCTGCGCAACCTTGTTCGACGCGGCGGGGAACTTGTCGACGATCGCCGCGACGGTCTTCTTGAGATCCTGCTCGTACTGCGCCTCGTTGTCCGAGACCGCTGCGACCCCCTGGCCACGCCACAACACGTCTTTGGTCTTGGGGTCGATCACATCGACGATCACGGTTCCCTGGGTGTATTGGGTCACCATCGGACCATTCTGCATTCCCCAGTCTGCTCCCCAGCCACGTCCCCAGCGGCGTCCATAGCCGCTCCACCAGCGCGGCCGCCACCCGTACCCGTAATCCCAGTAGGTGACGTCGAGCTGCTGCTTGGTGCTGGCGTAATACGCGACGCAGAAGTCGGGGTTACTGTCGCTCGCGACGTAGCCGAGGCCCGCGAACTCCTGTGCCAAGTCGGTACGGAGCGCACGGTTCGAGATCGAGTTCACGAGCATCGGGTCGTTGGTCGATGAGACCGCGCCCGCGATCTTCGGTTTGGGGGTCGGTAGCACACGGAACGTGTGCAGCCCGTGGAGGCTCGCGTCGGGGCTGAGCGCAGTGCGCACGCTGATCCCTGGAGCGCAGGCTCCCAGCGCGACCAGTACTGCCGCTGTCAGAAAGTGTGTGGTTCGCATCGTCTTCTCCTGTGGTGTGTGAAATCGTGGTCGCCGCGTGGCCTTTGCACCCAGCATGCCAGCCCATTGGGCCATGCACTCGTGGACGGCAAGTTGCTGTGGAGTTGCGTGTTAGTTCACGCCGAGGGCGTGCGCTGCGACGACGGCAGAGTTGCTCACTGATGAACGCCAAGCAGAACTGCAGAGAAGTCGACAGGCGCGGCTAGGGGCGTACCTCGATCGTCGCCATCATGCCCTTGTCTTCGTGCGACAGGAGATGGCAGTGGTACACGAACCTGCCGATGATGACCGGATCCGTGAACGGGATGATCACCTTCACCTCGCCGTGCACCGGCACGTTGACGATGTCCTGATAGCCGTCGACCCGTTGCGGGACGCCGTTCACCTCGGTCACCTGGAAGTGCGTCTGGTGGATGTGGAAGTCGTGCAGCTCGCCCGACTCGTTCCGGATGGTCCACTCTTCGATCGCGCCGAGCTTGACGCGGGTGTCGGTGCGGTCCGGGTCGAACGTGCGGCCGTCGACGAAGAACGTGTCGCCGGCGGCCGATTCGGAGAACACGATCGTGCGGCGATCGGTGATCTTGCGCCGTAGGTCGGCAACGGGGAGCAACCTCTTGGGAAGAGCGAGCGGTGGGACCGCGGCGCCCTCCACACGCACGGTCGCGAGCACGGCTCCTGGGTAGTGGTTGCCCTGCGGCCCGGTGTCGAAGCCCGCGGTCCGGAGCGCATAGGTCCCGGGGCCGGCCGCCTGCACGAGGACTTCCTCTCTCGCCCCCGGCTCGAGCAGCAGCTCCCGCTTCGGCACCAGGCGCGCGAGGCGATGCCCGTCGCGCGCCACCTCGTAAAAGCGGTGTCCGTCGAGCGTGAGCAGGTAGTACAGATCCGCCCCGACATTCCCGATGCGCCACAGCTCGGTCTCGCCGGGGCGAAGCGTAATCGTGGGATTGAGCATCCCGTTCACCGTGCGTATGGCGTCGTCGCCGATCTCGCGATGCACGATTTGCCCGCCCTCGATCTGCGCATCCTTGAGGAGCAGCACGTGCTCGGGCAAACCGCGCAGCTCCGGAAACGGGTCGAGCAGGCCCTCGACGACGAGCGCCCCGGACATGCCGTTTCTCACCTGCTCATCGGAGCGGCCGTGGGGGTGCGGATGGTACCAATACAGTCCCGGTGGGTGGGTCGCGGGGATGCGGATCTCGTAGTCCTGCGCGCGGCCGGGCGCGATGTGCAGGAACACGTTGTCGGAGGCGCCGAGCGGCGAGACCGCCAACCCGTGCATGTGGAGGTTCGTGGTCTCGTCGAGCGCATTGACGAGCCGCAGCCGGACCACGTCGCCGGGCTGCACGCGTAGCGTCGGCGGGAGATAGCTCCCGTCGTACACCTGCGCGACGACCCGCTTTCCCCCGACCTCGACCGCACCTCGCGCGGCGGTGAGCGTCAGCTCGAGCACGCCGTCGTGGCTCGCCACGACGGCCGGGTCGCGAAACGTCTCACGCCGGGCCGGGGCGGCATCATGCGCTTCGACGACAGAGACGAGCAGCGGCAGCAGGAGGGCTGCGCGCACGTTCATTGCGCCGGCGCCGCGGCGCCGATGGCTCCGAATACCGTGAACGGCGCACTGGCAACGCTTACGAATCCGGGTGCCGACGCAACGAGCGTGTAACCATGTCCAGCCTGGTTGATCACCAGGGTGTCGAAGAAGGCGACGCCGGACAAAGCAGCGACGCTGACGGTGCCGCTGAGAGTTCCACCAGATGCATTCGAGCCGAGCGCCACGCGCACCGTGCCGGTGAACCCGGTCAGCACATGGCCGAAGCTGTCGAGAGCCTCGACCTTCACTTCCGGGTCGATGGGGCTGCCGGCGGCGGCATCGTTCGGCTGAACCAAGAAGGCCAACACGCCTGCTGCGGTGCCCCCGCCCACGGTGCCACCCCCTTCCTGCGGGATGCGTGGCCCAATCGCGGCGTCCGGGCCCGCGCACGCACTCGGCAGGAACAGTGTAGCGAGCACGAGGGCGACGAGCCCCACTACCTCTCTTTTCCGGGCGGCGAGAACGCGGTTCATGGACGCATCTCATTTGCACGCGGCATGCCAAGCGCATCACGCTCAGTCTGGGGCATACCCCCGACGGCTGATGCGGGAGGTCGAGCAGAACTGCGTGGAAACCGACAATGGCCCGCAGGGAGTCGAAGAGGGCACACCAGAGCAAGCGGTCTTGCATGGCACGGCGCGTGCAAGACCGGCAGGTCATGAAGACTCAACGCTGGTCCGCGCTGGCCGTGATGCTCTGCGCGGTCTTCCTCGCCGCCATCGACTTCAACGTAGTCACGATCGCCATCCCGTCCATTCAGCGCGGGTTGAGGACGAACTTCGGCGAGATTCAGCTCATCGTCGCCGGGTACGCACTGTCGTTCGCGGTGCTCCTGATCACTGGCGGACGTCTCGGCGATCTCTATGGCCGCCGACGGATGTATACGATCGGCATGGCGGGCTTCACCATCGCGTCCGCGCTGTGCGGCTTCGCCCCATCGCCGAGTGCGCTAATCGGATCGCGCGTGCTGCAGGGAGCCTTCGCGGCAGTCATGGTGCCACAGGCGCTGTCGTTTATCGAGGTGACATTCACGCCTCGCGAGCAGAGTCTCGCCTATGCGATATACGGTATGACGATCGGGTTCGGCATGATCGCGGGCCAGGTGCTGGGCGGCCTGCTGGTCAGCGCCGACTTGTTAGGGCTCGCGTGGCGGCCGGTGTTTCTGGTCAACCTCCCCTTTGGTGTGGTCGCCATGACCCTTGCGTGGCGGCTCGTCCCGGAATCGCGTGCGCCGGCCGGCCTCAAGCTCGATCTGGGCGGGGTCGTGCTCGTGTCCGCTGCCCTCGCGCTGCTCTTATATCCGCTCATCCGCGGAGAAGCCGCGGGCTGGCCGGCCTGGACCTGGCTCTCGCTCGCCGGCGCGGCCGTTCTCATGGTGGTGTTCGTGCGCTACGAGCGCTGGAAGACGGACCGGGGCGGGTCGCCGCTGGTCGTGCTCTCGCTGTTCCGCCACCGATCGTTCGTGGTCGGACTGGGCGTGGGCCTCAGCTTCTTTTCGGTGCTCGCTCCATTCTTGGTTCTCCTGGCCGAATACCTCCAGAGCGGGTTAGACTTGACCCCGCGCGCCGCGGGCCTCCGCTTCCTGCCGTTTGCCATCGGCTTCCTGTCGGCCTCGTTCGCGTCGGCGCGCCTCGCGCCGCGCCTGGGGCGGGCGATTCTGCAGCTCGGCGCCGCGCTCATGGTCACCGGGCTCCTGACCCTCATGGCAGTCGTGCACAGCGCGACGCTGGACACCTCGGCGACCGCGTACATCCTGCCGCTGGTGATCTATGGGCTCGGACAGGGGACCCTGCAAGCACCGCTCGTCAACTTCATCCTGGCCGAAGTGCCGCCAGACGACGCGGGCTCCGCATCGGGCGTGGTCACCATGTTGCAGCAGCTGTCTTTCGCGCTCGGCGTGGCGGTGATCGGAAGCGTCTTCGCGGTGGCGCTCGGGCCCCATCCTGGTTCGAGTGGGTACGGGCAGGCGCTGGACCACGCATTGGTGTGGAATATCGGGCTCCTGACCGTCACCTTCGTCGCGGCGTTCGCGCTGCCTGCACGGCTACGCGTGCGGGTCAAGGAGTCGGGGGCCAGCGCGTAACTACGCGCCGCCGGCTAAGCGTTCCATCGCTCGGACGACAACTGAGAAGTCTTCGTCACTGTGCGTGGCGAGTTGCCGGGCGTGCTCCGCAGCGGCCACCTGCACGGCCGCGGCCGTCGCGGGCATCGGGACCAACAATTCCATGGCCGTCTCTACGATCAACCCGAAGTCCTTGAACATCAGCCGCAGCGCGAACGCGGCTGGGTACTCCTCCTTGCGAACGTTCTCGAGCTTGGACTTCTGACTGGGCGAGACGACGGCGGTTTCACCCAGCACCTGCAGGAACCGCTCGCGCGGCAGCCCGGCTTTCACGCCGAGCGCGATGGCCTCGGCCAGCGCCTGGACCCCCAGCCCCAGCAGCGTGTTGACACACAGCTTCATGGTCGCGCCGGCGCCACTGGGCCCGACATAGAACGTCTTGCTGCCCAGCACGGCGAGGATCGCCTGGCACTTCTGGTAGACATCTTCCTCGCCACCCACGAAGATGACGAGCTGCCCCTGCTCCGCTTGCACCGTGCTTCCGGAGACGGGCGCATCGAGCACCGAGACGCCTTTGCTGCGAGCGTCTTCGTGCACCTGGCGCGAGGTGCGCGGGTTCACGGTGCTCATCTCGATCACGACGGACCCGGCACGAGCCCCCGCCAGGGCGCCGTCGGGTCCGAACATCACCTGCTCCAGCGCGGCGTCGTTCGCGACGCTCGAGAACACGATGTCGACGCCCGCCGCGAGCTGTTTCGGCGTCGCCGCAACCTTGGCCCCGCGCTGCTCCAAGGGCCGGGCACGCTCCGGGCTTCGGTTGTACACGACCACGTCGTGGTGGGCCGCGAGTAACCGGCTCGCCATGCGACTTCCCATCGCTCCCAGTCCAATAAAGCCCACGCGCATCGTCTCACCCCAGCCATTGTGGATTTTGGTATGTCCCATCGAAATGATGGGTCGTCTTGTACAGCTCGTACTCCCCGTGCCTGCTCGAGCACTCAACTCCTCTTAGTTCTCGAATGACAGACGGCGTTTGCACGCCATGTGCCCAACCGACAGCCCGCCCCGGCCGCAGAGGGCAAGTCGCTGCACCGCCGATCGTTGAGCCGGGCGACGGTGACATGCTCCGGGCGGCGCCTGCCTGGTGGGGTGCGGACGTCTGAGCAGAAGTGCGCGGGAGCCGACAGGCGAGTAGAATGTCTTGCGAGATGGGTGCCCCCGCGATCGAAGAGACCTTGGGACCGCTCCTCAACGTCCTAGCACAGAGCCTCGATGTCCAGGAGGTCTTTGCCCGGATCTCCGCGCTGGCCCGCCAAACCGTCCCGCACGATTGCCTCCTGTTCGGGCTGGTTACGGAGGACGGCGAGTGCTACCGCGTCGTGGCCGTTTCCGAAGACGACCAACGGGCCGCACTCCTAGGGACCTCCTTCGCGCCGCCGTCACCCGGGTTGGCCCAGGAAGACTTCGCGATCTTTCACCACCTCCAGGTGCCGCCAGGGAAGACCGCGGGGCTCGAGGGACTGGTGCGCACGGCTTCGAGCGGCGCCGACGAACGGTTCCAGTGGCACCCCGGTCCGCCCTGGGTCCCGATGGGCTACCCGTCGTGGCTGCGGTTGACCGTGCGCTTGCATGGGGACGTGCTGGGCTTTCTGAACTTCCTCTCCCGCGCGCCGGATCCCTACACGGAAGTTGACGTGCCACCGGGGCGGCGCATCGCCGACCTGGTGGCCTTGGCGTTCGCCCACGAGCGCTTGGCCGAGGAAGAGCGCCGACGCGCCGCGGCCCAGGAACGGGCCGTCCGCCTCGAAGCTCGGGTCGCTAACCTCACGGCGCAGCTCGAGGCCGAGGGCCGTCACGCGCCGGTCGGCTCCTCGAAACCCTGGCGCGACGTGCTGGGTCAAGCCGCGAAAGTGGCCCCAGCCGAGACGACGGTGCTCCTCACCGGGGAGTCTGGGACCGGCAAGGAGGTCGTGGCACACCTGATCCACCGCGGCTCGCGGCGGGCCGAGGGACCGTTCGTCGCGTTGAACTGCGCGGCGCTCCCGGAGGCGCTGCTCGAGTCAGAGCTGTTCGGCTACGAAAAGGGGGCCTTCACCGGGGCCGTGTCGGCGCGCGCGGGACGGCTCGAGCAGGCCGCGGGCGGGACCTTATTCCTCGACGAAGTGGGCGAGATGAGCCCAGCCGTGCAGGCGAAGTTCCTGCGCGTGCTCCAGGAGCGGGAATTTCAGCGGCTCGGCGGCACGCGGATGCTGAAGGCCGACGTGCGCGTCATCGCCGCGACGAATCGCGACTTGAAGGTCGCGATGAACGAGGGAGCGTTTCGCGAGGATCTCTACTATCGGCTGCACGTGTTCGCGATTCACCTGCCACCGTTGCGCGAGCGCACGGAGGACATCCTCCCGCTGCTCGAGCGCTTCGTGCGGGAGCTCGGACCGGTGGTGATCGGACGGCCGGCCGCAGGGATATCGCGGGAGGCACGCGAGCACTTCCTGGCCTACGGGTGGCCGGGCAACGTCCGCGAGCTACGCAACGCGGTGGAGCGGGCGTTGATTCTATGTGAGGGGGGGCTGATCAACCCAGAGCATCTGCCCTGGCACGCCGAGCCGACGAAGAGAGCGGCCCCGCCCCCAGCGCCCGCACAAGTCCGCCCCGCCGCCCAGCCCGCAGTCGAGGAGTTTCCCGCTCACGGGGTGGACCTCGAGGCGATGGAGCGCACCCTCATCGAGGGCGCGCTCAAGCAGGCCGGCCAGAACAAGTCCAAAGCGGCCAAGCTGCTCGGCTTGAGCCGCAGCAAGCTCTACACCCGTATGGAGCGCTTCGGCCTCGCGTAAGAAGCGAGATACCTCAGACTCTGAGCACCTGGGCAGCGAGCTTCGTGCCGGCGACACGCGCGGTGATCTTCGCAAACGCCAGGTCGCGACTCGTGGACGTGTCGTCGCCGAACGGCGCGAATCCGCAGTCGTCTGTCGTACCTAGCTGAGGGAGAGGGATGAATTCGGCGGCTTCCAGGACGTGATCGCGTACTTCTTCGGGCGTTTCGATTCTCGGATTGATCGGATCGATCACGCCGACGAAGATTTTCTGATCGGGCTTCGCGTGCTCCTTGATGATAGCGAGAACCCGGCTGCGGTCCTTCTCGCTCGCGAGCTGGATGTAGAAGCTCCCGACGTTGAGTTCGAAGAGGCTGGGCAAGAGCTGCCCATAGTCCACATCCGCGCTGTGAGTTGAGTCTTTGTCGCCGCCGGGGCAAGTGTGGACACCAATCCGCGTCCTCTCCGCGCGAGTGAACCGTTCCAACACGCGGTTGTTGAGGCCGACGAAGGCCTTGAGCAGCTGCTTCGTCGGATCGAGTTTTACCGCGAGCCTGCCTTCCGTGAAGTCGATCTGCACGTTGTGGGCACCCTGCGTCAGGCAACGCCGGATGTCGCGCTCGGCCTCGCGAACGAGGTCATCGAGGAACTCGGGCTTCGAGTAGCCTGAGACGCCGTCCTGAGGATAGAGCAAGCTCAGCGCCGAGGCCGAGATGACCGCCTGTTTAATCGGGACCCGAGCGTGCCTCTTTGCCTCGTCCAGGAAGGTGTCGGCGTAGGTCCGGTATCGAAAAGGACCTGCCGTCAGTCGCGGGAGCTGGCGGACATGACCGTCCGCGAAGGCGATCGTGACGCCGTCGGGCGCGAGGGTCTCAAGCCCGTGAATTGGATAGCTGACAAAGCTTGGTTTGGACTGTTCTCCATCGGTAATCACGGGAGACCCGGTTGCCTCGAAGCGTTGAATCGTGTCGCGAATGGCTTGCTCATACAGGGGTCTCACCGCGTCTGGCGAGATCCGGCCAGATGCGAGCTGCCGCATTGCTTCGACGAGTTCGGGGGGTCTTGGAATGCTCCCAATCGGCTCGGTGGGAATCGGCATGCGGGCAATCCTATCGGCGAGCCGTCCGCTGTCAAATGGGAGGCGTGTGTGGGTTGGGTCAGCCGATCACTGGATGGTCGAGTGTGTTCTTCACCGACTGGCGAGCACCGGCGGGCAAAGGACCTCGAGCGCCGCATCCGCCGCAGCGCCGGCCCCAAGTGATCGCTCCTCGGGCAGACCGAACACCCACCGCGCACACACGCCGGCAACGATGGCGTAGGGCAGGCGCTGGACCGCCCAGCGTGCGCAATAGGGCCGAAACGCGCCCGACTCAACCCCGCGTTGGATGATGGTGGACAGGACGTGCGCGCCCCGACGGACCAGCTGGCGCCGGCGAAAGGCGCCGAACGCACCCTCCGCAGCCGCCCGTTCCGCGATTTCCTCGATGGCCTCTATCACGTCGTGCAGCGCCCTGGTCGGGTCGCAGTCCGGGGGCGTGGGCCGCTCGAGCGCCCGAAGCGCCGATCCTAGCGCTTTCACTCTCCCCGCACCGCGAGCAGGGAGCCGGTGTGCACTCGATTTCCGGGGCGCTGGTCCGCAGCCATGGGTATCGGCCCAGCCGCCAGCCGCACTTGCCGCTGGGTCTTGTCGCGGCTGATCCACACGATGCTGTCGCCGCACATGATCGCGTCCACCGGATACGGCTGCCGCCCGAACGACTCGGCGTCCGAGCTGGCGACCTGGGTGCCGGGGAAGTAGTAGAAACAGCGCTCGCCTCCCGGGTGGCTGTGGATGATACCCACCGTCCCCTTCCATCCCGCTTCCTCACACGTCTCGCGCGGCAGGACGTGCGTCCGGGTTGAGTGGACCGGATCCACGTCCGCGGGAGCGATGCGCTGCACGAGCACCACGGGACCGTGGACCTGACCGATCATGCAGCCCATGAACTCGGTGGGAGACGAGCCGTATGCCAGCACGAGATAGCGGCGCGCTTGATCGGAAACGACGAGGGCACGCGCCGTCATCGACCCCCGGCCCGCCGCGTCTGCAGCCCCGAGATGAAGCGCGAGGAGGGCCGTCAGACCCGCCGCGGCAGCCGCGGTGTGGAGCTGTCCGGTCCTCACGGACGTGCCTCGTACTGCATCAACAAGCGTGGCTGGAGCGCGCTCGAGCCGAGGCACCACCACGCCCCGAGAAGGCGAAGGCACCGCAGGTACACGGGTTCGGGCAAGCTCAGCGTGAGCGTGGCTCTCATGGCGCCGTGCTACTTGCACGCTGCATGCCAGCCGCCCCCATCGGCCCTCGGGATACGCCCGCGTCGCTGATGCAGACCTTCGAGCAGAACTGCCTGGAAACCGGCAGTGACCTCGCGTCTGAATCGAGCAGGCCGCATCGAAGCAAGCGATGTCGCGTGGCACGGCGCGTGCAAGATCGCCGGTCATGTTGGATGAAGCATTTGCACTCGATGATCCCTACCTCCCGGCCGTCGCGCACGGCTGGCAGGACGCCGATTGGATGATGCTGGAGGGAGCCGCGGGCACTAAGCGCGCATGATGGACTTTGCAGACCTCTGCCTTACCACTTGGCTACGGCGGCCGAGGGAAGCGTAAACTCACCACCCGCCTGCACTTCTGCAAGACGGCGCCACCCGTTGCCTAACATCACCGCCCGCTCTGCGTCTTACAGGCAACGTTCCCAGACCCAACCGTCACCCTGTGAGCAGGAGAGCTGCATATGCGCGCCGTCAAAGGCCACGTCACCCTCCTCGCCGCGACCGCGCTCGCCCTCGGCCTCGCGGCGTGTAGCAGCATGGAGGGCCCGAACGCGTTGCTGACCCAGCAGGAAGCGCAGTCCGTGGCCGACGTAGTCGTGGCCGACGCCGCCTCGCTCGCGGACGCCGCCAGCTACAATGCCGCGAGCGGCGTGCCCATGGCGAGCGCGCCCGCGAATGCGACCACCGCCCAGCCGTGCCCGACGATCAGCCCTCAACCCGTGGTCAACAGCGACGGCGATACGCCGCCGGACTCGGTCCACTTCGACTTCACGGGCTGCATCATCCAGCAACCGCTCGAGACCATCACCCTGAGCGGCGCCATCGACTACGTGGATCCCACGCCGACCACGGCCGACCATTCCCGTCGAGTCCGCTTCACCGATTTCACCCGTACCGTCACGAAGCTCCTCTATAGCAAGACGACGTCGATCGAGCTGAACGGCGTGCGCACCTTCACGGGCACGGCGGACGCCCTGGAGCACTCCGAGACGAACTTCCGGACGGACTACACCTACGCCGACGGCTCCACGGCCACGCATCTCAAGACCTGGTCGTCGACCTTCACGGCGGACGTCCCCGGCTCGATTCAGTTCGGCTCCCCGCTGCCGAGCGGGAGCTGGAACATCGCGGGCACCTCCACCTGGACGCGCGGGGACAGGACGTACTCGCTGTTCGTGACGACGAACCCGCCGCTCCACTACAACGCGGATTGCACCGTGGCGCCGAAGTTCGACGCCGGAACGATCAGTGCGGTCGTGACCCGGAGCAGCGGGATGACGACCATCACCGTCCAGTTCACGGCCTGCGGCCAGTACACGGTCACGCGCAGCTGAGCGCGCGCTCCGCACCCGGCGTAAGCCGTCGAGGCCCGATCCCCACTTGGAATCGGGCCTCGCGTCTTGTTAGGCTCTCACGAGCTGGATGAGCGTGATCTCGGACGGCGCGCCGAGCCGGAGCGGCGGGCCCCAGTACCCCGTCCCCCGGCTCACGTACAGCCACATCTCCTCGAGCCGGTGCAACCCCGCAACGAACGGCTGAAACAGCCGTACCAGCAGGTTGAACGGGAAATACTGCCCGCCGTGGGTATGCCCTGACAGCTGGAGGTCGAACCCCGCGGCGCGGGCGGCGAAGGCGCTCTTCGGCTGATGCGCGAGCAAGAGCTTCACGTCGCTGTCCGGAGCCCCCGCGAGCGCCGCGACGGGATCGGACGCGTGGCCCTGCACCCGGTGACTCGCGGAGCGATCCGTGACTCCCGCGACGAGCAGCCGCCCGCCGCCACGTCGCACCAGATGGTGGGCGTTGATGAGCGGGCTGAAGCCGAGACGCTCGACCTCACCCACCCACCCCTGCGGATCCCAGTAGTACTCGTGGTTCCCCGTGACGAAGAACTTGCCGTAGGGCGCGACGAGCCGCGCGAGCGGCGCCACCTCGTCTCGAACCGCGGCCGGAAAGCCGTCCGCCACGTCGCCCGTGAGCGCGATCAGGTCGGGCTGGAGGCCGTTCGCCGCGGTCACGACGCGCTCCACGAAATCGCGCTTGAGCGTGGGGCCCACGTGCAGGTCGGAGAGTTGGACGATGCGGAATCCCTCCAGGTCGGCGGGGAGGTTCTGGATCGGCACCTCCACCCGTACCACCGCCGGTCGTCGCGCGCGCCACGAGCCCACGACGAGGACGGCGACGGCTCCCGCGACGACGCCGGCGCTGAACAGGCCGGCACCCACCCAGGCCCGCACGTGCAACACGTCGCCCGCCAGCACGAACACGATCAGCAGCGAGGACAGCCCCATGGCCGTGAACCCCGCCCACTCGAGGGCGGGCTTTGCGGGTACTCGTTCGGTCCGACCGGCGAAGAACGCGCCGAAGGGGGCGAGCGCGAGGAGCAGGATCGCGGCCCACCCAAGGAACCGCTCGACCGGCCCGAGCGGGGCGTGCGCGAGCAGGCGCTGCCCCACGTACACGTGAAGCAGTGTCCACAGACCGATGACGATGAGAATGCGTCGTGCCATGCTCATGCTGGGGAACGCGCCGTCCCGCTCGCGAAGTTCCTCACGGCACCTCACCCGCCAGGCGCACGTACACGGCTCGCGCGTCCTCGAACAGCCGCACTGTCGCGTTCCGCTCCCCCGGCGTATTCCAGTCGCCATGCCGCCGGGCGGCGTCGAGCAGCCGGTCGATCCACCGGACGAAGAACGCCGCGTCCTCCGGTGAGCGCGTCGGCTGAGCGCCGACCCGCACGTAGATGGGGCTCGTCGAGGCGAACGGATAGAGATCGAGCACCGGCGTGCGCGCCCGCTCGCTCCAGGCGCGCAGCACGTACCAGCCGCTCGTCGCCACGGGAATGCCGACCGTGTCCCGGACCATGCGGTGGTCGCCGGAGAGGGGGATCGTCGCCACGACCTTCCCGTTTCCCACGATCTCCAGGTGATCGACCGGCACGTTGGAGCGGAGCCCGACCCGCGCGATGAGCCGGCCACCCGACGCCGGAAGGTCGATTTCGCCGCCCGGCTCCCGACCGGCGAGCGTGAACTCGACGAGCGGCGCGTTGGTCACGAAGGTCCGGCCCGCCTTGATCCCAGCGAGCCAGCGCCCGTGCGTAGGCGTCGCGCCGGTCTTCACGTACACCCGCACCAGCCCGGGCGGCCCCCGCAACGACGCGAAGTTCGGGAAGGCGTCGGTGCCCGCGGCCGCGGGAAGCCGGAAGCCGCAGTTGAGCAATCGATACCAGATCTCCGACGTGATCAGATGGTCGCTGAACCCCATCACCTCCAGGTAATCCACCTTGCCGAGCGACACGTCGACCGGCAGCTCGTAGGTGAGCGGGCCGGTCGTGTCCGCGGGATCGGGCCGCGCGTCGAACGGGTGCACGTAGCCGACGAGCGCGCCCTGGGCATGCGCCAGGTCCGCGACGACGGCGTTGGTGGGGAAGAGGCTCGCCGCCGCCGTGTTCGGGTAGCCGACGTATTCGGGGAGCAGATAGTGGTCGGATAGGCCGAGCAGGCCGAGGTGTCCCCACACGCTCGTGTGAAACTCCTGGCCGTGCATCAGGAGCAAGCCCGGCACCGACGCCGGGTCCGGATCGGTCCGGAAATAGCCGATGTCCGGGATGCGCTGCTCCTTGTTGACCACGAGGTCCTCCACCACGTGCAGATCTTCCGCTCGCGCCTGGAACGCGAGATGCCGGGGCGTGTTGCGGTAGGCGCCGCCGTAGTTCATGTGCACGTGCACGTCGCCGCTCCACCAGCCCCGCGCCGGCAGATCGGCAATGCGCCGCAGCACGACGCGCTGCGCGCTCGACCCGCCGGTCGCGAGCGTGAGCTCCGCGCGCGCGATCCGATACTCCGGCCCGCGCGTCACCTCGACCGTCACCCGCCCCGCGGGCACCATGAGCGCCGCGCGACCGGCGGCGTGGAAGTAGCCGTACTCGAACGCCCGCTCCGAGCGATCGAACGCCTCGTCCGCGTGGCGCCAGGCGTCGTCCGGGGCCCAGCTCCGGCCGTCGGGCCCGGTGACGGACACGCGCGCGGGCGCCGGCCTGCCCCGCTCGTCCACGATCTCCAGGGCGAGGCGAGCCATCGGCTCGCGGTAGCGGCGCTCCCGGATGGCCACCTGCTCGCGGCGACCGCCCGGCAGCTCGATCACCCACAGCGAGGTGTTGCCGCCTTCGTTCGAGACGTAGGCGATCCGGCCGCCGTCGTGCGACCACCGCGGCGCCGTCGCGTCGAAGTCGCCGTAGGTGAGCGGCAAGGGATCGCCGCCGTCGCTCGTCATCAGCCACAGCTGGTTCCACTGGCGCCCAAGGTAGGAACTGTAGACGACCCGTCTGCCGTCGGGCGCCCAGTCGGGGCGCGCCTTCCAGGTCGTCTCCTCGTAGCGCAGCTCGCGCGCCGCGGCACCACCCCCCGGGCGCGCCGCCATGCGCCAGAACCCGCCCGCGCCGTGGATGTGCCCGCGATTCGAGACGCAGATGATCTCGCTGCCGTCCGGCGACCACGTGGGCGACAGGTAGTGGTCCCAGCGGCTGTAGTAGTAGCGCGGCAGGCGGCTGTCGTTGTCGTCGGTGACCCGCTCCACCGCGCCGGGCTCGGCCCCGCGCGGCGCGAGCGTGAAGATGTGCCAGCGCCGGTTGTGGCTCGTGGAGACGAACGCGATGCGGGTGCCGTCCGGGGACCAGCGCGGCTCGAGGTTCACGGCCCCATTCGCCGTGAGTGGCCGCGTCGCACCGCTCGCGAGATCGAGCAGCTGTAGCTCGATGGCGTCCTTGACATACGACGCGTACACGACGAATCGGCCGTCCGGCGACCAATCGGGCTGGTAGTCGTAGCCGGGCCCCGCCGTCAGCTGCTGCGCGACACCCGACCCCAGCCGCTGCCGCCACAACGAACCCTGCATGGCGTAGATCAGCTCGCGCCCGTCCGGCGACCAGGTGGCGGCGCTGGGCCCGCTCGTGACCTGGGGAACGTACATCTCACGCCAGTAGTAGGCATGGGGCACGTCCACCTGCTTGAGGACCGGCTGGCGCTGCGCGGCCGCGGGGGTGGCCGCTGCGACGAGCAGCGCTAGCGCGCGGCCGCGATCCATCGCTCGATTTTCTCGCGCAACATGGGGAGAGGCACCGCACCGTCTTCCAGCACTCGATCGTGGAACGTGCGAATGTCGAACTTCCCGCCCAGGGCGCTTTCGGCCGCAGCCCGCAGACGCCGGATCTCGAGGCGCCCCAGCGCATATGCCAATCCCTGCGCCGGCCACACCGGATAGCGGTCCACGGGCACCTCCGCGCGGAGCAGCGGCACCTGCGTGTGGTCGCGGATGTAGGCGATCCCCTGCTCGCGCGTCCAGCCGAAGGCGTTGATCCCGGTGTCGACGACGAGCAGTGCCGCGGACAGGGTGATGTCGGCGACGGCGCCGAGCCGTGCCGTGTCCGACGAGTACAACCCCATCTCGTCGGCGAGCTGCTCGGCGTACTCGGCCCACCCCTCGCCGAACCCTGGCGACCAGAAGTAGCGCGCGATCGCCGGGATCGCGGCGCCGCGCTCCAGCGCGATCGTCCCCTGGAGGTGGTGGCCCGGGATTGTCTCGTGAAACGTGAGCGGCTCGAGATCGGCCCGGGACTTGTGCACGGGATCGTACGTACTGAGGAGATAGACGCCCGGGCGACTGCCATCCTCGGCCGGCGGGTCCCACTCGCCGACGCTCTGCCGCTCGCGATAGGCCGGGTAGGGCCGCACCACGACGGGCGCCCGCGGCAGCGTCCCGAACCACCGGGGCAACGCCCCTTTCGCCCGCTCGAGCGCGCTGGTCGCGGAGGCGATCATCTCCTCCCGGGCCCCGAAGGTGGAGCCCGGGCCCGAGCGGAGTCTTTGCAGCAGCGTGGCGACGTCCGAGGTCCCGAAGCTCCGCTCCGCGATGCGCCGCATCGCATCCTCGAGCTCCGCCACGGTGGCGAGGCCGAGCCGATGGATCGAATCGGCCGACAGCTCGAGGCCCGTCGTGGCCCGGATGCTCGCCCGATAACACTCTTCCCCATAGGGATTGCTCGACACGCCGATCGTCGCGCGGGCCCGCGGCAGGTACTCCTGGGCGAGGAAGTCGCGGTAGCGGCGCATCGCCGGGACGATCTCACGCTCGATTACCCGCGCCACTGCGCTGCGAAAAGCGGGCGTCGAGTCACGCCGGGCCGGATCATAGAGCGGCGATTCTTCGAGCGGCGTCGCGAGCAGGGTGTCGAGCTGGGTCAGCACGATCCGCACGTTCCCCTGGGGCGCCGTGTAGCCGACCCGCAGCCCCTCGCGTTGATTCGCGATCTCGGTCGCGATGTAGCGGGGGACGGCCCGCCAGCGGGCGAGGGCCTGGCTCCGGGCCGCGGCCGTGCCCACGGGCTGCGCCGCCGCGAGCGACGTGACTGTGGGAATCCAGCCGCCGTTCGTGTGGCTCACGTTCCAGAGCTCGAACCGGCACAGTCGCATCCCCACCGAGCCCTCGAGCGCGTCCCGCATGATCCCGGCGGCGGTCCATTCCGGGCGGCCCGCGAGCGATTCCGCGTGGGTGGCCTCGAGCGCCGTGAGCCACGCGTTCTCGCGCAGCCACCAATGCGCGATCCCGTTGGGTGAGTTGTCCGGCCAGCGGTCGTGGCGGACGCCCGCGACGCCGGCGAGTGTCGCCTCATCGGGATGGCGCTCGAAGTAGGCGGCCACGTACGAATCGACCAGCTGCCGCACTCGCCCGGCGAGCGAGTCCGTCCCCCTCGCTCCGCCTTGCGCGAGCAGGATCAGCACCGCGGCCGCGAGCTTCATCCCCTGAGGTACAGCTTCTTGGGATCGAGCACACAACGCAGCAGCTCGAGGTCGCGCGCTGTCGGCGGATCGACGCATCCCACATCGCGCCCCGACTCGAGGGGCCACCCCACGCTCGCCTTGACCTCTGCGGCCGTCACCCCGGGGTACAGCGCGGCGAGGATGAGTTCGCCCGCCACGGCGTCGGCCGCGAGGATCGCCTTGTCGGTGATCACCCTGACCGGCCCGGCGCCCGGCATCCCCAGCTCGGCGCGACGCACGCCGCCCGAGCGGTGGCCCGGGCTCGTCACGAAGTCCACCTGCTCGGGAAACGCGCGCGGCGACAGCTTGGAGACGACGACCGTACGCCGCGCGTGGATCGCGATCTCGGCCGCCCCGCCCGATCCCGGCAGCCGCACGCGCGGCCGCTCGTACGGCCCGATCACGGTCGTGTTGATGTTGCCGTAACGGTCCACCTGGGCGCCGCCCAGGAAGCCCACGTCGATCCTGCCATTCTGGAGGATGAGCTGAAACACATCGGCCATCCCGCACACCATGAGCGACCCCGTAACGAGAGCGGGATCGCCGATCGAAACGGGAAGCCGCTCCGGCACCGCGCCCACCGCGCCCGACTCGTAGATCAGGACGAGGTTGGGGGCGTGGGTCACGCGGGCGAGGTTACACGCGAGGTTGGGGAGCCCGATGCCCACGAAGACCACTTCGCCGTCCGCGAGCTCGCGCGCGGCGACCGTGGCCATCATCTCGTCGGGCGTGTAGGGGGGGGCCGTGTCAGAAGCCGTAGTTCACCCCGCTCGAGCGGCGCTGCTTCGCCTGGAGCCGCGTCGCCAGCCCCGGACGCTTCTCCATGTAAGCGGCCCGATCCGGGACGCCGTGCACGAACTCGTCGAGATAGCGTCGCAACTTGCCGGGATCGCGGGAGATCCGCTCCCACGTGACGTAGAAGTCGTTGTCGCGGTCGTAGTAGCCCTGCGCGTAGGAGGGATGCGCACCCCAGGGCTCGAGCACCACGGCGTCGACGATCATCCCGGGGATGAGCGTGCGGTTCGGGTCGGAGCGGATCACGCTCTCGTCCACGAGCTCTTCCACGACCACGATCACGCGCCGCGACGCGAACGCCGCTTCCTTCTGGACGCCCACGAGCCCCCAGATCTGGGTGTTTCCCGCGGCGTCGGCCCGCTGGGCGTGGACGATGGTCACGTCGGGATGGAGCGCTGGCACGGTGGCGAGCGGCTCGCCGGTGTACGGACACGTCACGGTCCTGATATACGGGTTGGCGCGCGGCAGGTCGGTACCCATGTAGTTCCGCAGCGGCCAGAACGGGAGCCGCGCCGCGCCCGCCGCGAAGCGCGCGACCATGCCGAAGTGGGAGTACTCCTCGAGCTCGAGGCGCGGTCCGTCCCGCCCTTCCACCGCGCGCCGGAAGGCGTGCAGCGAGCCGACGCCGGGGTTCCCCGCCCACGAGAACACGAGCTTCCGGGCGCACCCGGCGGCGATCATCTGGTCGTAGATCAGGTCCGGGGTCAGTCGGGCGAGCGTCAGGTTCGTGCGGCCCTGCCGGATGATCTCGTGGCCGGCGGCGAAGCAGATGAGGTGCGTGAACCCTTCGATGACCACCGTATCGCCGTCGTGCACGAACCGGGCGACGGCGTCACGCATCGACATGAGCTTCGAGACGTCAGACATCAGACCTCAGACATCAGAAGGTGATCAGGCCGACATCTGACGTCTGAGGTCTGACGTCTGATGTCTAGTCCGTCAGTTCCGCCAGGCATTCGTCGATGATCCGTAACGCCGTATCCACGTCGTACTCGTCGATCACGAGCGGCGGCGCGAGGCGGAGCGAGCTCTTGCCGGCGCCGAGCAGCAACAGCCCCTTGCGGAAGGCCCGCACCACGAGGTCGTGCACCAGCTCCGGCGCCGGCTCGCGGGTGGCCCGATCCTTCACGAACTCGATCCCGATCATCAGGCCCAATCCGCGTACCTCGCCGATCGCGGCGTGCTGCTGCTCGAGCCGGCGGACGCCGGCGAGCAGCCGCTCGCCCATGCGCTGCGCGTTCGGGAGCAGCTCGCCCGTCACGATGTCGAGCGTGGCGAGCGCGGCCGCGCAGCACACGGGGTTGCCGCCGAACGTCGTGCCGTGGGCGCCCGGTCCCCACTTCATTA
>Ga0209802_1000988_pt1 | contig 21743 bp, 36 predicted proteins | sample GraSoiAngelo_129_FD_185886 | JGI IMG/M metagenome (GOLD analysis project Ga0209802, IMG submission 185886) | Grasslands soil microbial communities from the Angelo Coastal Reserve, California, USA - 14_0927_12_40cm (SPAdes) (version 2) | ecosystem: Environmental > Terrestrial > Soil > Grasslands ... | reverse complement strand
GCATCCGCCGTTTCTGAGTTGGTCTGTTGACTCCTAGCCCTTGCTGATACGGAGCGGATCGCCGGCAGATGTACCGCCGAGCCGCGTCATAGATGGACAAGATACTCAGAGGCGCCAAGCCCACGGACTTACCCGTCGAGCAGCCCACCAAGTTCGAGCTGGTCATCAATCTCAAGACGGCCAAAGCCGTCGGGCTCACGCTCCCGCAGTCGGTACTGGTTAGAGCCGACGAGATCATCGAAATCCTCGGCGCGAGATACTTCAACCGATTGAAGCTCCAGACCCAGCGAATGGCCGTACCCTCCATTTGCTTGTCTTGAGCCGGACCAACTCGGCCACGACCGCCATGACGATGGGGATCGTCGCGGTGGCGTTCTTTGCTGCCGCTGCCAAGCTCGCGCAGCCCTTGCCCGATCGCGCCTTCTCCGCCATAACGAACCACCGCGCGCAGGCGTTCATTCTGCCTCCGAATCCCGTAACGCTTTTGAGCCGAGGCCAGATCGCGAGCTTCGCGCAGCGAAATCGGCGGCCGTCCATCTATGGACAGAAGGAGTATGTGGACGCTGGCGGTCTCATGTCCTATGGACCCAGCTTATCGGATCAGTTTCGCCGCGCCGCCACGTACGTGGACAAGATCTTGAAAGGCGCGAAGCCTGCCGATCTTCCCGTGGAACAGCCGACCAAGTTCGACCTGGTGATCAACCTCAAGAGCGTGAAGGCGCTGGGGCTGACGATTCCGCAGTCCGTACTGCAGCGCGCGGATCAGGTCATCCAGTAGGCGTGCGACCGATCGGTTGACTCCTCATGGCGGCGCTCGGCTTCGTCGGGTGCTCGGCGTGCGCGTCAGCGTGAAGGGCAGGCCGCATCGAGACTGAGGGGCGGCGATGAGCCGACCTGCTCCTCGTCACGCTCGAAGCGGCCCGTGTAGACGCTGATCTGCCCGTGCTCGGAGCACGTCATCGTCGGGACGGCATCGCCTTTGCCGGATCGACGGTTAACAGCGCAGTGAGGTGCTCGATGAGGCGGGGCGACAGGCCAGCACGCGTGAGGTCCTGCAACTCGGCGTACGGACGGTTGATGGTGATCCTTTGGGCCTGACGCCGCTCCAACCCGGGCACCGCGGCCAGCTCTTCAACGGTCGCCGAGTTGACGTCGATCTTCCTAGGCGCCCCCTGCTCACGCGCAGTGTTGAGGCCCAAGAGCCAGAGCAGGAGCTGCCCGGCATCCGAAGGGCGCTCGGCGAAGGCGGGAAGGGCGACCGGGAACACGAGCGAGAGGGTAAGGATGCCGTAGGTGGCGACGAGGCGGACTCGGGTCAGCAAGGCCTTCATACTGATCTCCAGCGTGGGGACGCTCATGTTCTTGTTAAGCCGGCGGAGTTTGCGCCGGATGATCATTGGTCCCACAGAACGTCAGTGTCAATCAGGTCTTTCCTTCACCGCCAAGGCTACGACCTGCAATTGACTCAGTACGACGAGCGAGGCGGGCGGGCCACTTTTACACGGCCGGGTTGGAGCACTCGCCGACGAGCTCGACGGGCACGGGATGGGAGCAGACGCCGTTGCGGGCCCGCAAGCTCTACGTCGTCGTGCCAAAACTCACTACGGACAACTCTGACGACGGCGTCCTCATGGACGATTCCGTCTACCCGCAGATGGTGCGCAGATCCGTCGAGCCCAGAAGGAACGACTAGAACTGTGGCTCCCGTGGATTCCCCTAATCACAGCTCTGACAGCGCTTACAGCTAGGCGTCACTGAGATCGCGTCGCCACCTCAACCCCGACCGATGTCAATGCTTGGGTCCTGGTGGGTGACCAATCCCGTCACCGCTTCTATCCACAACTCGTGACATCGAGGATGGAAGTGAATCGCGCGTCGGTCCACTCGTGCAGAAGCGGACGGGTAGAACGGGTGAGGATCGAGCGTCCTCACTCCGCACGCGTCGCATGAGCAGCCAGCACGCGTGCACTGCTCCGCCGGAATTGTCATGGTCCCACGGACTGCGTCTGGGAAACGTGAGCGGATCTGCGCTTTGATCCGAACGCAAACGGCGCACAGGCGGTCGGTTTTTAGCTCGGCGATCTCGTGGCAGACTCGGCAGACCTGCTTCACCTTCCCTCTGTTGAGAAAACTCAGGCTTACTGTGGGCACCATGTCCCTCCTTCGAAGACGTTAGAGAAAGGAATTCCGGCAGCGCCGAAACTTGGTCATCACGCAATCTGGATGCCGGGCAGTCAACGGGCTGAAGAATCAACCGATTATCTCAGGATCGCTCGATCTGCTGGGACAGCGTGACCAACCAGTGGGTCAACCAGGCGTGCCTGCGTGGTACTTCCGGAATTTGGAGGCACCGATGATGCGAGTTGCCAGCCTGCTCCTCGCGCTCTCCCTGCTCACCCTTGCAGCGACGGCTAATGCGGAGTGCGCGTGGGTGTTGTGGGAACTCGGGCAAGTGGAGCCTCAGACATGAGTAGGAACGACTGATTTTTTCCGGAACCTCACAGGAGCGGCACTGGCTCGAGAATGATCTGTGCGGTCAGAGCCTCGCCAGGCTAGCTCCTGGCCACTGCCGCAGAAGCTACTGATATCTCGGAAATTCGATTCCGGTATCGGATTTGCGATGGAGTCCTGTCATGGGGGACTCCAACAGGTGACGCAGGGGGAAGACCGGGGATGGACTTCACAGCCTCGTGGCCGCCCGTCGACGGTGGCGCACTACGCGCCTCAAGTCACGCAGTGGCTCCGCGAGGATCCTGACCTCTCGGGGGCCGAAATCCTGCGGCGCGTCCGGCTCGCCGGTTATCGCGGTGGCAAGAGCGCGCTCTACGAGCTCGTGAGGCGGCTGAGGATGCAGCGTCCCGTAAACCGGGCTAGCAGCTCTTAACTTAACGGAGGTGACAGTAGCGACCACGGGTTCGCTCGGTCGTGTACCAATTCCCGAGGTCACACGTCGATGATCCGTCGTCGACGAATGCTTGCTGCGAGGGTGCATCTCCCGCTGCGACTGCTCGCCTCGTGTCTCGATTGCGACGAGTGCTTTGAAATTAGCTCTCAGACGTGCCCAGCCTGCGGGAGCGCGACGCGGACCTCGCTCGCGCGCTTCCTGGAGCAGGCTTCCTCGGCGCGTCATCCCGGGCACCGTGACGCGGTGGCGAAACCGCACGACGGCCCATCGGAGATGGTTCGGCAGCTCATTATCGTCGCCGTCGACCGCGCGCATCTCTACGAGCATCTCAAGCGAGGGTTCGCCGGGAACGAGACCGTTCGAGTGCTGCTGAATCGCCGTGTCATCGCACGACGGGCACGTTCCGGACCCTATGAGGCCGAACGGCGCCAGGCTGATCGCCGCTTGCCCTCGAAGGTCGACGCGCTACTGCGCGCGATTGGCTGGGCCATCGTGCCCTTGTATCTCCCCAAGCATCATCATCGAGACTCTGCCCTCCAGTGACCGAAGCCGTCGGATGGTAGTGAAGACCGACCTTAGCCCTCAGGATCTCGAAGAGACCGATGTTGCTTCCGAGACGCGGCTCCTCCGTCCACGCTCCTGACGAACAATCAGGAGGACGACCGGCCCTGCTTGCTTGCGCTGATTTGCAGTAACTGGGCCTCCATTCTTCCCCGACACACCGCGTACTTTCTACTCACGCCTTAGGCGGTGCCCGGAGGTTCTCGGCTTATGTTGGCGAGATCTCAAGCGCTCTGCGCTGGCACACCTGCTGCACCCACACCCAGTCATGCGCCGCCGGAGCCTCGGCCTGGCCGGTTGCCTGCTCTTGGCAGGCTGCTCCTTGAGCCATCCTCACTACATCGCGCCAGACGTGCATGTCGGCGAGCCAGCTTTCGCGCGGGCGCTGGAAGCTCATACCCTCTCAAGCCCGATTGGCGGCAATCGCGCCGAGCTCCTCCTCAACGGGGACCAGATTTTCCCGGCCATGCTGACGGCGATTCGTCGGGCTCGAGCGACCGTCACGTTCGCCAACTTCATTTTTGAAGACGGCGCCATTGCCCAGGAAATGACCGCGGCGCTCGCCGAGCGGTGCCGCGCGGGTGTGCGGGTCCACGTGCTCCTGGATGCCGTCGGCTCGAGCCAGATGCCCCGCCGGTATCGGACTGAGTTGACGGAGGCTGGCTGTAGATTCGCCTGGTTTCACTCACTCAATCCGTTCGCCCTCAAACGGATCAACCATCGCAATCACCGTCGGATCCTGGTAGTCGACGGCCGGGTGGGTTTCACCGGCGGGATCGGCGTGGGCACCGATTGGACGGGCGACGGCCGGGAGGTCGGACACTGGCGGCAGACCGACGTGCGGGTCGAGGGACCTGTCGTCCGTCTCCTGCAGGCCGCCTTCGCCGAAAACTGGCGCGACGCCACAGGAACGCTACTCGGTGGCGATGCATACTTTCCCCCGGCTGAGCGGCGCGGCGAGCTGGCCATCCAGTCAGTCAAGAGCTCGCCCGCGAGCGGTTCCGCGGAAGCGTATCTCCTCTTCCTTCTGGCCATCGACGGGGCCCGATCCTCAATCTACCTGACCAACCCGTACTTCGTTCCTGACTCCGCGATGGCCGACGCCCTCGTGCGCGCGGCCAAACGCGGCGTCCAGGTATCCGTCATCACCGCGGGCGCGACGCAGGGGGTGCTGGATCGCTTGGTGCGTAGGGCCAGCCACGCGCATTACGCCCGCGCGACCAAGGCGGGGGTGAAGATGTATGAGTACGGACCGGCACTCTTGCACGCTAAGACCCTGGTGGTCGACGCACGTTGGGTCAGTATCGGAAGCGCCAATCTGGACAATCGCTCGTTCGCGCTCAACAACGAATTGAATGTCGTCTTCCTGGACCCCGGCATCGCGACCCGCCTCATCGCCGTCTTTCGTCAGGATCTGCAGTTCGCGCGACCGGTCAAGGAGGACGAGCTGCAGCATCGACTGAGCCAGTTCTTCTACTTGCCGATCCTTCCGTTACGCGACCAACTCTAGCGCGCTGTGAGTCGCGCGGTGGTGGTCGCGATGTCGGTCGATGGCCCGGCGCCAAAGGCGCAACCAGGGTGCGTCGGTCTTGATACGCTGGTCCCTCCAGAGACGTTGGCGGAGGGCTTCGGCGGCCTCGTCGAGTAAAGAAGAGACCTCGGGCGCGGGACAACGACGAGCGACGGTCTGTTAATCAGGAAGTCGCTGGGTGGGCGGCGATCTGCTCTACGCCAACAAGGCGATCCTCGACAAGATCAAGCCCACCCAGTGTGAGCCTATCCTCGTCTACGGCGCCCAGAAGAAAGTCTGCGTCAAGAACACGAAGCTCTCGGTCCCGAAAGCGGCGCAGACCCTTGAAGAGATCCGGACCATCCTCCACACGACCTATCCACTGCTCGCTCCACTGACGCCGTAAAGGGAGGTATTTGATGGTCTGAGTTTGATCCGGGACCGATCGGTGCGTTTGCCACCCATTGGGACAACCGCCCGAGCTACAACTCGGTCAAGGCCCGCTTCCGCATGAACTGGGGACCGATCTACTACCGTGGGGCGCCTCGATGGCTCAGCGCAGGTGATCATCATTGGGCAGGACCCGGCCGCCGATGAGAACGTCGCCCGGCGCATCCTCGTAGGCTCAGCCGGCCAACGGGTCCAGGGCTTCCTCCGAAAGCTCGGAATCAACAAGTCCTACGTCATGGTCAACACGTTCCTCTATGGGCTGAAGGGGCAGATCGATGCGGAGGCCAAGACCATCTCCGCCTCGGCGACCATCAAGAACTGGCGGAACCAACTCCTCGACATGCTCAAGACCGGGCAGACACAAGCGGTCATAGCATTCGGGACCGGGTTGTGGATCTTTGGCCTGGCGCAACCGGGCTGTTCGTAGCGAAGCCCCTCCATCCTTCCTTCCGCGACGACGCTGGCCTTCGCGCCAACTGGAACACCATCATTCCGCAGATACTTCCGCACGTGACGTCAGAGGCAGCGCCGGATCTGACGCCATACGTCGGAAATACATTCCAGAAGGCGGATCTGGAGACCCCCCCCGCGCGATTTCCCGTTTGGCGTACCGAGGTGGATGGGAACCGGCGACATGGCGTGGCGAACCTCGCCGACGCAGATCGCGTGGAACGCGCTCGCGGCGGAGGGGTAGCCGTCCGGTCTCCTGCATACGAACTGGATCTGCTGCGGGCGGCGGGGCTGAACTGAGCCCCGGCAGTTGACCATCGGGCGGGGTCGCGTTCTGGTCAAGTCATCAGCCGCACACTTGCCCACGCGGGCGCCTTCGCCTAGCCTGTCGTCGATCGCTGCCCGTGGGAGGCAAGGAGAGGGGATGAGTCGCCGTGCAAAGCCCGCGAAGGTGACGGCGAAAGCCAAGCGACCGCCCGTCCGTAAGGCGCCGCCGGAAGGAGCCGCGAGGGACGCCGCCGAATGGATTGGGCCGCATGACGACATCAAGCTGGGCATCCACACGGCCGCACGCTATTATTACTACCCCGGCTGGCACGAGCCCGGCGCCACGCAAGCGTTTGGCTTCATCAGGAAGGCGTACGAGTCGCTCCCGGTAGACCTCCGGCGGACGCTCGATCACGCCGCGGCGGCGACCCAGGTCTATGGCCTTAATGACTTTCACGCCAAGAACGCGATTGCGCTCGGACGACTCAGGACCGAGTTCAAGGGGAAGATCGAGATTGTCCAGTTGCCAGTGCCGGTGCTGCGCGAACTCAAGAAGCTGGCGGTCGAGGTCGTCAAGGAAGAATCTGAGAAGACCCCCATGGCCCGGAAGGTCCACGCGTCGTTCACGAAGTTTCCGGCGCTGGTCGGCCCCTGGGACCACGTTGCTGAAGGCGCGTACCACCAGTTCGTCGCTGGGTGAGGAGGTTAGCGTGACGCATAAGGGCTGATGCCCTATGACCGTGGCGTTGCGAGCCACGTTCTTGAGCAATGACGGCTGCCCAACATCGCGCTTCAGCGGACATGGGCTCGCGATGCTCGCACCACGCCGCTGAGCGCGAGCGTTAGGTTGATCGAATAGCGCGTGCTCGGGATGGAGCACTCGCCCACGAGCGCGACCGGCACCGGTTGGGAGCGCACGCCGTGGCGGGCGGTTCAGGTCGCAGGGTGGCAAGCGTTGCACAACGCAAGCGCAGAGGAGGAGGGTGGACGATAGCGGCAAAGACGTAGATTGGTGGCGGAGACGCTTGGTCAGATGTCGAGGAATGCGCATTTCACGAGACCAAGAAACCGGGAGGACGTCATGCTGACACGACGAGCATTCACGGGTGTTGTCTCATGCGCGATCTGCGCAATCGCCTCGGAGTTCATGGCCACCGAAGCGGCGGCCCAAGCCGCACCGCCCGCCGCGACGTCTGGTGTTACGCGAAAGATCCTGTCGCAGATAGACGGCCCGGCGCCCGGCTACGTGACCATCCTCGCCGAAGCAACCATCGAGGCTGGCGTGTCGGTCGGGCGCCATACCCACCCGGGCATCGAGTCGGCCTGGGTCCTGGAAGGTGCACTCGAGGTCCCCGTCCAGGGGCGCCCGACCCTCACCGTCAAGGCGGGCGATGCCTTCCAGATCCCCCCGGACACACCACACGCCGGCGGCAAGCCCCTCGAGGCGAAGGCGCGGCTCATCATCACGTACATCGTGCAGAAGGACAAGCCGCTGGCCTCGCCAGCCTGAGCTGATTCGGGCGCGCGCCGCCTCACCGCTCGTCAGGATGGGGCGGCGCGACAGGGAACGATGAGCGAGGGTGGCGGGCGACCTTCTACACGACGGGCATGGAACATTCCCCGATGAGCGCGACCGGCACCGGATGGGAGCGCACGCCGTGGCACGCGACGCAGCGGGCGGCGTGGGAGGCGCTGAAGAAGGGCGAGGAGAGCAAAGGATGAAGCAATCTTCATAGTGGCGCCACATCGAGCACGCGAATCGACACTGGATCCCCGCGAGTGCACAGTCAGCTAGACGGCAGGGAATCGTTTCTGCGCGTGTAAATCTCGCCGGTATTTTTTCTCGCCTTCGGCGCTTGTCCTGAGTATCGGCCCCGCCTTTTCCATCGCATCGCACTTGGCAAATCGCTTGCTGAAACCGCTAGAGTGATTCCATCAGGGACCGGATGCGAGCGCACGCCGTGGCATGCCGTCCAGAGCGCAGCATGGGAGGCGTTGCGACGAGCCAGCGCGGATGGCTAGACCACGAGTTTTATTGGTCGGTGGCAATCCTCCAATGGCCGAGATGCTCACCGACTACTTCCATCACGACGACCGCTACGAAATCGAGTCGGTCGAGTACTGCGACAATGCTCTGGCAGTGCTCCAACGTCGGCGGTTTGACCTAATTCTGGTTCTGAGTCTCCACGTCCCGTGGACCATGCGGCCCAGTTCGTATTCTGCGACCTGGCGTATCGACTTCGTGAACGCCATCCTGTTCCTCAAGCACATGCGTGCCCTTCATAGCCCACCCCCCGTAATCCTCATCTCAGGGAGTCTGCTCGCGGAGGTGAAGGAAGAGGCTCTCGCCAACGGCGCGTTCGCCTTTCTCCCCAAACCAGTGGACCTAGCGGAACTTGACCGTTTCGTGGCACTGGCTCTTGAGAGCCGAAAGGGCAACCGATGATGTGACTCGCACAGAGCACATCACTGCTCGGTCTATTCAGCTGATCGCCTCTGGCGAGATTGTAGGCAGGCACCCAACGCAGCGGGCGGCGTGGGAGGCGCTCAAGGGGAGCCCAACGTCAGTAGTAGATCTACCGCCCCTGACAAGTCAGCCGCCGCAAGAGCCCCAGGGCCAATGAGGCCGGTCGCGACGGGCTTCAACGGCAACCGCAGCCACGCTATGCTCGGCGTAAAAGGGCAGATGCGGTTAGCGGCGTCATGTCCGGCCTTGGAGCCGGGGTGAACCGAATACAAGAGGGGGCCCAAATGCGGATGCAATCAACGGCACTGGTGGGGGTGGCGTTTGTGCTTCTCAGCGGTTGCGGTGGGCAGCTAGGTGCCGGCAGCGTAGATGCCGCGCGTGCCGCCTGCCTCGAGGCAGCGCGCAAGAAGGGCGATCAGCCCATAGAGACCGAGAACGTCAAGGTACTTGGCGAGGGGCGTTACGAAATGTCGGTGCGCAACAAGACGACGCTCGGCTCCTCCGTCACGACATGCACCTACGATAAGAACATCGGAGCAGCGATCAGGTGAAGCGCGGCACTCCAGGGATTCGGCGCGGCGCGTCCAAGGACGCCCGGCGACACAGCGGGCGGCGGCGGAGGCCCTACTGAAGACGGGATGAATGCCACACTCATTCTCGGCTTGGTGCTGATCGCGCAGGCCGCTCCCGTCTCGGTGGGCGAACTCCTCTCTCTGATCCAGACCGCTTTCGCAACCAGCCAGTGACCGTCAGCGGGACGATGGGCGATTTTCGGGAACACGTCACGCGCACGAGGACTCGCTACTTCACATTCAACCTCGCTGACGGCACTCAGATCATTCGCGTGATCTCGTATGAGATGCCGCAGTGTCAGGCTGGGGCCGCGACGGTCGAGGGCACCTTCGAGCAGGTGAAATGGCGGGTGAAGGTGAACTACTCCTACGAGAAACTTACAGCCTGGAACGTGACCTGCTTCCTCGGCCACGAACCGAAGACGAAGTGACGCCTGGCGAGCCGATGGCCAAGCCGAAGCCCGAGAAGAAGCCCGCAGCGGCTGCGCCGGCGCCTACTCGGGTGCTGCCGATGGAGCTCCAGGTCGGCGACCGACTCGTTAACGAGCGAGCCGAGTGGAAGGTGATCGGTCGTCCCTATTCATCCGCTGGCGGCAAGATGGTTCACGCGCGAGTCCAATACATCAGGCAACCTGCGACCGTGGTGGTGTGGGTGTGGGGAGCGCACGAGAAGGTCAGCGTGAGGCGAGCATGAGCCGGGCTGCCGTTGCAGCAGGGATTGTCGGCCTCCTACTCTTCGTTGAGCCACCGCTCGACGGCCTGGCCGGCTATCTCCTATTCCAGGAGGGTCACCGAATAGTCGGAACCATCGTGTTTTCGGTTAACGCCGTAATTGCGGCTGGCGTGGTGTTGTCCTTCTTACCTGAGTGGTTTCATCCTCCTGGCCTGACGCTGGCCGCCGCCATCGCCCACTACAACGTCAACGTGTGGCTGGGCCTCGTCGCGCTCGCCTATGCAGTGGCGGTACGCGCATGGCCGCCCGCACTGGTCTTGCTCGTTGGTGCCGTGCTCGTTGCGATTGGGGGTCGTGGGGTCGTCGCGTGGTTATCCTCTGGGCGGTCGAAGTTGTGAGGAGAGCAACACCCGAGGAGGGCAAGCGATGATGCGACTCGCACGAAGGGCCGTGCTGCTCGTCGTGTTCTCCGTGCTCACTTCGGCGGCGACAGCCTATGCCCAGCGCGCGTGGGTGCTGTGGGAGCACTCGTATGAGGTCTGGGTCGACAGCAACAAGGAGAGTCATCGGCGCGATGGCTATTGGAAGAAAGTCACCGCGACAGCGGCCAAGGCCGACTGCGACGACCGCACGGTGCGCGAGGCACGAGCCGAGTACTACACACTGACCGGTCAAGGTATCGGCGCGACACTAGCGGGCTCTCAGGTGGGATTCGACCAGAGCAACACGAGGTATAAGCGCGGGTACCATAGCTTCGAATGCTGGCCCGACACCGTCGACCCGCGCGGGGCGAAGGGGAAGTGAACCACAGCGACGCGGGCCTCTGGCCCCCCTGGCTCCGCATCAACCGCGTCCTGCGCGTGATGCTGCGCACGCACTGGAGCGCCGAGGCATGGTCCGTCGTCAGAGTCGAGTTCAGGAAGGCGCTCGCGCTGCGGAGCGAGATCCGGCGCGCGGGCTGGTTCAACTGGGCTCGTGACCGCGTCCTCCTCTTGCAGCGCTGTGCTGGTGCGCGTCCCGGCGTTCGGCTAGACTTCCCGCCAGCCATCCCAAGTGAGGTGCGCGTGCGGCTGATCGGGCTCGTTCTCGCGCTGGGTCTCACGCTTGTGCCGCTCGCGGGCGAGGCACAGCAGACAGGGAAGGTCTGGCGGATCGGCGTGCTCTATCCAGGCGCGGACAACAGCCTCACTCGGGCCAACTTCGACGGGTTTCGCCAGGCGCTCGGCACTGCCGGGTACGTCGAACGACGCAATCTGGCGTTTGACCTGCGGTTCGGCGACGGCCGCGCCCTGGCGCCGCTCGCGGCAGAGTTGACGAGTTTGGGTCCTGATCTGGTCCTCGCCATAGCTCGGTCTGGCGTGATGGCGATGCACGCCGCGACGTCGACAATTCCAGTTGTGGCCCTCGACCTCGAGAGTGATCCCGTCGCGTCGGGTTTCGTGAAGACGATTCCGCGGCCCGGCGGCAACCTCACCGGGGTATTCATGGACTTCCCCGAGCTCGCCGGGAAATGGCTCGAGATCCTGCAGACGACGATACCGGCATTGGCGCGCGTGGCCGTCCTCTGGGATCCCGCCACGGGTTCCGCGCAGCTTGATGCTGCCCACCGCGCCGCGCGGATTCTGAAGCTGGCGCTGTACCCCATCGAAGCACGCACCACCGCCGAAATCGGACCTGCATTTCGAGAGGCAATGCGTAACCGTCCAAGCGGCATGATTGTGTTGACCTCGCCGATTTTCAATTCTGGGCGCCGAGAGATCGCGGCGCTCGCAGCGCGCCATCGTCTGCCGACGCTCGTCCCGTTCCCCGGTTATGAGAAGGACGGCGGCCTGGTTTCCTACGGGCCTGAGGTGATGACGATGTATGCCCAAGCCGGAACGGTCGCGGTCAAGATCCTGAGTGGCACGCCACCGACGGAGATTCCGGTCGAGCGGCCGACGCGCTTTAGGTTCGCCTTCAACCTCAAGACCGCCAAGGCTCTCGGGCTCACGATCCCGCAGACGTTGCTGCTGCGGGCGGACCAGGTTATCGAGTAACGCGTGCTCGACCAACGCGGCCAACTCCTCCGAGCAGCGCTCGGCTTCGCCGGGTGCTCGATGCCCTCGTACGATCGCGCGCTCCACGCGCTCCGCACCTGGCTCGATACGTGGCCCGGGATTGGGCACGTCGCCGCGTGCGCCCGTGGCGGCGCGACCCTATTCCGACGACGCGACCGACACCATACGACGCCGTGCTCGGGGACGCCACGCTAACTGCGGGCTTCGGTCTCCGGCGAAACCTACCGGCCGGGCCGACCCTCCAACGTCGCGCGCAGGAGGAGGAGGCCGAGGGCGGCCTTATCACGGTTCTCGAGGACGCTCCGTTGGACTTCAGGGCGGGAGCGTGCAACAACCGGCTTGGCGTCCGCAGCGGGCGCCGGACCGGCGTTCGCCGAGCCAATAGTGTGGCCCACAGAAGCCACGCCCGAGGATACGAGCAGTACGCCCACGATAGCGAGGATCACAGCGACGCCGAGAAAATTCATTTGCTAGCCTCCAGGTACCGCGAGTCGCGCTCGCATGAGAAGGCGCAACGACTTTGGGTACGTTGTAGGTGAGCGGGGCGGTCCTTCGCGGTCGAGCCGCGTCGTCCCATGCACGGGAGGATGCCCAACGCGGATTCTGCAGTCTGATCAAAATTGACCACACGTGCAAGTGATCGTGACGACGGTCGGCTTCCGGCAGACGGCCGTCCTGGAGCTTCACGCGGATGAGGTCACGAAGCGCCGCGTTTTCCATGGCCTCGTCCGGGGGGTACGACCTCCAACTCACGCGGTACGACGAGAAGGGATGGCGCACCATGTTCTACACGACGGGCATGGAGCACTCGCCGACGAGCGCGATCGGCACCAGGTGGGAACGCACGCCGTGGCGCGCGACGCGGCGGGCGGCGTTAAGGAGCAGCAACCCATGACAACCGGCGCGAGGAGGCACGACTACGTGGCAACGGGCCCTGGATCACCCGTGGCGCGGCACATCGTGTGATGAAACCGACGGTCGCGGAATACCTGCGCCAGAAACAGACGGTGCGCGGCTGGCTGCAAGATCTCGACGCGCGCGTCATCCTCGCCATTGACGGGCTCCAGCGGGCCGCGGGAGTCAGCGGAGATCTCCTCGAGATCGGGGTCGCCTACGGGCAGAGCGCAATTCTGCTGGGCTATTGCGTGCAAGCCAGCGAGCGGCTTGTGGTCTGCGACACCTTCCAGGACACCAAGGGGTTCTGCTCTGAGAATCTAGCGGACCATGCGCTGCACCATCCGGAGCTCCGGCGCAGCGAGTTCGAGCAAAATTATCTGCGGTTTCACCTGACGCTGCCTGACATCATCGCCGGCCGGTCCAACGAGATTGATCGTGATCGGCTTGCCGCTCACTTCCGCCTGATTCACGTTGACGGCAGTCACGCCTATGTAGATGTCCGCGCCGACATTCTGATCGCGCGTCGCCTGCTCGGGCCTGGCGGTGCGGTGATTCTCGACGACTGGTCGCAGGCCCACGCTCCCGGCGTCGCCCTCGCGATTTGGGAAGAATACGCGCGCGGGGACCTGATCCCGCTGTGCTTAACGCAATTCACGATGTACGCGACGTGGGACCGTGGCGGGCTCACCGCTTCGGCCGTGGACGCATGGGCGCGGCGCCAACCCGACTTTGATATCAGCGAGGCGCACCAGCTCGGCCGCTACGAGGTCCGCCAGTACAGCATGAAGCCCCCGCCCGTCACTACCCCACAACCAGCTGATCCCTTGTGGCGACGAGCCGTACGGTATATACGCCTCACCCGAAGAGGTCGGCAATGATGGGTGAGGACTCGACGTCACGACCTGGAAATGGTTCATGCAGCTGCTGATCGGGCTCGCGCTCGCCGTCGGCGTGATGCTGTTTCTCGCCTGATCCAGGTGCGCGTGGGCAGCGCGCCCGAGCGCGTCAGCGTGAAGGGCAGGCCGCGTCGAGGAGGACTCAATCAGGAGGATGGGCGCATCCTGATTGCTTGCGCTGATTTGCGCTGAACGCACCCACGAAACACGCCGATTTCAGTCCTCGAGTGCGCCGAGAGTCCTCTGAGTCCCCAAGGTCAACAATGCAAAACTCGAAGGGCAACGCACGGTTGCACGGAAGTGTGCAGAAAAGCTGAGGGCCGGCTGGCCGCCGGCCCTCGTCTGTTAATCAGGGAGTCGCTGGTTCGAGCCCAGCCCGGGGAGCCAACTCTCCCGCCAACATTATCGAGATCGAGTCGTGGCTTTCGGCGTGAATCGCACAACAGTGTACCCGAGCGAAGAAACCTCGCCTTCCCGGATCCGCCGTGTTCTCACCAGTCGGCGCTCGTCGGCCACGGGGTACTGCGCCGCTCGGCGATCCCCCGCCCGTCGCTCCATGATCACCTTCACGCCACGCAGGCCGGCGAAAGCCCGCTGGAGATAGTCGTGGAGCGCCGTGTCGTTTGGGCGCACGACGATGAGCAATTCGACATCCGGAAATGACTTCGACGGAAGGAGTTCGAGGAGCCGTTTTCGGTGATAGGCGCAGATGCAGTGTGTCGCCGCGGGGTTGTAGAACGGCTCGCGCTCACCTAGATCGCTCGGCCGGCCCTCGCTCTCGCACCAGGCGCAGATTGCTTTCATCTTGCTGATGCGACTGTGCCAAGGCCGTGCCAGCACAATTCCGGATGAGCCTCGTCGAGAGGATCCGGAAATGTTTCGAGCGCGCCGCCCTGAACCCTGGTCCTGCAGGCTCCCGGTCGGCGGGTCGAGCTTTAGTGATCTCGACGAGACCGCGCAGGATCGTGATCGTGGAGCATCCCGGCGAAACCTCTGCGACGACGAAAGTCTCGCGGACCGCGGCGACGGGAAACTACCGAAAATCAGCGCGAGTAAATCCCTTGATTGCGCATCAGGGGTAGGACCTCCAGCTCACCGGGTCCGAGGAGAAGGGCCAGCGAGCTATACCCAATGCTTGGTAGGCAGCTCTCTCTCGACGTCCCAGATGTCGAAACAGTCGGCGTGAAACTGAAGATGGCTCCAATCCTCCACGGCGAGCCCTGACACTACCGTCTGCTTCGTCGTTATGCCCGCTCCGCATCCGTCACACAGCTGCCCGTCGCCTGACTGAACTCGGACTTCCGCCACGCGGCCATGCGGCAGGCGACCGTCCTCGAGCCGGCGGTGGATCAGTCGACGCACGACATCGGCGTCCATACGTTGGCAGTATCCATAGGGGAGAGCGACCCTGTCAATCAGGCGATTACCTATAGAAGTCTAATGGTTTTGCCCTTCGGCCCCCGTGCTATTCTCCTTCGCGGCAGGCTTCACTGATGGAACAGCACGCGTGGGCGTGTATCCGCTGCGCCCGAACGATCGGGTCGGGAGACACCATTATGTTCGGCGCTGTCGGCCTGTCCCACGTCGATTGCCGAAGACCTCGGGTGCTGAGCACCGAGGAGCGCGCTCTTGTCTTCCTCCATTGTTGTGACCACTCTGTCGAGTGTGCGCCCTGCGCCAGCAGCTTCCGCCTGTCAGAACTCGGGTCAGACCTTCGTGGCCACACGAATCTCTGCCCTCACTGTCGTCAAGACCTCACCGACGGCGTCCGCGCGCATCTCCACAAGTGCGACATGATCTCAGAGGAAGTACGGCGCCGGGCGCAGGCAGTACGCGCTGCCTCGGAACGCCTGGTGAAGGAGAGCTGCGAGCCGGGCGATGCAGCAGATGTGTTGCAGCAGGAGGTTGAGACTGCACTTCAGGCACTCAAGGAGGCCATGCGGGAATCGTCCACAGGTATTCCCGAGTCCGATTCCGGTACGAGCATTCGCCAATAATTCGCTGATGCCAGACTTGCGCCTTTGCGCGCGTCCACGGGGTGTCGTAGCGAAGCGTCGGTCAATCGGAAGTAAATCCCTAGTACCGCCCAAGATTACACCCGCTGGGCTTCGAGACGCCGACTGGTCCCGCGGCAAAGCCCCGAAAACACAGCGCCGACGAAGTCCGTCCGAATGGCACATGCAATGCGGGTCCCCAACTTCGTCCAACGTTGCTTAGGGAGCGGCAATGCCGATCCGCGTGGTTGTTGTAGACGACGATGAGGATTTCCTGTGGCTGATCCGCCTTAGCCTCCAGTTGGAGCACGACATAACGGTGATTGGCGAAGCGGAGGAGGCCGAGACCGGTGTTGCGTTGGCTCTTCGAGAGCAACCCGATATTGTCGTGATGGATCTGATGATGCCGCGGATCGATGGATTCGAAGCCACTAAGCAGATCAAACGAAGCCGACCTGCAGTCAAAGTACTAGCCGTGACCTCTCTTTCACTGGACAACGCGATACGCCAGGAGATGCATCGCAGCGGAGCGGATGCGTTTCTGGGCAAGCGCGACGTTGCGACAGCGCTGGCTCCTACGATCCGCTCGTTGGCACAAAGCTAAGCCTTCAACATCAGCCAAGGGGGCCTCATGGCGTCCGAGGAGTCTTTGCGGAGTCTTATTCGGGAAAAGCTCCAAAGCGGGATTCTGCCAGGAGATGACTGCACAAAAGTTTTCGGCGGTGCTTCCAACGGCGAAACCTGCGACGCATGTGGTGTGGCTATTGCGAAGAACCAGCTCGTGATGGAGTGCGTCGGCGAGCACTACCCCAAGACTCTTCAGTTCCACGTGCGGTGCTTCTACATCTGGGATTCAGAGCGACGAACTGGTGACGAGCCGACGTGTCCTTCGGCTCCGGCTGGTTAAACCACGTCGCGCGGGAGTTGATGAAGCTGGGCGCGGAGGGGAGGTAACGCATGTACCGCCGCTGATCGGCGGGAGCGGCTGCTGGTTCGCGGCGCGCTCAGGAAGGCGTGGGCTGCTTGACTCGGGAGCGGTACCGCTCGGGGACGGCATCTAGGCGATCGGTCCAGTGCACTACGTCCTGCTCATCGATCCAGCGATAGAGATGGCCGACACGTGCTGGAGACTGGCTGCCGCCCGAGTGCGGTTCTCGGGTCGGTGAGGCGGCGGGAACCGCGGGGAGCGCTGGAGGCGCCACCGGGGGCGGCGACGTCGGCGGATTCGGGATCCATGCCCACGTGAACGGCGTGGATACCCCATCGCCTCGCAACTCGTACCGCCCTGTCGGAAATTGCACGACGTTCTGCGTGGGATCGGCGGCAAACGAAACCGTCCCGCTCGGCGCCGTATAACTCACCGGCGGGCTGTAGCTCATTGGTGCGCTGTAGCCCACCGCCGGATCGTAGTAGGCCGGCGGGTAGTACGCTGGGTCGTAAGGGGATGCCGCATAGACCACGGCCGGAGCGCCGGCTATCACCGCGAACGGGAACGACGGTCGGATGAACTGGCGTGGGACGAAACGCTGTGGAGGAAATGGCACCGCGACCGAGCGACTGACTCCCAGGGTCGCGCCCCCGACGACGGGACCACCGCCGAAAGGCCGAGGAAATGGCACCGCGACCGAGCGACTGACTCCCAGGGTAGTGCCCCCGGCGACAGGACCACTGTCGTGAAATCCTTGAGCCCGCTGGGCAAGGGCAGAGCCCGGCGCAACCAGCACACCCATCGCCAGGGCTAGAGAGGCCGCAACGACCACAGGCGCTATCTTCACCGTCAATCTCTTTCCCTCAACTTCCACATGTATTCCACATATAGAAGACGCGTTCGAGTGTGCGCCCGTGTACAGGCACCGTCAAGGCGATGAGGTCCGTCGATCGCGGAGTGCTTCCTCCCCCCATTCTGAAAGGACCGCATGGAGTCGCTGCCGCGTTGTCGCAGGCCAGTGAATTTCGCTCGAATATTCTGGGGAATCACCTGATTGTCCGGGTCACTCCCCTGGCCTATGGGTAGGCGTCAAGATGCTACGAATGGATTTCCATCAGGTCACCCAGCAGCGTATGCGTCAGCGCTACGGTGTGCCCGCCGCTCTCTCGGAGTTCGTCGAATCCGCCTTCCGTCTCGCCGGTCGCGGAGTCTTCTGACTACTCAGCCTCCCACCGCGCGGCGCCGAGTGCTCGGCGTCGCTCGGCGTCCGTCCATGAGTGCATCGCAGGCTGAAGTGAGTCAGCGTCTGGAATCCAGCGGAGGCGATCGTGGCAGACCTGGTCTTCATCGTGTCGCGCACGGAGCCAAAACAGTATCTGTACCTCAAGCATGTATTCGCGGACGAGAGCAGGGATGTGGTTCTCGACCGTCGCACAAGCGAGCGGCGCCGGAGCCTGAGGGCGCCGACGATCGAACGACGTCACATCGACCGGCGCCATCGTGACATCACGAGGGAACTACAGTCGTCGGGTTGGGCTCTGGTAAGGCGCCCGGTGACGTACACGGTCGTCCGATGACTCCCCACTTCCCGGTCTCATCCGTGATCCGCGGACCCGGCCCGGAAAAGGTTTCCGAGCCGCCTTAGCCGATCTCCTCCGCGATGGTGTGCATAAGCGGACAATTGGATCGGCTTGACCATCGCGTCGTAGCGACCAACCCCGCACTGCGATCAATTCAGGAAGTCCGCCCCGAGCATCGAACCGATTATCCGGATCGTCGGTGGAAAAGTCCCGCAAACGGGGATGGAGCTATCCGTCGGAGAAGATGAAGAAGAGTGTGCGGCGGTCTGGGGTTATCCACCAGAATCCACACCGTCCACCGAATTATTTCGCTGTCGAGCTTGACAGGATTGTGCTTCGAGGATCACGATGCGCGCGTCGTGTTGGTGTTCATTCGACTCAGATCGTTGCTCTTCGCGTTGTGTCCGGACCATCCGGTGGCACTGTGCGGAACGTGCCACCGGACTTACACGCCCGAGCAGCTCGGGACCAAGATCGGCGACGGCTGCTATCTCTGCCGCGACTGCGGATCCGATCTGAGAGAGTCCGTCGTCGCCCACGCGCGGACGTGCGCGAATCTCATACCGCAGAAGCCACTGGCTCGGATGGCGTCTGTCACCAGCGCCGCGAGCCCTCCAGAGGTTTCGGAGCGTTTCGCGACCCGGCGTAGAGCCCGGCTCGGGTTGGACGTTCACGCGCGAGCCCGGTAGGCCACCGGAAGCGACGCGCTGTGCTAACGGGACTTCTGTGGCCTTTGATCCTCCTCACCGCATATACCATCCTTGTCTGGTATCTCTGGCGCGAAACGACCGCTGAAGTGCTCCCCGTTGCGACTGCTCGCCATGAGGAGTACGCCGAGGATCAGCGGACGACGACCGCGTCGGCCAACCCCTCGAAATCGGCGTCGCCAGTTACGAGTGTCGCCCCGAAGCGTCGGGCTGTGGCGTAGACGAGCGCGTCGGCCATTGCCAGACCGTGTGTCAGGGATAGATCGGCCGCCTCTCTAGCCCGTGTTCGGGCGATCGGCGAGATACTCGATCAAGTCGCTCGAATCGCCTGGATCAGTGGCGGTCCAGACCTCCACCGCGTGCACTCCGAGCGCCCGCTCTTGTCTGTTAGACTCCCGCCAGCGATTCCCCACCGAGCTGCTCATGCGACTCATCGGGCTCGTTCTCGCTGTTAGTCTCGCTTTTGCGCTGCTCGCCGCCGGGGCGCAGCTAGCGCCCAAGGTGGCCCGGGTTGGTGTCTTGGCGGGCGGGCAACTGGGCTATGTCAACCCATCAAGTTCGAGCTGGTCGTCAATCTTCGAGACCGAGATGGCGCTGGGGCTGACGATCCCGCAGTACTCGGGCGGGCGGACCAGGTTATCCAGTAAACGCGTGCTCGTGACGCACCCGGCGACGCGCTCTAGAGCCGCTGCATGGGATGCGCTCACCAAGAAGATGGGTGACGAGTGGGGGACTCGGTGAATCAGCTGTGCTGGATTTGTCGGAGACAAATAGAAGGTCTCGAAGACTCTTTGATGGCGCCGCTGTTGTCACGTCTGAAATCCAGGGAGCAAGTCCGAGGCTGTTCTCAGTGCGAGGAGTTCCAAAGCGATTGGGGCGTGATCCTGGCTCACTTCTACCACCTCGAGTGCAGCCACTATTGCGCAAACCACACCGATCATCTCTGTTGTGTGTGTAGGACGCCGGGCGACTGCTGAAGGACCGCGACTACCTCTTGCCAGGAGTAGCAACGAGCGCGTTTGGCACTCCCCACCCGCCGCGCAGCGACAGCGTAAGCGCCGGGAGCCTCACCACGAGCTGGGTCGATGGACCGCCGTCAAGGTTCAGGGCGTCCGAACATCCGAGCCCCGTCTTCTCGGACGGCTCCGCGAGAAAGCGTGCGAAGGCGGTGCTCTCGGCCTTATTCGCCACGACGATGACAACGCGACTGCCCGCGGCGCAGACAGCTGTCCGTTCGGCCAGCTGCGGCTTCAGCCCCGGGACCGCGCCGCCGACGACGAGACGGGGGATGCCCTGGATGATGAGCCGATGTGCGAGGGGATCGGAGATCCCGGAGCCGAGGACGATCCGCGCGTCCGTGCCGCTGATCACGAGGGCGCCCCAGCTTGCCCGCTTGCCCGTGGCGACAAGGCGTCCCTCGCTGACCGCGAGGCCCATCGCGCGACCGTCGTTGTCAAAGAAGCTGGCATTCACGGCCACGACAGCGGGGAAGGGTGAGGCGATCTGCTCGACGGTTTGTCGCGGCGATGGGCCGCTGGCGGGGACGAGGCGAAGTTCCGCTTCACCAAGATCAACTCTGAAGGCGTGACCTGAGAAGGGCTCACCGTCCGGCGGACGCACGTCGAAGGTCGTGTGGCTGATGCCGGGTGCCACGGTCAGAAACCGAGGCGCTTCCTGCCCCGCCGAGACCGTTACCTCGCCGCATACCGTCAAGAGCCCCAGCAAGACGTGAAGACGCACAATAAGGCGGTGCGTTGCGGGCGCCATCATCCTCTCCCACCGGGTGTCCACATTGTGCGCGCCTCCGGCGGCTTACCGGAAGCCGCTCTTCTCGCGCTCCCGTGCTCGTCGTCGTACATTTGCCGGGAGCATCGTGCAGACGTACGGGTGCGTGCGGATGCTCTCGGCCAGATCCACCCGGCACGAGGACATAAGTGCTCTCTGCGACTGAATTCGCCGAGCGCGTGAGCCTAGCAATAGCGCCAGACCCTATCACCGGCGCTGGGCCCAGTCCAGAGCCTTCGCCCCTCGCCGCCTGATGCCCTCGGAGTACGTGCTCATCGTCGCCGCGCTCATCGTCTTTGTCGGGTATGTCATCTTCGGCGTCACTGGATTCGGCGCCTCGCCCATCACCATCCCGGTTCTCGCCCACTTTCTTCCCCTCACGTTTGTGCTGGCGCTGGCCTCGCTGCTCGACCTCGCCTCTGCGCTGCTGCTCGGCTTTCATACCCGAAGCCAGGCCGATCGTCGCGAGCTCCTGCTCTTGTGCCCTTCACCTTTCTGGGCCTCGCCCTGGGCGTGACGTTGCTCGTGAAGCTTCCCCGGACCATCACGCTCCTCGCCCTGGGCACCTGCGTCTGCATCCATGCGCTCCACATCGCTCTCCGCCGGGGCTCCACGCGGCAACTCAGTCGAGTATGGGCGGGGCCGGCTGGTGTCGTGGGCGGTGTACTGGGTGCGCTGTTCGGTACGGGGGGGCCTCCGTACGTCGCGTATCTCACCGGCCGGCTGAGAGACCCCGGAGCGCAGCGCGCGACCATCTCGCAGATGGTGATTCTGAGCGTGGGATTGCGGGTGATCGTCTTCGCCGTGGCCGGCTTGCTCTTCACTCGAAATCTCTGGACGGCGGTCGGCCTTCTCCTTCCGGTCGCCTGGATCGGGGTGTGGGTCGGCCACAGGATCCAGTTGCGCGTAGCCCCGGCGACGCTCGCACGAGTCATCGCGCTCGCCCTATTCGTGACCGGCGCCGCCCTCATCGTTCGCACCCTGTAGCCACAGGCAAACTTCGCGCTCCTCGAGGAGAAGTCCTTGACCAGTGTGCCCCGCGGC
>Ga0209802_1000987_pt1 | contig 21763 bp, 22 predicted proteins | sample GraSoiAngelo_129_FD_185886 | JGI IMG/M metagenome (GOLD analysis project Ga0209802, IMG submission 185886) | Grasslands soil microbial communities from the Angelo Coastal Reserve, California, USA - 14_0927_12_40cm (SPAdes) (version 2) | ecosystem: Environmental > Terrestrial > Soil > Grasslands ... | reverse complement strand
GCAGGGAGGGCGAGCCTGAAGGTCCTAAGCAGGAGAAGCTCATTTTTCGCAGTTGCCATTTTCTACATCTAGAGTGAGTGTTACACGGTCAGGGATTTCATAGCGGTTTTGCAGAACTCTAAGGCTCATCTCTCCATGCACCCACGCGGCCTCGGGTCGTTTCGAACACGCAAAGTATCACGTTCATGGAAATAATCCACAGCGTCTCTCAGAAAAATAGATGGATTAGTGTAGCATTTGAAACGCATGGTTGACTCTGTCCCAAAAGCATTGCCAGAACCACCGCAAGGTCCTGCCGAGAGGCATTTGCAAACTAACACTAACGGTACACCTCTTGGCCCACATAGTTTGTCTTGTTCGTGTCAACAACCTGGGTGAAATAGGGAATTCAGTCTGTCAGCGTAACGGACCCATGATTCCCTAAGACGCCAGAAAAAAGGGCGAAAGATGTCTTATCTTCATTCGCTCCTACGCGTCTTAGCCTGATGCCAATGGACGAGATCGTCCGAACTCTCATGCATGGTGGCGATTTGGAGAACTTTCCCGCCGAAATCGCGAACGGGTTGATCACGGGGCGCTTGCGCATCGATCCCGACAAACGGTGGAACGACTCACCTACCTTCAAAGAAATGGTCGACATTGCTCTCGAATTCCACGGAACGCTGTCAGGATATGCAGAACCCGAAGGGATTGCCTTTCACACCGTCACTATCAAAGCAGACGCCCCTACCATCGAACGCCTGAAAGAGCGCCTAGGTGAACACTACCCTGACGAAATCACAGAGGTTTCGCCTGGAGTCTGGAATCTGTGGTGGGACTAGTGTAATAGATGGGATCCTGTTGATTGAATCGAATCCCAAGGGTGGGCCTAAACTTACATATTCCTCGCCAAGACCCGGTTCCCGCGTGGCCGCCGTAGCGTAGCTTGGTAGCGCAGAGGCCTGAAAGACGTGTCGAAACGCCTTGGCCTATGGAGTCTCTAGGGCGGGTTCAAAACACCTCTGGTAGGTGGGAATATCCCGCCGGCGGCCCTCAACAATTAACAAGCATTGGCAGTTTTCGATTTAGATTTGATCCCAAACGTTTGTTGATTTGGCTTATCCCTTGGAGTATTGCTTCTCCCGTCACTCGCGGGAACCCAAACCGCATGGTCATCCTATCAACCATAGCGACTAGATCGCCGGGAGCGATAGGCTTTGAGGTCGCAAGTCTTGAGGAATATCCGCAAAGGAACGACAAGCGGTCAACGATACTTGTTCGAGGTACGCATTCGCCTAGAGCTTCGAAAACCATCATACGTGAAATATGTGACGGGTTCGAAAACCCGATTTCTCTCCTCCAAGTTTCAATGTCCTCAGAACGGTTGACTTGTAGCATCTGTTGAAGACTCGGGCTTCGGCCTTCATGAACGGACATAGTGGACCGGCAGGATGCGCTAATGCCCAGGTCAGCTCGCAGGAAGGTAGCTAGTTGTTCTATCACAAGACTCGCTTTCAGCTTTATCTGAATCCGTGGATATTTGTGAGGATTGTTTCTCCCAGCGTTGTAGAATCCAAGGACGCCGTCGGTTGCTAGAAGCTCTCTTGTAAGAGGCCTCATTAGATGGGCATCATTCCGAATCGCCTCGGGAATTGAGAGGTTTCGTTTCCTCCCATTAGGAAGCCCTAGATTTTCGTGCTTGAAGAGAGCAACGGCTTTACTCTGATATCTCAGAGAGATCCAGGTCTGTTCAGGGTTGATGTAGAACCCAGGTCGGTGGAGGTCGTACGCGGCAGAGATTGTCGGCATTACCGTGCCGATCAGGTAAAGCTGATCTTCGAGTGCATGTCCCGTTACTTCATACTGATAATGGCCGTGGGGTCCTCCTCTCTTGATGGAGAGCCCGCCATCTCCGATATGGATTCCTGTTTCGGCTGCAACATTAGGAGAAAGATGGAACTCTGAGGATGCGAGCATCACAGAATCTGATTGTCATTGCCCTTTCAATCTCACAGACGGGACCGAAAGTGTTTGTTGCATTGCAAAGCCTGACAGCTCAGTTCCTCTTCAAAGGCTTTAACCGGGTAGAATATCGGGTTCGGCCGAGTGGGCCGGTAGTTCAGCCTGGTATGCTGACGAGTCAAGTGTCAGGCCGAAGAACGTCCGGTTTGCAAACCAGCATATGGTCTAGAGACCGGAAGGTCGCGGGTTCAAATCCCGCCCGGTCCACCAAAAATTTCGAAGTCGTCGGGCCCTTCCTGGGTCTCTACACGAGGGCAGGCGATAACCCGTGGCCTGTTGCTTTCTTTGTCGGAAGCGAATTACGCTACGCGACGTCCGTCTTGAAACACGGCCGCAATCAGCCTCAGTGCGCCTATACTCTCTAAGGGGTTCGCGTCGAGCAAAACTAGGTCCGCAATTTTCCCCTCCCCGATCGTCCCGCGTTCGGCTTCGCCGATTAGACTTGCTGCGCTTGAGGTGGCGGCGATGAGCGCGTCGCGTGGCTCCATTCCACATTCGACCATGAGCTCGGCTTCCCTCGCGATTCGACCATGACGGGCAGCTCCACCGCCAGCATCAGTCCCCAGCGCTATCCTAACCCCAGCTTTGATTGCGGATGTGACCGCTGCACGCGATCCCTGTCGTAGATCCTCAGCCCGCTTCTTACGAGCCTCGGGCCAATCAACTGCGCGGGCATAGTAGAGCATGGCATCCCAGACTGACATGGTCGGGACGAGGCACGTCTTGTTCTTCGCCATCGCTTCGAGATCTCCTGCTTCCAGAAACATCCCGTGCTCGAGTGAGTCAACGCCAGCGTGGGCGGCAATTTGACAGCTGGTCGGATCGTTGGCGTGACATGCGATCTTGAAACCTGCCTTATGCGCTTCTTCGACGGCTACAGCGAGCAGTTTTTTGTCGAACGGAATATCCGGCGCGTCCTGGGGGCGAGCGCCTTCGTTCCAGCCTGCTAGTGCGACCTTGATCAGGTCTGCTCCCGCCTCGAGCTCTGTCTTGATCGCGTTTCGTAGTTCGTCAACTTCTCCGAATTGTCTCGCGAAGGAAACGTATGTGCCCTGATGGGCAATCCATGTCCCGGCGGCACGAATGTTCGGGGCACGAATTTCTCCTGCTCTTGCTGCTCTTGCGAGCCTGATGCTGATCCCGTTGGGTGCGCCGACTTCTCGTGCGGTCGTAACCCCACTTCGTAAGCTGGTCTCTGCGAGTTCGATCGCACGCATTGAGATTTCGGGAAGGGGATCGGTAAATCGCGCGATCCATTCGGGCCCGCCTGGACTGCTGTAGTGAACATGACAATCCATGAGCCCGGGAATCAATGTTCGAGCCCTGCCGTCAACGACTCGAACAGTAGCTCGGTTACCCTGCCATTGGGACGCCGAGCCGATCCAATGAATTCGCCCATCACGAACCTCTATGGACATTCTGGGTTGCGCTGGCGAGCCAGTTCCATCCCAGAGCTGAACGTCGTCAACTAGGAGATGCAATTCTCAACCTCACTATCGCTCCACTTGTTTCAAGTTTTGAATATTCCTCATTCGTGGTACTCAGTATATCTGCTCGGCAGGGTGATGAGAGAACGTGCAAGAGAGGGCTGGAATCGTCTACGTCACGGCTGAAGAGATGCGTAGGATAGACGATGTCACAATTCGAGAGTTCCAAGTGGATGTCCCCATGTTGATGGAGAACGCAGGCAGAGCCACAGCGACCATGGCCCGACGGATGTTGCAAGGGACAACGATCGGAAAGCGTGTTGCCTGCCTCGTCGGAGGAGGCAACAATGGAGGAGATGGAATGGTCGCAGCGAGACACCTAGCGAACTGGGGTGCCAATGTCGAGGTGATTGTTGGCACAACGAAAGATAGAATGAAGAGCGTACCACTTGAACAACTTCACATCCTCGAAAAAATGAGAATCCCGATCCTATCAACAGACTACGCTCTGAGAGATTACGATCTGCTTATCGATGCTCTCATGGGATATGGACTTGAAGGCAACCCTCGGGACATGGTAGCGGTAATGATCAAAGACGCCAATACGAGCGGCCGTCCTATCTTGGCACTAGACGTTCCCTCAGGAATGAACGCGACGACTGGTGAGGCCTACGACCCGTGCATCAAAGCGACCTCAACCCTCACCTTAGCACTTCCGAAGACCGGGTTCCTAGCACGAGGCGCCTCGCTGTACCTAGGCGATTTGTATCTCGCTGACATCTCGATACCCGGAAAAGTTTACCAGAGTTTTGGACAACAAAACACTCTGTTCCAGAAGGACTCTCTTCTGAAGATCTAGGTAATCCGTTAATCGCCGCCAACCAGTTACGCGGCAGGATCTCTCAGCGAAGCTCGGAGGGGAACCAGTCCCCTGTCCGGTGTAGTAGCCTAGCTGTGGCGGCGCGAATGGCTATTGAGATAGTGCGTCGATTACTTGTTGCGTGTGTGCGTCAGCCTTGACGGGATCGAATACTTTCTCGACGATCCCCTTTTCATCGATGATGAAGGTAACTCGTCTCGCCATGTTGGATTTCTCGTTCAGAACGCCATAGGCCTTTGTGATGCTCTTGTCCGAATCCGCGACCAACTGGAATGGGAGGTTGAACTTTTGTGTAAAGTGTTGATGGGACACGACATTGTCAACGCTGACGCCCAAGACCTCTGCTCCCAGCTCGCGAATCTTCGCGTGTTGATCCCTGAGACCACAGGCCTCGATGGTACAGCCAGGAGTATCGTCTTTGGGATAGAAGTAGAGAACAACCTTCTTTCCCCTGTAATCATTGAGCTTCACTACATCTCCCGTAGTCAAGAGAGAGGTGAACTCAGGAGCGCGCATTCCTGCTTGGATACTCGTGGTCGCTTGCATGATCTTGTCAAAGCGACATCGACTCTTTTATGGACATCGATCGGTCTGAGAGATAGAGAATCTGTCTGATTCTCCTTGCTCTCCAAGCCTTCTACTTGTCCGGCCCTAGGCGTTTCATGTGTCGAAGAGATCCGATCAGAGAACGCGATAGGTACTGGATTTTCATTGAAAGAGTTCTGCGGAAAATCTGCTGAACTCACAAACTTTTTTTTCGCGAATAACCCACTTTCTGCGCAGTCCCGGAGGAGTTGCAACCCCTCACATTACGTCTCATCGGAAAGAAGGATGGCTTTCTACCCTGAAAGGTATCCAAACAAGAGCAATTGATGATTTTCCGGTTGACATGAAACACTAGTTTAAAATACATAGCACCTCGAAAACAGGTTGTTTTAGGGAAGACCGGTCGGAAGAGAGACCTAATCCTAACTAAAGCAAAGTGTGTTTGAGGAATAGATGAATGGCTAGAATAGTGCTCACAGCAGACTCAACCCAAATGAGCGAATACTGGGGTATCCCCCTGCTCCCATTCTTCAGCTGTGCCCCTGCCGAGAAAGTTCCTCGAATCGTATTCGACTTCCTCTCTCCCCAAGTCAAACACAACAACGGGGTCGCACAGATGGCGCCCTACGGGCTTAGAAAGCTGGAAGCCTCCATTCTAAGGACGTACAAGCCCGAGGAGGTAGTGGTCGCCCATCCTGACCATGTATCCAAGTTCGTTAACGAAGACACCCGGATCATCGGAATATCAACGATGGATCCGTTGGGACTAGGACCCGTTAGCATGATGTTCACTGACGGAGGCCAATTGACTGCGTATACAAAGAGGAAATTCCTTGAGCTGGTCTACGAGGTCAACCGAGCGAGAAAACGGTTCCCCAAGGCAAAACTCGTCCTTGGCGGGTCAGGCGCTTGGCAGATGGAAACCAAGGACGAGCAGACGAGGGCCCTTGGAGTCAACCATACCGTGATCGGAGAGTGCGACCATGTCATACAAGATATCTACAATGACATAGAATTCAACGGCGCACCAGAATTCATCCATATTCCCCGCGGACCGAAGTTAGAACAGATCCCGGACATAGTTGGAGCCTCAACTCATGGGCTTGTCGAGGTTATGAGAGGTTGCGGCCGCAATTGCCAATTCTGCGAGCCAAACCTGCGCACGGCAAAATACTACCCCGCGGACAAGATTGAGAGAGAGATCGCGGTCAACAGGAAGATTGGAAACCCCAACGTCTGGATTCATAGTGAGGATATTTTCCTCTACAAGCTCGAGGACAAGAACGGGTTCATGCCTAACCACGAGGCGGTAGTGGACCTCTTCAAGACAGTGATGACCCAAGGGGGGATCACTTACGCCAACCCGACCCATGGTACAACAGCGCCGGCGGCAGCGGATCCAGAACTCATCAAGGAAATATCTGATACAGTTCGTGCGAAGGATGACAAGTACATCGGCATCCAGTCGGGACTTGAGACCGGCTCCACTGAGCTCATCCGCAAGTATATGCCTTTGAAGGTGAAACCCTTCAGCCCGAGCGAATGGCAAGAAGTCATCTACAATGGGACACGTATCTTCAATGAGAACTATTGGTTCCCAGCCTACACCCTCATCGTAGGATTACCAGGAGAGACCACCGACGACGCGATCGAGACCGTCCGGTTGATCGATCGGATGGAGCACGGGCTGCGAAAAGAGATCGGAAACCGAGCCCACTTCACAGTGACGCCTCTCAGCTTCGTCCCGCTGGGCGTTTTGAAGAACAAGAGCTTCTTCAACATCGACGAAGCAATAGATGAAGCGAGGTTCTGGGTCATCTACAGAAGCTGGAGGCACACAGTGCTAGAGCTACACTCAATGCCACCAACACTCATGAAACTGAACCCCGCCTTCAAAGCCATCTTCACAACACTATGCTGGTTCGGATCGAAAAAGATCCTAGACAGCATCAAAGCTTGGGGACGATCACTTGGATACGACGCTGACAAGAGCCTTCGACTGAACTAGGACGATCATTCGGTTCTCTTTTTCTTGACGACTCTTCCCTTTCGCAGGGTCCCGAGGACCCGCTGGACCGCGTTCCTAGGCTTAGGGCAGCTTTCCCCCGATCGCTCGCTCAAAGCACTCTTCCCCTGATCACTTCTCTGGCCAATGGCAAAAGCCCGCTTCTACCACCGTAGCCCGTATCCCCGAACAGGAGCCAAAACATCTCATCCGGCCTATCATCGAGGCGAAAGAACTCTGACTTTATCCTCATTCCTTTCTCGGTAAATAAGCCGACAGTGTCCACCCAACCTTTCGAGAGAGAACTCGCGATGTGCGCGAATCGGGTGCAGATTCCGCAATCATTGTCATAGAGAAGAACCGGACGAACAGCAGACATGGGAAGTGGCAACTGAACCAGATTCTGTCAAGATACTAGTGCAGTCAACGTGTAAACTTTCTTTCTCAACAATATGACCCGGTTAGTGTCAGCCTGGATAGTCCTTCCAGCAATAACACAGGAAAACGATTGTTCAAACTGGACACTGGGTCGGCGAGGGATCGAAGGATCTCAGTCACGGAATCTATATCGACTCATCAAGGGCGAGAAGGCGCGCTAAGCACCCTGTTTGGAGTCTGGCCCATTTCGTTGGGATTTCTGCGCTTTAAGGGTCTGGGGTGCCGCTCCATTGGCTGCCAATCCTGTCGAAAGATTCCTGAGCTGAACCGTACGGCTATGGAGGTTCTTCGCATGTTTCTTCACCTATACTCGTGCGAAGGGTGCGGGATATTGACTGGGGAGAAGGGTATCCAGTCAACCAGAATGATTGTAGATCTAGCTGTAGTCTTCCGTTTCGGGAAGAATGCGGCTGATTCTGTCGAAGAGTTCGTAGCCCGCCCCAATTGAAGAATGCGTCTCAACATCGTTTGTAGGTTGGCTCCAGACAAGAATCTCCGCGGGAGCAAGCCGGACAACTAGTTGGAATCTTCCGTCCTCGGTGATCCAGTAAAGCGATTGGCCTGATTCGCTGGTGGAGTATCCTAGCCAGCGGAAGTTCTTGAACCATCGGCCTTTGAGTTTGGATGTAAGAATGCCCGGGTCGATTCCTGGAGGAAGCTGGCCTCGAATGATCGGTTCTCCCTCGTCAATGTGGCGTGTAGTCTTTCTAGAGTGGTGCAGTACCTTGTATCCCTCGTCCGTCTTCAAGACAAGATTGTCACCTTCGAGGCGTTTGAGGATCCGTGTTAGTTTCTCTTGGTGTAGTCCGAGCCTTCTCTTCATTCCTTGGAAACTGTAGGTTGCGTCCGACTCAGACGATAGCATGTTCATTACAAGTGCCTGATCGTCTAGCGGTCTTGAGTCAAAGGATGCGCCGATTTCTGGCGAAGGCAACCCCTTCTAAGTGGCCCTGTTCGCCGGCCCTTATTTATTGACGATGTTACTGTTCGTGGTTTAGTGGAAACGGGCTCGGCCCTGGGCCAGGATCGAATCGACGTTGGCTTTCCAAGCGTCGAACTGCGCGGGGTCCTTCGGATAGTTCTGGTAGAGCTCGTTGAGCGCTCGCATCCTACTCATCGTGAACACAAGTCCACTGAACGCCTTGTATGACCCGAGACCTCTGAACAGTTTGACTATCTTCTTGCCAGCCGAGAGGTGCGGCATTTCTCCAAGAGATATCTCTGTGGCCTCGTCTGATGAGAGGAAGTGTCTCATTCCATAGTTGATCTGGGCATTGTTGAGTGTCTGCAGGTACATCCGAAATACTTCCAGACCAGCTGTCTTGTTGCCGTAGTGGTTGACGAAGTCTAGGTTGTACTGCCAAAGCTGCTTCTCGCTGAAATCATTCGCCTCCATCGCCCGCACAGCGGTTTCGCCGGCCATGACCCCACCTATGAGCCCGGGGCCGATACCGCCGGCGCTGATCGGGTTAGGGAACCATGCTGCGTCTCCACAGATCATGTAGCCGTTTGCGACGAGACAGTCGTTCTGGTGTCTAACCGACACCTGCCAGGACCCTGTTAGGTTGCTGTCATCGCTCAGGGGCTGAATATCCTTGAATCGGTCATCCGCCGCCAACCAATCTTTCAGGAGAGCGCTGAGCGGCTTTGGACTTCTCTTCTGCTGAATCCCTAGACCAATATTGACCTTGTCTTCGGATTTTGGAAAGAGCCATAGGTAGCCTCCAGGCGCTTTCTCTGCGTCGAGGTAGATGTCGCAGTGAAATGGTTCCACTTCAACGCCGTCCCGGAGTTTCGCGTTCAGACGCGCTGTTGGTTCTACATCGTCCTTGTTGATCTCCTTCTCAATATGACTCGGAATAGGAAGATTCCTGCGAAGCTTGGTGGACATTCCCGAGGTATCTATGATAAGTTTGGAGCGAATCTCGAATGGCTGGTTTACCCCAGGTCCGACTGATTGCCCGTGCAACCCAACTATCGTCCCGTTCTCTTGAATCAACTCCGTTGCTTGGACGCTACCACGAAATTCAACACCCGCTTTCAACGCATCATCAAGTAATCGTTTTGCGAACTTGGGCCGGTCGAGAACATATCCGGGCCCTTCGAACGGGACCCTGACTTTCATGTCAGGAGAGTACACATAGACTGCAGTTACCCTATTCTCCATCTCGGGCTTGCCATAGGTAGTCCCGATGCGTTCGTGAATGTACTTGATGTGATGCTCGCCGACAGCGTCGCCGCAGACCCAGCCTAGAACCGTCTTCTTGCCCGCTTCGGTCGGCGGGTTTCGATCCATGAGGAGAACGCTTACGTTGCCTTTGCCCTTCAGCGCGATCGTGCCCGCTGTCATACAGCCCGCTATGCCAGCACCAACAACTACTACGTCCCAGTTTTCGGCCAAATTCTTCACGACGTTAGGAGTCTATCGTGGACTCTCGAACACGCTTTAGCCTTTTGCCCCTTAACCCAGCCAATCTCGGGAATTAGCCTTATATCATCTCCGGCGAGGGCGGGTTTTCGAAACAGAGAGAAAGCCTGCAATGTCATCCAACCCAAGCGTCGACCCGAAAAAGCCGCCTTTCATTGGATTGTGGCTCAAGGCGATGCGGGTCCCATTCTTGCAGGCGACCTTCGTGCCCGTCATACTCGGGGGCGTGGTCGCTTGGGAGACAGTGCACGTGTTCAGCTGGTCTACTTTCCTGCTGACGCTGCTCGGTGCGAGTTTGATCCAGATCGCTAGTAACATGTTCAATGACTATTTTGACTTCAAGAGCGGAAATGATCTCCAAGTCAGACACCAGAACCCGTTCGCCGGTGGCGGAAGAATACTAACAGCGGGCTTGATTCAGCCATCAATCCATCTGATCGTATCAACCTCTTGTCTGATCCTCGGATCCCTCATAGGATTCTACCTCATCTTCGCGCTGGGACTCTACCAGCTGTTCTGGTTCGGACTGATCGGTGTCATATCCACCTACTTCTACGTCGGCCCTCCCTTCAAACTCGCGTACCGAGGAGTTGGAGAATTTCTCGTCGGCCTCAATTTCGGCCCCGTAATGACCCTCGGCGCCTACTACGTGCAAACCGGGTCCCTTGCATCAGCAACAGTACCGCTACTCGCGTCCATTCCAGTCGGACTTCTCATAGCAGCAGTCTTGTGGATCAACGAGTTTCCTGACATGGACGCAGACAAGGCCGTTGGAAAGAAGACTCTGGTCTTGAGGCTGGGCTACCTCAGGTCTGTCGCTGTCTACGTCGGACTATTAGCGACCTCATACTTTCTACTGCTCCTCTACGCGCTTCTGAAGGTTTTCGTCTCATTCCCGATCACAAGCTTCGCAACGCTCATCGCTTTGTTCAGTCTACCGTTTGCTTTGAAGGCGGTCAGGATATTGAGAGCTAACTACAAGGATCCGCACGCGATAATTCCTGCCAACGCTAACACGATAATTCTCCACCTGGCATTCGGCCTCCTCGCGATCGTCGGCTTTGTAATCGGAGGACTGGCCGGGCTTTAGCATCCCAGTAGCAGGTTCAGAACTTGTTATATTCATACCATCAGCAAATCGGTCCTTGATACCGGGCGATGGCGCCGACAAGCATGGTGAACACGGTGCAGAAACAGAACGCTAGCCTTGAGGATCGTGTGTTCAAGCTCAAGCTACAATGGATGATGGCAAAGGATGACAATGAGCGTCGCAGGATAAGCGAAGAGATCAGACGTCTCATCCAGACGACATCATCAAAATAGCCTGTTAGTTCGCCTCTGCGCCATCTCGTGGGACGGGTCGTTACGGACCAGCGAATCGCTGTTAAGCTATCAACCACTCTGGCGTTCGGCCCGAGCGGAATAATCTGGGCCTTTCTGCCAATCCAGCTACGCTCTCTAGGAGCATCCTTCTCACTAATTTCCCTAGTTTCGTTCATTCCAGCCGTTGAAACGATCGTCCTTTCCCCCGTCTGGGGAGGGATTCTAGACTCAACGGGAAGGGGGGCGAGAATTCTGGTCCTGTCGTTCCTTGTTCAAGCTCTTGGATTTTCTCTTTTCCCGTTTCTGCGAGACCCTGCACAGTTTGTGTTCGTGGTTGCACTGATGGGTTTATTCTCCTCAAGTTTCATTCCCATCTTTGCCGCGCTGGCGACTGAGTCCTCCACCCAGTATGGCCGGGCTATCGGAGCATTCTGGGCAGCAGCCTCACTAGGTTATGCATCGGCAACACTCGTCGGCGGAGTGCTCTTCCAATTCCTCGACCCGATCTACCTCTACGTTCTAGGGGCGCTCTACGGCTACTCAGGAATCCTAATCGTTTCCTTCCTAACCAAACAAGGGCTTACCATTGCGAAATCTGTGATTCACCCGGAGGGGTATTGGAGTCTTCTAAAGCAAAGAGATATCGGAATTCTCTGCGGCGTATCAATTCTCGCACTCGTTTCGTCGTCCTCATTCAACAGTTTTTTCACAATTTACTTGGTGGATTCTCTAAGCGGGTCCCGATTGATGGCAGGCCTGGCCGCTACCGCGACCACACTCCTCGGAGCAATCGCATTTCGAGTCGTCGGTCCATTGGACGACAGGATCGGCAGAAAGCCCGTGTTCATCCTAGGAGCTATTGGATATGCGATCTATTTTGCGACGATCTACTTCGTCACTAACACCGTCGCGGTGACGATTTTGTGGACTCTCCCAATCTATCCATTGATCCAGGCCTCCGCTGCAGCACTGATGTCAGACTACACGTCAATTGCTGATAGAGGAAAAGGATTGGGAATCTTGGAGTCGGCAATTAGTCTCGGGGGCGGCCTAGGTCCGTTGATCGGTGGAGTGATTGCGGACGCGACACAACTCCAGTCTGTCATTCTCTTCGCGTTTGCGGCAGCTCTCGGCTCCGCAGCACTGTCACAACTCTTTCTGAGAGAGCAAACTCAACGCCGACAATCCTCTGATATTCGACCGGCCAACCCGGCTCCGATTAAATAACCCCAATCCAATCCCGACCATCGCTGGAGAGCCGAGATGAATCCCGAAGTCCAGGAGAAACGGGGATTCTTCTCCAAGATTCCTCGCAAACTAAAGTGGCTCATCGTTGCTCTTGTCTTCAACAATGTCGCGATAGGTTACCTTCTTGTTTACCTCACAGCATTCTTTCCCGAACTAAACATCAGCGCAGGCATCGTCGGACTTCTCCTCGGGCTAGAGGGCGCAATGGTTCTTCTCTCAATACCCCTCGGAATACTCTCCGACAGGAAGGGGCGGAAGAAGCTCCTCCTGATCGGCACCTCTCTAGTTCCCCTTCCTATCATAATGATCGCCCTAACCGTCAACGTCACCCTCCTTGTGGTTGCTGCAATAATTCTTGGAATAGCCGAGTCCGCCGCGCTCTCAACTTGGAACGCGATAATCGCTGATCAGACAAGCTTGGAGAACCGGGACGCCTCCTTCTCGCTCTCATTCATCCTTGGTAATGGAGGCGTAGCGTTCGGGTTCCTACTGCCAACATTCATCCCAACAATCCAGGCCCTTACGGGATTAGGCTCGATCCCAATTCATGAAGACCTCCTAGTGATCGTAGGACTAATCTCGGCTATCACGCCAGTTTGGCTGCTTCGCATCCTCAGGGGCTACAAGGAAACTCCAAACCCAACGAAACTGATCAGAGGCAAGAACTTCCCAACTCTCCTCAAGTTCTCCGGGATAAACAGCCTTATCGGACTTGGAGCAGGGTTCATCATTCCTCTAATTCCGACCTGGCTTTTCCTCAAGTTCGGAACTCCCGACACGTTTAGTGGGCCTTTACTCTCGCTGTCAAATCTCACAATTGCTCTGGCTGCGATTACTAGCCCCCGGCTATCAAGCAGGTTCGGCATGCTCAAAGCAATAGTCGTAACACAAGGGTTCTCCACAGTCTTCATGCTGAGCCTCGCATTCGTCCCGGACGTTAGACTGGCCGGAGGACTCTACATCATTCGCGCAGCTTTGATGAACGTGTCAGTCCCTCTGCAAGACTCCTATCTGATGGGCATCATGTCCCAAGACGAAAGAGGATTGGCGAGCGCCATCAACACAGTCGTCTGGAGAATCCCCAACAGCATAACCACAGTTGTCGGAGGCTTGATCCTAGCAACAGGAAGGTTCGACATTCCCTTCTATCTCGCAACAGTGTTCTACGTGATCTCCATCTCATTGTTCTATACACAGTTCAGGAATATTCGACCTCAGAGCTAGGTAGAATTTCGCTCAGCATCTTTTTAGCCACCGCGACACTCATCCAGAGCAGAGGCAAGGCATTACGTCCCACACCCACGCTCCCAGCTCGACGATATCGCCGAGGGAAGTTCTGAAGAAATACGATGTAATTGCTGTGGTGGGCGCTTCGAAGAGCCATGAGAAGGAAGCCTATACGGTACCCGCGTACATGAAAGAACACGGTTACACGATCATCCCGGTAAATCCCACTGCTGATCAGATTCTAGGGGAGAAAGCGTACAAGAGCCTCATGGACATGCCTCCAGACCTGGCGAAAAAGGTGGATATCGTGGACGTCTTTCGTCCTAGCGAAGAACTTCCGCAGGTTGCACAGCAGGTGATCGAGATGCGGAAGAAGTATGGTAGACCGTTCGCGTTCTGGGCCCAGCTCGGACTCGAAAACGAGGAAGCGAAGAAAATGCTATCAGCGAACAAGATTCCCTACGTGATGAACGCCTGCCTCAGAGTCGTCCACAAACTCCTGTAGCCGTCCTCCAGAGACTTCCGGGACCAGGATACGGTTTCCCTCAATCATTGTTCTACTAGACCTGGTCCGTTAGAAGATTTGATTCATGTTATGTGATACTCTTGAGTATGAAAAACAATGCTAAGGAGTAAGAGAAAAAATGGATGAGACGCTGATACTCAACCTTGTAGGAACTTTCGCGTTCGGCTTGAGCGGTGGAATACTTGCGGTCCGGAAGAAAATGGACCTATTCGGGGTCCTAGTTCTTTCAGTGGCAACCGGGCTTGGCGGTGGAATAATGCGAGACCTAATCCTCGGGCACACTCCCCCGGTGACGCTGGTTGATTGGCGGTATCTCGCGGCTGCTGGGGTCGCAGGGCTCTTGGTCTTCTTGGATTTCCGCCAAATCGTGCGATGGAACCGGTTTGTTATCGCATTCGATGCGGCTGGCCTTGCTATCTTTACTGTCACTGGAACCACGATAGCTCTCGCGGCTGGGCTCGGCCCGGTGCCAGCCGTGTTGTTAGGAATGCTCACAGGTATTGGCGGAGGAGCTCTGAGGGATATTCTGGCCGCGGAAGTGCCATTGGTGCTGAGGAGCGAAATATACGCGGTCGCTTCCTTGCTCGGAGCAATCATCATCACTCTGGCAAATCAAATACAAGCCCTAGGACCGACAATTGAAATCATGTCAGCGATAGCTACATTCGTTCTTCGAATGGTCAGCGTTTGGAGAGGCTGGAAGATCCCAATAGCTCACCCGGGAACACGATAGGCTTTGTTTCGCTTGGTCTAGATCATTTCGATGTTATCGGGCGAGACGCCTAGCTTTGCGAGTTCGTTCTTGGCTTGGTCTCGATGATCTCCGTGGAGAATGATACGGCCGTTTTCTAGGTCGCCGCTGGTTCCAAGGCTCTGCTTCAGCCGGTGTGCAAGTCCGGGCAAGTCGATACTATCCCGGATTAGATCGTGGGGCTGGACAACGGTCACGAGCTTTCCGGAATGATGCGTCTCCAGCCGGATGATGAAATGGGCGGATTCCCGATCAAGATGCTTCAGTATGTCGCGGAACTCAAGATCTTCGCTTTCTGTTGACAAGGATGGCTTCGCTATTGGAGGTGGTCCAGTCTCTTTTACCTTCCGCGTGCTGGGCTCTCGCGATCCTCGTTCTGTATGGAACGGTTAACTGGAAAGTCTCATAGTACCCCTCACGGTATCAGAGGGCGTCACGTCTTTGAACCAAAATCTAGACGATGATCCCTGGCTTGGGACACTGGAACGCTTCCCCACGGTCTACCATGCTCGGGCTTCATGGCTTTACGATATCAACACTGAGAGTTTGCAGAAGGCAATCTTCGCAGGTCTCCGATCACTCGCTCAAGAGAAAAAATCTCTAGAAATCACAGTCGCTGACATTCCCGGGTACCAGCCGGGAGGAGTCGTGTTCAAGTTCGGAGTCGGTAACAAGGACGGGTTCGACATTCTCGACGCCAAGGAAGTGGAGAGAGTGATTCGTCGGATAGAGGAGAAAGGAACGTTCAGAACCCTGGATCTAGTCTTTCATCTTCACTACTCTCTGGATGATGGTAAGAGGCACAAGGTCCACCAGGACCAGTACTTGGCAAGGCTGACCTTCCAGCCCGGCCGGGTGGAACTCCTGCTCCACCATCTGAAGGGAGTCAGAAGGATCTCCCCTGATGAGCTTGTTCGCATCCTCCTCTCAGCGACTAACCGCGAATTGGGTCAAAACAAGTATCCGGAATTGGAGCTAGAAAGCCTAAGCAGCACTTAGTTGACTACTGGTAGGAATCGGTCTTCGCTGACTGACGAGCTGAGGTTGCCGAATATCGGAAGCTGGTATCCACAGTTTGTACACCGGTTCTTGTCGTCCAGGTTCCATCCGGTAATGTCGAATCCGTATCTTTTGATCGCTATGTTCTTGCATTCTGGGCAGTAGGTATGTTCCCATGGATGCCCGGTGACGTTCCCAACATAGACGTATCGCAGTCCCTCTTCTCTGGCTACTCTGCAGTGCTCTTCTAGAGTCCTCACCGGCGTACTTGGTAGGTGCATGAGCTTGTAGTCGGGGTGGAATCGTAGGAAGTGGACTGGCACATCCGGCCCAAGATTATCGTAGAGCCAGCGGCTGAGCTTCCGGGCCTCGTCGAGGTTATCTCCAATCTCCGGCACAATCAGATCCGTGATCTCAATGTGTGTCTTGCCTCGGTCCCTGATCCCCTGTATCGTCTGGAAAATTGGCTGCGCGTCCGGTATCCCAATATACTTTCTGACAAAGCCGGTCTCCCCACTTCCTTTGAAGTCAACTGTTATGCAGTCTAGAAAATCGTCCATCATCGCAACAGTATCCGGAGTATCGAACCCATTCGAGACGAATATGTTGATGAGTCCATTCCTACGCGCCTCAACCCCGATGTCCCGGGCGAACTCCATGAATATTGTCGGCTGATTGTAGGTGTACGCAATACCCTGACAACCATGGCTCAACGCCAGGCTTACCACGTCCGGAGGCATGAGGTCTGTTCCCTCCACCTTTCTTCGCTGGCTGATGTCAAAGTTCTGGCAATAGCTACAGTTGTGGAGGATTATGCCATCTCCAACGTAGTTGTGGTTGGGAATGCACTCGAAGCTGTACACTGGCTCAAAATGCTCGGTTGGCTTTACGCTTGTTACATCGAGCCATGTTCGCTTGTTTAGCATCACAGGCGCCGCAAGGTGCTGGACGATGAGCGTCTTCACCTCTTCGGGATGAGCATAGAGGTGCCTTCCTGATATTCTCAGAACCTGCCACCCGTTCGCGCGGAGCGTTTGATCCCTGACAATGTCCCTCTCGCGAGTCGGCTCGTGCTTGTAATGCCACCACCCATCCACCTCAATATCCAGTTTGGCATCGGGAAACGCTGCGTCAGCGATGTATGTAGCCCTAGAATCTGGCCGTCGGAGCTCTGGCTGGATCCTGTATTCTTGGTCGTATTCCAGGCCCATTTCGTCGAGAAGCTTGTATAGCCTCTTCTGGCCTTCAGAAGGATGGCGGTGAAGCCAGGTCCTGAGCCTCTCAGTATTCCTGTGCCAGCCGTGACTAGGGTCTTGAAGGAATCTCTGTTTGCTTGCACCTATCGCGCGTCTTGCAACGTCTGGGTCTTTCATTGGGTTGTCGCTTATCATTCTCTTCCGATGATACTCCCGGACCTCTGGCGACATGCCAATTCCCTCGGTGTAGCATCTTCCCCGGTGACGATTCCAGTTGTCAATCCCCTTCACGGACTCACCGCATCTTGTGCAGTTGAATACGGCCCGCTGAATTGATCCTGGCCTCTTACGTTTCCAGTCCTTGGTATTCTGATACCAGACTTTCAGAATCTTTTCTCCCGGCGCAACCTTCTCCACTGGTTTCCATCCGGAGTCTGTCATAACAGGATGCTCGGCAGTGAGGGAGAGGTGTCCCGCACCCCGGGCTCCGTATCTCAGGTTCCAGATCCGGGCGAGACGGGATCCTGTGCGCGTGACGACGTTTGGGTGAATATTCATCCCATTGTCTACGTCATAAGACCAGAGAGAATCTCCGGGTAGCAACTCCTCTACTGGTTTCTTGTCGCCGTTTGAGAGTAAGATCTCGGCTCCGGCGGGATGGCAGAGCCAGTTACAACCGGTCGTAGCGATGGAGAATATCTTCGACCCAGGCATATAGTGGACGACTGGCTTTTTCTCGATCGGATCAATGTGCCCTGTGATCACTTTTCCGTAGACTAGGAGTTGGAGTTTTCCGCCGATGTTCTGTCGGACGCCGCAGAGGCCCACTTTTCCCTCGGGGATGTTGCAGTATCGGGCGCATGCTGTGCATCGGACCCTTGAATCGGCCAGTGGCTGGTAGAGGAGCGCTTCCTTCGTTGCTAACACCATGGCGGGAAACGGATTTGAACCCGCTCTTGCTCTAGGTAGATTGACCGGTTCGGCTTGAAATTGCTTTCCTTACCCTGTAGGCGATAGGCTTGCAGGAGACCCTCTACCGTCCAGCGCGAAGCGAACAGAGCCATGAGGTATCATGTGAGATCTGCAAGGGAAACCGGCTGGTCTGTGTCCAGAACTCTTCTCGATGCCCAGTCTTCCTCAGGGCAAAGAGTCTGGTTGATATCGAAAAGATGGTTGGGAAGACCGAGTTTTTCGGACCCTCTCCACCCGGCGTCTTCCTAGGCAGCTACGGCTATCCCAACCTTCTAGCGGGTCCTCTGGTCCCGGTGTTGCAGGAGCCGGACCCATCCTTGCTCGATGCTCCGGACCGGTGGCTTGACAAGTCGATAGACGAGCTCTTACGATACAGGTTCGGCCTGGTTCGGGGAAAGTCCCCGGTAAGGGTCCAAGACGCCCGTAACCCGGACAAGACATTGTCACTTGTCCAGGAGATTGTAATGTCAGAGACCCCGACTGACACCGAGCTGGTCTTGAAGAAAAAACCGTATGTGAAAATCAATCTCCTGACAAGAAGCTCGCCTCACGGGCCGTCAGGAGTAGTAGAACGGCTCAGCCTAGCCAGCAACCCAGATGTCCCGCGACAAATCGACAGGGTAGTATCCGATACTGACCTTCCTGCCAACGAGGGGGCTCAATCTCTCTATCAGAATGGAGTATCACAGCAGCACATTGTCAGGATGTTCTCAATCGGCCTCCTAGGAGCCAGCAGAACGCGGAGGTTAGTCCCGACGGAATGGAGCATCACCGCAATTGATGATATTCTAGCGAAAGACCTTCGAAGAAAGATAGTAGATCATCCTCGGCTGGACGACTTCCGATTGTTCAGCGCCCACGCCGTCGGAAACAACGTACACGTCCTTCTACTCCCGACAAGCTGGATGTTCGAAGCGCTAGAAGGCTGGTTAACAGGGCCAAGACCAGAGGTCTTCGGCGACTACGAACTCAACAAGGGAAGGAAAGACTATCCCACCAACATCGCTGGTGCCTACCATGCCTCACGACTTCCCGTCCTCGAATATCTTGGCAAAAATCGGCGCCAGGCTGGAGCGATTGTGTTTCTCGAAGTGACAAGGGAATGGGTTCCACTTGGAGTCTGGAGGTTCAGAGAACTCGCTAGAAGAGCGCTTACCGGAGACCCGTCCCGGTTCACGACACTAGAGGATGCCCTCTCGGAGGCGCGAAAGAGACTGCTCATTCCGTATCGTAATTGGGCGGAGGCGAGCTGTTTGCTAAGTTACTATAAGCAACAATCTGTTCTGGATCGGTACGTGGGTTCCTAGTTTGATGAAAGGATACACGCGGACAGGTGATAGGGGAGAGACGGGTCTCTATGGCGGGACCCGAGTTAGAAAGGAGAATCCGAGAGTGGAAGCGTATGGGGCGGTGGACGAGCTGAATTCACAGATAGGATTGGCCCGCGCGATTGTAAAGGATGCAAAGACCAGGAAGATTCTGAAGAGTGTTCAGGAGGATCTTTTCACACTTGGCGGGGATCTGGCGTCGGAGCTTGTCAGCGCAAACGTTCCGCGTATCAGCAAGTCTCACGTTGATAATTTGGAGAAGACAATTGATTCGATTCACGGCGGGCTGAAGCCTCTGCGACGATTCATCCTTCCAACAGGAAGCGTTGCCGGGGCGCAGCTTCACGTGGCAAGAGCGGTCTGTCGGAGAGCTGAGAGACGGGTTGCAGCACTTGCTAAGATAGAGGCGATTAACCCGGAAGCGATTCCGTACGTGAACCGGTTGTCAAGCCTCCTTTTCGACCTTGCCAGGTGGGCAAACCAGAGAGACAAGGTTAAGGAAGAGGAATGGACCCATGAATGAGGACTGCATCTTCTGCAAGATCGTCTCGAAAAAAGCAGGAGCCGTAATCGTTTTCGAGGACGAGCATTCAATCGCTTTCCTCGACATCCACCCGCTAAATCCCGGACACACCCTGGTGGTTCCGAAGAACCACTACCCGAGCATGGTCGAGATGCCGCCCGATGAAGTGGGAAGGGTCTTCGTTTCCGTGGCCAAGGTTATGCGAGGGGTCATGAAAGCCTCCAAGGCTGACGGGATCAATATCGGCCAGTCGAACGGTCGAGCTGCATCCCAAGAGGTCTTCCATATGCACGTGCATGTTATTCCGCGCTATATTCATGAGCTGCCCGGCGGTTTCCCTGAACGAAAGACCGCGAGCGATGCTGATCTAGAACAGATAGGTAGAAAGATCAAAGCTGCAATCGGAGCCTAGGCCCATTAGATGGCTTGACCGGTGGGCGTCTATCCATAAGGTGCTTTGACGTCGGGATGCCGAACCGGGGTCTTAACTGATTTCAGAACCTGGTCAGAAATCTTGAACCTGACGAGCGGCTGACTTGTATTCACAAGATAGACTGGGTCGCCATCGCCTTGATACTTGTCTATTCTAGACACGTTAGACAGTTCGAGCCTTGCCTTCAACACGGTCCCGTCAGTAAGGTGATACTCGTTCCACTTTTCCTCGCCCATCCGATCAAAATCAAGGCTTGCGACGACCTTGTAGCTTGAAGGGTCCGCCAGGTTGAGCTGGGTCGTCGAGGGCTGGCCTCTAAGATTCGGAGCGCCATGAGTTGCAATAATATTCTGCGCGTTCATGTTGTAAGCAGGTTGTCCTTGCTCATTCAGTCCCCTCACAACTTTGATAACTACAAGCTTCACGAAGAGCTTTGTCTGATCCTCCAGTTTGTACTTAACCCACGGCTCAGAAATTACTGTGAACTCCATCGGCGTCATACTCGTAAGATCTACCGGTGGCTGAGGCTGCTTCTCCTTAGAGCCCGATTCAGACGACATTGTCAACCTATTATGAACGCAGCTTTCCTATGAACATTTACGGGAAGACTGGTGGAACACCACCAGCCTCATGGTGTGATAGTGACGCGGATCACGAGCCGGGAAAAAGAAAAAGGGTTGACCCTGGCTGTTAAGCCAGAGTCTAGTTTTTGAGGTTTCTATTCTTCTGCTTCTGTTGGTGTTACCGTCAGCTGCGTGAGTTTCTCTCCGCGAAGAACCGATATGTTGACGTGTCTTCCGATAGCTTTGTCGTCTAATAATCCGCGAAGGTCGATGAGGCTCTCAACCGGTTTCCCGTCGAGCTTCACAATAACGTCGCCTATTGCTAGGCCTGCTTTCTTCGCAGCGCTATCCTGGTCTACACCGTAGACGATCAGTCCAGAATCCTGGCCGATACCAGCTTGCTCGGATAGATTGTCGGGGAGATTGATGCTGTCTGCTGTGATGCCCATGTATGCTCGCTTGATTTTTCCATCGTGCATTAGCTTGTCGATGACGCCTTTGACAGTGTTGACTGGTACTGAGATTCCGCGGTTGTTAGCATATGCGGCGTTGATCCCGATCACTCGACCCCTAGCGTCGACCAATGGTCCGCCGGAGTATCCTGGGTTGAGACGTGCGTCTGTGACGACGACCTTGTCCATTGTACTTCCCCACCATCCGCGTACATTGTAAGCAGGGTTTGTTACGATTCCCGATGTGGCGCTTGGTTGTCTGCCGAATGGGTTGCTGACCGCGAGGACGAACTGTCCGACCTTGAGGTTGTCAGAGTTTCCTGGTTCAACTGGTGTGAGGTTGTTCGAGTCTATTTTCAAGAGTGCAATGTCAGAGTATGGGTCTCGTCCCACAACTTTTGCTGTGTGTTTTGTTCCGTCGCTGAAGCCTACTTCGACTTCGCGCATGTCGCCGATGACGTGGTTGCTTGTGACGATGTGTCCGTCTTTGCTCCAGA
>Ga0209802_1000986_pt1 | contig 21765 bp, 21 predicted proteins | sample GraSoiAngelo_129_FD_185886 | JGI IMG/M metagenome (GOLD analysis project Ga0209802, IMG submission 185886) | Grasslands soil microbial communities from the Angelo Coastal Reserve, California, USA - 14_0927_12_40cm (SPAdes) (version 2) | ecosystem: Environmental > Terrestrial > Soil > Grasslands ... | reverse complement strand
ATCAGAACCTGATCACGCAGGATAAGGTGGCGCTGGTGTTCGGACCCTTCAGCAGCCTGCTCACCATCCCGGCCTCCACCGTGACCGACCGCTACGGGTACGCGTTCCCCGAACCGGCGGGCGGAGGACCGAAGGTCTTCGAACGCGGCCTGCACTCCATCTTCTTCGTGCAGCCGGCCGCGGTGGAGGACAACCTGGTGAGCTATACGAAGTGGCTGTTGTCGCTGCCCACCGACCAACGCCCCAAGACCGTCGCCTACGCGACGGAGGACGATCCCTTCACCCAACCGCAGATCGACAAGGCCAAGACCCTGCTGGAAGCCGGCGGCATCACGACCGCGTCGTACAAGGTCTATCCGGCCGAAGCGACCAGCTGGGATCCGTTGGCCCTGCAGGTAGTCCACTCCAAGGCCGACGTGGCCATCCTGGGGACCCAGGAGCCCGACGGGGTGGCCTTCATCAAGGTGTTCCAGCAACAGCACTACAACCCCAAGTCACTGGTGGAGACGACCGGCCCGGATCAGGGCAAGGACTTCAGTGACAAGGTCGGAAGCGCCAACACGGAGGGGATCATGGTCCCGGCCGGGTGGACGCCGGACGCCAAGGCCTACGGCAACGATAAGTTCGTGAGCGAATTCGTCGCCAAGTTCGGCGGGAAACCAGGCGACATCAGCGCCGATTCGGCCGAGGCCTACAGTGTGGGCCAGGTGGTGGATCAGGCGGCGAAGAAGGCCAACAGCATCGACAACAAAGCGCTGATTACCGCGCTGCACACCGGCACCTATCAGACCATCCAGGGTCCGATCTCTTTCGACGGCGTCGGGAAGCCGCAGGGTGTGGCGGGCGTCTACATCGAACAGTGGCAGAGCGGGCAGGCCGTCTTCGTGTACCCGCCGACCGTCGCCTCGGCCAAGCCGGAATACCCGAAGCCGAACTGGCCTTAAGCCCAAGCCCCCAAATTCAGCGGAGGGACGGTGACCCGTAGGCGCCGTCCCTCGCGAGTACCCTTGACCCGGCGATGACCCTGGTCCTGGAGGCGGCGGTGCTCGGCATCCTGACGGGCGGCGTCTACGCCTTGATGGCATCGGGCCTGACGCTGATTTTCGGCGTGATGCGCATCATCAACGTCGGTCAGGGCGCGCTCGTCATCCTGGGCGCCTACCTGAGCTTTGTCCTCTTCCGCACCTGGCACGTGGATCCCTTTCTTAGCCTGATCGTGACCATGCCGGTCATGTTCGCCCTGGGCGTTGTGCTGCAGCTGATCTTCATCCGCCCGCTCACCACCGACCGGGAAGCGCTCTCGGTGCTGGTGACGTATGCCATCGCGCTGGGGATCGAGGGGATTCTCGGGTACATCTTTTCGACCAATTACGTCCAGCTGCGGGCCTGGTATGAAACGGCGAGCTTTGCCATCGTCGACTTTCACATCACCTATGTCTACGTCTTCGGCTTCCTGCTCTGCCTGGCCATCCTGGGCGCGCTCTTCCTGATGCTGTACCGCACCACCTTCGGCGCCGCCATTCGAGCCACCATGCTGAACCGCACCGCGGCGCAGCTCATTGGGATCGACGTCGACCGCGTGGCCGCCCTTGCCTTCGGGATCGGCATGGCCACCGCGGCGGCGGGCGGGGTGGTCTTCGGGATCACGAATGCTTTCAACCCGGGCAGCCACTACGACCTGATCTCGCGACTGCTGACCATCATCGTGCTGGGCGGGCTGGGCAGCCTGCGCGGAGCGGTCATCGCCGCCCTCATCATGCTGGTGACCGAGGACATCACCGCGGTCGTCGTGTCGCCGGTCTGGGCGAGCTTCGCCTTCTTCGTCATCCTGGTGGCCGTCCTGATCGTGCGGCCGCAGGGGCTGTTCGGCCTCCGGGTCCGGGACCGGATATGAACACGGTGCTCAGGTTGCCGGCGCTCAAGCCAGCCGGTCTGGGGCTGGCACTGGCCGCGGCGCTGGCGGTGCCCCTGATTTCCGATCCAGGGACGGCGAGCATGGCGGTCTTCATCACCATGTACGTCGGGCTGGCCACCGCCTGGAACATCATGGGCGGCTACACGGGCTACATCTCGCTTGGCCATGCGGCCTTCTTCGGCTTCGGCGCCTACACGCTCGGGCTTTTCCTGGTGCACCTGGGCATCCCGGCGGGCTATCAGCCCTTCCTGCTGGTTCCGGTCGCCGGGGTGCTGACCGCGCTGCTGGCCGCATTGATCGGCTGGATCGCGCTGCGCACCCGGGCGGCGACCTTCGTGATCGTGACCATCGCCTTCATGTTCATGCTCCAGCTGCTGGCCGAGAACCTGGTGAACCTGACCGGCGGCGGCGCCGGGCTGGGACTGCCGGTGCCCAGCTGGGGCGGGGACTTCTTCGCCATCCCCTTCTACTACGCCATGCTGGCGCTGGCCATCCTGGGGGTCACGGTCTCCTGGGTGATCCGGCGATCGAAGTTCGGTCTGGGCCTGCTGGCGATCCGCGACGACGAGGACAAGGCCCTCGCCGTTGGGGTTCCGACCCGGGCGTTCAAGCTGGCGGCGTTCGTGATCAGCGCCGCGTTGGTGGGGATGATCGGCGGCGTCTACGGCTACTTCATCACCTACATCTATCCGCAATTCGTGGTCGATCCGCTGATCGGGATCTCGATGGTGCTCATGGTCTTCTTTGGCGGCCTGGGCACGCTGAGCGGACCGGTGCTGGGGGCGATCGTCCTGGAGTGGTCGCAGCTGCAGTTCGCCTACCACTTTGGCGCCAGCCGCCTCTACCTCATCTTCTATGCCGCCGTCTTCTTGCTGGTCATCCGCTTCCTGCCTCAAGGCGTCGTGCCATCGATCGCCGACCTCGTGGCCCGCCGCCGCCACGGCCGCGCCGCCGGACCGCCGGGGCCCGCCAGCGACTCCGCTGAGCCGCCCACACGGATCCGGCCCGGGCTCGCCTCGCCATGAGCCTGCTCGAGATCGCAAACCTGGGCAAGCGCTTCGGCGGCGTGGTGGCGGTAGATAATTGCTCGCTGTCCGTCGCGACCGGCAGCATCACCGGCCTGATCGGTCCGAACGGCTCGGGCAAGACCACGGTCTTCAACCTGGTCACCGGCTTTATTCCGCGGGACCGTGGCGACGTGGTGTTCAAAGCGCAGTCGATCGCGGGGCTCCCGCCGGACCAGATCTACGGCCTGGGCATCGGGCGCACCTTCCAGCTGGCCCGCATTTTTCCCCGGCTGACCACCCTGGAGAACATGCTGGTGCCGGTCCGCCGCGCCGGGTGGCGGGCCCTGCTGTCCCAACGGCAGTGGAGCCACGAGCAGGACCGGGCGATGGACATGCTTGAATCCATGGACATCAGCCAGGTCGCCGGCACGCTGGGCGGCGCGCTGTCGTATGGCCAGCGCAAGCTGCTGGAGCTGGCCGCGGTGATGATGGCGAGGCCGGAGCTGGTGCTGCTGGACGAGCCCGCCGGCGGCGTCAACCCGGTGCTGCTGGAACGGATCGCCGACCACATCCGGCAGCTCAACGCGCAGGGCGTCACCTTTCTGCTGGTGGAGCACAACATGGGCTTCGTGATGAAGCTCTGCGACGAGGTCGTCGTCCTGCACCAGGGCCGGGTGATCGCCAGCGGCAACCCCCGCGACGTGCGGGCCAATCCGGCCGTCCTGGACGCGTACCTGGGAGCCTGAGGTGGCCGCCCTGCTCGAGCTGGAAGGCGTGACCGCCGGCTATGGAGGCGGCGACATCCTGCACGAACTCACCCTCACGGTGGGGGAAGGCGGCATCACCTGTATCGTCGGGCCCAACGGCGCCGGCAAGTCGACGGTGCTGCGGGTGGTGAGCGGCCTGCTTCGACCGCGGCTCGGCAGCGTTCGCTTTCGCGGCGCGTCGATCGTTGGCCAGAGCCCCCGCGCCATCCTGCGCCGCGGCATCGTCCAGGTTCCCCAGGAGCGAAGCTTGTTTTCGACCATGAGTGTCTGGGAAAACGTGCGCATGGGCGCTTACACGGTCCACGATCGGGCCCTGGTGGCGCGCCGCCTCCACGAGGTCTGCGAGACCTTTCCGATCATTCGCGAGCGTCGCCATGAGCCGGCCGCCTCGCTGTCCGGCGGGCAGCAGAAGATCGTCGAGTTCGCTCGGGCGCTGATGCTCGACCCGGCGCTGGTCGTGCTCGACGAACCGTCGATGGGCCTCGATCCGAAGACGCGCACCGTCGTCTTCGACACGATTCGCGCCCTGAACCAGGCGGGGCGGACGATCTTGCTGGTGGAGCAAAACGCGCGGTCGGGGCTTGGCCTGGCCAGTCATGGGGTGGTGCTCGAAAGCGGCCGCATCCGGCTGGAGGGGCCGGGCTTGGCCTTGCTCGACAACCCCGAGATCGGCCGCCTATACCTGGGGGCCACCGGATGAGCCAGTGGGACATCGTGGTGGCCGGCGCCGGCCACAACAGTTTGCTGACGGCTGCCTACGCGGCGCGGGCCGGGTTCAAGGTGCTGGTGTTGGAAGGGTCGCCGCGGATCGGTGGCGACACCACCTGCGAGGAGCTGACCCTGCCGGGTTTCATCCACGATCCCTGCGCCACGGCCCACAACCTCATCCAGAGCAATCCGCTGATGCGCAACGATGAACTGCACCTGGACCGGTACGGACTGCGATACCTCGCCCCCGACCCGGTCTTCACCATGCCCTTTCGCGACGGGCGGAGCATCACGATGTGGCGCGACCTGGATCGTACGGGCGCGGAGCTGGCCAGGTTCTCGACGGCCGACGCCGAGGCCTATCGGCAACTGCTCGTCGACTGGCAGGCGATGGCGCCCATCGTCAACGAGGAGCGCGAGAATCCGCCGCGGCCGCCGCAAGAGGTCGCCGCCCGGACGCGGGCCGGGGCCATGGGGGACCGCATGCTCGCGATTCGCCGGGCCACCGCCCTCGACGTCATTACGGAACGCTTCCAGGATGAGCACGTGCGCGCCTTCTTTGCCTGGATCGCGTTCATGACCCTGCACCCGCTAGACGAGCCGGAGACCGGGCTGCTGGCGTTTTCGCTGGTCGCCGGCCGTCAGCGCTTCAGCTGGATCCTGCCGGAAGGCGGATCGATCCGGCTGCCGCTGGCCCTGGCCCGGATCATCGAGGAGAACGGGGGAACCATCCTCACCGAGAAGCCGGTGACCCGCATCGTGGTCGAGGGCGGGCGCGCCACCGGCGTGGTGACGGTTGATGGGTCGGCCTATCGCGCGACCCGCGCCGTCGTCTCCAGCATCCATATCCGGCACCTGCCTGGCATCGTCGGCGAGGAGAACCTGCCGGCCGAGTATCGGGCCGGCATCGCCCGCTGGCAACCGAGCCTGACCATGTTCGCCAGCCATTACGCCCTGAGCGAGGCGCCGCGCTTTTTGACCGAGTCGGAGCCGCTGGAGAGCGTGACCATGGGCGGGATGGAGTCGCTGGCGTCGCTTCACCGGATGCTGTCGGCGTTCCGGTCCGGGCAGCTCGACCTCGACGATCCGGTGTTGCTGGCCATCACGCCGACCGTGATCGATCCGACCCGGGCACCGGCGGGGAAGCACACCTTCAAGCTGATCAGCTTTCTTCCATACGAGCTGGCGGAAGGGCCGAAACGTTGGGACCAGCTCAAGGACGAGGTGGCAGCCCGCCTGTTCGATCAGGTGGCCCGCCTCACCACCAATCTGTCGGAGCGGATCGTCCTGGGCCGGTATATCAACAGTCCGCTCGACCTGGAGCGCCGGAACCCCGCCAACTGGCGCGGCTCGTGCCACGGCGGCGCCAGCTCGCCGCAGCAGAGCGGCTACTTCCGGCCGGTCGAGGGCTGGTCGTCGTACCGGACGCCCGTCGCCGCGCTCTACCAGACGGGCGCGTGTACGCATCCCGGGGGTTCGGTGTCGGGGCTTCCGGGGCGGAACTGCGCCAGCGTGCTGCTTAGCGACCTGGGCTCCAGCCTGGAAGATGCCATCCACCCTCGGGCAGCGGTGCCGTGATGGACATCAATGTTCTCCCTCACCCTCGCGGGGAGCCACAGTTGTCAGGGTCGCGGGATTTCCCGCGTGGGCAGGGTCGGGGAGGGGGTCTCGTCGAACTCACGCCATATCGGTGTGGTGTCGACGTGACCAAGTTTTTCGTGCGAGTCCATCTGGGAGAAGGGTGAATGAGTTCCTTGGAAACGACCAATCGGGTGCAGGTGGCCGCCCACCACTGGCGGCCGCGCTTCACGGCCAACGGGATCGACGTCAACGACTTCGACGAGACGGTGGCCAGGACCACGGAGTGGGCCGACTGGGGTCCAAATTGGAAAGCGATTGGCGCCGTCCACGAGGCGCTCGGTCATGAGGCAGAGGAACGGGGTCGCACCGTGTCGGCCACGCGCGCCTTTCAGGCCGCCGCCTGGTGCTATCACCTTGGAAAGTTCCTCTGGTTCGAAGACCAGCAGCTCCATAACCAGCTTCGGGACCTCTCGGTGTCCGTGTATCGGCGAGCGCTGGCCCGCCTGGATCCGCCGGCGGAGCGCCTGGAGATTCCGTTCGAGGGCCATGTCATCCCCGGTCACCTGCGCCGTCCCCGCGATGCACGGCGACCGGCGCTGGTCCTGCTCGTACCTGGGCTCGACTCCTCGAAGGAGGAACTGTTTGCGATCGAGGAGGAGTTTCTGTGGCGCGGCATGGCGACCCTCACCATTGACGGCCCTGGGCAGTCCGAGAACTCCGTGCATTTCGCGATCCGACCGAACTGGGAGACCGTGGTGACGCCCTTGATTGACCATCTCGAGCAGAAGGACCTGGAGGTCGATCTCCGCCGCATGGGGCTGATGGGGATCAGCATGGGGGCCATCTACGGCCCGCGAGCGGCGGCATATGAGAAGCGGATTCGGGCGGTGGTCGGGCTGGCTGGCCCATACAACCTGGGGGACTGCTGGGATGCGCTCAACCCCCTTACCAAAGCCGGGTATGTGTTCTACACGAAGTCCGCCGACGAGGCGGAGGCCAAGCGCAAGGCGTCTACCCTGAACCTGGAGGGGGTCCTCGACAAAGTGACCCAGCCGCTGCTGGTCGTCCACGGAGCCCGTGACCGGCTCTTTCCGCCGGCCCAGGCCGAGCGGATCGCCCGCGAGGCGCCCAAGGCCACCCTGGTGATGTACCGGGATGGCAACCACGTCTGCAACAACATTCCCTACAAGTACCGGCCGCTGATGGCGGACTGGCTGAAGGAGCGCCTCAGCTAAGCCAGCAGGCCCTGACTGGGCTGCCCATCAGCGATCCGGGCGGTAAGTGGTATTGACAACTAAGCCCACGTGTGCTTAGATAGCGCGGTCGCCCCGTAAAGAGGGCTATACCACTAGGAAAGGGAAGGTCGTTGGGGAAGCAAGACGAGGCCCGCGAACGAGTCCTCGACCTGATCGAGGCGCTGGCCATCGGCCAGGCCATCCCGTCGGAGCGGCTGCTCAGCCAGGAGCTGGGCGTCTCCCGCCTGACGGTCCGGGCAGCCATCGACCAACTCGTTCGGGATGGCCAGTTGAGCCGCCGGCACGGGGCCGGCACCTTTGTCACGGAGCCCAAGATTGCCCAGCCCCTGACCCTCACCTCGTTCACCGAGGACATGCGCCGGCGGGGGATGGTACCCGGCAGCCGTACGGTGGACCTGACCGTCACCAGCGCAGGTGCCCGCCTGGCCCGGCGACTGCAGGTTTCGCCGGAGGAGCGCATCGTGAGGGTGACCCGCCTGCGCCTCGCCGATGGCGAAACCATGGCCCTCGAGGTGCTGCACGTGCCCGAGGCCCTGATTCCGGGGTTATCGAAAGCGGACCTCGAGAACCACTCCTTCTACGCCCTGCTGGAAGAGCGCTACGGGATCGTGATCGGCTCGGGCAGCCAGACGATCGAGCCGACCGTGACCAACGAGGAGGAGTCGGCCTTGCTGACGGTGCCCCTCCACTCGCCGGCCTTTCTCTTCGAGCGGACCACCATGGCGGAATCTGGCCGGACGATCGAGTTCGTCCGTTCGATCTACCGAGGCGACCGCTACCGGCTGGTGACGGAACTGCTGCCATCGCGAAGCCGGAACGGGCGGGCCATCAGCAGCGCCCGCCGCGGACTGCCGCTCCGGGCGGGGGCGACCACGCTTGAGACACCGATCTGAGGGATGGGAGTACGAGGGAGGGAGGGTGATGACCAACGCGTAACACGGGACCAATTCGACGTTCGGGCGCCGGCTCAACAGATAAGGGAAGGAGAAACTCAATGAAGCGAAGCAACGTCGTCGTCGGAATCGTCGCTTTGGGCGTGGCGCTGGTCGCCGCCGCCTGTGGGAACGCCGCGACCGTCGCACCCACCGCGGATACCGGGCCGCTGACCGTGTGGCTGATGAACGGGAGCGCGCCGGATGCGGTGATTAGCGCCCTGAACACGGAGTTCCAGGCCGCCCATCCGGGCGTCACCGTGAACGTGGAGCTGCAGCAGTGGGGTGGGATCAGCGACAAGACCAACACCGCGCTGAGCACGCAGAGCCCACCGGACGTCCTGGAAATGGGCAACACGCTGGTCTCTGGGTTTGCGTCGGCGGGGGGCCTGGCGGATCTGACCAGCAAACAATCCAGCCTGGGCGGGGGCACCTGGCTGCAGAGCCTGAAGGAGGCCGGCACCCTCGATGGCAAGCTCTACGGCGTCCCGTATTACGCCGGGGACCGCGTGGTCGTCTACAACAAGGACCTGTTTGCCAGGGCGGGGATTAGCGCGCCGCCGGCCAACCGTGACGAGCTGATCGCCGACGGACAAAAACTGATGACCGCCAACGCCAGTGTGCCCGGCTTCTCGGCGCTGTACCTGCCGGGCAAGGATTGGTACGCGATCTTCTCCTGGGTCTTCGACTCGGGCGGCAACATCGCCACCAAATCGGGGACCAAGTGGGCCGGGACGCTTGAGGATTCGGCTGCCCAATCGGCCCTCAGCTGGGTGAAGGACATGCGGAGCAAGGTCGGCACCGCGCCGGGCGACGGTGACGAGACGAAAGATGACTCGGTGTTTGAGTCGGGGAAGGCCGCTATGGTGATCGAGGCCGGCTGGCATTACGGCGTGATCGCCAAAGACAAGCCCGAGCTGAAAGACAAGCTGGGGGTCTTCCCGATTCCTGGCGCGTCAGCGGCCGCGCCCGTCTTCCTGGGTGGCTCCAACCTTGGCATCGCGGCTAAGAGCAAGCACCAGGGGCTCGCCCTCGACTACATCAAGCTGCTGGCGGGAAGCAAATACCAGACCCAGCTGGCCGTGCAGGGAGGCGTGATTCCGAACTCGACCACCCTGCTGAACCTGCACGCGAGTGACCCCGTGCTGTCGGTTGCCGACGCGGCGGCGGCCCGGAGCTGGTTCGTGCCGAACAGCCCGAACTGGGCGAGCGTGGAGAGCAATAACATCCTGCAGGACATGCTGGCCAAGATCTTTACCGGGCGGGCCAGCGTGGCCGACGCGACCAAGGCAGCTGACCAGGCCCTCGCGGACAAACTCAACCAGTAGCATCGCGTATCGTGCAGCACGTGACGAGCGCCGCCCCGGCAACCCCACTCACAGGGCCGGCCGGGCGGCGCTCTCGGCTGTTCGGGCGGCGGCGGGCAGCCACCGTGCCCTGGCACGTCCCCTACCTACTGCTGGCGCCGGCCGCGCTCGCGCTGGGGGCAGCCGTGGTCTTTCCCTTCGTGTACCTGGTCGCAATCTCCTTCCAGCAGTTTCGCGCCAGGGAGCTGATTCAGGACCTGCCGACTCACTGGGTCGGACTGACCAACTACCGGTACATCTTGGCCAAGCCCGAATTCTGGTCGGTGCTGGGCAGAACGCTCATCTTCGCCGGGGTCAACGTGGCTCTCACCATCGCCGTCGGGATGGGCATCGCCCTGCTGCTGCAACGCCTGGGCACCCGGATGCGACTCCTCCTGTCGATCAGCATGGTGCTAGCCTGGGCCACGCCCACGGTGACCGCGACGCAGGTCTGGCAGTGGCTCTTCGACCGTGACTTCGGCGTCGTCAACTGGGTGCTGACCAGCCTGCGGTTGGGAAACTTCACCCAGCACTCGTGGCTCTCGGACCCGACCTCACTTCTGGGACTGGCCACCCTCATCGTCGTATGGGGGGCGCTGCCATTCGTGTCACTGGTCCTGTACGCCGGTCTGTCTCAGGTGCCTGAAGACCTCTACGAAGCCGCTCGGGTGGACGGGGCCAACGCGTGGGCCACCTTCCGGCGAGTCAGTCTGCCGCTCCTGGCCCCCATCCTCCTGGTCCTGACGCTGCTGTCCACCATCTGGGACTTCCGCGTGTTCACCCAGATCTTCGTGCTGCAGAAGAGCGGCGGGATCTCGGAGGACACCAACCTGATCGGCATCTGGGCGTATCACCAGTCGTTCGGCGGGACGCCGAATTACGGACGGGGGGCGGCGACGGCCTTCATCGGGGTGGTCATTCTCCTCATGATCACCGCGGTCCTGGTGGGGCGGATGGTACGGATCGGGGACGAATCGTGACCGCAGGCACCCCGCGGCGCGGCTCGATGATCGCCAATGGCCTCGCGCTCCTGGCCAGCCTTTTCTTCCTGTTCCCGGTCTACTGGATGGTGGTGACGGCCTTCAAGCCGAGCGGTGATATCCAGCTCCCCACGCCCAAGTTCATCCCCGCCCCGTTCACCTTGCAGCATTTCGTCGACGGCGTCCACAAGTACCACTTCTGGGCGAACGCGCGGAGCAGCGTGATCGTCACCTGCTCGGTCGTCATCCTCTCGATGGCGCTGGCGTTCTTCGCCGCCACCGCCCTCGCCAGGTTCCGTTTTCGCGGTCGCAAGCTGTTCATCGTCCTGCTGCTGGTGGTCCAGATGGTCCCCTTCGAGGCGATGCTCATCCCCATCTTTGTCGAGCTGAACCGGGCGGGGCTCGTGTACCACCTGACCGGGGTCATCCTGGCCTACCTGGCCTTTGCCCTGCCGTTCACGATCTGGACGCTGCGGGGTTTCGTCGCCTCGGTGCCCGTGGACCTGGAGGAGGCGGCGCTCACCGACGGCTGCACCCGCACCCAGGCCTTCATCCGGATTCTGTTTCCACTGATCGCGCCCGGGCTGGTGGCGACCTCAATCTTTGCGTTCATCCAGGCCTGGAACGAGTACATCTTTGCCAACGTGCTCCTCACCAATGAGAACGCCACCCTGCCAGTCTGGCTCGCCTCCTTTGTGTCCATGGGGACCCAGATTGACTGGGGCGGCATCATGGCTGGCTCCACGCTCTTTGCCCTGCCCGTGATGGTGTTCTTCATCCTGGTGCAGCGACGGATTACGCAGGGAATGACGGCCGGCGCGGTCAAGGGCTGATGGACGACCTGGAACGGCTGGCGCTGGGCTGCCTCCTTCCCGGGTTCGATGGCACGGTCGCGCCCGAATGGGTGCGCCGCCGGGTCGCGGAGGGGCTGGGTGGCGTGGTCCTCTACGGTCGCAACGTCCGCACCCCGGAGCAGGTGGCGTCGCTCACCGCGCAGCTTCGGGCAGATCGCGCCGATCTGGTGGTGGCGATCGATGAAGAGGGCGGCGACGTCACCCGGTTGGAGGCGTCGACCGGCAGCTCCTACCCCGGTAACCTGGCGCTGGGCCAGGTGGATGATGTCGCGCTGACGCGGGCGGTGGCCGAAGCCATAGCCGGCGACCTGCGGGCGGCCGGTATCGGTCTGGACTTGGCGCCGGTGGCGGACGTCAACTCGAACCCGAACAATCCCGTCATCGGGGTCCGGTCGTTTGGCGCGGAGCCCGAGCTGGTGGCCCGGCACGTCCGGGCATTTGTGGATGGCCTGCAGAGTCGCGGCGTGGCCGCCTGCGCCAAGCACTTTCCGGGCCACGGGGACACAGCGGTCGACTCCCACGAGAGCTTGCCAACGGTGACGGACGCCGCGTCGGCGGTGGCCGCCCTGGTTCCGTTCCGCGCCGCCATCGCGGCCCGCGTGCAGGCCATCATGACGGCCCACATCCTGGTGCCGGCTGACGACCTGCCGGCCACGCTCAGCCGCCGGATCCTCACCGGCCTGCTCCGCCAGGACCTGGGATTCACCGGGTGCATCATCACGGACGGGATGGACATGGGCGCCATCAGCCGAACGGTCGGCACCGAAGAAGGGACAGTCTTGGCGCTGGCGGCCGGGGCCGATGCCATCTGCACCGGCGGATGGTTCGCGGACGAATCGGTGGTCGACCGGCTGCAGCGAGCCATCGTGCGCGCCGTACACGACGGCCGGCTGAGTGAAGCGCGGCTCCGGGAAGCCGCCCGCCGGACCCGCGAGCTCGTGCCGCGGGGCGCGCCTGCGCCGCCGCCCACGGACCGCGGAGTGGGCCTGAGCGCGGCCCGCCGCGCGGTCCACGCCGAAGGAAACGTGCGCATCGGCCTGGCTCCGGTGGTGGTCGAGCTCAGCCCCGCTCCACTGCAGGCCGCCGGGGCTGTGCCCTGGGGGCTTGGCGACCTGCTCGCCCAGCGCGATCCGGCTGTGACGGTGCTCCGCGTCAGTGATCCATCGGTCGACGTGCACGAAATTGTCCGGCAGAGCTTAAGACGCCCACTCGTCATCGTGGTGCGCGACCTTCATCGCCACCCATGGGCGGCGCTCGCCACCGAGGCCATCCTCGATCGGCGTTCCGATGCCGTCATCGTCGAGATGGGAACTCCGGTCTCGCGACCGGCGGCAGCGGCGGCCTACGTCACCACGTACGGAGCGGGCCGGGTCAATGGCATGGCGGCGGTCGAGCTGCTCACCGGGGCGTCGACAGAGCAACCGCATGGGGAGACCGATGCGCTCGGCCGGCTGGCCACCCGCGAGCTCCTGGCTTTGATGCATGCCGAGGATGTGCGCGCCGTGCAGGTAGTCGGCCAAAGCCTCGATCGGATCGCGGAGGCCGTCGAGAGAATCGCCGACCGGGTGCGGGCAGGTGGTCGCCTGCACTACTTCGGGGCCGGCACCAGCGGACGGCTGGCGGCGCTCGATGCCCACGAGTGCCCGGCGACCTTCGGCCTGGGCGATGACGTCGTGATCGCCCATGTCGCCGGTGAGGGGGCAGCCGAAGACGACTCGGAACTGGGTCGGGCTGATGCCGTCCAGGCCGGCCTGCGACCGGTCGATGCCGTGGTCGGCGTCAGCGCCAGCGGACAGACGCCCTATGTACTGGCCGCCATGGACCAGGCCAGGCGCGACGGCGCCTTAAGCGTGGCGCTGGTCTCGGTACCGGGCTCAGAGCTAGCCAGGGCGGCGGATGTGGCGATCGAAGTGGCTACCGGGCCGGAGGTGGTGGCGGGGTCGACCCGGCTGAAGGCGGGCACTGCCCAAAAGACTGTCCTCAACATGCTGAGCACGGGCGTCTTTGCACGGCTGGGGCACGTCTACCGCGGCCGCATGGTCGACGTCGTCCCGCAGAACGAAAAGCTTCGCCGGCGGGCGCGGGCGATGATCGCGGACCTGACCGGAGCCGCGCCGGCGGCGGTCGAGCGGGCTCTTGAGGAAGCCGAGGGGAGTGCCAAGCTGGCGATCCTCATGCTGCAGGCCGGCCTGTCGGCCGAGGCCGCCCGCATGGCGCTGACTCGGATGGGCGGCGACCTGGCCATGGCGCTGGAAGACCTGGAGCGATGAGCGCATGAGCACGCTCATCCGCGGCGCGGTCCATGGCGTCGCCGCCCTGGATGCCGCGGTGCTGGTGGACAACGGCCGGATCACATGGGTCGGAGCGGGACGGCCGCCGGTATCGGCCGACCGCGAGCTGGTTGCCGGACCCGGCGAGGTGATCGCGCCGGGCTTCATCGACCTTCAGGTCAACGGCTTCAACGGTCACGATGCGGCCCAGGGTGCGGATGCCATCAGCGCTATCTCCGGCCTCCTGCCCGCTTATGGCGTGACCGGTTTCTTGCCTACCATCATCTCCAGCCCGCTAAGCGATGTACGCGAATTCGTGCATGCGGTTCAGGTCGCCGCCGCGCCCGGGGCGCGAGTGCTGGGGGCGCACGTGGAGGGACCGTTCCTGAATCCCGCTTTTCGCGGTGCGCATGAAAAGGCCAACTTGGCCGAGCCGACGCCAGACCGGATCGCGGAGGTACTGGCCGCGGCCCCGCGGATGATGACCCTGGCGCCGGAGCTGCCCGGCGGGATGGAAGCGATCGCCCAGCTGCGCGATGCCGGCGTGCTGGTGGCCGCCGGCCACACCGGAGCCGATTTCGAGCAGGGCCAGCGGGCCATCGACGCCGGCGTCCGCTTCGGCACGCACCTCTACAACGCGATGCGCGCGTTCCATCATCGCCGCCCTGGGATTGTGGCTGCGCTGCTCATGGACGACCGGGTAACCGTAGGCCTGATTGGGGACGGCGAGCATCTCCACGCCGCGACGCTGGAGCAGGTATTGCGGCTCAAGCGGCCCACCCGAGTCGCGCTGACCACCGACCAGACCGCCGCCGCCGGCGCACCCGCCGGGCGATACCGGTTGGGCGGTCGCGATGTGGTCAGTGATGGATCCGCCGTTCGTCTCGAAGACGGGACGCTGGCCGGCAGCGTGGCGACCATGGACGAACTGGTCCGGAGGATAGCCGCGCTCCCCAACGGCTCGCGCGAGCGCGCCATGACCGCAGCGACTGAGTCGCCGGCGGCCGTCCTGGGCGAGCCCCACCTCGGTCGGGTCTGCCCGGGTGCGCATGCCGACCTCATCATTCTTGATGCCCAGATGCGCGTCCGGTTGACCATGGTGGCCGGCCGCATCGTGTTCGAACGGTGAGCCATTTTCGGAGCGAGATTGGGGAGCAGCCGGCGGTGGCAGCGCGCCTGCTGGCCGATGCCGCCGCGGTGGAGCCGATTGCCGCCGCCATCAAGCGCGCGCAACCGATGGCGATCATGCTGGCGGCCCGGGGCAGCTCCGATCATGCCGCGCTCTACGCCAAGTACCTCTTTCAGGCCCGCAATCGGATCCCGGTGGCGCTGGCCGCGCCGTCGCTGTTCACGCATTACGCAGCCCCGCCCCGGCTGGAGCGCTTCTGCGTGATTGGCATCTCCCAGTCCGGCGCGTCCCCGGACGTGGCGGCCGTCCTGGCAGAGGCCCGGCGGCAGGGAGCGGTCACCGTGGCAATGACCAACGCGGCCGACTCGGCCCTGGCGGCCGCCGCCGATTTCGCCGTGGCACTCCAGGCGGGCCAGGAGCAGAGCGTGCCGGCCTCCAAGACCTACACCGCGAGCCTACTGGCGATAGCGTTGCTGTCGCAGGCCCTCGACCACGACCCCGACTTCCAGGAGGCGCTCGAACATGTGCCCGACGCCATGCGCGCAGCCCTGGCTTCTGAGGACCAGGCCGAGCGGATGGGGAAGTCGATCGCCGCGGAAAACCTGGTCGTCCTGGGTCGGGGTTTCAATTTGGCGACCGCCGAAGAGCTCGCGCTCAAGCTCACCGAAACCAGCTATGTGATGGCCAGGGCGTGGTCGGCCGCCGACTTTCTGCACGGACCGATCGCGATTGCCGAGGACCGCTTCCCCCTGATCCTGGTGGAGTCGCCCGGGCCGACCCTGGCCGACACCCGGCAGCTGGCAGCACGTCTTCACTCCTCGGGCTGCCAGGTGCGGCAGCTGGCGGACGGGACAGACCGTTTGCCCGATGCGACCTCCTCCATCCTGTTCAACAGCCGGCTCCCCGAGGCCCTGACGCCACTGTCGCTGGCGGTCGCAGCGCAGCTGTTGGCGTATCACCTGGCCCTTGCTCGCGGGCGTGACCCGGACCGGCCGCGCTCCCTCAAGAAAGTGACGCAGACCTGGTGACCACGGTCCTGGGCCTCGACATGGGCGGGTCCCGTACCCGGGCGCGATTGGTCCGCAACCGTAACATCCAGACCGAAGCGGTCGGAGCGGGCACCAACATCACGGCGGTCGGATTGCCGGAGGTCCGCCGCCGCCTGGCCGGCGTCCTGAATGAACTCGGGAATCCCGGGGTCGACGCCTGCTGTGCCGGCGCGGCCGGGACCGAGGACGCGCGGGCCCGCGGCGAGCTGGAACGCCTGCTGACCGAGCTCCTCCCCGGCGCTCGGGTGGAGGTCGTGCACGATTCGCGGCTGGTGCTGGCCGCGGCCAACCTGGTATCAGGCTTGGCCCTGATCGCCGGGACGGGATCGGTTGCCTACGGCCGGAGTCAGAGGGGCGAGGAGGCGCGGGCTGGTGGCTGGGGCTGGCTGCTGGGCGACGAGGGGGGAGGCGCCTGGCTGGTACGAGAAGCGCTGCGAGCGCTGCTGCGCCGAGTGGATGACGGAGATCGCAACGGCCCGCTGGGTGTGGCCCTGATGGCGGCCGCCGGGGTAAGCGACCCGCTCGCGCTTGCCGCCCAGCTCCATGGCAGCCGGGAGCCTGAGCAATGGGCTGCCCTTGCCGATGCTGTATTTCGTGCCGCGGCCGAGGACCCCGGCGCCCAGGCAATCATCGAGCAGGGCGCCGACAGCCTGGCGGACCTGGCCATCCGCGTGGCCAAGCGGCTGGGCGAGCCGGGGCCAGTCGTGCTGGCTGGCGGCCTGCTCCTGCATCAACCGCTTCTGGAACGCGCGGTGCGCGCTCGGCTCAGTGCCCACGGGCTGGCGGCAATTCGCCTCGACGATGAACCGGTCGCGGGGGCGGTGCAGATCGCCAGCCGCCTGCTCACGTCAGCTATGGGCCCGGAAACCACTCCTTAAACGCCGCCGCGAGCGCCGGGTCGCCGTGGATCTCGAGGCCGAGATCTTGGGGACTCCCACGACCCATCAGGAGCCAGTACAGGCCCGCACCCGAGCCGCGGAACATGACGTCGGCGGATTCGTGCCTGGGCTCGGAGCGCCCCTGGCCGTTCTCGGCGCGCAACGTCCACTCGCCCTCGCCATCCGTGCGGTGCAGGTGGAAGCTGGCCGATTTGCCCTTGTGCGGCGAGAGGGCATGGGTGCGCCACATGCCCTGGGCGCCGCGGGGCAGCGTGGCGTCGATGAACCAGGCGGGCGCTGCGACAAACCGGCCGCTCGCCGGCTGGAGATCGTACCCATGAATGACGTACTCCGCGGTTCGGATGGCCAGGGCATTGGTCACCGGCGTCTCGCCGTAGGGCATCCGAAGCTTGGTCTGGGGGGCCTGTTGCAAGACTTCCCGCAAGGCCGCGATCGTTTGTTGAGACTCGCGATGGGCTACCTCGCGAAGGCTTTTGGGATCCGACACCGTGATCAGCCGGGCCCACTGGGCAGATTGGCCCAGGTCGGCGGGGACCGCAGCCAGTAGCGAGCGGTCGCGGCCGGTCGCATCCAGAATCGCTGACCGCACCAGGTAGTCGCCGCCGGCGACGTGCGCCACCACGTCGCCGGCCGTCCAGCCCTGGCATCGTGAGGCCCGCTGCCAGCCGTCGTCACCGACCGCGTCGAGACTCTCGAAGTACCAGTTGCGCGCGGCGTCGAGCTGCTCCAAGGGACCTGGCACGCGGCTTAGGTCCAGGCCAGTGCCTGACGGCTCCGCCAATACTGCTCGGCCGGCATGGCCGATGAACTGAGGGCCTGGACGTCATCTGGCGTCAGGGCGAGATCGAGCGCACCCAGGTTGCCGCGCAGCTGGTCCAGGGTTGCCGCGCCGGACAGGACGACATCCACCCAGGGGTTGGCCAGGGCGGCCGCGATGGCCACCGCGTCCATGGCGGCGGCCCGACCAGCGGCGACCTCTCGCAGGCGACGGCTCTCTGGCGCGGTGTTGCGCGCGGTGAGGCGTCCATTGGCGAGCGCCTCCTTCACGATTACGCCCCAGCCGCGGTCGTGTGCCTCCGCGAGGGCCGGCCCGACCGACGGTTCGAGCAGGTTCCAGGTCGCCTGCACCGATTGGAAAGGATTGACCCCGTCCACTTCCACCTCGAACGCATGCCGGAGCGCCTCCGCCTGGCGAGGTCCGCTCAGCGAGAGGCCGATGATCAGACCCTCCTGCTGCAGGCGCGCGAGTACGGCCAGGACGGCTCGGTCATCCAGCACGCCGCTGTCCAACGTCGCCGAGTGGATCTGGTAGAGCTTGAGCCGCCCATCCAGCCAGGCCCGGCTTTCGATGATCTGCCGGCGCAGGGCTTCGAGCGAATGGTCTTTCACCTCGTGCACTCGGGCGTCCACGCGCCAGGCGCCGACGTAGGTGTATCCCCACTTCGATCCCACCGTCACGTCTCCATCGGAGAGGGTTCGGGTGGCGCACCACGAGGCGAGGAACGCCTCGGCCAGCCCGTAGGAGCGGGCCGCATCGAAGTAGCGGACGCCGGTGTCATAGGCTGCGGTCAGCACCTCGTGGCAGCGGTGCTCCAGGGCCCCGATGGTCCGGTGGTCTCCCAGGTCCTCCTCCCGTCCCACCGTGATGTAGCCTGGCCGCCCCAACGCGGCGAGTCCGACCCCGATGCGGGTGACCGTCAATGGTGTTGATCCGAAGGCGCGGGTCGCCAGCGGCGCCGTCAGCACGTCACGTGGAGGATGGCGTTGGTCTTCCTGGGGCGTTGGCTCAACAACCCGATTGCCTCGTGGGTGGGGAGGGTGACGAGCTCGACGCCGCGCCGATCGGCCTCGCGCTCGACCTCCTTCATCACGGGCAGGGCGCCGTGGGCGCCGGTGCCAATCACCAGGCGGCGGCACTTCCAGGGGATGTTCTCCTCGACGGAGAGCGGGGTGTGACCGAAGTCATCGCGAAAGGTTTTCGAGGCCTTCTTCTTCCGCTTGCGAAGTTCGCCCCGGTCGATCACGACGTCATAGTCATACGCCACGCCGTCGATCTGAAGGAACCCGAAAGAGAAGTCCTCGAAACGCATCGAGCCCGCCATCCTCCCCATCCGAAGTGTAGGACTGGCGGGCTCGTCTGTGCGTTTGCCGTTATCGGGCGGCGGAGACGGCGGCGGGCTGGACGATGGCGATCATGTTGCCCTCGCTGTCCTTGAACCAGGCAGACTTTGCCCCCCCGCCCTCGGCGATGCCGTCGACCGTCTTGAGGCCCGGCGAATCGTACTCCTCAAATACCACGCCCCGTGCTCGGAGATCCTTGACCTCGCGGGCGATATCGTCAACCTCGAAGCCCATCTGGGTGTGCTGCCCCGATGGGGTGCCCCGGCTCTGAAAGATCAGGAACCGATCGCCGGCCGCGACCTCGTAGAACAGGAAGGACGCCAGGCCTTCCGGGCCCTCCCGGACTGGCGTGAGTCCCAGCTTCTCAGCATAAAAGGCCTTTGCCTGAGCCAAGTCCTTGGCCGGCAGCGACGCATTCACCCGCGCGTTCTTGAGCATGCGGTCCCACCTCCGCGCCCATCATAGGTGGCGGTGGTCAGCGGCGTCAGAGATCGCTCCGGCCAGCACGTCGGCAGCTTCCCCGAGCTGCCGCTCATCGATCAGGACTGAGGGCAGGAACCGGATGCCCGTGGCCCCTGCGGGCAGCGTCAGGACCCCGCGGTCCTGGAGGGCTTTGATCAGGGCGGTGGCGGGTCGCTTCAGCTCGAGGGCCACCATCAGGCCGCGGCCGCGCACTTCGCGGATTTCGGGGCGCTGCAGGGCCCGCAGTTGTCCAAGAAACGCTGCACCCAGCCGCCGGACCCGCAGATGGAGCTCAGGATCCGCCAGCACCCGGAGGGTGGCTGCGCCGGCGGCGCAGACCAGCGGATTGCCGGCGAAGGTGCTGCCGTGGCTCCCTTTTGGAATCCGCTCGCCGACCACCTCGGTGGTCACGGTGACCCCCATCGGCAGCCCGTTGGCGATGCCCTTGGAGAGACAGAGGATGTCCGGATCAGCCCCGGTGGCGCTGAAGGCGCACGGCGCGCCGGTTCGGAAGGCGGTCTGGATCTCGTCCAGGATCAGCAGCGCTCCCCGGGCGGTGCACCGCGCCCGCACCCCGGCCAGATAGCCATCCGCCGGCACGCGGACGCCCGCCTCGCCCTGGATGGGCTCGACGATGACGGCGGCCACCGTGTCGTCCATGGCGGCCTCGAGCGCGTCGAGGTCGTCGAACGGAACATGGCGAAAGCCGGGGAGCATGGGCGTGAACGGCTCGCGATACTTGGCCTCCGAAGTGGCGGCCAGCGCCCCGAACGTGCGCCCATGGTAGGCGCGGTGCATGGCGATCACCGTGGTCCGGCCGGTGGACACCCTCGCATACTTGAGCGCCGCCTCGACCGACTCGGCGCCGGAGTTGGCGAAGGAGATCCGGCTAAGGGCGGGAGTCAGCAGGGCGGCCAGCGCCTCCAGGAAATCCCGCCGGGCGGGGGTATCGAAGCTCTGGTGGGCGTTGGTCAACTGCTCCAGTTGGGCGACGACCGCGGCATTCACGGCGGGGTGACCATGCCCAAGGATGTTGACTCCGTAGTTGGTCATCATGTCCAGGTAGCGGCGACCCTCCTGGTCCCAGAGGTAGCAGCCCTCGCCCCGCACAAGGCTAAGCCCGCGGTCGGCGTGCAGGGCTAGGGGCGTAAGCCCGCGGACCACGTCCTTCATCGGCGGATCCACGTGCCGGCCTCTTTCATGGCATCGAGCAGGGGATGGTCGCGACGCCCGTCGGCCAGGGCCACCGCCTTGATCCCGCGTCGCAGCGCCTGCTGGGCGGCCAGCAGCTTCACCCGGGCCCGGCCGCGGGCCGAGGAAAAGTAGCCGTCGATCTCGTCGCCCTGCATCGTCGCCACCAGGGTGGACTCGTCGTTGGGATCTCGGAGGAACCCCGGCGTATCAGCGAAGATCAGCAACCGGTCCGCCCCCAGGGCGGCGCCGACCTCCATGGCCAGGCGGTCGCCGTCGACGTTGATCGCCACCCCCTCATGGCTGATGGCCGGCGGGGTCAGCACCGGGAGGTAGCCGGCGTCGAGTAGCAAACGCAGGAGTTTCGGCTCGACCCGTTCGATGGAGCCACTGTGGTCGCCGTGCAGTACCTTGACTTTGTCACCCTCCTTGATCCGGAGGTCCGATTTCCGCCGCCCGATAGCGATCCCGCCGTCCATGGCCGTCAGCCCGACCGCATTGACGCCCAGTGCGCGCAGCCGTTCCACGATGCGCTTGTTCACCTTGCCCGCGTAGGCCATCAAGAAGTTGTCCATGGTCTCGGCATCGGTAAAGCGGCTCAGTTCACCGCGCTCCGAGGTAACCAGGCGCGGCGGGTGGCCGAGGCGGGTGGACAGGTCGTTGAGCTCCCGGTTGGCCCCGTGCACGACGACCAGTGGGTCACCCCAGGTCGCCACATCGCGCAGCAGGGGATCGAGCTGCGACAGGCTGCCACCAATCTTGATGATCAGCATGAGCGCTAGATCGGGTAGAGGCCGCTGAAATCCAGGCCGGTCCGCTCATCGAGCCCGGAGCGGATGTTGAACGCCTGCACCGCCTGGCCGGCAGCCCCCTTCATCAGGTTGTCCAGTGCGGTCATGACCACCAGCCGGCGGGAGTGGGGGTCGCGCTCGAACCCGACGTCGCAGTAGTTGGTGCCGCTCAGGATCTTGGGGTTGGGATAGCGATGGATGCCCTGCCCTTCCTTAACAATGCGCATGAACGGCTCGTTGGCGTAGGCCGCCCGATACAGCTTCCACACGTCCTTCTCGCTGAGGTCGTCCTTGAGATAGACGTGGGCCGTGATCAGGATCCCGCGGACCGCCTCCACGCCGGTCGCCGAGAACGCCACCCCGGGACTCTGCCCGTTCAGGCCCAGCTCCTGGATGATCTCGGCCGTGTGCCGGTGGGCGGTGGGGGCGAAGGAGCGCATCTCGCCGCTCCGATGCGGGTGATGGGACGCCGGGCCGGACTCGGCCCCGCCCGCGGACGACCCCGTT
>Ga0209802_1000985_pt1 | contig 21766 bp, 25 predicted proteins | sample GraSoiAngelo_129_FD_185886 | JGI IMG/M metagenome (GOLD analysis project Ga0209802, IMG submission 185886) | Grasslands soil microbial communities from the Angelo Coastal Reserve, California, USA - 14_0927_12_40cm (SPAdes) (version 2) | ecosystem: Environmental > Terrestrial > Soil > Grasslands ... | reverse complement strand
TCGGTTCCGGCCAGCCTGGTGGCGCTGCTTCGTCCGGGTGACGACCAGGGCCGCGGGCCGTACGGGCTCGAGGTGTGGCGGCTGACCTACCGGACCAAGTAGTGGCGGGTCACGCCGTCACGAGGCGCTCGTGGAGCCCGCTGATGATCTCGGCGATTCCGGCGCGCGCCCAGACGTCGAAGAACGGCGACTCGAGCAACGTGGCGATCTCGCGGCCGCCGCGTGCCTTCGACTGCTCCTCGGTCTCCCCCGGCCGCGGCTTGCGAAGGGCGCCGAGGACGCGGTCCTTGTGGTAGATGGCCGGATACTCGATGTAGCGATAGAGCTCGACGAAGTCGCGGGTGAAGAAGACGGCGACCGGTACCGTCGCGAACGTCTGGCCGTTCTTCTCGTTGGCGTACTCGCGCACGAGGTCGGCATTGGCGTGTGAGCCGGGCTCGGGCAGCCCCTGACGCAGCATCGTCTCGGCGTCGCGGGTGAAGATGCGCAGCTCGAGGCCGCCCGCCTCCGCAAGGCGCGCCAGGTACGGTACGTCGCGCCGGCAATCCGACGACCAGTCCTCTGCGATCACCAGGACCTTCGCGGGCCCGCCGGCCTGCGCGGTCAGCCACTTGATGGCCGCGCTCTGCTCGTCGCTGAGGCGCGCCTTGGCATGGCGCTCGCGGAGATACGCGCTCCAGTCGACGCGCGGGTTCGCCACGCTGAAGCGCCGGACGTCGAACCCCTCGCGGCGGAGGTTCTCCGGCGAGCCGATGAACTTCAGGTAGTCATCGAAGGTCATGCCGTTGGCGAAGCGTTCGGGCGTCATGCGGCCTACACCTTCAAGAGCGACTCGAGATTACGCCAGAGGATCTGTTCCTTCTCCGCCGGCGTGATGGTCTTGAGCCCTTGCACCCAGGTGACCGGCGAGGGGTGCCACGGCACGAAGGGCCAGTCGCTGCCCAGTACCACGCGGTCGACGCCGACCTCGTCGATCAGGAAGCGGAGCGCCTTCTCGCTGCCGACGACGGTGTCGTAGTAGAGCCGACGCTGGTACGAGCTCGGCGGCTTGGGGATGCTGCGCCGCTCGGCCGGCATACCCTGCCAGCTGCGATCCAGGCGTCCCATCGCGTAGCAGGCGGGCCCGCCGCCGTGAGCGATGCAGACCTTGAGAGTCGGACAGGCCTCGAGGACGCCGAAGATCAGGATCGCGACGACGATCGCGTCGTCGAGGATGACGCCGAGGCTGTTGAAGAGCCCGTACTTGGTCGTGCGCTGCATCAGGAAGTTGTGCTGCGGCTGCGGATGGAAGAACAGTACGGCGCCCAGCGACTCGGCCGCCTTGAACAGCGGCAGGAACTTCGGCTCGTCCCAGTTCTCGCCGTTGACCATCGTGTCGAGCTCGGCGCCCTTCAGGCCGAGCACGGTCACGGCGCGCTCCAGCTCGTCGATCGCCGCCTTGACGTCCTGGACGGGCAGGGTGGCGAGGCCCGCGAAGCGCTGAGGCCACTGCCGGACCATCCCGGCGATCTCGTCGTTCACCTCGCGCGCCAGCGCGAGCCCCTGCGCCGGGTCGAGGTGATAGCCAAAGAACGGTGTGTGGATCGAAACGACCTGGACGTCCACCCCCTGCGAGTCCATGTCCTTCAGCCGCTCTTCCGGGGTGAAGCGCACCTTGGGCGACGTGAAGCTGATGCGCCGTCCGCCTCCCAGCATGGAGCCGATCCCGTCGCCCGGCTCATGACGAAAGCCGTGCCACTCGCGGCCGGCTTCCGCCGCCTGCCAGAGGGATCTCGGCACGAGGTGGGCGTGGATGTCGATGGTCTTCATGCGCGTTCTCCGCCGACTACTTCTTGAAAAGGTTGTCGAAGCCGCGACGGATGTCGCCTGGGCGTGTCGAGTCGGGTGAGGCATCGCGCTCGACCGTCACACGGAGCGAGAACGCGGCGCAATCGTTTCGTGCGTTCTTGTCGGCGATCCGCTCGGCGATCGGCTCGGTGCACTCGAAGCGGCGGCTCGGCTCGAAGTGGGTGCACTGGCGGCAGGCGTGGAGCGCCGCCCGGCAGTTGGGACACTGCTCGAGCGATGCGGTGGCGATCGGCAGGACCGCGCCGCACGCCCCGCACCGGGAGACCGTGCGCTTGGCGAGCATGTCGCCGCCTCTTGGAGCGTCGGCCGCCGGCCGCGGTGGTGGGGGGGACGGTCTGCGAGGCTCCGCGCTCGAGCTCCGGTAACCCTGCTGGCGATACTTTCGGTCGCTCATGGCCGATAAGATCGCAGGGTCGCGATCGTCAGGTCAAGGGCGCGCGTGCGATTCGTTGTATCGTAGGCGGGGTGCCGTCGCCCGGTTCCGCTTCGCTCGCCCTCCTGATCGCGAAGATCGTGGTGTCCGTCGGCTTCGTCCTCGTCGGAACCGCCGGGGGCGAGCGCCTGGGCCCGCGCCTCGGCGGCCTCATCGCCGTGATCCCGCAGATGGCGGTCCGTTCATCGCGTACGTCGGCCTGGTGGGCTGGTTGAGCCGGTTGCGCGGGCGCCTGGTGCGCGGCTTGACCGCGCCGTGACGGGGGACTAGGGTGTCGGCGCCATGAGGGCCGCGCTCGCGCTCCTGGCGCTCGTGCTCGGGTCTGTGGCCGGCGCGGACGCCACGACGCTCCTCGACTACATCACGTTCGACGGCATCGACTATATCCGTTTCGCGGACGAGCCGGGGCGCCCGCTCACGCGCGCCGACCTCGGCCCCGAGTTCGCCGTCATCGAATGCTCGTTCGGCGAGGACACCCGCGGCTGCCCATACGGTGTCGACGCCGCCGCGGCCTTCTTGCCGTCCAGCACGCGTGTGTACGCCGTCCGCGGTCACCCGACCCATTTCCGCCTCGCGGCGGTCTGGAAGGACCGCATCTTTCTCTATCAGGCCTGGCGCAATCCACGTGCGAAGGTGGGCGCCGATCTCTACGACATCGTCGGCAAGGTGCGCGCGATCGACGTCCAGCGCGGCGAGCCGCCGCTGGTGGCCTCGACCAAGCCGGCGGCGGTCACGTCGTCGCTCGACGTCGTCGCGCTCGTCGAGATGATCGCCACCGGCGCCGTACGCCCGCCGAAGGTGCACGGCGTTGCCGAGCCTCGCTACTGGCTCACGCTCTGGCTCACCGACGGCACGACGCTCGGCCGGATCTACTTTGCCGAGACCCGCGAAGTGATGGGCGGCGTGAGCGTGCCGGCGGAGTTCGCCCGAATCCTGGAGCGCTATCTGGGACCAAGGTCCGATTGACGTCCCGCCCACGAGGGCGGCCCGAACCGACTCGCGCGATCGCCCGCGATGAGAGACAATCGCGGACCATCCCCGCTCGAAGACAGGAGGAGCGCCAGATGGGGGCGTACGATCAACGAGGCATCGGCAAGCTGCGCGTGCTGCTCGTCTTGCTTGTGCTCGTGGCGCTGGGCGCCGCCTACTTCTGGTCCGCGTTGCGCTGGAGCTACTCGTCCGGCGAACGTGCGGGCTGGGTGCAGAAATTTTCCCGCAAGGGCTGGCTTTGCAAGACCTGGGAAGGCGAGATGGCGATGGTGTCGATGCCCGGCGCGGCAACCGAGAAGTTCGCGTTCACGGTATGGGACGATGACACCGTGGAAGACATCAACAAGCTGATGGGCCGTCGCGTGAACCTCCACTACGAGCAGCGCGTCGGGCTTCCGACGAGCTGCTTCGGCGAGACCCGCTACTACGTCACGAAGGTGACGCTCGTCGAGGAGATCCAGCTCGCCCCGGGAGTCGTCGTGCCGACACCGGGAGTGCCCGCGGTGCCGCCCGCGACCCCGCCGAAGTGAGACGGTAGAGCCGGAACCGCATGCAGAGCTTCAATCCGATGGACCCGGAGTTCCTGGCGGATCCGTATCCGACCTACCACCGCCTGCGCGCCGAAGACCCCGTCCATCAGAGCCCGCTCGGCTTCTGGGTGCTCACCCGCTACGAGGACGTGTCGGCGGTGTTGCGCGATGCGCGCTTTATCAAGGAGCCGCTCGCCGCGCTCGTCGCCGCCCGCTTCGGCGCCGAAGTGCCACGCGGGGTGGGGCACTCGATGCTGGATCGCGACCCGCCGGACCACACGCGGCTGCGGGGCCTCGTCAGCAAGGCGTTCACCCCGCGCGTCGTCGAGGGGCTTCGACCGCGCATCCAGCAGATCGTCGACGAGCTCATCACGCGCGCCCAGGCCGCGGGCTCGATGGACGTGATCGAGGAGTTCGCATACCCGATCCCCGTCAACGTCATTTGCGAGATGCTGGGCGTTCCCGTCGCGGACCACGAGCGCTTCAAGGGGTGGAGCCTCGACATCGCCCGGGGGCTCGACTCGATCTGGCTGCCTCCCGATTCCGACGTGCCGCGGCGCAGCACCGCCGCCCGCCACGCCATCAGTGACTACTTCCACGGCCTCATCGCCCGGCGTCGAGCTTCGCCGCGCGGCGACCTCCTGTCGGCGCTCATCGCGGCCGAGGAGGCAGGCGACAAGCTGAACGAGGAGGAGCTGCTGGCCACGTGCATCCTGATCCTCATCGCCGGTCACGAGACCACCGTGAACCTGATCGGCAACGGCGTCCTGGCGCTCCTGCGCAATCCGGGGGAGCTGAAGCGCCTGCGCGAGACGCCCGGGCTCATCACGACCGCGGTCGAAGAGCTCTTGCGGTACGACGGGCCGGTGCAGCGCACGGCCCGCGTGGCGAGCGCCGAGGCGACGATCGGCGGCCGGACGATCGCCAAGGGCGAGATGGTGATGCCCTTCATCGGCGCCGCGGACCGCGACCCCGCGCAGTTCCCGGATCCCGACCGTCTGGACCTCACGCGAGCCGACAACCGGCACATCGCCTTCGGCTGGGGGATCCACTTCTGCCTCGGCGCGCCGCTCGCACGGGTGGAAGGGCAGATCGCCATCGACGCGCTCGTGCGCCGGCTGCCGCGACTCGAGCTGATGACCGACGAGCCGGAGTATCGCCAGAGCCTCACGCTTCGCGGTCTGAAGACGTTGCCGATCAAGTTCTGACCGACGCTTGACCCCACGATCGTCGACGTTGTATTGAATCGAGATTGGGAGTGCGCGCTGCAGGCCGTCGGGGCTTCCCGCCGGCCGAGGTACGCTTTAATCATGGACCGAGTCCGCCTCGCGATCGTCGGCTGCGGCAACATCTCTCAGCTCAACGCGCCCGGATATCTGCAGCACCCGCGGTGCGACGTGGTGGCCTTGTGCGACGCCATGCCCGAGCGGGCGACACGACGTGCCCGCGAATGGTCCATCACGCCCAGGATCTACTCGGACTTCAAGCAGGTCCTGGACGACGGCTCGATCGACGCCGTCGAGCTCCTCACGCCGACCTGGATGCACACCGACCAGATCGTGGCGGCGCTCGCGGCCGGCAAGCACGTATCGGCGCAGAAGCCACTGGCGATCTCGGTCGCCGAGGCCGATCGCGTCGCCGGCGCGGTGGCGCGCGCCCGGGCGACGTTCCGCGTGACCGAGAACTTCCTCTATTACCCGCCAATTCTCAAAGCCAAGGAACTGCTCGATTCGGGCGCCATCGGCGAGCCGTCGCTGGTGCGGATCCACACGACGCGGGACGTGAAGATCACGGGGCAGGTGATGGAGCTCGATCCCGACGCGATGGTGTGGCGTCGCGATCCGGGTCTGAACCCGGGTGGACCGCTCTACGACGACGGCGTGCACAAGTACGCGACGGCCGTGCTCTGGATCGGCGAGATCGGCGACATCTCGGCGATCGTGACGCGCGGCACCCATTTTCTCGCCGAGACGCCGGCGGCGGCGATGTGGCGCTTCAAGGGACGCGAGTGCCTGGGCATCATCGACTACACCGCGGCGCCCGAGATGACCATCCGCGCCCGCTACTACCGCGCCGACGAGTTCTTCGAGATTCACGGCACGCGCGGGATCATCTGGGTGACACGCGGCACGGGCGAGATGCTCGATATGCCCCCGGTGATGCTGATCCGCGGCACCGAAACCGTCGGCTACCAGGTACCGGCCGACTGGCGTCTGGGCTTCGACGGCGCGGCCGTGGATTTCATCGATAGTCTCCTGGCCGGACGCCAGCCCGCGCAGGACATCCACACCGCGAAGCACATCCTTCAGGTGCCGCTGGCTATCTACGAGGCCTCGCGCATCGGGCGCCCGGTGGCTCCCGACTCGATCAAATAGACTGCTTCGGAGGAACGCATGTCGACAGCACGACCCACACCCGGCGGCCGGCCACCCGGCTGGCAGCAGGCCCACGCGCGCCGCTACATCGAGACCGACGGCCGGGACGGCCACATCTGGGAAGGTGTCACGACCTTGCTCCTGACGACGACCGGCCGGCGTTCGGGCCAGCCGCGCACGACGCCGCTGATCTACGGCCGCGCCGGCGACAAATATCTCATCGTCGCCTCGCGCGGCGGAGCGCCGGCGCACCCGAGCTGGTACGACAACCTCGTCGCCCAGCCGGTGGTGCAGGTGCAGGTCATGGCCGACCGCTTCAAGGCGCGCGCCCGCACGGCCACACCGGCGGAGAAGCCGGCTCTGTGGAAGACCATGACCGCGATCTGGCCGCCGTACGACGAGTATCAGCAGCGGACCGCGCGCGAGATCCCGCTCGTGATCCTCGAGCGCATCTGACGCGTAGGCGCGCCTCGGCCGACGTTGACAGGCGTGACGGCATCATCGATTATGCATGCCTGAGCATCATCAAAGATTACGGATCCTTACGAAAGGCGAGACCAGAGCACATGCGTTACGAGGCACCAGAATCGGTGGAAGGGGCGGTCGCCCTGCTGTCGGCGGCCACGGGGGAGGCACGAGTGCTGGCCGGTGGCACCGACCTCCTCGTTCAGATGCGGGCGGACGTCGTCGAACCCGACCTGATCGTCGACATCAAGAAAATCGCCGAGACTCGCGCGATCACGGAAGAAAAGGGCGGCTGGCGGATCGGCGCAGCGGTCACCGGGGCCGAGCTCAAGGAGCACGCGAGGCTCAAGAAGGCCTGGCCGGGTGTCGTCGAGGCCGCGAACCTGATCGGGTCTACTCAGGTCCAGGGTCGCGCGACCCTCGGGGGCAATCTCTGCAACGGCTCGCCGGCCGCCGACAGCGTGCCGGCGCTCATCGCCGCCGGCGCGGTCGCGACACTGGCCGGACCGCAGGGCCGCCGCGATCTGCCGGTCGAGGATGTGATGCTCGGCCCACGCAAGCTCGCCCTCAAGAAGGGTGAGATCGTCGTCTCCTTTCTCTTGCCGCCCCGTCCCCCGAGATCGGCCGATGCCTACCTGCGCTTCATCCCGCGGACGGAAATGGACATCGCGGTGGTGGGCGTGGGAGTAAGCTTGACGCTCGACGGCGCCGGCACCATCTCCGCCGCGCGGGTCTCGCTGGGCGCGGTGGCGGCGCGGGTGCTGCTGGTTCAGGAGGCGGCGCAGGCCATCGTCGGCAGCCGCCTCGACCTCGCCGCGCAGCAGCGGCTCGAGGCGGCCGCGCGGGCGGCGTGCCGCCCGATCGACGACAAGCGTGGAACGATCGACTTTCGCACCGACGTGGCCGCCGTGCTGGCGCGCCGGACGGCCCTGATCGCGCTGGACCGGGCGAGGACGAGCTGATGGCCAAACACCACATCGAAGCAATCGTGAACGGCGATGCGGTCGAGTTCCTCTGCGAGACCGAAGAGACACTTCTGGACGTGCTCCGCGACACCTTGAATCTCACCGGCAGCAAGGAAGGCTGCGCCTCCGGCGATTGCGGCGCCTGCAGCGTCACGCTCGACGGCCGCCTGGTCTGCTCCTGCCTCGTGCTGGGCTGCGAGGTCGGCGGCCGACGCATCGAGACGATCGAGGGCATGGCCAAGGGCGAGGCGCTTCATCCGCTGCAGCAGCGATTCCTCGAGCATGCGGCGCTTCAGTGCGGCATCTGCACGCCGGGCTTTCTGGTCGCCAGCAAAGCCCTCCTCGAGCGCATGCCGAACCCGTCGGAGCACGAGATCCGATTCTGGCTGGCCGGAAACCTCTGCCGGTGCACGGGGTACGACAAAATCGTGAGCGCGGTGCAGGACGCGGCCGCGACGATGAGAAAGGGATAACCATGGCCGAGACGCTGACGAACGGGCACACGCAGAACTACGTCGGGACCCGCACGATCCGCCCGGACGGCGTCGACAAGGTGACCGGGCGCGCCCGCTTCGGCGCCGACTTCAGCCTGCCCGGCCAGCTCATCGGCCGCGTGCTGCGCAGCCCGCATCCGCACGCGCGCATCGTCTCGATCGACACCTCCAAGGCCGAGGCGCTGCCCGGCGTGAAGGCCGTGATCACCCGTGACGATTTCGCCGACCAGCCGTCGGAGTTCATCCCGGCCGGCGAGATGATGATGAACTACAAGGACGTCGTCCGGAACGTCATGGCGCGCGAGAAGGCGCTCTACGAGGGCCACGCGGTGGCCGCCGTCGCCGCCACGAGCACGGCGATCGCCCGGCGGGCGCTCAAGCTCATCGACGTGAAGTACGAGGTGCTGCCGCACGTGATCGACGTCGTCGAGGCCATGAAGCCGGGCGCGCCGCTGCTGCACGACGATCTCTTCACCGTCGGGGTCGAGCCCAAGCCCGACAAGCCCTCGAACGTCGCCAAGCGGATCGAGATCGCGCTGGGCGACATCGAGGCCGGCTTCAAGAAGGCCGACGTCGTCGTCGAGCGCGAGTTCAAGACCGCGCCGGTGCACCAGGGCTACATCGAGCCGCACGCGGCGCTCGCGAGCGTGTCCGAGGACGGATCGACCGAGCTCTGGTGCTGCACGCAGGGCCACTTCATCGTGCGCGCGCACTGCGCGCGCCTCCTGGGCCTGGACATCAGCAAGATCCGCGTCACCGCCTCCGAGATCGGCGGCGGCTTCGGCGGCAAGACCGTCGTCTATCTCGAGCCGCTGGCCATCGCGCTGTCGCGCAAGGCCAAGCGCCCGGTGAAGATGGTCATGTCCCGCGAGGAAGTGTTCAAGGCTTCGGGCCCGACCTCGGGCGCCACCGTGAAGGTCAAGATGGGCGCGACGAAGGACGGCAAGTTCGTCGCGGGCTTCGCCGAGCTCAAGTACCAGGCGGGCGCCTTCCAGGGCTCGCCGGTGCAGCCCGGTGTCATGTGCGCGTACGCGCCGTACGACATCGAGAATGTCAAGGTGATCGGCTACGACGTCGTCTCGAACCGCCCGAAGGTCGCCGCGTACCGAGCGCCCGGCGCGCCGATCTCCGAATTCGCCGTCGAGAGCGTCGTGGACGAGATCGCCAAGAAGCTCGGCCTCGACCCGATCGAGCTGCGCATGATGAACGCGGCGCGCGAAGGCACCAAGGCCGCCTACGGTCCGAAGTTCGGCCCGATCGGGCTGGAAGAGACGCTGAACTCGATCAAGAAGACCGAGCACTGGAACACGCCGCTGCGGAAGTGGCAGGGCCGAGGTGTCGCGTCCGGCTTCTGGTTCAACATCGGCGGTGAGACGTGCGCGTCGCTCACGATCAACGAGGACGGCACGGTGTCCTTGATGGCCGGAACGCCCGACATCGGGGGGCTGCGCGCGTCGCTCTCGATGGTGGCGGCCGACGAGCTCGGCATTCCCTACGACAAGGTGCGGCCGATCATCGGCGACACCGGCTCGCTCGGCTTCACCTTCCTCACCGGCGGCAGCCGCTCGGCGTTCTCGGGCTCGATGGCGATCGTCGAGGCGGCCAAACAGATCAAGGCCGAGCTGTGCGCGCGGGCGGCCAAGCTCTGGGAGCTCAAGCCCGACCAGGTCGAGTTCGCGGGCGGGTCCGTGAAGGCGGTCGGCGCGGGATCCGAGAAGTTCAAGCCGATGTCGATCGCCGACTTCGCGAAGATCGCCGGCAAGACCGGCGGCCCGATCGGCGGCTACGGGCGCATCAACGCCCAGGGCGCGGGCCCGAGCCTCGGTACCCACCTTGTCGACCTCGAGGTCGATCCGGAGACCGGGCGCGTGACGATTCTGCGTTACACCGTCGCTCAGGATGCGGGGCGCGCCATCCATCCGAGCTACGTCGAGGGGCAATTCCAGGGCGGCGCCGTGCAGGGCATCGGCTGGGCGCTCAACGAGGAGTACATCTACGGCGAGGACGGCAAGCTGCAGAACGCCGGCTTCCTCGACTACCGGATGCCCGTGGCCTCCGACGTGCCGATGATCGACGCGATCCTGGTCGAGGTGGCGAACCCCAAGCATCCGTACGGTGTGCGTGGCGTCGGCGAGACGCCGATCGTGCCGCCGCTCGGCGCGATCGCCAACGCGATGGAAGCCGCGACCGGCATCCGCTTCACCGAGCTTCCGATGTCGCCGCCCAAGGTTCTGAAGGCGCTCAAGGACAAGGGCGCCAACGGCAAGAACTGAAGAAGGAAGAAGAGGGAATGGCGAAGGTTGTCCTGATCGGCAACCTCGCGCAGCTGACGGGGGGCGTCGCCGAGTTCACTCTCTCGGCGACGTCCGTGAAGCAGCTCTACCAGCAGCTCACCGCGCTTCATCCCGAGCTCGGCCCCCACCTTCAAGAAGGCGTGGCCGTCGCCATCGACGGCCAGATCTACCAGGAGACCCTGCTGGAGCCGATCGGCCCCGACAGCGAAGTGTTCATCCTCCCGCAGATCGCGGGAGGATGCCGGGGCCGCCGCTAGCCCTACTGCCAGGCGCTCGCGCGGTCGAGCGTCGCGCGCGCGTCCGTATCGAGCTGGAGCTCGATCCCGCCGACGAGCTCCTTGAGCTGTGTCACCGAAGTGGCGCTCGCGATCGGCGCCGTGATGCCCGGGCGATGGGCCAGCCAGGACAGCGCGACCTGCGCCGGCGTCGCGCCCGCCGATGCCGCGACCTTCTCGACCGCCTCGAGCACCGTGAAGCCCCGATCGGTCATGTAGGTCTTCTGGACGCTGCCGGCGCGGGCGGTCTTCGGCAGATCGCGGCCGCGATGGTACTTGCCGGAGAGGAATCCGCTGCCGAGCGACGAGTAGGGGATGACGCCCAGCGACTGCTCGAGACAGAGCGGCTCGAGCTCGCGCTCGTACTCGTCGCGGAACACGAGGTTGTACTTCGGCTGGATCGACTCGTAGCGCACGTACGCGCGCCGGTCGCTCTCCCACAGGGCGCGCGTCAGTCGCCACGCGTGGTAGTTCGAGGCGCCGATGTAACGCACCTTGCCCTGGCGGACCAGGTCGTCGAAGGCGCGCAGGGTCTCCTCGAGCGGCGTGTCGCGGTCGTCCCAGTGCGCTTGATAGAGATCGATGAAGTCGGTCTGCAGGCGCCGCAGCGAGTCCTCGACGCCCCCGACGATGTGCTGGCGCGAGAGCCCGGTGTCGTTTGGACCGGGCCCCATCGGCGCCATCACCTTGGTGGCGATGACGACCGCGCGACGGTTACCGCGCGCCTTCAGCCATGTGCCGAGCGCAGTCTCGGACTCGCCACCCTTGTTCCCGGGCACCCAGCGCGCGTACACATCGGCGGTGTCGATGAAGTTTCCGCCAGCCTCGACGTAGGCGTCCAGCACGGCCTCGGAGGCCTTCTGATCCGTGGTCCAGCCGAAGGTGTTGCCGCCGAGGCATAACGCGGCCACCCGCAGCCCGGTCCGACCCAGCTTCCGCATGAGCATGAGGACTCTCCCTTGGGCATCCCGGATCATCACGACGTCCGGCGCCGAACCGAGTATAGCGGGCCTCGCGAGAGCCCGGCGACCGCGCGATACAATTCAACTCGAGATGACGGCTGACGACGTCTGTGACTTTCTGGAGCTGATGACCGCCCACGGCATTCGTGTCTGGCTGGACGGCGGCTGGGCCGTGGACGCCTGTCTCGGCTCCCAGACGAGACCTCACGGCGACCTCGACATCGTCATCGAGGAACGCGACGTTACGAGGGCGGTTACCGCGCTACGCGGCCGCGGATACGAACCGGTGCCGCGTTCCGACACACGGGCCTGGAATTTCGTTCTGGGCGACGATGCCGGGCGCCAGGTCGACTTCCACGTGATCGTGCTCGACGAGCACGGACGCGGGATCTACGGTCCGCCGGAGAACGGGGATCATTATCCCGCCGGCGCGCTGAGCGGCCAGGGGACGGTCATGGACCGCACCGTGGACTGCATCGCGCCCCAGTGGCTGGTGCGATTTCACACGGGCTACCAGGTCGACGCGACGGACTGGGCCGACGTCTCCGCGCTCTGCGAGCGGTTCGCCATCCCCGTACCGAACGACTACGCGCGATTCCGCTCGCGCCCTGGGCCGTCGTCCGTAAGACCATAGAAGTCATAGAACTCTGCAACTGGGGCCCTGACCGAGAGCACCTGGAACGGGAAGCACTGCTCCAGACGGTCGAGACGCGACTCGCGCTCGATTCGCTCCTGGAATAGACGCGTCAGCCTCTCCTTGATCTCTCCATGCCGGTCCACGAATTGTCCCCACAGGGGCATGTGCTGAAACCGACCGTGGATCGCATGAGCGCTCGCCAGGTACGACTTCGGAAACAGGCGACGATAGGCTTCGAGATTGTAAAGCCACGACGCCCCGAGCACCTGCCGCGCGTGCCCCTGGGTTTGTTTGACATGGTCGAACAGCGAGGCCAGCTCGGCCAATCGCCAGCTCACGCGGTCGCGCCCCAGTGGAGAGGACCCATCCGGTTCGGCATTCTCGAAATGCAGGCGGACGGCGTCGCCGCTCGACAGCGCATAGGAAAAGCAGCCGAAGGTGGCCACGACCGGTGGGGCGCCCGTCCCCTGCGATCGAGTCAGGTAGAAGCGATATGTCCATTCGTCAGCATCGCCCGCCTCAGGCAGCCCGGCCAGATACTCCTGCCAGATCGGATGAGCCGGATCGAAGCCGCGCCCGAGACCAAAGCGAATGAAGAAGTTGGTGTACTCGAGCACCGTGCGCGCGAGCGGGAGTCCGGACAGAGCGGACGCCCTCAGGGCAAACTCGAGCTGGAGGTCGAAGAAGGCTTTGGCGTAAGTCACGGTACGTCATCGCTGAACTGAGCCGCGTCTACAGTGCACCAGCGCCCAGCCGGATTTCTGGAGGTCCGCCATGACGTCGCGGCGGCGGCGCTCGCCGTGGCGCCGCTCAGGTGTCGCCCGCTGATGGATTCGGCGACGATCCGCCTGTCGCCGGTCGAGGATCACGTCGTGCTCGCTCTCGCTGACAAGTTTCATGTAGGCATAGGTGCCTGGTTTCGTGCGTGACACGATGAATAGCAAACCCGCCATCGTTGTCTCCCTCGGGTTCCTCCAGATCAGAAGCAGGCGGCGGAACCGACACGATGGTAAAACCCCGGGTGTCCCAGGGCGAAACTCTTAAATCAGCGGCCGACCTGCTAGACTCCGCGCCAGCCATTCTCATCGAGGTGCCCATGCGGCGGATCGGGCTCGTCGTCCTCCTTGCTGTCATCCTCGCGTGGGAGCCGACCAGCGGCGCTCAGCCGGAAGGGAAGACCCGCGTAATTGGGTTCTTGGGGCCTCCGCCATCGGCCGGGGGTCTTGTGCAGGCGTTCCAGCAGGGCCTTCGCGATCTTGGCTATGTCGAAGGGCAGAACATCAGGGTTGAGTATCGCTACACGGACGCGCCCCTCCAGGGAGACATCGATCGGATGGCCCAGCTTGCGGCAGAGCTCGTCCGGCTCAAACCGGATGTGCTCGTCGTGTCGATTACTGAAGCGGCCCTGGCCGCCAAGAGCGTGACGAGAACGATTCCGATCGTGATGGCCAATGCCGCCGATCCCGTGGCTGCCGGGCTCGTGTCGAGCCTCGCCCACCCCGGCGGCAATATCACAGGCTTGGCCCGGCTGGCCCCCGAGCTCGTCGGCAAGAATCTCGAGCTCCTGAAGGAGGCCGTCCCCGAGGCCACGCGAATCGGCGTCCTGGCGAATCCCAGGAATCCTCTCAGCGACGCGATGGTCAAGGATGCCCGGAACGCCGCCCGCTCGCTCGGCGTGCAGCTCAAGGTCATCGCGGTGCGGACACCGGCCGAGCTCGAGAAGGCGTTCTCGACCTTGCCGAGCGATCGCGTGGGGGCCGTGCTCCTCTTCCCCGACGGGACCTTCTATCTGAACCGAACCCACATCGCCGCGTTGGCGCTGAGGTATCGCCTGCCCGCGATCTTCCAGAACCGCGAGTTCGTCGATGCCGGAGGTCTTTTGTCCTATGCGCCGAGTAGCGCGAGCAACTATCGGCGGGCCGCAATGTACGTCGACAAGATCCTCAAGGGCGCGAAGCCAGCCGACCTCCCGGTGGAGCAACCGACGAAGTTCGAGCTGGTCATCAACCTCAAAACCGCCAAGGTATTTGGCTTGACGATTCCGCAGTCGCTGCTGCTCCGGGCGGACCAGGTGATCGAATAGCGCATTGCTCGAATGGACTCGCGCTCTCGTCCCCCCGCTACGCAAGATCGCAGGATATTGAGTGGCACGAGCAACCGAGTATAGTTGGGAACATGAAAAACGGATCGGTGTTCTACGGCTGGTGGGTGGTCGCCGGGTTCTCGCTCATGACGTTCATCTCCACCGGAATCCGCCACGCCGTCGGGCCATTTCTCAAGCCGATCGTGGCCGACCTCGGCCTCGACCGCGCGAGCTTCTCCCTCGTGATCGCGGTGAGCCTCTTCCTCTACGGCGTCTTCGGGCCGCTCGTCGGCCTGGCCCTCGACCGCTTCGGCGCGCGGCTCACCGCCTCCGTCGGGACGCTCCTGCTCGTCGGATCGCTCGTGCTGACCGCGCTCGTCCGCAACTTCTGGGAGTTCGCGCTCGTGTACGGCGTGATCCTGCCGCTCGGCCTCGCGGTGACGGGGCCGGTGATGGCCTCCGGCGTGGTGGCGCGCTGGTTCAGCGCGCGACGCGGCACCGCGCTCTCGCTGCTCGGCAGCGCGTCGATGACCGGAATGAGCCTGCTGGTGCCGCTCGTGACGTGGCTGATTCTTACCCGCGGCTGGCGGACCACCTACGTGGTCATCGCCGGGCTGGTCTTGATCGGTATCCTGCCGATCGCGCTGTGGGTGATCCGCGAGTCGCCGGAGCAGATGGGGCTCACACCCGACGGCGCAGCGCTCGACGCGAAGACCGCCGGCGCCGGCTCGCGCCAGCGGGTGACCGCCACCACGGCCATGCAGACGCTTGCGTTCTGGCAGCTCGCCGGGTCGTTCTTCACGTGCGGCTTCTCGATGAGCCTGCTCTCCGCGCACGGCATCCCGATGCTGACCGACCACGGCTACACGCCGATGTTCGCCTCGTGGGCCTTCGGCGTGCTCGGCGGCTCGGCGATCGGCTGTACCGTCTTGCTGGGGACGCTCTCCGACCGGTTCGGACGTCGTCCCGTCCTGGCGGCGATCTACGCGGGCAGGGTGCTGATCTTCTCCGGCTTCTTCTTGATCCGCGACAACCCCGCGGCGATCCTCATCGTCGCGGTCCTCGGCGGGATCACGATGGCGGGGACGGGCTCGATGACCTCCGCGCTCACCGCCGACATCTGGGGCCGTTTCTCGGTGAGCCCGGTGCTCGGCGTGATCTTCCTCGTGCACCAGACCGGCGCCGCCATCGGCTCGTCGCTGGCCGGCGCGCTCTTCGAGACCACCGGCGGCTACGGCGCGGCGTTCGCGGTCGCGTGCGTGTTCCTGGCCGCCGCCTCGGTCGTCGCGCTCAGGATCGACACGGGCGGGCGGCGGGTCTGGCGTGCCGCGCCCGCGCCCGCGCTCGACTGACGCTGGACGTCGCGCTAGCGCTTCTCGGCCGGCGTCGACGTCGCCGGGCCCATCCCCCATACCTGGATGATCGTCTCCTCGTCCTTGGCGCCGTCGTAGTGGACCTTCCCGCCGTAATGGATCACGTAACTGCCCGCGGGCGCCGGCACGGTGCTCTCCGGATCGAACTTCTCGCCGGTGCCCATCCACCACGTGCCCGACAGCACTGCGAAGAAGCGATCGTTGGGATGGAAGTGCGGCCGGCTCATGTTTCCAGGCAGCCACTTCACGCGCACGACGTAGGGGCCGGGCTTGCTCGGGTCTCCGAAAAGCACGGCTGATTCGTTCGTTCCGGCGGCGTTCTTGACCCATTTGATCTCAGACGGGGTCCTGATGTCGACCGCAGTGCGGTCGATGTCGGCGGCGCCGTAGCCCGACGGCACTCCGAGGATCACGACGAGGACAACGGCGGCGAGCGCGCTCGTGCGAGTGCGGGTCATGCGATCTCCTCAAGGGATCAGTCTTTGCTTCGAAGTCGCGGCCCGAGCGGCTTCATCACGCGGACACCGGGCGCGCCGACGAAGCGATGCGCTGTCGCCGCCTGCACCACGGCGAGCCCGCGGCGTGCCACGCTGCGATCGAGGCCGACGGCCGTCATCCACGTCACCGGTACGCCGCTCGGCAGGGCCGGGCCGCCGTGGGCCTCGACCACCAGCAGGCACGAGTCCATCGAGACGTCGGGGGTGTGGGCGAGCCCGTCGAACACGTTGCGATGCCAGTTGTCCATCCTCGTCTGCCACTCACCGGTGTTGGTCGGCCCGGCCTGGGCTCGATAGCTCGGGCTGGTGAAGACCTCGGGCGAGTCGACCTCGTGAAGCGCCACGAAGGGCGACTCGGCCTTGTGCAGGGCCTCGAAGCGCTGGCTGGCGTGAATCCCGGGAATCGACAGGAGCTTGTGCTGATGGGCGACGTACCAGGCTTCCCACTCGGCGCGGCGCGCGGTGTCGAGCAGCGCCATCTCGACCATGTAGATCACGACGCGATCGCCTCGGGAGTTACGTGCGCTCGAGCAGCTCGATGCGCACGTTGTCGGGCGCCTCGATGAACGCGATCCGCACGCCCGGCCGGATGATACGGGGCTCCATCTTGAAGCTCGCGCCACGGCGCTTGAGCTCGGCGACCGCGTCGTCCATGTTGTCGACGCGGAGCCCGAAGTGATCCAGCCCCACGTAGGGCTCGCTCGGGGCCGACGGCGTCGCGGCCTCGGGCGCGACCGGCGCGATGAAGATCGTCAGCCCGTCCAGGTCGAGATCGGTGCGCGGCTTGCCGTCGGACTGGATCGACTCGACGATCCTGGCGCCGAAGACGCGATGGTAGTACTCGGCCGTCTTCTTTACGTCCCGGCTGCGCAGGTGCATGTGGTCGTAGCGGTAAGTCATCGCAGAGTCTCCTTTAGGCGCGCACTGCCACGTCCGCGTCATCCCAGATGGGCGACCCGGGGGGCCACGTCCTGCATCAGGAGGCGCAGGCTCTCGTAGTCCCACCCGGCATCGTCCGAGTCGGTCGTGATCGAGAGGAGCGCGCCGAAGCCGCCGCTGTCCTCGTAGAGCTGGTGGATCTTGTCCGCGCATTCGGCGGGGTCGCCGACGATCCAGACGTTCTCCATCAAGTAGTCGACCGTCACCGCCTCGTCGGGCATCGACGGCTCGAGCTTGGTGGACGCCATCTGCACCGTGCCGATGCGATTGGGGTACTGGTGCTGCACGTAGTTCCGTCCGAGGACCGCACGCGCCCGCTCGCGGGCCAGCGCGGACGTGGGCGCGACCAGCACGTCGCGTGCGATGCGCCACTGGCTCCGATCGGCCTGGCGCCCCGCGCCCGCCGCTCCGGTCTCGACCAGGCGCCAGTGGGCGGCGAGATGCGATCGCGAGAGAAGCGAGCTCGACATCGGGATCCATCCGCGCTCGCCGGCCATGCGCATCGAGCTGGAATCGGGCGTGCTGGCCGCGACCGCGATCGGCGGGTGCGGCTCCTGGTAGGGCTTCATGTAGTACCCGCGGCCCTTCACCGGGTCGAGCACGGGCGTGTCGATGTCGAAGAACTTGCCGCGATACGTGAACCGGCCGTCGGAGGCCCAGAGCTTGAGCACGACGTCGAGCACCTCGGCCGAGCGAGCGCGTACGGTCGACGGATCGAGCCCGAACAGCGACAGATCGGTCGGGATGCCGCCCCCGCCGATGCCCCACTGAAACCGGCCGCGGGCCATGTGGTCGAGCATGGCCAGCCGATGCGCGAGGTACACGGGATTGTGCAGCGCGAGCAACGTCACGCCCGTCCCGAGCCGCACCGTCTTGGTCAAGGCCAGCGCCTGGGCCAGGAGCAGATCGGGAGCCGGCGCGTTTTCCCAGCGCTCGGTGAGGTGTTCGCCCACCCAGGCCTCGCGGTAGCCGAGCTGATCGGCCAGCACGATCTGCGCGACGTCGCGCTGGTAACAGTCGGCGAACGCGCGATAGGGCGGGTGGAGCGGCATCATGAATAGGCCGAACTGCATGCGGGCTCCTAACTTGTATGCGCGGTGCCGAGGACGACGAGGCGGTGGCCGCGAGCGCTCACGGAAGGTCGAGGATCTCGACCCAGTTCGGGTTCTTGCCCATCGGATATTCCTTGAGCTTCGTGAGCTTGCCGCTCGTCTGATCGATCGAGTAGCTCGACAGACCGTGAGAGAGCTGACCGACCGCGAGGAGATAGCGGCCGGACGGATCGATCCCGAATCCGCGCGGCTGCTTCTCGGTGGGTACGCTGCCGATCGGCGTCAAGGTGCCCTTCGCCGGGTCGACCTGGAAGCCGGCCAGGGTGCTCGTCGTGCGCTCCGAGCCGTAGAGGAACTTGCCGTTGGGCGTGATGTGAAGATCGGCGGCCGAGGGCTTGCCCTGGAAATCGGCCGGCAGCGCGCTGACGACCTGCTTCTGCGTGAGGTCGCCGCTGGCGGCGTTGTAGTCGAAGACGTAGACGTTGCCGTCGAGCTCCCCGATGACGTACACGAGCTTGCCGCCCGGATGATAGACGAAATGCCGCGGGCCGGCCTTCGGCCGTGCCTCGGCCGCTGGCGAGGCGGTAGGCGTCAGCTTGCCGGTCGTCGCGTCGAACGCGAACTGATTGATGCGATCGTTGCCCAGGGTCGGCACCAGCACGAAGCGATTCGCGCCGTCGGCGAAGATCGAGTGCGCGTTGGGATAGTTCTCGAGCACTTCCTGCGGCGGAAGCACCTTGCCGGGAGAGCCGATCGGATTCACCGTGACCCGGTGACCGGGATACGAGGCGCCCAGCAAAAAGCGGCCGGTCCGGTCGGTCGCGATATAGGCCAGACTGTCGGCAAGCGGGCCGCTCGCGACGAACTTCAGCTTGCCGGTCGAAGGATCGATCGCGAAGCCGGCAGCGACCTTGGGCTCGCCGCGCGTCCCGACGTAGAGGAAGCGGCGATCGGGGCTCACCGACATCGGCGTCGAGATACCCGGCTTCTCGATGCCCGGAATCGGCGTTTTGTCGACGACAGTGAGATCGCCGTTCTGCTGGTTGAGCTGGAGCACGTAGACCTCGTTGCTCTCGGCGTTGCCGACGTACACGAACGTGGCGGCGCCCGCCGGCGAGGCCATCAGCGCTCCCGCGACCACCGCGATGAACGCGGCCGCCCCGATTCCGAACACGAAACGACGTGCTCCCCGCATGGTGTCCTCCTCGGAAACATGTCAGTCCGCGCGGCCGCCACGCCCCGGCGAAGCGCTCACGCCGGCAGCCAGGCCGCGGTGCGGATCTCGCCGAACTCGCGGGCGATCTTGCGCCACGACTCGCCGGCGTCTTCGCTCACGTAGACCTCGCCGAACAAGCTGAACGCGACGATCCGCGCCGCGTCGGCGGGATGAGTCGCCAGGCCCCACATGGTCGCGTTGGGCCGGGCGGGCAGGGGCAGGCTTCGCCAGGTCTGTCCACCGTCGCTCGAGCGGAGGACTCCGCCCGTCTCTCCCGTCGTGGTCTCGCCGCAGCCGGCGAACAACACGCGGGGATCGTCGGCTTTGATCGCGATGCCGCGGGCGTAGGGAAGCGGCCAGCGGGTCTTCACACCGATCGGCGTCCACGCCTCGCCGCGATCGTCGCTCCAGAACAACTCACCGTTCGTGCTCACGTAGGCGCGCGGCGGGCTCGTGCAGGCGAGGGCCATATCGTGGACATCGAGATCGTGCAGGCCGTTGACAACCTTGGTCCACGTGTCGCCGCCGTCGAGGCTCCGGAAGACGCCGTCGATCTCGACGCCGGCCCAGATGATTCGAGGATCGTCCGGGTCGACGAGGACGCGGGTCACGAAGGCCTGTCCGATGGAGCACTCGGTCGCGACGGCGACGTCCAGTCGCTTCCAGGTTGCTCCGCCGTCGCGCGAGCGATAGACCGCGGCCGGGCGGGTGCCCGCGAAGAGCGTCCGATCATCGGTCGGGTCCACGGCGAGCGACCACACCGTCGGCAGGTCGCCGGCCGCGCCGACGCGCGACCATGACGCGCCGCCATCGAGGCTGCGGAAAATGCCGGTATCTCCCGCCGCCACCAGCCCCCGGGGCTCGCCCGGGAGCACGGCCAGCGCCTGGATCCGGCTGTTCAGCGGGAAGGGCTTTCGATGGCGTACCCACGACTTTCCCGCGTCCGGACTGTGCCACACACCCCACCCAGCCGTGCCGAGAACGATGTTGTAGTCCATGGTGGGACCACCACTACACGAAGGCACCGTCGTGGGCAATCCCGTTGCATCGAAGCCCGAAACCGCTTATAGAGCGTCACGGGAGGAACAACCCATGTCACGACTATCCTATGCGCTCACGGCCGGAGCGCTGGTCGCCGCGTGCCTGGGAGCGGTCGCCTGGGCCCAGCAGCCCGCGCCGCCCCCGTTCGCGACCACCAAGGTCGAGGGCACCGATAACGTCTATGTCTTCCGTTACGGCAACCATCAGTCGATGTTCGTGGTCACCTCCGCGGGCGTGATCGCCACCGACCCGATCGGCTACGGGCGCCCGCAGGCGGTGGTGACCTACGTCGACGAGATCAAGAAGGTCTCGAGCCAGCCGATCAAGTATCTGATCTACAGCCACCATCACTTCGACCACATCGCCGGCGGCAAGCCCTTCAAGGACGCGGGTGCGACGATCGTCGCGCACAAGCGAGCCAAGGAGCGCCTGGCGATCCTGAAGGATCCGCACACGGTTCTGCCGGACGAGACCGTGGATGCCAAGCGGACGATCACGCTCGGCGACACGACGCTCGAGCTGAGTTACATCGGCCTCAACCATTCGGACAGCACGCTCGTCATGCGGCTGCCGAAGCAGAAGGTGTTGTTCGCGGTCGACTTCATCCCGGTCGGAACGGTGCCGGGGCGCGGCATGATCGACTTCTATCCGCTCGAGGCCGAAGACTCGCTGAAGAAAGTGCTGGCGATGGACTGGGACAAGCTGATTCCCGGCCATCCCGGTGCGCCCGGCGGGCGGCTCGGCACCAAGCAGGACGTTCAGGATCAGCTGATGTTCCTGCAGGACGCATCGGCCGCGGTGAAGGCCGAGGCCCAGGCGGGCAAGTGCTGGGACGGCGTCGAGAAGGAGCTTAAGCTGCCGAAGTACGAGAGCTGGCCCGGATACGAGCAAAACCTCCCGTTCGTCCTGCGGCGCTACTGCGCCCTCTGGGGGCGCGGGACCTGAAGTGACCCCATGAGCAGGAGAGGCGTGCCATGAAGCTCGGACTGAGCATCGGCTATTCGGGAGCGGAGCTGCGTGTGCCGGTCGAGAAGGTGCTGCTCGCGGAGCGTCTGGGGTTCGACTCCGTGTGGACGGCTGAAGCGTATGGCTCGGACGCGATCACGCCGCTCGCCTATCTGGCGGCGCTGACGAAGCGGATCCGTCTCGGTACCGGGATCATGCAGCTCGCCGCCCGGCCGCCGGCCTCGGCCGCGATGGCCGCGGGCACGGTGGACGCGCTCGCCGGTGGCGGCCGCGTCATCGCCGGGCTCGGCGTCTCCGGCCCACAGATCGTCGAGGGCTGGTACGGCCAGCC
>Ga0209802_1000981_pt1 | contig 21829 bp, 23 predicted proteins | sample GraSoiAngelo_129_FD_185886 | JGI IMG/M metagenome (GOLD analysis project Ga0209802, IMG submission 185886) | Grasslands soil microbial communities from the Angelo Coastal Reserve, California, USA - 14_0927_12_40cm (SPAdes) (version 2) | ecosystem: Environmental > Terrestrial > Soil > Grasslands ... | reverse complement strand
CGAGTTCATATTGGGAACGGGCCGGTTCCTAGCTCCGAGAACAGTGGAAGTCACCCTGGCCGATGGGACCACACGTCAACTGCGGGGCGCAAATGTGATCGTTAGTACGGGCACGCGTGCCGCGCTGGAGGCAATTCCTGGCCTTGCGGAAGCGCAGCCGCTCACGCATATCGAGGCTCTTGAACTCGATGAAATTCCCGAACACTTGCTTGTTGTCGGCGGGGGCTACGTCGGAGTGGAGATGTCCCAGGCGATGCTCCGCTTCGGCAGCAGGGTGACGATGATCGATCGCAACGGCCGGCTGATGTCCAAAGAAGACCCGGACGTATGCGAGGCTCTTCGCAGCCTGCTCGCAGAAGAAGGCATCGACATTCTCCTGAATGCGCGGATCAAGCAAGTGTCGGGCAAATCTGGCGACTCGGTGAGTGTCGTCATCGAGCAGAATGGAATTGAGAAAGTCCTAAAGGGAAGTCATGTATTGGTCGCCACAGGCCGCAATCCGAACACCGAAGGACTTGGCCTGGAACTGACCGGCGTTGAGCTCACCGACCGGGGATACATCAAGGTCAACGAGCGGCTGCAGACCACCGCTCCCGGCGTCTGGGCGATCGGCGAGGTTGCAGGTAGCCCGCAGTTCACGCACATCAGCGTCGACGATTTCCGCGTAGTCCATGCCAATTTAACCTGCGGCAACCGTGTGACCACGGGCAGGCAAGTCCCATATTGTCTGTTTACCGACCCCGAACTTGCTCGTATCGGCCTGAGTGAAACAGAAGCGGAGGCTCAAGGGATAGCGTATCGCCTGTTTAAGGTCCCAATGGAAACCAACCTGCGTGCACGCACGCTTTCGGAGACCCGCGGGTTGGTGAAGGCCCTCGTGGAGGCTGATAGCGATCGCATCCTCGGCTTCACGGCCTTCGGTGTCGGTGCGGGGGAGATCCTGGCCGCCGTCCAGATTGCGATGATCGCAGGGCTGCCCTACACCGCGCTGCGCGATGCGGTCCTGACTCACCCAACACTGGTCGAAGGTCTCATACCTCTGTTCTCATCCGCGGCGTCAGCGCACAACGTTGTCGAGACGAGAGGAGCCCAGATCTCCGCTGCATGAGGTGAACTGCAACAGCAATGAGAAAAATAGGAATGTTGTGCCCCCATTAAAATTTGGACAGGTAGCTTAGTTAAGTGGGCGGAGGAAACCCACTGAAATTCTTCAAAACCCATCGTAGTGGAAGACAGACGAGGCCCTCTCAACAGAGTAACGAGCGAGTGCACCCGGATGTCCCTTGAGAAGTGGAGACTCGAAGATGGCTGAATTCTCTGCAGAATGGATGATTACCAATGTTCAACAAACTGTCCAGAAATTAAGTGGGGCAGTACAGGTTACCGCGAGAAGTAGGTTGGGCCGCCGGCGGGGACGCGGGGCGTTGGGTATATAGCCCTGTGGATCAGGTCATGGACCAAATGGGTGCTGCCTTGTGTGAAAGGAGACGCCTATGAATACCAAGCGTTGGTTATTCGCAAGCCTTGGGACTTTCGCAGTGATCTTCATCTTGGAAATGGTTATCCACGGTGTCTTGCTCGAAGGGATATACAAACAAACTGCCTCTGTCTGGCGTCCTCAAGCCGACATTGGGAGACTCATGTGGCTGATGTGGTTAGGCTATCTCATCTTTGCCCCCTTCTTTGCCTTGATTTACATAAAGGGTTACGAAGAAGGCAAGGGTGGTGTAGGACAGGGGATACGCTACGGCGTTTATATGGGATTTGTGCTGTCAGCATCGCAGAGTTTAGGGTGGTATGCCGTGTTGCCTATTCCGGCAATCCTGGCCTTCTACTGGTTTGTAGCGGGCATGGTGGAATCTGTGGCTGCAGGCATCACCGTGGGCGTTATTTACCGAAGATAGGAATCGGGTGGCCGAAGATTGGGGTCGGACTCGAATTTTGTGAGTGAACCCTAAGCTCTGGCAGTCGGGCCGCCGGCGGGGAAGTGGGACCTAGATCTCGATGCTGCATATCTCGCCGCACGTGACTATCCCGGATACAGAGATCGACATCCATGCGGTGCGTGCTCAGGGTGCGGGCGGACAAAACGTCAATAAAGTCTCGACGGCGGTTCATTTGCGCTTCGATATTACGGCGTCCTCGTTGCCTGCGTTCTACAAAGAGCAGCTCATCAAGCTGAAGGATCATCGCATTTCACGCGAGGGCGTGATTACCATCAAGGCCCAGCAGTATCGGAGCCAGGAGCAGAATCGAGAGGAGGCCCTCACGCGACTCCAAGCGCTCATTCAGAGCATCGCCATCCCACGCAAGAAACGAAGAGCGACGAAGCCGACACAAGGTTCGCAACGAAGACGGTTAGAGAGCAAGACGAAGCGAGGGCGATTGAAAGCGTTGAGAGGAACGCTCGATTAACCGGTTTAATCCTGCCGGAGGCATTATGCAGGATGATGAGCAGGCGATCAGGCAACTTGTTGCCACGTGGCTGAGCGCGTCAAAAGCCGGAGACACGGAGAAGGTGCTGAGCCTCATGGCGGACGACGTCGTGTTTCTCGTACCCGGTCAGCCGCCCATGCGCGGCAGGGCCCGTTTGCGGCGGGCCAAGCAGGGCTCCAGCCGTTCCACCTCGACGCGACCAGCGAGATTCAAGAGGTTAAGGTGTTGGGAGAGTGGGCCTACCTCTGGACGAAACTCTCCGTCGTCGTCACCCCCAAAAAAGGTGGAGCGCCCGTCAAGCGCGCCGGCCACACGTTGTCCATCCTGCAAAAACAGGCTGGTGCGTGGGTGATCGTTCGTGACGCCAATCTGCTCGCCGTCGTTCCGCAGTAGCGATAGCCGCAAGGCGTGTTGACAAAATCCGAATCCGCCATCAAACTCCACCTATGAACCGGAAAATCAAATACACGAACGAGCCCCTCGGAGACCTTAAGGTCGTGCCCGATTTCCTGCCTCGGCCCGAGGATCTTGTCTTTCGGGATGAGGGGGTGAAGGTCACCATTGCGTTGAGCAAGAGAAGCGTCGAGTTCTTCAAGGGTGAGGCGCGGAAACATCGCACCCAATACCAGCGCATGATCCGGCGTCTGCTCGACGCCTATACGGCGCACCACACCGCGCGTTCCAGAAAAGCCTCATAAGAAGTGGGGTCAGTGGGGTCAGAGTCCCTTTTCTGAGGGGACAAAACGTATAAGTGGACTCTGACCCCACTTTTAAAATAGCCTCATAAGCCTGTCTGGTAGTTAGGTTGATGATGGCTTTGCTCAAACCCAGCCTACCGAAGCAGCCCAATCCTTACGTCATAGCTGTCTTTACAGCAGTGCTCGCCGGAGCCTTCTCAGTTCTAGGCACTTACTTCACGGCACAGTTTCAGGCAAAACATGCGATCGCACAAAAACAGTTGGAGTATCGTGCTCAGTCCTACGCGGCATTTCTTGAGAAGATCGACCGCAGTCGCTCGCCGGAGATTGGTCAACTCTTGAGCATCGGGTCATTAGCTGAGAGGGTGACGACTGATTCAGAGATTCAAAATCTTGAAGACCAGCTTGCCGTTCTGCTAAGGAAGGCCCCAATTCAAGACCTCTATTGGAAACTTAACAGTGACTTGAATCTGGTCCGACTCCACGGCTCAATCCGCGTACGTCGGGTCTGCGACGACATTTTGAAAGCCCTCGCACTGCGGGAGTTTGAGATCGATTGGTCTGGTTATCCTAGAGACGTGTCTCAATTGCGCGAGAAGTGGGCGGAGGTTCAGAAAGAAGGAACCACTTATGGCTGGCAACCCAGGATCTCCAATGAGAAGCGGCTGATGATCATTGTCGTCGGCAAGCTGTTCGAGTTACTCGTTACGGAACTCAGAAATGAACTGCAGACGCCTGCGTCAACCTAACATGCGCATTGAGCAAAGCAATAAATGGACAGCTCAGACTCGAATTTTAGGGCGGGCGCGATTCTTTAGTGCTCGCTGCTTGCTGTGGTCGGTCCCCCGGCGGGGACGCGCTGCAGTAAGAGAAGGCCGGCGACGAAGAACATCCCTACCGTGATGATGGCGGCCCGCTGGTTGCCGAGCAGCATCACTGAAACCATGCCAAAGACAAACGGACCGAGGATCGCCCCGGTCTTGCCCACCAGCGCGTAGAAGCCGAAGAACTCCGCCTCGCGCCCGTGCGGGATGAGGAGAGCCATGAAGGTGCGGCTGGCGGCCTGGATGGCGCCGAGGCCGGTCCCGGCCAGGACTGCGACGATCCAGAAGTGCCATTTCGTCTCCACGAAGTACGCAAGCACCGTCACCGCCGTCCACTGGATGAGCATGACGAAGACGACGAACTTCGGCCCGCGGGTGTCCGTTGGTTTTGCCCACGCCGCCGATCCCGCCAGGGCTGTGACCTGGATCACAATGAACAGCGCGATGATCTCGGTCATGGCAAAGCCCAGCGTTTTTGCGGCGAATACCCCCGCGAATGCGATGACGGTGTTGACGCCGTCTTCAAAGACAAGATACGCCAGAAGGAACCGCCGCATCGCCGTCCGCTCGGGTTGCGTCACGATCTCGCGCAATGTGGCCAGGGTGGCAGACAACCCTCGCGAGACGGCCTCGCGGAGCGGCATGGGGTGCTGTGAGTCGGCGGGCAAGATGACAAAGGCGGGGATCGAGAACAAACCGAACAGAAGCGCGGAGGAGAGGAAACAACCCCAGTAGGCCTGACTGGCGGCGAAGGGCCAGGCGGCCAGGAAAGCGGCCACCGAGCCGGCGTAGCCGACCGCGAATCCCGCGGCGGAGACCCAGCCGAGCTGATCGGGTGGCGCGATGCGGGGCAGGTACGAGTTGTAATAGACGAAGGCCGCCTCGAACGCGACGATGCCGACAACGGCGAGCGCAAATCCCCAGAGGACCATGCCCGGCCCCACAGTGGCGAGCAGCGCGGTCGCGGCCACCGAGACCAGCGTGAACCATACAAGAAACGGCTTGCGGACCCCGGCATGATCGGCAATACCTCCGAGGAAGGGCGAGGTCAGGGCGACGAGGCCCATCGAGACGGAGACGGCAAGCCCCCACCAGAAATCCCCACGGCCCTGTTCGTTGCCAACGACCGTGTTGGCGTAATAGGCGGGGAAGACGGTCGCATAGACGATGGCGGAAAAGGCGGAGTTGGCGAAATCGTAGAGCGTCCACGCAACGATCGTACGGCGCGGTGATCCTGTCACGGAGCGGAGAATACCACAGGGCCGGGTGGTTGGTCATCGCTTTGTGGCAGCCATCTTGCTTGCTGAAAAATATGCTGAGTGAGACACCAATATAGGGCTTGACACCTTGAAGGCCTTCTGTTAGGAAGGCGACGCCATCCTTAGCGGGCAGGGCATGGACCTGCAAGTTGAAGGCGCAGTCGGTCCCTCTCCGGCAGAGAGCAGGGTAAGCCGGTTGCGCTTTTTTCATGTTTCGGGAACGGCGGCAGAATAGACAGCCCACACAACCATCAGGAGGGAGCGCAATGGCAAAAGCGATGACCAAATCACAGGTTACCGGATATCTCGCTGACAAGGTCGGCATCACCAAGAGGGCGGCGACCGACCTGCTCGAGAAGCTGGCCGCGCTTGCCTACAAGGAAGCCAAGAACACCTTCACTTTGCCCGGCCTGGGCAAGCTGGTCTTGGTGAACCGGAAGGCGCGGATGGGCCGCAATCCGCAAACCGGCGAGCCCCTCAAGATCCCGGCCAAGCGGGTCGTGAAGTTCCGGGTGGCGAAAGCCTGCAAGGTCGCAGTGCTCGGGAAATAGGCGCGCGGGCTTGCGTCGAACACGTCGGGCGATGAGGGAGTCCGGATGAGCTGAACGGGTCTGACCGGCGAAGGGAGAACGTGGTGCGAAGTGTTCTTTTGCCTTTTGTAGGAACGACGATTATGGTATCGTTGCTAGCGCCACGGTTCTCCTGCCGGCGGCCTTGTCGAACACCGGGGGATGCATGCCCGACAGAAGTAATAACGAGACCATCCGCTTTCTCTACACCTTCGAATTTCCGGACAGCACGGAGAAGGAATTTGAAGTCCAGCTGAACGCCAAGACACTGGAGTTGGTCACCAAGAAAGACCCGCCCAAGCCCGCCTGGACAAAGCTGAAATACAAACAGTGCGAACAGTGCCCGCTCGGCGACGAGCACGAGTATTGCCCGGTGGCGGTGAACCTCTCGGCGCTGGTGGAGTCCTTCAAAGACTCCGTCTCCTATGAGAATACGAACGTCCGCGTCCAGACGAACGAGCGGATTTACGAAAAGGCGACGACGTTGCAGAAAGGCCTCAGCTCGATCATCGGGATGTATATGGTAACGAGCGCCTGCCCGGTGATGGACAAGCTACGCCCGATGGTGCGGTTCCATCTGCCGTTCGGCTCGATGGAAGAGACCGTGTACCGGGCCGTGTCGATGTATTTGACGGCGCAATATCTCCTGATGCGGAAGGGGAAGACGCCGGATTGGGACTTGAAGAAGTTGGTCGAGATTTACAAGGCCGTTACGCATGTGAACCGAGGCATCTCCAATCGGCTGTCCAGCGCCTCGGAAGAGGATGCCAACATGAATGCGGTGGTGATCCTCTCCGCATACGCCGAGATGGTTCCGTTTTCGATTGAGCACCGGCTTGCGGAACTCGAGTACATCTTCAGCGAATACACCAAGTTCGAGTAGCGCGTCTGCGCCTCGAGGTGGTCGAGGAGGAGGCCATCCATGCAGACGGATTTGAGCCGCCGTTCCTACAGACACTTGCCCATCCTCATCCTTCTGATGACCCTGGTGATTCTGATCATCGGGGCTGTCGCCCTCCACTATGTCGAGAACCGCCTGGTGGCGACCACGGGCGAAAGCCTGGCGCTGGCCGCTGGCGACATTGCGGATATGCTCGACCGGTTGCTGTTCGAACGATACAGCGACATCCCCATGATGTGTCGTGCTCAAGCGTTCCAGGGGCGCGACACCGCCGCCATGACCGAGTACCTAGATTGGATGCGGAAGAACTATCAGGTCTATCGTTGGCTTGCGGTCGTCAATGCTGACGGTCGGATCATCGCCGCGACCAATCCCGCAAGCGTCGGCAAGGATGTGAGCCGGACCCATTTGTTCCGGGTTGTCCGCGAGCAGGGCGGCGTCCACATCCAGGATGTGGAGGTGTCCGAGGATGCCGGTGGGATTCCGGTCATCGGATTCTCCGGTCCGATTCTGGATGCGCAAGAGAAATTCCGCGGGGCGATCCTTTCCCAGGTCACTCTGTCCAGCGTGGAAGATGTCGCCTCGGCGGCGATCCACACCTTTCAGGTGCAGCGCGGATCGACGGGGAAGATCGAGTATCAGATCATGAACCGGGACGGTGACCTGCTCGTGGACTCGATGCTGCACCAGGAGATGGAGGTCAATCTCAAGCTGGTGGCCCTGCCTTCGGCGCTGCTGAGCGCGTCGGCGCTGCCGGGGTATATTGAGGAGCAGCACCTGCGCCGGAAGGTACCGGTCGTCACTGGCTACTCTGGGACCGAGGGATACGGCGACTTTACCGGGTTGCACTGGGGAGTCCTCGTGCGTATGGACCGAAGCGACATCCTCGCTCCCATCCGAACGGTCCTGCAGAATCTGGCCCTGGCAGGGGCGTTGATTGTGCTCCCGCTGCTGGGCTTTCTCCTGTGGACGTCGGGACGACTCCAGGCTGAGTACCAGCGCGCCAGGGAGGAAAGTGCCCGCGCCATGGCCGCTGAGGCCACCCTGCGGTTGCGCGACCGTGCGATCGCCGAGACCAGCAACGGCATCCTGATCACCGACCCACACCAACGCGACAACCCCATCATCTACGTCAACCCGGCGTTCGAGCGCATCACGGGGTATCGCATGGATGAGGTGCTCGGGCGTAACTGCCGGTTTCTTCAAGGGTCCGACACGGATCCGGCGACGGTCGCTGTCATGCGGCAGGCCCTCGCGGAGCAACGGGATTGCCAGGTGGTCATTCGGAATTATCGCAAGGACGGCGCAACGTTTTGGAACGAGTTGACGATCTCCCCCGTGCACGACGGCAGTGGACGGGTGACACATTTCGTCGGGGTGCTCGTGGACATCTCGGCGCGGAAGGACGCCGAGGAAGCGATCGAACGACTCAGCCGTCAAAACGAATTGATCCTGAACGCGGCGGGTGAAGGGATCTTTGGGCTGGACCTGCAGGGCAAGACCACGTTTGTGAATCCGGCTGCGGCGCGGATGGTCGGATGGTCTGTCGCGGAGCTCATCGGCCAGCCCATGCATCTGATCATGCACCACACGAAGCCGGATGGGATCCCCTATCCCGAGGCGGAGTGCCCGATCCAGGCTGCCTTCAAGAAGGACGCTGTGGTCCATCGAGTGGCTGACGACATGTTTTGGCGGCGGGATGGGACCAGCTTTCCTGTGGAGTATGTCAGCACGCCGATTCGGGAACATGGCGAAGTCGTCGGCGCGGTCGTCGTATTCATCGACATGACAGTGCGCAAAGAGGAAGAAGAGCGGCGGATGCAGGTGGAGAAATTAGCCGCTCTGGGCCAGGTGGCCGCCGGCGTGGCCCACGAAATCAACAACCCGTTGGCTGGCATCAAGAACACATTCCTCTTGCTGAAAGATACGATTGCTCCCGGCCATCCGTATTCCCAATACGTGAGCATGATCGATCGGGAGATCCAACGGATCAGTGACATCGTGGGTCAAATGTACCAACTGTATCGGCCCGATCCGGCGGAACCCCGTCCCATCGATCTCGAAGCGGTCCTCCGGGATGTCTCGCAGATCATGGCAGGCTTGTTGCGGCAGCACCGGTTGACGCTGAGAACCGAGGTGGCTCCCGATCTGCCTCAGGTTCGGCTGCCGCAACGCGATCTGATCCAAGTCCTGTGCAACCTCATCCGGAACGCCATCGAAGCATCCCGGCCGGCCGGTGAAATCTGTCTCTCGGTCATGCGTGACGAGGAAATTGTGTCGATCGTGGTGGCGGATCACGGCCACGGCATTCCGGCTGAGGTGTTACCGCACATCTTCGACCCGTTCTTTACCACCAAGATGGGAAGCACCCAGGGAGGCATGGGCCTTGGCCTCTCGGTTTCTCGAAGCCTCATCCAGGCGATGGGGGGACGGATCGAAGTGCAGACCGCTGTCGGCCGCGGCGCGACCTTCACGGTGGTCCTGCCTTGCCATGCGGCGATAGTCTCCCCGAGCGTCCGATCTGAAAGGGAGCAGCCTCATCATGTCTGACATGGCGCGGATCCTGATCGCCGATGATGAAGAGACGTTCCTGCAGTCGATGGGCGCCCTCCTGCGCCGGGAAGGGTATGCCTGTGATTGCGTGCGGGACGCCCGGGAGGCGGCCACCGCCCTGGAGCAGGCCGCGTACGATCTCCTGATCACCGATATCTACATGCCAGGGAATGCGGAGTTGGAATTCCTCCGAGATCTGCAGAGCCGCGGCTTCATTATTCCCGTGATCGTGGTGACCGGCTACCCGTCCGTGCCCACCGCCGTGGAGTCGCTGCGTCTGTCTGTCGTGGATTATCTCATCAAGCCGGTGGATTTCCCCGTGGTCCTGCATTGCGTCAGCCGCGCCATCGATAAAGGGCGGGTGCTCCGCTCGCTGCACGGGACCCAGGAGCAGATGCGCGAATGGGTCAAGACGATGGAGGATCTGGAGCGGTCGCTAAACGTGTCTGGCACCAAGGGGGGAGAGACCAAGCTGGCCTGGGCCATCGATAACTATCTCGATCAGATGGTGGGGCACATCACGCAGATCGCGGCGAGCCTCAAGATAACGATCGATACCCTGCGGAAGGATTATGCCGGTCAGACGACGGATGTATGCGCCCTCGTCCGGTGCCCCAGGTTAGAGGCGTATGAAACAGCCCTGCGCGGGACGATCGAGGTCCTCAGGAAGACCAAGAACGCGTTCAAGTCAAAAGAGCTTGCCACGCTGCGGGAGAGGCTGGAGGAATTCCTGAAGAAAGACCACCGCTAGCAGAATCGGGCCCGGGACCAGCGCCGTCGGTGTGGGCGGGGCGGAGATGGGCGCTTACGGATAGTGGGCTTCGATGGTGCTCCGCAGGCCCCCGCGGGCGGAGAACTCGCCGATGACCCGGGCGTGGACCGGCCGGCAGGCGGCCACAAGGTCTCTCAGAATTCGGTTCACGGCATTCTCGTAGAAGATGCCGATGTTGCGGTAGGCGTGGATATACAGTTTCAGGGACTTCAACTCCATGCACAGCTTGTCCGGCACATAGATGATGCGGATCGTGCCGAAGTCGGGGAGCCCGGTCTTGGGGCAGATGGCCGTGTATTCCGGCACCTCGATGGTGATCGCATAGCCCTTAAACTGATTTGGCCAGGTTTCGATGGCCGGTAGCTTAGCGTCAATCCCGCTACTGGCATGCGCCTCTGTGTACCCGTCCCTCGTCTTTTTCATACTTTGGTCATCCACTCGGTGTGGCCCAGTTTCTCCAGTTCGAAGTACATGACCACCCAGGGGCACATCATCTCGGGAAAGACCTCGCAGTAGCCCCCCTTGCGCACGCCGCCGCACGGGCCGTAGCTCATGAACTTGGGACATTCGGCCTTCTCGCCCGCGCCCGGGATTGGCGGGCGGTTGTGGATGCCTCCCGGAGCGCCGACGGGCAGCGGCTCCGGCTGGATCAGGGGAGTGGGCTTGTGGGATTCGTCCGCCATCAATGCACGTCCATGAAGCCGGCGATCTCGGTGAGCCGGAGCCTGGCCACCGCGATCTCGGGGGCGTACACCACCTCGTCTGCCGCCCAGATGGTCGTCCCCCGGCTCTTGCGGGTGATGCCCATGATGTTCCGCAAGACCTGGTGAATGTTGTCGTTGATGCGAACGACGTTAGCCTTGATGGGCGCCGTCAGTTTGCCGTCCTTGATCATGTAGGAGTCGCCCACGACCGTTGCGGTGAAATCGCCGGTGCGCAGGCCGTTAATGGGATAGGTATACCATATCCGGCCGATGTACACACCGTTTTGAACCTGCCGCAGGAGGTCCTCGCGGGTTTTCTTCTTCCGCCCTTCGATGAAGACGTTGGTAGGCGCGACCGAGGGCGCCATGTCGAACCGGCGTCCCCCGCCCCCGAAGCGGAAGCCGTTGCGCGGCACCAGGGCGCTGGGGCAGTCCTCCGGGGGGACGCCGAGCTTCTCCTTCGCGGCGGGGTCGTGCAACATCCGCTCCGTCTCGTAGAAGCTCGACAGGAGCCCGACGAGCTTCCCGTCTTTGATGAGGTCGGTCCGCCCGGTCGGGAGGCCTTCGCAGGTGATGCCTTTGCTGCCCATGTGACCCGTGAGCGCCCCGTGGTCATAGATGGTGAGGTCGTCATGCGCGACCTGCCGGCCGAGCCGTCCATGGAAAGCCGAGCTGCAGTCGTAGAAGCTTGCGACCGTGAGACTCGGCAGGATCAGATTGCACATCAGCTCGGTCACCGGTTGGGGACCCAGGATGACCGCATACTCCCCGTCCTTGATGCGGACCCCGCCGACGGCGGACAGGGCATTACGCGCGGCTTCGGCACCAGCGTCTCCCCGCATTGCGCTCAGGCGAGTGTGGCATCCGTACCCGGTCCCTTTGGCGCCTTCCCGTTCGACCATAGCGGTGACGAACGAGGCGATCAGGGTCGATTCGTCGGTTTGCACTTTGGGGAGGCGGGTCGAGCCGATGGCCATCCGTTCCAGCAGGACGGTGACGTCGCCTCCGACGATGAATCCCAGCTCGCGTAGCTTGGGCCCGGTCTTGGCCTGCGCCCGAAGCGAACCGGCCTTGGCGAATTCGTCCAGCGCGCGGGTAAGGACCCGCCATCCGGCATGCACCAGCTCGGCGTCCTTCAAGTTCATGGCGTTCGGGTCGTGGTATTTGGTCAGCGTCCGACGTTCAGGGGATGGACGTGGCAGGGTTGTGAAGTCGGGGTCATGGACCGCGCTCCGTCTGGCCTTCTCCAGGGCCGCCTTGACGCCGGTAAGCGAGATGTCTCCGGCTTCGCTGCCGAGCCCGATGCGCGGGCCCTGGGGATTCTGGAAGACGGCCCGCACGCCCAGTCCGTGAGAGGAGGTGGACTTCGGTTCCTCGACGCCGTTGCACGGAATGTGCGAGGTGTAGTTGACGCGCGCAGTCAAGCCGTCATTGCTGGCCACGAACACCTCCGCTTCCTGGACGTCCTTCTGGCGGCGCAGGTAGCGCAGCCCTTCCTCGGCAGTGCGCTTCAGTGTGGCCAAGCTGACCATGTGTGGTGACGCTACGCGGGCCCGGTCAGGTGCGCGCGGCTGCGGAGCGTCGGCCCGCCGTTCCCGAGCCGTCGGCCCTGCATCGGCTGGCCTTTTCCGCAATTGGAGATGGGGAAGAGCCGGAAGTCCCGGCCCACGGCGTCCACCTTCATCAGGAAGGTCTTGGTGTCCGCCATAATACCACCGCCCCGGTACAGTTGTCCGATCTGACCGTTGCGGATCTCGTACACCTTCTGGGCAGAGATCCGGAAATTTTCCCGTGATTCCGCGATGGAGGGGATCCGGTGCCCCACGACGTAGTAGCCTTTATCGACCTCGCGGATGATGTCCTCGGGTGCGCGCGCGCCGCCTGCGAACACGGTGGTGGACATGCGGACCAGCGGCACGAGATGGGCTTCCGTGGCCATGCAGGACCCGTTCGGGGGCACGTTGAGAATGGCCGCCGTCTGGCGGTTGTTCATGAAGCCCTTGAAGATCCCCTTCTCGATGTGCACGACTTTCCGGCCGGGCGTCCCTTCGTGGTCGTATTTGTAGTGGCCGAAGCCCGGCAGTGACGGGTCCGAGTAGGCGGTGACGAGCGCAGACGCCACGGCCTTGCCGACCATGGTGTCGTTGAGCGCGCGCAGCAGCCAGCTTCGGCCCGCGTAGGCGGTCTCCATCTTCAGTGCGCGATCCAGTTCGGTGGGATGGCCGATGATCTCGTGAGCGAGGAGCGCGTTGAAGTGGGGATCGGTGACCACCGCGACGTCTTTGTCCGAGCTGCGGAGCGGCGGCGCGTGGGCCAGCTTGACGGCGTCGCGCGCCAGATTGGTGGAGAAGGTGAGGAGATCGAGGTTCCGGATGTGTTCCTCGACGATGCCTTCGGTGACGACCTCCCACCCGCGCTGATGGCCGATGGTGTCGGACAGCTCCTGGTCACCAGTCTCACTCACAGCGACGACGTGGACGGACCCTTTGGTCAGGGCGAAGGACTGGTCGATGCACGCGCCCTCGGAACTTGCGAAGAGATCGCGCGTCACCAGCGTCACGGCGCTGACGGCATTGTATTTGAGCTGCTCGTCCACATCCTGGACCGCGCGTGAGACCTCCGTGACGTAGCGGACCATGTCATCGAGGCAGACCTGCCGGGGGTCGATGGCGTATTCGGCCTTGACCGTGTCGCGTTGCACCTCGACCGGGGCTAGGCGCGTGTCGGACAGGGCTTCACCGAGATCTTTGTATTTGTCTCGGATCCGGGCTTTTTCGCGGGCGTTGGCGACGGCGCGAGCGTACGCGCGCTTTAGGCCACTCGCCAGGGTTTGGGTCAGTCGAGGCAGATCGGCCTTGCCCAGCAGTTGGCCGAAGTACCCCGGGGCGATGGTGCTGTCTCCGGCCAGCACCCGGATGCCGCAGGCGATGTGGCTGTCTTCGAAGGCATATTTGGACGTCCCATTCTCCGATCCCGCGTGCTTCTCTTCGGTCACCTCGATCCGCAGGTCCGCATACCGACACAGCTTGTACGTATCCGGTGCCTCGGCGGCCAGATCGGCAGCGGAGTTTTTGATGGCTTCCACCAAGTCGGTGGTGATGGCTTTCGAGACGGTCGACATCAGAAGCACAGACTCGTCGTTGGTACGATCTGCTCCGTGTGATTAGGGTGTATCACTGAGCTTATTGAGCGTAAATTATAGAGAACCCGCCGCCGCCGTCGCAAGAGAAACCGGGGTTTTTTACGTGTTTGGACAAAAGAAGTGGGTGGCCGGAAGATTTCTTCCGTTTTTTCTTGCACTTGCATCAATAGGACCAAAGGCCTACCGCCAGGGCCAGGATTAGGCCTTCGTAGGGAGAGGCTAGGTCTTCTTTGGGGTTGCAACGACGCCACCGTTGTCATATTGTCGGAGGCTACGGAAGCGGCCAAGCCAACGCATGGCAACGGATTTTCGCATTGACATCAATCGGAGGGGTTTGCTAAGCTTCGTTTGTTCATCTTGTCCCTGGTCGGGACAGCTTAATGCCTTGTAAGTCAAAGGAAATTTCCCTGCACACTGGTCAACCGCGGTTCGGGATCGGAACGAACTGAAGGAGGGCAGTCAGATGAGTCTGGATTACGTCAAGTTTTCCCCTGGGTTCGATAAATTCATGCCGAAGGAATATCGCGACATGGTGGAGCACGGGCCTTTCGGCAAGAAGGTGACCGTCTCGCAGATGGGCTCGTTCAAGGAGATTCTCGAGGAGCATCCCATGTGCGCCGGGTGCGCGATGACCCTGTTCATCCGGCTGGCCATGATCTCCTTCCCCAATCCGGAGGACACCATCACGGTGGGGACGGCTGGCTGCGGGCGTTTGGCCATCTCCCAGGCGGCCATCCCCTTCGTGTATGGGAACTACGGGGACCAGAGTGCCGTTGCCAGCGGGCTCAGCCGGGGACTGCGATTGCGGTTCGGTGATAAGCCCAAGGATGTGGTGGTCATGGCCGGCGACGGCGGCATGGCCGATATCGGCTTCAGCATGACGCTCCATTCCTGGTTCCGGAAGGAGCGGTTCACGACGATCATGCTGGACAATGAAGTGTACGGGAACACCGGCGGCCAGGAGAGCGGCATGACCAACAAGGGGCAGGTTCTGAAGATGGCGCCGCTGGGCAAGAAGTTTGAGAAGATGGACATGGTCGGCATGGCCAAGCTTGCCGGGTGCGCCTATGTCGCGACGGTCGTCCCCAACAACCCGAGGCGGGTCGAGAGCGTCATCAAAAAGGCCGTCCTGGTCGCGCGCGAGATCGGCCCGACCTACATCCAGGCTTACACGTCCTGCAACATCGAGTACTCCATCCCAACCGATAAGGTGATGGAAGACGCGAAGAGCGTTGAGAACGACCGGTACCAGTTCTCCGAGCACCTTACCGAGGAAGCCAAGCACTACCTGGCGACGCGCTACGGGTATAAGGAGTATCTGCCGAAGCCGGCAACGGCGGCGGCCCTTCCGGAGGCCTAATTGCAAGTCCCTTCTTGCGGGGGGAGAGATTAGGGAGGAAGACAGATGGCAAAGCGCTTTAACATACGAATGGCGGGCGTCGGCGGCCAGGGGGTTGTGACCGGCTCGCACATCCTCAGCACCGCGGTCATCAGAGCCGGCGGTGAGAGCACGATCGTCCCGTTCTACGGGTCCGAGAAGCGGATGGCTCCGGTCGAGAGTTATGTGCGGGTCTCCGATGAACCGATCTATGAGATCGGCGAGATCACGTTTCCCCACATCTGCATCATCTTTCACCCGCAGGTGATCACGCACGGCAAGTCGTACACGATGCCCTTCTACTTCGGACTGAAGCAGAACGGCGTTCTTTTGATCAACCACGACGGCCCAATGAAGTTGCCGCCGCAAGAGACGAATGAGCTCAAAGAGCGCAACGCCAAGCTCTACTATATTCCGGCGACGCAGCTTTCGTTGAAAGTGGCGGGCCTCGATCTGGCCACGAACATGGCGTTGATGGGCGCGATCGGAGCGATCACCCGGCTGACCACCCTCGAAGCGCTTGGCGAAGCGGTGAAGGATCGGTTCCTGGGGAAGGGCTTCGTGGTGTCCGGCGGGACCGCGGCGCTGGATAGTGTCGTGGAAAGAAAGTTCAAACAAAAACAGGAACTGATAGAAAAGAACATTGCCGTGATCAAGGCCGGTTGGGACTACGCCGAGGAACACGGCTGGGGTGCTGAAGAGAGGGCTGAGGCGAAGAAGGCCGACGATCTGGCCGCCGCCGAGGCTGCCTCCCGCTGATCCCAAGAGTTTAGGAGGAGACCTGCATGTATCTTGTTGCCGATATCAACGTTGATATCTGCGCCGCGACGAGCTGTAAGCTCTGTACCCAGTACTGCCCGGAGGCCAATACGATTCTCTATAGCGACAACTTGGGGAAGGAGAAAGGCCTCAAGTACGGCTCGGCGTACGTGGCGGTGGACCGCTGCAAGGGTTGCGCGCAGTGCGTGTGGGTCTGCGACAATATGGCCAAACACCATGCGATCACGATGACGATGATCGACCAACTCCCCAAGGCGGCCATCACCGATCGCATCACCTACCTTGACAGCGGTGGGACCAAGGCAATAGCCGCTCCGGTCGAAGTGGCGTAGGGAGGGCGTATGCTCTTGCAAGGCCTCCCCGCGGAGAAAGAACGTATCATTGTGCCTGGACCGGCCGGCTTCATGCCGCCGTCCGCTGCCCAACTCGGTGTGGCATTGCCTCCCTCGGGAGTCGGCATCGCTTACGGGCATCACGTTCCGGAGGACATTGCGATTGCAGAGATCGCCCGGCAGATGCTCACCAAGCCGAACGCCACGATCTTCCCAGGTCCCATGGTCCTGTGGGCGTGGAACGAGCATGCGGTCGAAAAGGCGATGGCGGTGCTGGAAATCGCGGCCCAGATTCCCAACGTGCTGATCATTCCGATGCCGGACTACCGGCCGAAGTACCCGAAGGTCGATCCAGAGGAGGTCATCAATCCGAACCATCCGAACCTGACGATCTGGGGCAACAAGATCGAGGCGTGTATTTTCGTCGGCGTACATTGTCACTATGCAAACCTCACCCTGAAGATGATCCGTGCCGGTACGAACTGTTGCACCGCGGCGCTTTGCGCGGAGCAGGGCCATGAGGACGCGATGCTGAGCGTCCACGACATGGATGCCGCCAAGCTCAGGAAAGTGGCCCAAATCTTCAAGCGGGTGCGTGAACAGATGGGGATTAAACTCCCCGCCGACGGCAAAAACGTCCGTTATACCGGCTTGCAAAGCCGTGTCAACGGGAATGAGACTCATATCAATCCGCTTGCCGCGTTGAAGCCTGGGGCTCCACCCGCTGGCGTTCATATGCCCTCTGAAGGGCAGATGCCTCACTGACAATTTTTCTCGAACCTGAGGAGGCAACAATGAGCAATCCCCTCGAACCCGAAGTCAAAACGAACCCGCAGGGGGATCCGATCACCTCTGTCGAACCAGAGCAGAAGACCAACCCCCAGGGCGATCCCATCACTTCGGCCGCGCCGATCAAGGTCAGCGGCGGCTCGAAGGATCTGCAGGAAGCGGCCAAGAAACAGCGAGTGGTGACGCCTGAGTACATGTTCTTCGAGGCGCCCCGGAAGCGGGAATTCATTACCGGGAGCGAGGCGGCGAAAGAAGCGGTGCGGCGCTCCAATGTCGATTTCTCGGTGGCCTATCCGATTACCCCTCAGAGTGAAACCATGCAGTTGATCGGGGTTCTCTACGGAGAGGGGTATGTCAAGGAATACTATCGCGGTGAAGAGGAATACGGCGTCATGTCGGCCATCGCCGGAGGTTCCAGGGCAGGCGTCCGCTGCTTTACGGCCACGGCCGGTCCAGGCACGCTCCGCGGCATCGAGCCGATCGCTTCATGGCCCGGCCACCGGCTTCCGGCTGTGGCCATGTTCACGTGCCGCGTGGTCAATGCGCCGCTGGCAATCCAGCCCGACAATATCGAGATTTCGTACCTTTTGAACTGCGGCATGATCGTCTTCCATGCCGAAAATCAGCAGGACCTGTTCGACTTCATCATGAAGGGGTTCATCATCGGCGAGAAGAACGACGTGACGTTGCCCGTCGGCGTGGCCTGTGACGGTTTCTTCGTGACGCATGCTCGCAACTATGTGGACATGCAGGAAAAAGGCATCAAGCTTCCCCCGCGTCAGGCCTGGAAGGGCGCGGTTCCGGTGCTGGATGCGGAGAACCCACCGGCCCGCCTGTCCCGCGACGCGCCCGTCCAAAAGAGCAACTTCATGGCCTACAACATCCATGCCGTGTGGCAGCAGGAAGTCTGGGCGGCGGTCGAGCGATCGCGGCGCTATATCGAGCAGTACATGGGCGGTTTGTGCACGCCCGAGAACGTAGAGGGCGCCGAAGCGCTGATCGTTGCCTCCGGTAGCGCCGCCGCGCAGTCCCGTGAGGCCATCCGGCTCTGCAAAGATCAGGGCGTGACCGTCGGCTTCATCAAGATCCGGTCGCTCCGCCCGTTCCCGACCAAGGAACTGCGTCAGCTCTGCGCGAAAGCGAAGCTCATAGTGGTGCCGGAATTCAATTACGTCGGCTGGCTGGCGAAGGATGTGGCGGCGGCGATCTACGGTTACTCCGACGCCAAGATCGTGGCCGGCCCTCACGTGTACGGCGGGATGTCCATGCCGGTCGAGATGATCGTGGACGAGGTGATCGGTGGTCTGACCGGGAAGAGGTCTATCGCGGTGCCCGACTCGGCCATCATGGGACGCGACGTCAACCAGGCCGAGGTGGCCCACTTCATGCAGAATATCTGACGGCTACTCAGGTGTGCACGACAAGAGGCCGTCCGGGATATCCCGGATGGCCTCTTTAGTTTTGGCAGAGGCGGGCGGGGCTATTCCTCGAGCATCTCCTCGCTGTCCGGCATTCCGTAGGCAACGAACTTGGCGTAACTGAGATAGATCGCGCTGCTGTCTCGCATGGCCTTGGCGCCCTGGGTCATCCGTTCGAGCTTGATTGGATCAGAGGCTTCGGACTCGCGCATCGCCCCGACTTGGCGCTCCAGAAGCGTGTTAAACTCGTACATCGCGCGTTCGATGTTCAGGTAGGCTTCTTTGATCGCATCAGTCATGGGGCGCTCCTTTGGATCGGTGCTGCGTACTCGTGACCTTACACCAGCCCTGCTAGGGGGGTCAATCAGGTGGTCTGGATGAGTGTGGAGAACCTCTCGCACAGTCTGCTCGCGGCGCTCCGGGCCCGGTATGGCGAGCCGGATCGGGAAGTCGCCGAAGGGGTCCGTACGCTCTCCCGGCTCTTTACAAAGGAACGGAACGCGCTGGGTTCGGACTACTTTGCGGATCCGGCGTTGCGCCGCGCCTACCTCCTGTATTTCTTACCCGTCAACCTTGCCAAGGTGGCCAGCCTGCTGCAAGAGATGCCGGCGCTGCCGGCGCGACCCTTGCGGATCCTGGACGTGGGGAGCGGCCCCGGGGTCGGCGCGTTAGCCGTCCTCGGCCATCTCACGCAGCTCGGCGTCGCCGCGCATGAGGGATCCGAAGTGATCGCGGTGGATCGCAGCCGCCGTGCGCTGCAGGAGGCCGAGGCCCTGTGGGAGCAGGTGTCCGTGACGCGGCGTGACAGACCGTTCTATCTGTTCCACGCTGTGCCGTTCGATGTGGAACGACCGGGCGCCCGCGTTCCCTGGAAGGCTGGCGCCTTCGACCTGGTGATCCTGGCCAACAGTCTGAACGAGCTCTTCCGATCGGCGACGGATCCCATCGCCCGCCGGGTCACGTTGCTGGAATCCCTGCTCGACGCCCTGTCGCCCGACGGGACCTGCGTGATCGTTGAACCCGCGTTGCGGGAAACGACGCGAGACCTGCATCACGTACGGGACCGGCTGGTGTCGGCGAGACGGGCGACCGTGTACAGCCCGTGCCTACACGAGCAGCCCTGCCCGGCGCTAGCGCGTCCCGACGACTGGTGTCACGAGGAGCGGCCCTGGTCACCTCCTCTGATGCTGCAGGCCATCGATCGCGAGGCAGGCTACATCAAGGACGCCTTGAAGTTCTCCTATCTAATATTGCGCAAGGATGGGCTGACGGTCGCGGAGCGGGGCCCGGACGTCTACCGGGTCGTCAGCGAGATGATGGTGATGAAGGGCGATCGGCGGGCGTGGCTGTGCAACGAGACCGGCCGCCCGCTGGTGGGGCGCCTCGACAAGGCCCGCTCAGAGGCCAACGCGTCGCTCGATCGGTGGCACCGGGGGGCGATAGTCCGCGTGGAGCACATCGAGCGCCGCGCCACGATCAGCCGCATCGAGGGCTCGACGCGCGTCGAGTTGGTTCGTCCCGTCGAGGGGTAGGCCTTACTCGAACGCTTCCAGGGAAGATTTCTCGGAGAAAGGGTGCTGGCACGCGGTGCAGGTGACGAAGTAGACGGCCCCGCGGACGGACGGCTGCACGCGAAAATCCAGTGTCGCGCCGGTTTTCATGCAGGACGGGCACCGCATGCCCTTCAGCCAGTAGGCCACGTCCGGCTGGCTGCGTGTGAAGCTCTCCACGTCCATGTGGAGGGGAAAGCTGTAACGGCAGCCCTTGCAGAAGGCCTTGTATTCGCCGTCGGTCACCCGGCTGTCGCGGGGAACCATATATTCGGTGGAGCTCTTGCAGACGGGGCAGGTGATGTCCGCCAATCGCCGCTCGATGTTTTCAAAGTCCATCGCGTGCGCCCCTTAGGGGAGCCCTCACTGTAACGGATCGGGCCCCCGTGCGCAATACGGCGGAGCGCTTTCAGATCGCCGCGCCACACTGCTTCGAAACGGCCTTGTCAGGGAGAGACGCACTGGCTATACTACAGCCCGAGCAGCCCGGCGCGCGGCAATCCGGTCTTCATTCGTGAACGTATGCACCTGATCAACGAGAACCTGGCCGTCGGCAACGCCCAAGACGCGGAGCGTCCCGTCCGGTTCATGACCGCGATCTTGAACGTGGCGGCGGAGAGCCAGATTGAGCCACCGGCCGGGCGCGCCTACGCCTGGATCCCATTCAAAGAGTTTTCCGAGGCCGATCCGACTCTGCTGGATGAAGCGATCGAGTGGCTCGAGCGGCATGAGAAGGACCACCGTCTGATGGTGTGCTGTCGGGCTGGTATGGGCCGGTCGGTGTCGGTGGTCATTGCCTACCTGTGCCTGATCAAAGGGGTGCCGTATCAGGACGCGGTCAAGGAGGTCACCGCGCGCCGGCCGGGGGCGACGCCGCTCCCCAACCTGGAAGGCACCGTTCGCCTCGTCCGTGAGTTGCGTGCGACGCGGGACGGAGGCCATGCCGGAACTCCCTGAAGCCGAGACCATCGCCAGCCAGCTCAGAGCGCGGCTGCTCGGCGCAACGATCACCGAGTGCCGGATCGGGCGCGCGGACATCGTGCGCGAGGGCCTCGCCACGCTGCCATGGTATCGGGGGGCCCTCCTGGTCTCGGCGAGCCGACTCGGGAAAAGCGTGGTCCTGGAGGCGGACAGGTCGGGCGAGACCCGCTATCTGGTCTTCGAGCTCGGCATGACCGGTCTCTTGTTCTTCACCCTGCTCGATCCCTCCTACCGGAAGCATACCCACCTCACTCTTTCGCTGACCGGCCCGGTCCCGGCGCTGTATTACTGGAACCCCAGGCGGTTCGGTCGGGTCTACCTGCTCGACGGGCCTGGCCTGGCGCGTTTTGCCACGCGGCGGTTCGGGTGCGATCCGTTGACGGTGCCCTGGGAAGACTTCCGGGCGGTGGTGGCGCGCCGGCGCGGGCGCCTCAAGGCCCTGCTCATGCAACAGCAGGTCATCGCCGGTATCGGCAACATCTATGCGAATGAGATACTGTATCGCAGTCGCTTGCATCCCTATCGGGTGGCGAGCCGCTTGCAGGTCAGGACCGTCCGGCGCCTCTACGACGCGATGCGAGATGTCCTGAGCGAGGCCATCGCGGATGGAGGCTCCAGCGTCCGCGATTTCCTGGCGCCCGATGGGACGAAGGGGGACTATTGGAAGCGGCATCAGGTGTACAACAAAGCCGGGCTGCCGTGCCCGGCCGGGTGCGGTCGCACCATCCGCCGCTTGACGGGCG
>Ga0209802_1000980_pt1 | contig 21868 bp, 27 predicted proteins | sample GraSoiAngelo_129_FD_185886 | JGI IMG/M metagenome (GOLD analysis project Ga0209802, IMG submission 185886) | Grasslands soil microbial communities from the Angelo Coastal Reserve, California, USA - 14_0927_12_40cm (SPAdes) (version 2) | ecosystem: Environmental > Terrestrial > Soil > Grasslands ... | reverse complement strand
AAAGAAGACCGGCATCAGCACCATCTGCGCTCGACTAATGGGAATGTACGGCCCATTTGACGGTAATCAGCTCGGCCTCGAGGCACGACTAGTTCATGCGGCCGTAAGCGGGAAACCACCAAACCTTGAGAACGTGTTTTTCGGTAACGCTGAAGACACGGGGGATCTGTGCTACATCAAGGACTTGGCACGCGCCATCGCACTAGTTCATACCGCCGAGAAGCTGCAGTATGACGTTTACAACATAGGCTCAGGCGAGCTCACTCCGAATAAGGAAGTGGTGGAAGCGGTCAAGAGCGTGGTTCCGAACTTCAAAGTGGATCTTCCTCCAGGACACTTTCCATTTCCAGCAATGCCCCTCATGGAGACCAAGAGGTTACAACAAGACACCGGCTTCACGCCCAAGTTCGATACTCAGTCGGCCATTCGACACTATGTTGATTGGCTCAAGGCTGGAAACCCCAAGTAGCATCCTCATCTCAACGGAACGGTCGACGCACTAAACTGTACTGGCCTGCCCTTGTTTTATGTTTGGAATTAGCGTTTAGCGGATCGAATCTCTGGTCTGTGAGTCTGCGAAGAGCTGGACCCTTCCACAGCTCTGACAGACGAACGCGTCAAGGTGGAGGAGACCTTCTCCGAGTTCTGCCCAGTTCCCGAAGAGGAGATGTGCAGCACCGCTGGATCCTCCTGTCCTGAATGGAATGTCGCCCATGTCAGCCATGGCCGTGTTGCAGCTTGGACAATTTATGGCAAGACTTGTTTGAGTAGTCGACTCTGACAAGATGCTCGTTGTGGAGTAACGGCTAACCGAGGCTTAAGCTTTCGTCAGTGAAAACCCAATACCCCTCATTTGAGAAATGCTAGCCCTGCCAAGCGGGGATTCCCTAGTCGCAAGAGTCATCGCTTCTTTGGCCAGGCTTCGTACTCACGTCAGCTTTCCGAGGAGAATCTCCCAGGGATAGATTTCGATAGTGCGAAGCACCTCGTCGCGCATCCAGGGGTCTTCGGAAAGTCTCTTTCGGAGAATCCCTTCATTGGGCGTGTCAAGGATGAGCATGGCCCTGTGTTTACGATAATTTCCCAGCGGACCGCCCAAGATCACGAAGCGCTCGTCGGCGAGAGCTTCCATGAACACGGCATGCTCGGGCCACCCTCTCTGATCACGCATAGACCGCTTATCATCCCAACGGGGTCCCGCCTCCTCGATCACCACAAAGTAGGGCGTATTTCCTAGCCCTCCCACGGAGGAAGTTCTAGCGCGCGCTCAAAGGCGGCGCGGTTGTGCACTGGCTCGCGATCGGCGTGTGAAATGATGACTTTCTCAAACGGAAGCTTCAGCAACTCTCGCATCGCTGGCAGTGCTCGTTTCTGGTGCCACGGCGAGCCCCAGATCCGAAGGTCGCCTCCACGCTCCGTTAGTCCATCTCCAAAGACTATCACCCTCTGCTCAGGCAGCCAGAGAGGCGTCTCAAGGCGCCCTCTTCCATCGTAAAGGGCGACAAAGCCCCCGGGAAGCACAATATCCGATTCGATCATCTCCAGCTTGTTCTTGGGCAAGTCGTCGGGCCAGTAGAGCCTCGGACCGAATGCACGGACCCTGTAGCGGCGGACAAACTCGTCGATGTCCCGCACGTGGTCAGGGATAATGACAGCGGCCATGGTAGGTGGCCGGCTGTCTAGGCGCTTCCACAAATCTGTTGCACCTGTTTTCGGGACGAGGGGATCGATCACCAGTCTCTCGCCTCCCGACTCAACGTAGGTAGAGGTGACAATCGGCTGCCAGTCGTCGCCGGGCTTCCAGTGATGATGTTCCGCACGCCAGATCCACAGGCCATTTGCTACATCTCGAAGCTCGACCATACTGCTCACGGATTGCATAACGTGTTTCTCTATGATCGCTCATAGAGTTAACATTTACTGAAAAGATGATCTCGGGCGTGCCGATTAGCACGAATTACTTACAACTAGGCTTCGATACAGCTAGGCGGAACCCTGCAACGAATCTGTCCATCTATTCAGATGGTTAGATTCGGCTTCGGACAAATCGATTCCAATCAGGAGTCAATGACTGCGTACTTGGCCCCTTAGCAGCCAGTTCTGACTTAGTGAGCAGTGCTCCCGAATCCAATCTGAAGGTCTATTGAGTAGTGGTGACCAGAAATCCAGGTTACCGCGAACGTGAAGATGTTGCCGCGTCCCGTTACGACTTCAATTGTGTATTGACTTCCGCTCGTGAAAGTGAAGGCTGAACCATGGAGAGTGCACTGTGGACAACTCGAACCGATGCTGAACGTTGTAGTCGTAACGCCATTCGGTACTAGTGAAGGGCCGCTCCAGTTTGCGAATGTGTATTCGTTGCCGCTTGAGTCCGTGACATAGTAACTTGTTAGTGTCGCAGTTTCGGTGCCATTGTTCTGAAGATCGACAGCTACCTGCGTGGAATCCTGGAACGTAGCGGAAGTCGGAGCTATGTTTTCCACGTAAGCCGATGGTACAACAAACGTGGTCGTGAACTGGTTTCCGCACGATGTCTTGACTGGAATCCATGTCTCGGAGTTAGGATCTTGGACTGTCGTGAATGTTCCGTTCTGTCCTGCCGCGATTGCTACGTCGATGCTGTACGACTGGGTCCCAAGCATGTAAGATGTGAGTCTCACCGCCTCTGATTGTGCGTTATGGACTTTGACTGTGTAGGTATAGGGTGTGGTTTGGCTTGCTGTGAAGCTTCCGGCTAGAAGGTTCGAGTTTTCAGTATTGCAAGAGGACGTGGGGGTTAGCTGAGGGCTGAGTGCTCCGGTTGAGAAGAGTGCGATTGCTCCTACCGCGATTGCGCTCACTAGTATTGCAATTGCTTTGGTATTCAGTTTTCATCCTTTTCTGGCTCATGAGCTTTACGTATTCAATCGTCATGTAACTGGGCACAGCCACCCTGTGAATCACGTCTGTCAAAAAGTCCGAGTCATTCGCCAACCGAAGAAGGATGAAGATTGGTGGAAAAGTGGACGTGTTTCCACAACCCAGTTGCTGCCTCGCGAATCTCGACTTTACTCGTCACAGCTTGCATGATATGTTTCTCCACAATCCCTCATCGAGTTAAGATTTGCTGAAAGGACGATTCCTAGCTTGTTGACTAGTGCGAATTAATCACTCGCCACCATCTACCGGCATCTCCGGCTAGAAGTCCGCGCACAGAGCAGAAGCTTCTCATATCATCCAATTACTCCGTTCACAGGTCCCGATGTCCATGCTGGCTGACGCAAAGTCGCTCTTCGGAGAAATCGTCGCATGACACGTCGCATCGTCCTTGCTGGCGGCAACGGCTTCATCGGTCGTTTGCTCGTGAAGAGCTTTGTCGCAGGAAACTACGAGGTTGTCATTCTCACACGTTCGCCTGGCGAAGGCGAGACGGCCATTCGCCAAGTCCGCTGGGACGGGCGCACCCTGGGAGATTGGGCCGGAGAGTTCGAAGGCGCCCACGCACTGATCAATCTCGCCGGGCGATCAGTGAATTGCCGATACAATGCACGCAACCGGCGTGAGATCCTCGAGTCGCGGGTTCAATCGACAAAGGTGTTGGGCGACGCCATCGCCCGGTGTCGGCAACCGCCGCAGGTGTGGCTGAACGCCAGCACTGCCACAATCTACAAGCACACATTTGACCGGCAGATGGATGAGGCCACCGGTGAACTTGGCGCGACCCCGGAGGCCAAGGATGAATTCTCCATCAAAGTCGCACGCGCCTGGGAAGAAACGCTCTACGAGGCGCACACCCCTGTTACGCGGAAGGTCGCGCTGCGCACGGCAATGGTCTTCGCCGCGAGCAAGGGTGGCGTTTACCGGACCCTGCGAGGGCTCACGCGATGGGGGCTGGGAGGCACCATTGCCGGCGGGCGCCAGTTCATTTCCTGGATTCACGAAGTCGATTTCTGCCACTCTGTCGAATGGTTGATCCACCGGGACGATTTCAGTGGGCCGGTCAATGTGGCCTCGCCGAACCCGATTCCGCAACGCAAGATGATGAGAATCATCCGTCGGGAGTGCGGCGTCCCCTTCGGATTGCCTGCGACGCGCAGGATGCTTGAGGTTGCGGCCTTTGTTCATCGGACCGAGGCCGAACTGATACTCAAGAGCCGCCGAGTTGTGCCAAGTCGATTGCTGGCAGAGGGCTTCCAGTTTCGTTTCCCGCGAATGGAGGAGGCTGTGCGAGAGATTGAAGGCCGCTTATGACCGGGCCTGGACTGGAACGATCGAACTGAATCTGCGAGTAACGCGAATCACTCAGAACTCGGTTTCGATACCGGTAGGCGGAATTCTGCAGGTCTGATATGACAGCTTTCTTGTCCCAATCTGCATTATCCGCTCACGCGTTGCGGGAGCGTTGAAACATACCTCTCTTTCTTGACGAAGAGATTTTCTGTCTGCCCCTAATTCTAGGCGAGACAGGCGATTCAGGGCAGAATCCAAGCCTAGATGGAAAGGCAAAAAGTCAGGAAATCCTCGACGATTCACGAACGACTCTCAGGGCAATCTAGCGAGCCCATCTCAGATTCGAGGTCAGGGTTGTAAATGGGCGTTTGGCTGACATTTCTGTACACCGAGTCATTTAATGCATTTTCTGAGCTTTTCATTCGTTTAACCTCGGAATGGGGAAAGTGAGGCTAAGCCATAAAGAAATGGTACGGCGGAGTCAGGTGTCGAGTACCAGCACGCTGCCGACCACGCGAGGCTACTAGCTAGATTCTCTATTTACCAGTCTTAGGACTCTCGTTCTGCCCTGCGAACATGGCCGGGCAGATCGTCCATATCCCGCTTCCATTTCAGCCCGACCTTTACCTTAGGTGGTGGATAGCTCGCGTTGACCTCTGCTTCGCTCGGAATAGCCTTGCTAGCGATCTTCTTGAGTTGTTTCGATCCTTTCATGTCATCCGGTAACAGAACCCGTAATTTGGTTCTTTGCTTTAGAGCGAGGCACCTTTGAACAATATGATGAGTTCGGGTGTAGCTCTCATGGTCGTAGGGTTTCTCCTAATAGTAGCAGGCATCGTGATTGGCTCTCTCTGTACTTTTGACATATTCACTGGATACTCTTGCTCTCCAAGTGGGTTGCTTCCGTTAGCAGGCTCGACTTTTCTGTGGATTGGTGGTGGTGTGCTTGCCATGATCATAGGAACAGTGTTTACTGCTGTTGGTTACTCCAAGGGACCAATGGTCGAAAGTAGACCAAAGGTCGAGACCGGATCTTCTGACAAGCCGTTATTCGTAGTGAAAAGGATGGGTCAGGGGGACAAGTTGATAGTCGTAGGAGTAGCTCTTGCTCTGGGATTCCTCTTCTTTTTTCTCATATACATAATGCCAATCTGGCAGAAGGTTGGCTTCTAACGAACCCAGCAACTTAGGAATTACGACTACTTTAACGGTCACTTATGCTCGTGGTAGTGCTTTCGTCCCCAGTCGGGAAGAGACACTGCGCCTCATTTGACGGAGTGCTTCTTGATGCCCGGAGTAATGTCTCTTACAGAACCAATTTCGACAGCCAAAACAGAATAGTATCGTTTCACGCTCGCAATCCTCAAAGTGACAGCCAGATTGCATGAGTTAGGTGAGGCGGTGGAGATTTGTTAAGTAAGAGAGGTCTAGAGAACGCCTCTTGCTCTGAGAAACCTACAGAGTGTCACTGGGTCACATAATATGACGAGCCCAACCTTCCTCACAGACTTTCCATACTCAACCGACTCGGAGATCACCGTATCGGCTGGGTCTTTCGCCAAGACCAGAATTACGAAATCGGGGTTCGTCCTTTGGTAGGTTTTGAAAACCTGGTGCGCTATTTTCTCCCAATTAATCGTCTTACCCTTTACGCTCTTGTAGCCCTTGACTACCACAGCAAATGACCTCGGAGTTTCCCCTATTCTAAGGAAGAAATGCTCTAAGTCTGCAACCTCGATGGACGAATCGTGCTTTCTCTCTACCGCGTTAGTAGCGTTCTTCTCTCGGAGGGAGTCTCTCAAGGCATTCTGAATAGTGCGTTCATCAAGACCTTCCAGTTTTTCGAGTAGCTTTCTTCCCTCTTCTAGACCTATCTTACTGGTCTCATCAAAAACATCAATGAAGGTTAGGGGTCTTAGCGGCTTTTGGCTTCGGATTACCGATAGAATTTCTTCGTGAGGAAATGCTCGGGCGAAAGCGTCTTTCTCCACGCTGTTCAAATCGAAGAATGGGCTGGAGAACTTTTGGACTATGTCCGCGATCTCAGCCTTGTTACTGGGCTCGCTCTCCGCGATACGATGAGCGAGTTTGGAACTGAAGTTGTCATAGTCTGTCCAGCCCCTAGCGAGAACGAAATTAAGCACTCGGTTGACTATTGCTATTTCCAATTCCTGTTTGGCCCTGCTGTTCTACGACGGGCGGTTGTGCTACGGGTGTGAGAAGTTGTTCCCTAACATAGTCGTCTATTCTGAGAGCCCGAGCCCATCTCGGCTTAGCGTAGATTGGACTACCTCCTTTCGTTTCTTCAAGCTTGACAATCAGTCCCACGCTTTCCAAAGCGTCCATGGTACGCCAAGTATTTCCCTGATCTCCTGAGACAGTAACTTGAATCTCCTTTCTACTCTTCATCCCGTCAATCTCAAGGAAAATCTTAATCCTGCTCTGTCGCCCTTTCAAGACAGAATCCACCAACTTCTGGTATTTTTCCCGGTTGAGATGCATGTCTGCCTCTTGGGATTGTTTTATGTCCATTATCTCGCGTCTGATCTTCACGATCTCCCCGGCTGTATCAACGGTCTCCGGCAAGGACCATTCACTCAGAAGATTTGCTCGTGAACCTGCTTTCCCTCACGCTCGTAGCTTCTAACGAGTCCCTCAAGTCTGAGGTCGCTCAGAGTACCTCTAATCGTAGAGTCCGGTTTCTGAGTAGCGGTGGCTATGTCTTGAGTTCTCCGGCTTCCATCGCACAATTTGTAGACTTGAAGCTTCAAGGAATTTTGAGGAAGCAGCCTACTCTTAGCTTGAGCTAGCTTGTCCTCATTAGTAAGAGCAAGAATGGCTCGGATCTCGGTCAGTGTCCCAAGTATCTTCCTGAGTACATCCTTCTCGGTTTCCTCAGGCGTTGGCAGTCCCTTCTGTTCCAACAGTGATAGGGGGAGGTTGACTCGCTTGACCTGCTGTAGGGACCTGAGGAATTTCTATTCCGAAGTCCTCAAGGTCAAACGTCCGTTTGAATCGTTCGCCACCCTGAACGCTAAAAGAGTCTCCGAGCCCCTTTCTCTTCCACTCCTTCCACAAAGTACTCACCTTGAAGGTGCTTCCGACTTTGGAGAGCTTGGCTATCTCAACTGTTCCTCTTGTGCCATCGCTCAGCTGGTAGGCAAGTCTCTTTTCGGGGGTGTTCATAGCGTTCTCTAGTACGCTCTGCACTTGATTCATTCCCGCAAACTTGTTCCACTTCAAAATCTCCCTGAGCAGTTTGACTTCTTCTGTTTCTCCGCTCATGTCACAACCTCCTGAGAAGTGCCAGTTGTCCCCGATTGGTCAACGGTCTTTGCTGTCGGAGAAGCCCTCTTCTTTCTTATGTTGCCGAGAACCACGGAAACATTTTCGGGAGACTTGCCGAGCATCTTTGCAATCTCGCCCGGTTTGAAGTCGAGCGAATCAAGAGCCTCTATCTTGTCTTGCTCTTTCGGCATACCCCCAACCTCTCTCCGCGCCATGAGTTTGAGTATCTTGTCGAGCTTGTCAACGATCACGACAAACTGTTTCTCGTCCAACTATGCAGCCTCCGGACTGGTTGCTTGAACAACCTGCGGTTCAACAACTCTCTCAGACCCGCTCCTCTTCTTGAGCGTTCCAATGTTGATGCCCAGCTCCTGAAGCGTGAATAGAGCACGATAGTTCCGGTTAACTTCGCTGGGTGGAGTCACAATGCCGGCTTCTATGAACTTGCCCATCCAAACGCTGATGGTCGGTTGTGGAACACTGGTCAACTCTTGGAGTCTTAGCTGTGGCGTGTTCCCGTCGAGCTTGCTGAATAGCAAGGCTTTCTCATAGGTATCGAGAACCTCTTTGGCGGCGGATTGTTTCGTCGTAGCCGCCATAATTCTGAGGTAGCTTCGAATGTCCCCTAAGAGAAGCTCAGATTTGTCCATCTTTCTATCAAGCTCAATATATAGGCCCAGTATTCTGACCTATAAACTCACCTGATAGTGAGCTATAGAAAACTAGTCGAGTTGGGTCGAGGCCCGCGGAACTACAGAGAAGTATTCAGAACTATTCTCCTCATTTGGGAATAATCACGTACTCTGAGCTTCTTTCAAATGTTCGTTAAACTTGTCTGCGCTATCGAATATCATTCCGCATTTGCAAACATACATCTTGCCTGAGATCGCGGAGCCAGTGGTTCTCAATTGAGCAAGAGGCTTGAAGATGCTCCCTTTGTCCAGTCCGTGTTTTGTCATACAACAAGAGGCGAGCTGAACTTAGAAAAAACTTACCTCCGGTAGTTCAGTCTAAATAGATGGATAGAATGGCTCGCAGTAGCCAAGAACAGATTAGGCCTAGTGTGCATGCTGTCAACCGTGAGCAGGAAAGACACTCTCAGCGGGAAAGGCAGATCCCAACAACTGGGGAAAATGGGAGAGTATGCAGTCATGGCTCAATTGCTCTCCAAAAGTTGGGTAGCAAATGTCTACAGTCCGGCGGCAGATACGGGCGTTGACTTGATTCTTCTTACTAAGGAACAGAAGTTGAGGAAGGTTCAGGTTAAGACATCAAAAATCTACCCAAATGGTGAAACTTGGTTCATGACATCTTCCAAGAGAAACTGAAGGAAGACATCACTCAGTCCGACATGTTCTATGTGCTGGCTGAGGGGCATCCGCCAAGTCAATTCTTGGTTTTTCCGGTGGAAGACATGGTGGAGTTGTTTCAACAACAGTTCACTGGAAGCTGTCAAGGCAATTTCGTCGAGTTCTCAGGAGACTTTCCCGCCGGAAGAAGGCTGCAAATTCGACACCATGGTCCGAGCAAAAAGTTCAGCTATAGGATCGACGCGTTGGATGAGGGCAAAACGATAGACAAGTACTGGAACAACTGGGACTTGCTCAAGTAGACAACTGCCAACTATTTACCTCCCGCAGAACTATTCAGAAGTGCTTATGGACGCGGAAGGCACCAGGTACCATAGAGAACTGTTGGCTCGATATTCTCGGGCTTACTAACTATCTACATTGTGCTTGCAAAAGGCCATTCTCAAGTAGAGAGAAGATACTAGCGCTCAAGAACCGTTCAGTCATTCGAAAAAAAGGTGGTCTGTAAATCAAGACTCTCTATCTTTGGTTTTCGGATCCCATCTTAGCGCGCTTGCGAGAAGTACTTGTGGAAGGCTTCCTCGTTGATGCTTCTTTCTTCTTTGCCGGGGATTTCGGTTTCTTAGCGGCGGACGCCGGCGCTGCTTCTGCCTTCTCTTCTTTCTCTGGAGAAACTTCTGCTGATTTCGCGGTGGTAGTCGGCAATTCTGGTTTTGGCTCGGACCTCTTGAAGACTTCTTGGAAGGCGACAGTATCTATGTCGGGAAAGAATTTTTGCAGGTCTGATGTGACAGCTTTCTTGGCTACTTGCAGTCCGCTGAGGTAGAAGGCCTCCTCGGGCACCTCGATTGTGAGATCACTTTGATGCTTCTTCAGGGCGAACTTTTCTTTCGGAACCTCAGGGATTCTGAGAGCGATTAGGTTGAGTATCTTCTCGTTCTCATTGTCAAGGACCTTGTCGATAGATACATCGTATACTAGGGTTCGGCCGGCAAGTGGGTGGTTATAGTCGACTTGGACTCTCCCTGCTCCTACGGCACGAACAACGGCGGGTCGTCCATCGAACTCGACTTGTTGGCCGGGCGTTGGATATTCCTTGTCTCTGAATCTTCTCAGTGGGACCAGCCGCATCTTTCCGGGGTCTCGAGCGCCGAAGCCCTTCTCAGGGGTCAGTTCAACCGTTTTGTTTGTGCCTGGATCTAGACCGACTAGAGACTCTTCGAGGCCTTTCGGTAGCCATCCTTCTCCTAGGATGATGAATTTTGGACCAAAGGTTGAGTCTTCTCGATGAATGTGCGCATCTTTGGCCACAGAGTCGAAGGTGGTGTCAACTGTTTCTCCGCTCTCTTTGACCTTGAGGGTGTAGTTGACTAGGAGGAAGTCTCCTGGTTTGACTGCCATGGTTCTCAGTTCACCTTTCGGGTAGTCTTGATAGGGTTTCTCTTGCTGCTTCTAACCCTTCGTCGATCTTGGCCTTGAAACCTAGTTCGGATGTTGCGGAGCCTATTGCGCTGACTGTTGTCATTATGTCGGCTGATCCGACGTTGCCCATTATTCCGACTCTGAACATTTTTCCTTTCGCTTTCCCGAGGCTTCCGCCGAAGTCTATTCCATACTTCGTTCTTATGAGTTCCCTCACTTTTCCCTCATCCATTCCCATAGGGCTGTTTACAGCGGCGACCGTGTGGGATCGGGATTCCTTGTCTGCATACAGTCCGAGTCCCATGGCTTCCATTCCGTTGTAGACCGCCTCCGCACATATCTTGTGCCGTTCATAACGAGCGGGCAACCCTTCTTCGAGTATCATGTCACAGGCCTCGTTCAACGCGTACAGAAGGCTGACAGCTGGTGTGAACGGCGTATAGCCGTCCTGGATGTATTTCTGATACATCAGGAGGTCAAGGTAGTAAGACCGATTGACTTTCTTCGACTGGATTTTCATCCACGCCTTGTCGCTGACCGAGATGAAGGCCAATCCCGGCGGGGTCATCAAGCATTTCTGGCTCGCGGTCACGCAGATATCGACGTTCCAATCATCCACAGGCAACTTATCACCACCAAGAATCGAGATAGCGTCCACTATCAAGAGCATGTCGCGGTCGGCGCACATCTCTCCAAGCCGTTCAAGTGCCCGGACCGTCACCCCCGTAGAAGTTTCATTGTAAACGACTGCGAGCGCCTTCGCGTCAGGGTTTGCCTTGACAATCTTCTCGAAATCCTCGACTCGAGGCGCCTTACCCCATTCTGAGCCCAAAACGACAGGTTTCCCCCCATAGGCTTTGATAGCTTCGCCCAGCCTTTCGCTAAAGAACCCGTTTACGTTAACGATTATCTTGTCGCCATCATCTGTTATGTTTTGAAGCGCGGCCTCCGTGGCTCCGGTGCCCGAGGAAGTAAGAATGAACATGTCACCGTTCGTCTCGAAGACCTTCTTGGTTTTACCGAGAAGCTTGTTGAAGAGCTCCTTGAACTCGGGACCTCTGTGTCCGATAAGGGGTTTCAACATTGCCCTCATCACGCGAGGCGGGACATTGGTGGGACCTGGTAACATCAGAAGTTTTTGGGTCTCACTCACGAAGTAACCCTGCTGCTAATATTTCGCGAAGCGAAGCCGTGGTTCTTTTAAGCCTTAGTATGTGAGTCTCGTATTTTTCTGATTATCTCCCACCTGTCCTGTTGATAACCAGTCGGGGTAGCGATTAAGTATCGAGGCCGAACCGGAACGAAGTATGGAGTCGAAGCGAATCGCGAGGCTTCTGGGTGCTGTACTCTCTATTGCAATAATTCTGGCAATCCTGTTGCTCAACGCCTATGGAGTTGTCAGGTTGTCTGAATCCGTAGTTGATTTGTGGTTCTTGGCTCTTGGAGTCTTGGTAACGATAGCGTTCCAGTTGATCATATTTCCCGAGAGATTCCTTCGAACATCGAAGAGCAGAAGCGATGCACCCATGTCTTTTCCTCACGTTCAATCCTCGGAGCCCAAACAAAATTCAAACTCGCTCGAAAAGGGGCTGATCCGACAAAGCGAGCTGGGGAAGGTCACGGCTGACCTCGATGCTCATCATAAAGCGGTTATCGATAGAATGAAACAATGGGACTACCTTCCGAGGGAAGGCGAGATGATTTCCGTGAAAGGTGTCCTTTACGGCCTTCTTCAAAGTAACCCACCTAACCTAGGAGGGGACAAAGAGCATCTGAAGGCGTTTAACGAGGCTTGGGACATCTATTCGAAAGGCCCTAGTATGTATGAGAAGGCGAGCAAATTCGAACAGAGCGCACGTTGGTTGGTTAACCAGTTTCTCACCAGCCCGCTGAACGAGGTGGAACCTCCATGCCGTTTGGTAGATAAATTCACAACCGACATTATTGACCGAGTAGATAACAGGAATAGAGGGCTAATTGCCCGGGATTTTGAAGCGACTATGATGAAAGTCCAAACCCTCGGTAACCCGACTGTTGAATATCCCGCCATTGATACAGAAGTTCTAGATGCATTGTTTGGACCGCCTGAGACTCGCAAATGGACTTTGGAGAAGGCGCAGAAGCTGGCAGAATTGATGAATAAAGTCCTAACATCGGAAGACTTGGCCAACTTTGTTAGGAAAAAGCGTCAAGCTTCTGACGGTGTCATCAACAACAAGAACGACTTTCTGACGGTGCTACGAGAGAAAGTAATCGCTCCAGCCACAAATTCGAATTATCAGGCTCCTGAGCTTAACAGGGGCGTTTGCAATGATTGTTGCTATTTGAAGGCAAAACGAGACTTGCTCCTTCGAGTGTGAGAAGTATCCGCTCAGGGCGCTTAGAACAACAGGAAGTCGTCCCTTAGAGATGGGATCAGTTCTTTGACGAGGAGTTCGCTCATGGGAGGAAGTGATAGAGCGTTCTTGCATATCTGCTTGCTGGGGGTACCCTCAAATGGTTGCTTGACCACAGCCGGGCCTGAAAAAGCTACCAACGATCAGATTACAAGAAGCCTATCCGAACGCCCCCAAGACTGGCGAATCTAGCTACCGCGTTGGCTTCACTGGCATAGAACACCGCGACAGAAACCTATGTTTTCAGACTGGTTGAGCTTGACAGCCTAGAGGCTAAGGAGTTTTCTCTCCTTGAGAAACCTGGCGAAGGCTATCAATCCAAGAATCGAGTTTGCGAGGGCCCAGCCTAAGAGCGCAAGAAATATGCTATTGACGGCCGGGCCGATAACGAAGGCTGCAATGAATAAGAGCGGTGCCATAACGATGATTATGCGGAACATGTTCCGGACAAGATGGCGAAGGGGTGCAGGTGTGGAATCCATAAAGCGACTAGCCTTGATCAGTTGGTATACCACAATGATCGGGGCTGTTACTATCAGAACCAAGAATACCAGCTGAATGAAGTACAGCGTCGCGAGAAAAGCGATGGCGGCTCCAATGGAGATAGGGATGGCTGTCCGAATAAGCTCACTTGGTTCCAGTTTCGCCGTAAGTCGATTCTTGTAGAATGCTACTCCCAACAAAATGAGGCTAATAGCGTACAATGCCACGACTGCGGAGAAAAGCGGGTAGAACCCAGTCCACTTCCATGCACCGCCCACGAATCCGGCTCCCCATCCCAGCTGAAAGCCCAAGCGCCAACGCAAGGTCTGCCCTCTATTGCCTAGTAGGGGCAGCTCCGAAAAAAAGATGACCATTGGATTGCTTCACATCTGCTCGGGCACGGAGAAACCTCCACATCCAAGAACCAGGCATGAGCGAGTAACCGCTCATGATTACGTGGTGCGCCAGAAACCAACCTCGCGTTTTGATCCGAGCTTTTAAGTCCCTCTTTCCTTCGCTCTTCTTGATGCGGGTCGTCACCCTTCTCTCCGATTTCGGGACAAGAGACGGCTACGTTGCACAGATGAAAGGAACGATCCTCGACCTTTGCCCGAATGCTGTCGTCACGGACATTTCCCATGACGTCGAACGACACAACATTCCGATGGGATCATTCATTCTTGAAACGTCCGCTCCCTACTTTCCACAAGACACGATACACGTGGCAGTCGTCGATCCCGGAGTTGGAAGCGCTAGAAAGGCAATTGTTATCGAATGCAACGCTGGCTTACTCATTGGACCCGACAATGGGCTAATGGCCCGCGCAAGCGTAAAGCTAGGTCTCAAGTCGATTTATGAAATTCGAGAAAAGGAGTTTCAGAGAACCTCGGTCTCATCCACTTTTCATGGGAGGGACGTGTTCGCTTACGCTGCCGGCCTGATAGCTTCTGGTCGGAGACCCGAGGAAGTGGGACCCAGAATCTCCAAACTGGAAAAACTCGACGTATCACAGCCGAAGTTGTCTGGGAAAAATCTCAGCTGTCAGGTGTTGCACGTAGATGTTTTTGGAAACGTCATCACCAATGTCGGTGAGGAGATGTTTCAGAAGATACTTCTGAAGTTTGGAGAAGGCGTTGAAATCCGAACAGGAACCCGAAAGCTACAAGCTCAGTACGCGAGATCCTACTACGAAGTTGACAAGGGAGCCATGGCAGTACTACTCGGAAGTCAAGGCTTCTTGGAAATTGCAATCAGAGAAGGAGACGCGAGACACAAACTCGACGTAAAGGCGTTAGACAAGCTGGAACTTCGGTTCTAGTTCGCTTTGTCTGTCTGGGCGATCTCTCTCATTCGCTCTTCTCCCTTGATCGCTTTGATGTAGGCGGCAACAGATTTCGGCAAGAGTTCTTCCCAGTTTTTTCCTTCTATGATTCTTTTTCTGACTTCTGTTGCCGTAAACGAGGTTCGGTTAAACATGGGTATCTTCTCGACTCGCATTCCTGCCTCTTTGAGAAGCCTGCCTGTCAGAGGTTCGTTCGTGAAAACTAGGTCGAAGCTGGGTGTTTGGGAGAGAAGGTGGGAGACCCATACCTTGTGGAACTCGGCATCGGGAAGAGGCAATACCGTGTATCGGTTTGCATCTATCTTCGCCTCCTTTAGAGCCAGTCGAATCATCGTAATCCGTTCGCCAGCGGTAAACGGGTTTTCGACGGTATGACTGTCATGGGCGCTTCCTACAACTATGACTAGTTCGTCTACCTTGGATAGGCTGTGTTTTACAGCCTCAAGATGACCGAGGTGGAATGGCTGGAACCGGCCCACATAGAGGCCAGTCGTCAAATCTCAGTCTCCATCTAGAATCCAAAGGGCCCTCGAAGCGATCTTATCGCCTTCCATCAATACGCCCTCTCGCTCCAGAAGCTCCCTCTTAACCTCGCAACCATAATCAGAAAGCGCCCCGCCAATAGAGTAATTGCCAATCTCCAGGCTCGAAGGTACAACGCGATGACATGGGACGAACAGGGGCCAGGGATTTCTAGCGACACCGGTCCCGACTGCCCTTGGACCAGAATGGATTCGTTTGGCTAACATTCCATAACTCGCCACCTTGCCCTTCGGAATCTCCTTCATGACCTGACAGACGCTCTTCTCGAATTCTGACACACGTTCCCAGTCAAGACTTACATGGTTGGTCGTCCGTCTTCCCTCATAGAGGTCGATCATCTCGTTCAGTGCGACGTTCGACTCGTTTGTGACCTTCTGAGCGGGCTTTCTGGGAGCGTCGGCGCGAAGGTGTCTTACGAGGTTTTTCTGTGACTTTGAGAATGATGAGGCGAGTAATTTGTTTTGATTACCGATCAGCACGCCAAACCAGGTTTCGCCATGCTCTTTGGTTGAGAGGGTCAGTTTCTCCATTTGTTGCTTCGCCTCTTTCCTTGAGAGCTGCTCTCCTTAAAGAATAGTCGTTTAACGCTGGGCGCAAGATGATTGAGATAGACGGGAGTTTCGGTGAAGGAGGAGGACAAGTTCTCCGAACCGCAGTTGCCCTCGCTACAGTACTATCGAAAGAGATCCACGTGTTCAATATCAGATCAGGCAGAGCCGAACCGGGAATTAGACCTCAACATATGACGGGGGTCAAAGCCGCAGCTGAACTCTGCTCAGGACATTTGGAAGGGTTGGAGGTTGGTTCTACAGAATTTGTTTTCAAACCGGGAAAACTGAGATCTGGAAACTTCCGATTTGACGTGGGAACCGCTGGAAGCGTAACTCTCGTCCTCCAAACGCTAATGCCCATCTTGGCCTTTGCACCTGGAGGCGTTCATTTAGAGATCACGGGTGGAACTGACGTGAAGTGGAGCCCACCAATCGACTATCTCCGTCTTGTTACTTTGCCGATCCTTAGGAAAATCAGCTACCATGGCGATTTGGAAATTGTGCGAAGGGGACATTATCCGAAGGGCGGAGGGTTGGTCAGATTCTCGACACAAGGTCCCTCGAAGCTGCAACCACTAACGAACGACAAGTCAGAGTCCATAACAGGAATCCATGGTATCAGCCACGCAACAGCTCTACCAAAGCACGTGGCAGAACGACAGGCAACCTCAGCCAAGAAATGGCTCGAAGAAGCAAAGTTACCGTCTCCCTCAATAGAAGTTGAAGTTGTAGACGATAGGAGCCAGTTGAGTCCTGGGAGTGGAATAGTATTGTCAGCTGAAAATCAGAACGGAAACACTTTGGGATCAGACGCTCTTGGGGAAAGAGGAAGGCCCGCGGAAGAAGTCGGCTCGACAGCCGGAAAAATCCTAGTTGAAGAGGTCCAGTCTGGAGCTTGGCTAGATCGACACATGGGAGACATGATCGTCCCATACTTGGTCCTAGCAGAAGGGGCCTCCGAAGTCTCGATCTCGCGAGTTACACAGCACACTAGGACAAATGTCAAGGTGGCCCAATGGTTGACTAAAACGGAGTTCAATCTTGAAGGCGAGATTGGTCAGCCGGGCATGTTGCGGGTTAGGGGAATTGGCTCGACATTCTAGCCTTCTGATTTTGAGATGGAAATCAGAACTGCGAGTAGAATGATGTGCACATCTGTGTGGTTATCTTGCTCTCGCCCTTGATGGGACGTCGGCTCTGACAATCGCTCCCGGTCCAATCCATGCGTCTGCTCCGATCTTAACTCCAGGGAAGATCGAGACGTTGATCCCCGTCTTTACACCGTCGCCAAGAATTGCGCCCAGTTTTCGTTGTCCACTGTCCACCAGCTTTCCTTTGACTCTTGACACTACATTCGAATCATTGAACTTCAAATTTGCGGTGATCGTCCCAGCTCCGAGCGATACGTCCCCTCCCAGAACACTGTCTCCGATGTAGCACAGATGGGGAATCTTGGCTTCGTCCATGACGATGCTGTTCTTGACTTCGCAGCCTGCACCGACTTTCGCTCCTTTTCCGAGCGAGGTTCCTGGTCGGAGGTACGCGTTAGGACCCACAACCGCACCTTCACCGACGTAAACTGGACCCTCGATGTAAGAGCCAGATTTCACATGTGATCCTTTCGCCAGGCTAACGCTGCCCTTCAGATGCACGCCAGGCTCCGTCTCTCCGTCACGAACCTCTTCGTCAGAATCCAGCGCCGACCGGTTCGCCTCAAGAAGGTCCCAAGGATAGCTGATTCCCACCCATTCCCCCTTCCCAAAGGGAATCGTCCGAACCCGTCTCCCCTCAGACATCAGCAAGCTGAGCGAGTCTGTGAGTTCGAACTCTCCGCGTTTGGATTTGCGGGTCTTCCTTATGGCAGAGAAGATGGAACTGTCGAGAACGTAGATACCTGCGTTGACTACTCCGACATTGCCGCTAGACACCTTCTCACGGATCGAGACAATACTTCCCCTCTTGACTTCCAACGTACCAAAGCGCGACGGGTCTTTGACCTCCGCGGCACCCATTTGCAGATCCTGGGAGTCCGACGACTTCACGAACTTGTTGATAGCTTTCTGATCGTAGTAGTTGTCGCCGTAGACAATTAGGAACCGGTCTTCTCCTCGCAGTTCGTTCTCGCACGTCCTCACCGCGTCCGCGGTTCCTCCGAGCTTCTTTTGTTTCACGTATCTGATGTTGCAACCAAGCAGTTGACCATCCCCGAAGAAACCTTTGATCTTCTCTGCCTCGAACTGGACCACTACCACCATCTCGCGAACCCCAGACTGGACAAGTCCTCTGACTGTTCTCTGTAGGAGTGGTTCTCCACCGATCGGCAACAAATGCTTAGGATTCTTCTCGGCAAGCGGCCAGAGTCGTTCTCCTCTACCCGCGGCGAGGATTGCTGCCTTCAATCTCTTCACCGTCCCTTCAGGACTTGTCTCAAGAGTCGAAGAGTTTCTCTCATTACCCTCGTAGCCTCCGACTTATCTTTCGATTCACCGGTCACGCGTATCACAGGCTCCGTGCCACTGTCCCGTACGAGAACCCAGGCGGTCTCAGTGCTCACCCTGAGCCCGAACTTTGTCTCCAAGGACGAGTTCTTCCCAAGGATCTTCTCCAAGCCCGTACCCAGCTTGGAGAGTTTGCCCTGGGAAAGCTTTCCAGTATACGTCATCCCTTCCCTGATCATATGGTATTCCGGAATATCGCTGACCATTTCTGACACATGGAGACCAAGGTCTTCAGTCGCTTTGAGAAATAACAGTCCAGACAAGAGTCCGTCTGGACAGTTGTTGTAGTCTCGGTGAATCCATGCCCCTGATGGCTCTCCGGCAAAGTTCGCGTCCAACCGCTTCGCTTCCCGTAGAAGCTTGGCATCGCCCACCGGGCCCCGAACCAGCCTCGCGCGATGTTTCTCGGCTATCTCATCCACGACCATAGAAGCATCGAGCGGGACCACGAAGGGCCCCTTGGAGCGTTTTGCGAGAAAGGCGATGTAGGATGCGAGTATTCTATCTTGCAAGGCGCAAGACCCCTTCTCGTCAACGATGTACATCCGATCCGCATCGCCATCAAACGCGATCCCGGCATCAAAGTGAGTCTCGACCACCATGGTACCGAGAGTTTGTACGCTTTTCTTTGTGGGTTCGGAGCCTCTGCCCGGGAATCCTCCATCAGGATACCCGTTGATTGTCGTAACCTTGTCCAGTCTCTCCCGATAGATTGCTGGAGCGAGTTGTGAGGCGGCACCGTTACCGCAATCGAGCACAACCATCCATTTCTTCTTGAAGACCACCCGTGCAAGCAGTTCCTTGTACTCTCTTGGGTCCGCAGGCTCAAGACTAGAAGCTCTCCCGTTATAGGGAAGCGGCTTCGGATTCTTCAAGCTCAGTCTCGTCTCATCGTCCAGAGCCTCCCCGAGCTTGTTGAACACCTTGAACCCATTATACTCGGGAGGATTGTGGCTGGCCGTGATCATTACTCCAGCTGATCTCCCCAAGGATTTTGTCTGGTAAGCGAGTGCTGGTGTCGGAATCAGACCATAATCAAGAACTTTCGCTCTGTTTTCAAGCGCAGCCGCGAGAAAAGATGCTTTCAGAACGGGGCCAGAATATCGCGGATCGTTTCCAAGTGCGACCTCTTCCCCCATGATCCTTGGGATGAGCATGCCTAGCTCGAAGGCGACTGATGAATTTACTGTTTCAGGATATTTGCCACGGATACCGGAGCTGCCGAATTGCAGGTTCAAAAGCGGGCAGCGCTACGCTGCTGGCTCGGGAGTAACTGCAACGATTTCAGGAGCCGTTTCGATGACTTCCTTGGGGACCTTGTCCTTGGGCTCTACTCCCTCAAGCGTCAAAGGCATAGACAGCAGTTTCGATTTGCGCACGCCGATATGACGCAACGGGCACACTTTCTTGGCTTCATTATACACGTCGGATCCCATCTTTCCGAGGACCATTTCATGACAGAGTTGCGAGTACGTAAGCTTCGACGCTTTCTCTGCAACGATCTTGCCCATGACCTGTCGTATGCCATGTTCCTGGGACCCGTTTATCCTGCCATGGCTGAACCCGACAATGTAGACTCGTGTAAGATAGTTGTCAACTGTTCGACCGGTGAAAATCCCATCGACACGAGTACTTCCTCGCCTCACAAGGCTTCGGAGATAGTCCGTCGAGTACTCATGGCTCTTGAGGATCGTATCGGCTCGTTCGCCCGTGATAGAGGTGACAAGGAAGTATAGTTTGATGGACTGGTGGGAGAAATCATTCGTAATATCGTAAAGTGTCGTTTCGACAACTCGACCGATAAGCTTCTTCGGATCCTCGCAAGGTATTCCCGCGACGTTCTGTTCTCCAAAATAGGCGGGCGTGTACACGGAGTACCATTCTTTCGTCCTCCACTTATCCCGCACTTTCTTGGTGGTCTTTGACACAGTCTCTATTCCATTTTCTTAGCTTGATACCTTTGTTAGCGTCTCCCTTGCTGCTTGAAGACAGCGGAGGAGGTCGTCCAAGGTGAATATGAAGGTTTCAATCTTTCCACCGAATTCGAGAGTAAATGATGCGGTCCGCCCCAATGTTTTTCCCTTCACTCTAAGGCCTTTCATTTTCAAGTTATCCGGTTGGACCGATTCTACAAGGGACCTGGATGTTGCCTTGTTCGGTGTCGGGATCTTGATTTGTGCTCTAATCACTTGATCGTCGACTCGACGGTCTTTTCGAATTGTGTGAGGAATGATTCAAGGCTCTGACGCTCCACGGTTGCACCTGCCGCTATTGCGTGGCCACCTCCATATCCACCGTACTTGGGCGACAAGTCCTGAAGAATCTTCCCAAGATTCAGTCCTTTTTCGATCAACTGATCGGTTCCGCGTGCAGAGACTTTTGATTCACCCTCTTTTGTCGCAGTCACAACCAAAGTTACCTTCGATCCGCCGAAAAGGTTCGAGGAAGAGAGTATGGAAGAGACGGCTCCAGTCATGTTTTCATCGATCACTCCTTCCCCCCTGACAATTACCAAGTGTCCTTTCTGAACTAGCGACTTGGGATCAGAGGTTATCCAGTTCATGTATTTTGACAGGAATTTTCGGTATTCTGAATAGACCTGTTGGGCTTCCTCAAAGGATGCCCCACGATCCCCTAGGCCCAAGGCCACCCCAAGGCCCGGTTTGCCCATGCGGCCGCAAGCATTCAGAAGAGATCCGTATTCTCTGGCGTCGCGGAGCGGGGTTGAGGGTTCTTCTTTGCTTAGCGTGTATACGGACCCTATCAGTTCAAGGGCGACTTCGCCACTGAGCTTCAGCGAGATCATGTGTTGAATGATCTTGTCGACAAGTCGCTTCTTCTCTTCAAGCGAAAGATCAGAGATAGTCCTCCAACGGTCGTCCACCTTCGTTGGAATGTTCACAGAGTCAAGCAGCGCCAGACAACGATCTTCCTCGCCGCTCAGTCCTGGCAGGAAAGGGGTTGTGGTTGATGCGATTGCCCTGTGGATCGGTCTGGTCTGTCGTCCGAAAAGGACCAGGTCTTGTGTGACCTCGACCAGTTTGGCTTTGACCGCGTCCTCCAGAATCTCATTGTTGAGGCCGATTAGAGATCTCTTGGGACCCTTATCCTGTTGGTCCCCAAGACATCCAACGATGGCCAATGCAGAAAGATCTACGTTCTTCGGATCTATAGCCTTTGCGAGGAGATAGGCTGTTCCCGCTCCGCTGATCTCTTCTGAGCCGTTGAAACCCAGCAGATGGGTGTTGAAGTGATGGAGATTTGGCGGTGCCTCGCCCAGTACTTGATGATGGTCTGCAATGACGATCTCGCGATTCTTTAGTCCCTTGGATACAATGTCGAGATAACCGCTCCCTATGTCAGAGAACATGATGAAGTCAGCATCGATGGCTCCGATTTCTTCAATGGTCTTCTCGCTGAGGTTTTCGACAATTCGTAGATGAGCAATGGTATTGAGACGTTTGACCGCCTCGAACGCTATTGCACCGGCGGTTAGACCGTCAGCGTCAAAATGCGTTACTGTCAGAATCGTAGATTCTTTAGAAGCTGCTTCTCTGATTATCGACGCTGTTTCGTCGGCGGTTCGCTGGAGCTCTAGTCGACGCTCGTTGGGGCTAGTCGAGTGAGGCTGCAATTGGCTTGTATGCCCAATCCTTAGGAATTCTCCCAATCTTATGATAATAAAATACAAGCCGATGGATCTTCGACTCGATCAATGCCAAGTCCCTCTTGTTCGGGAAGTCCTTCCGATTCTTCTCAAGATGCCTCGTCGCACTCGTCGCCTTTCTCAACAGATTCTCAAGATCCTCAGGAAGCTTCGTCCGAC
>Ga0209802_1000978_pt1 | contig 21895 bp, 20 predicted proteins | sample GraSoiAngelo_129_FD_185886 | JGI IMG/M metagenome (GOLD analysis project Ga0209802, IMG submission 185886) | Grasslands soil microbial communities from the Angelo Coastal Reserve, California, USA - 14_0927_12_40cm (SPAdes) (version 2) | ecosystem: Environmental > Terrestrial > Soil > Grasslands ... | reverse complement strand
CCGCTTCGCAGCTTTGAAGCATATTCTCTGAGTGTGTTGAGAACTTGAGGAATAAGTGCTTGGAACTCCCGTGAATTATCTGCTTCCTTGAGGATTGCCAACATTTGTATCTGGCATTTCTCAACTATCCTAGGAGTGTCGTGACGTCGAACATCGATTCCCCGAACCTTGAGAGTCCGGTCTTGAAAGATGCCGTAGTACCGGTTTAGGACTGGCGCTTGCGGGTCTGTCTTGGAATTGAGGAAAACTATCCACTTGTACTGGCCCTCAAAACTCAAGGGAAGATCTAGATCTTTTCGGATCACCGCACATAGCTCCTCATAATCAGCCGCAGTTGCATCAGGTTTTGTAAGCCACATAGAATCGACGATTCCATGCACAAGTTTGAAACCTCTGGCCTCAGCTATTGCGACTGCACGGCCGAGGATGATTCGAGAGAAGGCGCATGTCGCAATGTGCGCGTCTATCTTTCCGAACCGGGCGTTCTTAAATCCAAGGTAGCCGAAGCAGTTGTGAACGAGAACGCCACCGCTTCCTGTAAAGAACCCAGGGAGGTTATCGTCTTCAGCGATCTGAAAACAGTAAACGTACGGGGAAGCGGCGTCGACTTCTTCAATTTGTTTTACCGCAACAAACCCAATGTCTCCTTCTAGTAGTTTCTCTATTCTAGAGTACGCGTTTTGTAATGTCGCAAAACAAGTGCTTTGTGTTATTCTTCGAAGAGATTCTCTTGCGCGTTCAGGGCAAACTCTGTTCCTTCCTTCCAGTCTAGGTGTTCTGACTGTGCGGGCCAATGATGCAATCTCTTTGAGGCCAGACGCTTCCACCGGAAGCATTTCGAAGACAGCGTGACGACAATCGCGTGTGCAACCAGTGTTGATCGTTTGAAAACGAGTTCTATGCATCTTTTTGAGAAAGAATTTCGCGAAGGGGGGAAGCCCGTTGGGACCGATGAAATATACTGTGTGAAGTCTCCGCCCGCTGATGATGTTGAAGGGTATTCCAAGGCGTAGAGCAAGATACCCTACCTGTACTGCAAAGGCGTAGGAGTGAGTTGAGATAGATATGTAGTCTCGAGCTTTGTTTATGCTCCCGTCTCCAGCTACTAGTCCTGAGAGAAATCCCAACATTGCTTCTCGTGGCGAGTTGAAGAGAAGTGGGGGAACTTTCAGCTTGCCCGTATCTGAAGAGGAGGGGAGTTCGAAAACGCGTTGAAGTATCTGGACCAGGCTAATACTGTTAACTTGAATCACGTACATGTTGGCTTTGGATTCTTTGTATATCCTAGGGGTGAGTCCAAATTTTGTCTTGAGTATCTTGCCGAGATGTTTGATGATCTCAGTCTCGTTTCCTCCGACGTCGAGTCGGATGAAGTTCTCTCCCGCACTTCCATCAGCGACATAGAATCCTAGAAAGAATCCGAGGTCTTCATCAATGGTGAGTGATGCAGGCAACCAAGCCACGTGGCCCCCTCCTCTTCTTCCGCGACCAATTAGTAGCTCTGAATTGCTCTCTGAGAGAGACAACAGTTGTAGATACCCGAACGGAACTATGCCACTTTCTCGCCAGACTCCTAAGTTCTGAATCGGTCTGTTTTCTTTCTTCAGAGCATGCCCAAGCTCGTTCGAAGACGCGTCTACGAGCCGTCGCAAGCTTTCGCTCTTAGCACGCCAAAGGTCGTTTTCTTCTAGGACCATTTTTTCCCTGATATTGTCTAGGAGATTGATACTGGAGACTACGTTGTCGTTGACAATGCGCTTGGCAACAGGCACAAGGTCGCCTCGCGAGAGATCCTCCGCTTTTGTCTCAACAAGTCTTCCACTTCTCAAAACATAGAACGAGTGGTTGGATGTGCACTTGACCTGTCTGCCGTCTTCCAGCCCTATTCGAAGAAGTTTTTTTGGGGAGGATACTTTGATGAGTTTTGAAACTTTACAAAATTTTGACTTGAGATTGTTATCTACTCCCGCAACAAATAGTTCTTCAGGGCAATCGGCAACTCCTATGCTGTTCCCAAGATACTGGTCTACTGATAGCTCACCATTCCATTCTGGAGAGTAAGTACAGGCGAATCAGGCGATAGGCAACAGACGAGTATCCATTTTAGCGCGGATTGTCTTTCATGGAATTTTGATCGTGCAGACTCATCTTGGGTGGTTTTTTCCAATCTTTTGTATTCTGCTCTTCTGCGAAGGATGATGTCTAGGGAGAGCGGGACGATGCCAGGTCTTTTACAGATATTATAGTTGAGTTCAGGGACTCGAATTGGTGAGTCCAGACAGCACTTACAATTGACGGTCTCACCGCTTAGATTATTCCTCAACATTAGAGTCGGATAGAGGCTTGTAAAATCTAGTTCTCCCACTTGGTCATATATTCCCATCTGGGGTTCGTGGATGAAGCCTCCGCGGTCGGCGATGACTAGTTCGTTACTGTCCTTCCATTCCTCAGGCTGGTTCTTGTTCCAGGGAATGAGAACGTTTTCCTTGACAGCATGATAGAATTGTAGGCTGGTCATGTTGGTGCCTATGGTCGCTCTGCTTGCTCGCTGAATCGGGATTATACACGTCCGAGAGATTTCGAATAGCCCTTCAAGTCCACAGTCAGCACTGATGAACGCGTTATGGTCGTCGATGTGTAGCCTGCCTAGTAGGCGGGCGGCCGTCTCTCTGTACAGAATTTTTCCGTAGGAGAAGTAAGAATGACCTTGAACCTCATAGACTCTTAGCGGTGATGCGTCCCGGCCCAGAACTAGCCTGTTGAGCATTCCGTTTTTGTATGCACGTCTCGCCAGGTATGGGAAGATGAACGAGTCTCCACCTTCTGTAACGACAATGTCCGGATCTATTTCGTTGAAGGTCTCAACGAGGCTGAGGAGTTTCTCCTCTTCACTGCCTGAATCGAGAACGAGCGTTTCTTCCCGATCCGTTATGATACTGAGGGAGTCCAGTTCATCTTCGAAGGTTCGAATTCTCTTGTTCTTTCTAGTCTTGATTTCTAGTCTGATCTTTCGAAGCGGAGGTAGTTTGTAGTCTATTGTTTTTCTGGAATCTCTCAGGGTCCATTCGATCTTCTCGTCCTTTTCCTCTGCCTCGACGAGGGCTAGTGGGAACAGGTCTTTCTGGTAGAGGTAGACTTGGGGAGAGGGAATGTCTACATCGTAGAGGCGGAAATTGGAATAGCTGCTTTCCCGCTGTATCCTCCGCGCAAGCCTTGTAGCCTCCTCATCATTCTCTACTACGACCTCAAGGACTCGAGATTTTTCTATATCGCCAGCCCTTTCAAATTTGTCTACAAAAATCGAGTTTTCAACGTAGGATTTGCAAGCGAGATCAATTAGCTTTCGGTAGTCGCCTCCCACGTGTATTCTCGGCTTCCATCTGTCTGTGAGCCTTACGCACTTTCCGTCGGGTTTTTTCAGCCATACTACCATCTGGCCTGGTTTGTGGTAGAGGTCGAGAATCCAGCCTAGATGCTTCACGAAGAATCAAGATGCGATTCTCTATTCTGGGACTAATTCGGAAGAGCGGGACGAAGAGCGAATGTGAAACAGATGCGAAACTGTAGGAAAGTGAAAGGGCTATTGGTATCCAAGTAGCGTTTTGTCCAGCGTAATAACCTCGTCTTCCTTCTGAGGGGTGAAGGGATGACGGGCTATGATGAGCTGTGTATAAGCGCCTTTGTCCTTCAGTCTCGCAGAAACATGGGCAGTATGCATCAAAGCGTCTGTCATGGTCTTGTTTCTTGCCTTCTGATTCGTGGCTATAATCAGCATGTTTCTCTGCTCAGCAGTTTTTCCCAGAAATTGTACGCTTTGGCGGAAGATATCCAGTGCTTCTTTCTTTTCTCGTACGTCAGGATCGCAGAAGAGGGCCGTGATGTCAGAGACAACAGCGAACCTAGCTCCATACTCATCTAATGCTGCGATTAGTTTTTCCACGATGAGGCTGTGAACTTGGTGATGCGTGAAGGCTCTGCTGAGATGAATACGTTGCTGCACTCGGCCAGATTCCAGTCCGAGATTGACGATGTGCTGTGAGATGGTGTAAGTGTCGAAGAGGTTACCTGCATCTATGAAAACGACATCGCTATCCAAGCCTTGTGGGTGTGTTGCTCGGACGCAGAGGAGGAGAGAAAGGGCGTGCGATGGTTCACCCTCGAGGAAGACAAACTGGCCCTTTTTGAGAATCAGTGCCTTGTCTAGAGACTCTATCCCGGTGGTTATGCCCGGTTGAAGGTCTCTTGCGAGAGTGCTTCCACGACGGGGTTGATACTCGATCTGGTCGTCTCGCTTTCTGAGGAGCTCTGGGTCTCTACATTTCAGGCTGGTGAGGAGGCGTCTTCCCGCTGGTAGGAGGGAGGCTCGACAGCTTAAGACCATGTCGAGTTCGAAGCCGCAGCTAGGACAGGTTCCGTCGAAGACTAGTTTGATTTTTCTGGGATTGATTTGGTCCTTTGATAGGACTAGGGCTTCGTCACAGAGCATGCAGTGGTACAGGTAGCCCTGATTGCCATTCTCTATCTGGTCTAGCTGCCAAGTCTTTGGTTGTAGAGGGTCAACGGCTCGGCGGGTCTCCATTGCAGGTCCTTATGGTTGTTCTATTCGTCGCGTCTGCTCTTTGGTGCGGCGTCTTCCACGCCCTTCGCGGTAATCTGGAAGTAGGTCTCAGACTCTGGCAGGTAAGGTGAGTCTATGATTTTTGCTACACGCAGTCCCTGGCTGGCTTTCTTCAGCATGACTCTGTGTGTGGAGGCGTGAGCTAGAATGTTTCCGCCCGCGGGACGCATGGGGTCGCCGAAGAACGCTTGAGGGTTCGCTTGAACCTGGTTTGTTATGACGACTGCTAGGTTGAGGGCTTGAGCTATTCGGAGGAGTTTGTGAAGGTGGCTGTTTAGGCGTTGTTGGCGTTCGCTTAGGGATTCGCGCCCGATGTATTCGCCTCTGAAGTGGGAGAGGATCGAGTCTACGACTAGGAGTTTGATGTTTTCTTCTTGGCAGATTTTGAATGCGTGGTCGACTGTGAGGATCTGGTGGTCGCTGTTGTACACGCGGCTGTAAATGATGCCGTCGAGTATCTTTTCAGCGTCCAGTCCCATTGCCTGGGCCATCTGGTAGACTCTTTGCGCCGCGAATGTTCCTTCAGTGTCGATGAAGAGGGCTTTGCCTTCGAGGCCGCCGTCTTTGGTTGGTAGCTGGACGTTGACGCTGAGCTTCATACAAATCTGTGATTTGCCCGCTCCGAATTCTCCGACAAACTCTGTGATGGCCTGTGTTTCAAGCCCGTTTCCCAGGAGCTTGTCAAGATTGTTGGATGCGAAGCTGAGCCTCTGGAGGTTCAGCCTCCTCTCGTAGAGCTGTTTGGCGGTGACGAAGTCTGTCTGTATGGTTGCCCTAGCTGCTCTGGAGATCTTGAGGGCGACGCTGTTCTCTAGGCCTGCTTTTTCCATTAGTTCGCGTATGGGTGCGATGGCCAGGGATGCGATGGAGTCGTAGCCTGCATCTCGGAGCTTGCCAGCGGTTACAGGTCCAACGCCGTTGAGATCTTGAATATCCACTATCTCTTCAGCCAAAGACTATCGGACCGGGATAGACTCGTCACGGCTTATCTCCCAGAGTGAGAACCGTAAGTAACCCCGCTCTACACTGGGTGTCTGTCCTGGCTGTGCTCGATTAGGGCCGTTTTAGAGAGTGAATGCTCCTAGAAGAGTGAAAGTATTAGCATCTAATCGGTTGCCTTCTTTGAGGCTGCTCTGAGATAGTATCCAACAGAACGGTCAGCAGTAATATGACCCGCCCATCCAAGAAGCGGCCATTGCACAGCTCCAGACAATACGCTCCAGAGGGCAAAGACAGGAATCCAGACGAGAAGTGTATGAAAGAAGTTGTAGAGTCTAGATCCCCAACGGGGCCATTCCTTGGCTCCGCGCATCGCAAGGCCAATAGGGAGGAAAGACGCTAGGTCGGGAAAGATAATCCAGAAAACCGCTCCCAACAGGTTGAGGTCCTTTACAACGAATAGTTGCCAGTAGAAGAGAATGGCGAGCAGAATGATGGTAATCAGTAGCATTTCAAGACGGTATGCAATCGAGTTTAGAGGAAGGAAGCCGGGGCCGGCGCGTGGAGGTTTGGCATCTTCAGAAACCTCCTGATGGGAAGATCTGGAGAGAGAATGTTCAGATAGCCCCGCAGACCTACTAGGTGTAAGATGCAGTAAGCTCATGGCGCAGAAACCCGAGCAAGCGAGTATTTCAAAAGCTCTAGAAGTGGCCACACTGGCCGCAGGTTGCTTCTGGTGTACAGAGGCTGTCTTCGACCAGTTGAAGGGTGTAGTAAAGGTGGAGTCGGGATATTCGGGCGGAAATATGCCTAATCCTTCGTATGAAGAAGTATGCACCGGAGACACGGGACACGCTGAATCGATCGAGGTAACGTTCGACCCTAGTATCGTATCGTTCAAGGATCTTCTGCTGATATTCTTCACAACCCACGACCCGACAACCTATAACCGGCAGGGAGGCGATGTGGGAACCCAGTACCGCTCAGCAGTATTCTATCACAACCCGGAGCAGGAGAAGATTGCTCGCCAGGTAATTCAAGAGTTTAACGAGTCGAAAGTCTGGAAGAAACCGATCGTCACCGAGGTTGTTCCTTACCGCGAGTTCTACAAGGCTGAGGATTATCATCAGGATTATTACGAAAGGAACTCCCGTCAACCCTACTGCAGAGTAGTGATCGAGCCGAAGATTGCCAAGTTGAGAGAGCACTACCGCGAGAAACTGAAGCAATAATCGACGGTCCCCGGAAACTTGCGCTATTCGAGTCCAACGGCATCCATCTTCATCCGATATTTTCAGTCAGCAAGCGCAACATGTTTGATATTGCAAAACTAGGAGCAATGGTCCGCATCATGTCCGAAACTCTCGAAAAACAGGAACGCTGGAAGCAGCAGAAGGAGGAGGCCGACCGTCAACGAATAGGTGGCGCCTACATCCAAGGGTTCATGGAAACAGCCGTGGCGCTGGTCGGAGAGGAGCCACTCTTCAGTAAGGGCTATTGGAAATGCGCAAGTGGGTGCAAACCGTTCGGCTTAGGACTTGCAAGGACTCCGAGAGAGTGTCCCAGCTGCCACAAGCAGCTAGTACTCTGGGTACCAGGGCCATAACGCAGAGCTTCGGTTCTAGGTAGAAATAGTCGTTTTCAAACCCGCTCCCGTCGAACGGGATTGAAGCTCGAGACTAGACGTCTTGGCAGGAGCGATCTCAAGATCACCAAAGTCGGAGTAGGAACCGCTCCCATAGGCTCAACCCCGGAATGGAGGGTCTGGTGGGGACCCCAAGACGAAAAATCGGCCATTCAAGCCATCCGCACCGCCTTAGACGAGGGAGTGAACTGGATCGATACCGCCCCATTCTACGGATGGGGAAAGGCAGAGGAGATCGTGGGCAAGGCGATCAAAGATCGAAGAGACGACGTCTACGTCTTTACGAAATGCGGGACATTACCGGATGGTAAAGGTGGTTCCATTGAGAATCATAAGCCAGAGACTGTCAGGAGAGAAGTCGAAGCCAGCCTAAAACGTCTTCAGACCGACCACATCGACCTATTGCAATTCCATGATATGGATGCGACTACTCCGATTGAGGAGTCTTGGAAGACGCTCCAGGATCTTGTTCAGGAAGGAAAAGTCAGGAACGGAGGGTTGTCGAACCATACGGTTGACCTAGTCGAGAGGGCTGAGAGGGTCGGCCCTGTCACAGCCAACCAAGTTCAGTATAATCCGCTTCAGAGAAAGATCGAGAAGGACATTCTACCCTTCTCGCTCAGCCATAGCATCGGCGTCTTAGGCTGGGGGTCCTTGGCCGAAGGCTTTCTCTCCGACAACTTCAGCCTAACATCTCTAGACCCGAAGGATTTCCGTAGAAACCATTGGTACGCTCAACCAGAGAACCAGGCCAAATTGGAGAGGGTCCGAGGAGCCTTGTCAAAGATAGCTCGAGCTCACGGCAAGAAAATGGTGGACGTAGTCATCGCGTGGGAGTTGATGCATCCCGCTTTAACGGGAGCGATCATCGGAATACGTAGCGAGAAGGAGGCCCGAGAAATGAAGGATGGTACAGAACTGATTCTCTCACGTGACGAGATGCAAGAGATCGAGAGAGCGACAGCGTAAGGGCTCAGCGAACGGGATTGGCAGGGCAGTTCGCGAGTGGAACTCCGCCAGGCACAACGATAGCTCGCCCGATAACGGAGAAAACGAGGTTCAACCGATGGGTAATCGCTATCGTAATACTTGTCATAGTCGTTATGGGTGTCTTGTTCGCACTCATCTATCAATCATCCGCAATCGTTTCTACCAAAAATTTTAGCTACAGCACCGCCGCCAACGAGGCCAGCAACTACACTCTCGAAGTCACAAATGTCAACGGTGCCGTGACGCTCTCACCGTGGGGACAAGCCAGCTTCCTGATCAATGGCACCATAACGGCGAAGGGTTTAGGATCGTCTCCTGCTCAAGTAAATCTTGTCAATTCAAGTATGAACGGCAACATCGTCTTCCAGGCTCAATTTCCAAACAATGCCGTCTTTCTAATCTCGCAAACATATTCTGTGAAAATCAGCGTGTTCATACCGGTTTCAGTGCACCTTAGCAAGCTCGTCGTGGGCAATGTAAATGGGCTGGTTCAAGCAACCGGTCTCAATGTCACCGGCGCAAGCTTCTCTTCAGCGAACGGGGACATAGACTTCAGCTGCTCCAGCTGCGGAAGCGGCGGCTTTTCAGCGCAGACCACCAACGGTAACATCGCGGGCACTTTTTCCAGGCCGATAATCGGCGGCAACTACACAATGTCGTCTCAAAATGGTAACGTGCAAATGACCGTTCCATCATCATCTTCATTCAAGTTGACCGCATCTCTTGTCAACGGAAATATTCAGACACCGAATCTCGTATTGAGCAATCAGACCAAGACCACTACTCAGGTTACGGCTACGGTCGGAGCCGGAACAGCCGACGTGAAACTGTCGACAGTCAACGGTCAGATTACGATTACAGGAACCTAGCCCACCAAATTTGGGCTGCATGGTTTTCCATCCTCCGTATTCCTGAGGTTGGGCTCGTTCGTCAACTTGGGTTACTATCAGGTTTTCTATATCGGACCCCTTTTCCGGGTCCAAGTATCATTCCATAGTGACCGCTGATTTGGGTTCCACTCTTGCGGCTTTCACGTCCGCGTTCCCAGCAGTAGCTCTACTGTTCGGATTCATCCTTGTCCTCGTTGGAACAACGGATGGGACCCGAGAATTGGTTCAAGGAGGCTGGGGATTCATCACGGTGGCCGTGATTGTCGAGTTTGTACTGCCGATTTCTAGGCGGTTGAGATAATGATTCAAGAGAGCTGAAGATGAAAACATTCATCGCGAGCTTTGTAAAAGGGCAAATCTTGTTACTTGCTCCTCAGCCAGCTCTCATACTTCTCGTCCTTTACAACAGAGTATCCTTCTACTATAGCGCTCCAGTCGTTATCTCATTGGCCGTCCTTTGGGGCTGGTTCGACTACTCTGGGAAAGCCCAGCGCAGGGGGGCTTCCGTTCTGAAGAAGCTAGAGCGTCTCGTCGACGATTTCGGCTGGTTAAATTTCCAAGAGGGCGGGGGTGCGGGCAACGAAACGGTTGTCGCGTTGCTGGACAAGGCAAGCTTCGGGTCAAGCACCTTGACCACACCCCAACTCGCCATGGCGACGACGGAGAAGATCAAAGAAGTCTACTTCACGCTTGAGCTCTGGTACTTCTCAATGCGCCAGAAGGTCCGATTGCTCCTCCGAAAGGCAGCGTTGATGATCGAGTACGATCTGCTCGAGGTCGTCAACGAGTTCATCGAGTTTTACGGTGAGTTTGTCGAAAAAGTAGCCGAGGAAACTCTTCGACTGGTGGCGAAGGGAGATCTGACTAGCCTAGAGAGTGAGAGAGAGGGCTTCTCCACTTTCAAAACGCGCTTGGCGGAATTAAGGGGTCGGGCTAATGCATTTTTGCAAAGCCTGCGCGATGACGGTCTTCCTGTTTCAGATACGAAGGTTAGAGCTTTGGAGGCGGATCCTTGGTTCAAAACCGTGACAGAGATTTCGGAACGTAAACAGTCGCCACCATAATGCAATTAGTTCTAGAAATCCTGTTTCTCCAGCTCTCCGAGAACCTGTTCGGGTGTTTCAGTTGCCACTTCGCTCTTTCTCGTCGGTGCAGCACGGTTTGGAAGCCGCTCAGGCGTTTGTGTCAATGAACCGGCCTGAGCGAGTATTGCAGCGGTCCCTTCATTCATTCTAGCTCCGTTCTTCATCTGTTGAATCAACAGGATGGTCGCGCCGAGAGCCATTCCGACGAGGAGAGCGTCGACTTGTCCGGTCAACAAAAGGCCTAGTTGAGGAAGGTTGGTGTCCACCCAGATTCGAAAGTAGATGCTGGAGAGATACTCGCTGCTGAATCCTGCTAGTAAGATGGCTATGACTATGAACTGTGCCAGGATTATGCCATATAGCAGTCTTACGAATTCTTCGCGATAGCTCGTCATAACCAGGGCTTGGGATGAATACTGTCAATCTCTCTCATTAACAGTGTGGAATGTGTATTGCAATCGAGTGGACGGTCGCGTGCAAAGGGTTAACATCGCCGCCGGAAGAAGTGTCAGTATCTTGGCCCAGCGCGCTCTCTCCCTTGAGATCAGAGGATTCGAAGATTCTGATTACCGGAGGTTGGCGGAAATCTATGATGCAATCTTTCCCGAGCGAGCGAGGAGCGTTGAGGAGTGGCGATTTTACGATGATAGTCTGGACAAGACAAAATACTATTTCAAACGCTATGCTTGTGTCAACTCCGCCACCGGCGTAGCTCTGGGTTTTGGGGAGATGTGGAATCCTCCGTGGATGTTTCATCCGAAAAAATTCTGGTTCGACGGCTGGGTCGATCCGAAGCACGAGGGCCAGGGCATTGGTAGTGCGATCTACGATCGGCTCAAGGATGACTTTGATGAGAGTAGTGCGATCGCTGCCTGGATGGGAATTCGAGAGAATATGACACGATCCATCGCCTTCGCGCGAAAGCGGGGATTCAGCGAAAAGATGCGGGGTTGGGAATCGACCATCGACCCATATCAAGTAAACGTTTCAGAGTTCCAAAAATATTCGACTAAGGCTTCTCAGGCTGGAATCGAGTTCTCGACCCTTGAGCAGGAACTACGGGAGGCCCCAGAATGCTACCCGAAGTTGCACGCGCTTGTGCAGACCGCGTTCAGAGATGTGCCGATAGCTGACACTCCTACAGACACTCCTTATGATCAGTGGCTTGCCTTTGAGATGAAGAACCCCAACCTCATTCCGCAGGCGTACATGATCGCCAAAGATGGCGACAAGTACGTCGGGACCAGCGTCGTTTGGCGGTTGAAGAAGGAGCCTAGGAGCCTGTACCAAGGCCTCACGGGAGTTCTACGGGAGTATCGAGGAAAAGGAATTGCCGTGGCCTTGAAGCTGAAGGTCCTAGATTTTGCCCGGAAGAACGGATATGATAATATTCGAACCTTCAACGCCTCCACCAACGACGGCATGCTAGCCATCAACGTGAAGCTGGGATTCAAGCGAGACCTCGCTTGGATCACTTTCGAGAAGAATCTGGAGTAGGAAAATCTTCGAGAAATCATTGAGATTGCCTGTTATAAGGCTGAAGGGTTCACCGTATGAGATAGGATACCGGCATGGGCAGCAAGCCCAGGACAAGATTCAACACAATCTTGAGGTCTACTTCCGCCGCTTCAAGAATGAAACAGCGCTCTCGAGAGACGATGCACTTAGGCGGGCTGAAAGGTATCTTCAGGTCATCCGCCGTGTAAGTCCCAGTTATGCCCGTGCTATGGAGGGAGTCGCGTTAGGCTCGAAGATGAGATTGTTGGAGATTACTGCATTGAATGTTCGATACGAGCTGATGTACAGCCAGTTTGCAAAGAGAGGATTGAAGCCGTTGCCGCGTGTTGACGGTTGTACGGCCTTCGGAGCAATGCCCGAAGCAACGGTGAATCGTCACTTGCTGATGGGTGAGAACTGGGACTGGATTCCACAGGTGGAAGGATTGTTTCTCAAGATTCGACCCACTACTGGTCCCTACGTCCTATGTTTCACAGAGGCAGGGGTCGTTGGGGGAAAGATCGGCCTGAACTCAGAGGGAATAGGATTAACGATTAATGGATTGATCTCCAACAAAGACGACTGGGAGAGACTGCGCAAGCCGTTCCATGTTAGATGCGCGGAAATTCTCGGATCGAAGACTCTCTCACAAGCAGTCTCAAGAATAACTCGAGGAGAGAGGTCATGTTCCGCAAACTTTCTCGTCGGACAACAGACCAAGCTCGGCGCCGGAAAGATTGTGGATGTCGAGTCCGCTCCTAAAGCAACAGGTGCCCTCTCCCCAGAAGACGGAATCTTAGCTCACACGAACCATTTCTCCAATCCTGAACAGCTGGGGATCAAACAGGTGCTAGACGAGGAACGAAAGTCCACACTACACCGTTTTGCTAGAATAACCCAGCTTCTTCGGCAGATGAGAAGTGGAAATGGGAAGATGAGCATGACGAAGGCTGAGGAGATGTTGAGGGATCATGACGGCAAACCCGAGTCTGTATGCCGACACGAGAATCCGTCTCTTCCCACGGATGAGAGGTATCGCACCGTAGTCTCGGTAGTCATGGACCTCTACACTGGTCAACTCCAGACCGCTCTCGGGTCACCCTGCGAGAGAGAATACCAGACACTTCGACTCTGACAACCAAGTTTGGATCAAGTCGGCTGAGGCGAAAATGTCTCAGCCCTGAGTGACGGGGGAGAATTGAAAGAAAGAGGGGAACCGTTCTTAAGAGAACGGTTAGTCGTCGCTTCGTTCGGCCTAGTCATTCTCGTCGTCCTGCTCGTGTACTAGTTGACCTCTAATCTCTCCACCTGTATGGGCTGTGGTGTGTACGTTGACGTAGGTATTCCCGGCAATTAGGGCGTTGATGAAGTCGGTCCATGTGTTGATCCCCGCATCGGGGCGAGCTACGAGGCTGGTTGATGTTCGAGTGCCCTCAGCGAGAGTGTCGCATCCTCTTGTGCTATTGAACGGAGACGGAGAGCCAAAGAAGGGTAGAACGACTGGTCCGTTGGTACCGGCGGCGCCGACGTGGATGTGAGAAGCGATGACGTTAGCGATGTTGCAAACTACTACTTCGAACGATAGAGTGTTGTTGTCTTCGCTGAGTTGCACTTCAGCAAACCCGAACGCTGTTGTGGGGACCGCTGGTACCTGCTGGTCGCCCGTTAGCCGAATATGAAATCGTATCCTAAGCCCGTCGTGATTCGTCTCTTGACCAGTCTGGTGGTGGCCGCCTTCGTTCTGGCCCTGATCGTCAGCATTTGCAATGTGAGGCAGTGCTGCTAGCATTCCAAGCGTGGCGAGAAGAAGCAAGGGTAGAAGTATTTTCAAAAACCCAAAAAACCCCCTAGGCGACCCGATTCCTTCGAAATTTAACACTTTGCAATTGAGCGTTTGAGAGCATGCCGTGTATGTGCACGCCTGCCTCGGGATAGCCAGAGAAAGAATCTTCGTCCACCGGGCTCGAGGTTCGGTGCAATTACAGCTCAGATTGGTTGGCCGTGGGCGACAAAGGTTTCCAAAGAAACAATCTCGACTACTTCGCAGTCCTTCAAATACTCGCGAATCTGACCACTAACATAGAATTCCCGTAGAGTCCAACCGCTACCTCCAAGCACGAGGTATGCTTTGTTGAATCTTCCACGGCTCTTGTGAACTGCATCAGCTAGAGTTAGGATTTCGAATGGGACCTTTTGTTCCGCGGTCCCAGATGTCTGTTGCCACTTTAACGAAATTGGGATTTGCTCGCTTTCAACTCTCCACGCCAATACGTCTACCTTCTGGTTGTGTCCTCCGAGGCGTTTGCCAAAGGACAACTTGTTTCTTGTATTGATATCCCCCTCTTTCTAGAGCTGGTAGAACCATGTTTTCTAGAACTCCACCGGTTCGCGTGTCCCTTGGCATTCTCACCTCTCCGTCTCGCCATCTCACGATTGAGTATCCCAAAGAGTTTGGTGATCATCATTGGTTGGCGAGCACAGCTATTTCGAATACATTCCTGCGCCTAGGACTTATTAGCGAAAGATCATGAACGCACAAGTGGTCACTCGCTCCGTGCTCCAAGCCGTCGAAGAGACACAGCTTAGCGTAGATTCCGGCAAACAACATCTTTCGCCATTCGTCAAATGGGCCGGAGGAAAAACAAGCCTTCTACCTCATCTCATACCGCGTGTGCCACTGCATCTAACAGAGTATTACGAGCCATTTCTGGGCGGTGGTGCGCTCTTTTTTGGAATATGCGCGCGGACCACAAGCTTCAGGGCACACTTGTCTGACACTAACCAGGAACTCATCGCAGCATACAGAGTTATCAGAGAATCCCCGGAGGAGCTGATACGCCTCCTTTCGAGATTGCAGGGGGAGTACGAATCAGCAGTAGACAAGGGCGCTCATTTCTACCAGAAGAGAGATTGGCGACCCCTTGATCGCATCGAGTCAGCCGCCCGACTAATCTTTCTGAACAAGACCTGCTACAACGGTCTTTACAGAGTGAACTCGAAGGGCGAGTTCAACGTGCCCTTCGGCCGGTACAAGAACCCTAGGATATTCAATTCTGACGTCATTCGCGCGGCCAGTCACGTACTCGAAAACACGAAAGCTGATCTGCGTAGCATTGATTACAAGGATGCACTTGCCGCATGTGGCAAGGCCGATTTCATCTATCTAGATCCTCCTTATCAACCGCCGACCAAGACTTCCTCCTTCACGGACTACACTCCGGGCGGTTTTTCTGAGAAGGACCAAAGAGAATTGGCTGAAGAATTCGGGAAATTGGTTGATAGAGGCTGCACGGTTGTTTTGTCAAATTCCGAGACATCATTGACCAGGCATCTATACGATGATTTTGAGATAAAGAAGGTCACTGTAAATCGGCCGATCAACTCTGTTGGAGCGGGAAGGACTGGCTACAAGGAATTAATTGTTCTTGGGCGTCCACGATGAATTGGGACTGGGTTGTTAAGGCAACCTTGGCTTAGGGCATATCAGACCCTTTCTTCCGAGATGCTCTTCTTCAGAAGCGATAGTCCGAGATTTGACTTTTCTTCGAACGTTTTTATCGCTCACTTCTTGAGTTTTGCATTCATCTTTGTTTGCAGTGGAGACTCTCAGCCTTTCGAAGAGGTATGGGAAGACGGATGCTCTTCGAGAGCTGAACTTTACAGTCGACGAGGGAGAGATAATGGTAATTCTAGGCCCGAACGGGTCTGGAAAGACTACTCTGCTCATGACTCTATGCACGATTCTCAAGCCGACCTCTGGGACTGCAAAGGTGATGGGTATCGACGTTGTGAAGGATGGTACGAAAGTTCGCGAGGTTATGGGAATCGCCTTTCAGGAGGCTCGGGGTTTCTGGCGTCACAAGCCTTCTTCAATCTTGAAGTTTCACGCTTCGATGTTCGATATTGACCCAGTAAAACGGCAGAATCTGATAGAGCAGACGATGAAGGAGCTGGAGTTGTGGGAGTCACGGGATAAACTGTTCATGCATCTCTCCGGTGGTCAAGCAAAGAGACTCGAGACTGCAAAGGTCTTGGTCCAAAGACCCAAGCTAGCTATTTTCGATGAGCCAACTAGCCAGGTGGACTTGAGGGGGAAGAGGAAGATATGGGACAAGATTCGAGAGCTAAGGGACCAAGGCTCGACAGTTATCGTCGCAACAAACGAGGTGAGAGAGGCTGAGTATCTCGCTGACAGGGTCACAATTCTTCACAAAGGTACGTTAGTGGTCCGTGATTCAATTCCGAAGCTGAAGGATGCTATAGCGGGAGGAGACGTTGTTGAAGTGGGCTTCGAGGACCCTGTTGCAGACAAACTTGTCGAGGATCTGAAAAATCTAGGAGGCATACTTACCATGTCCCCAGAAGGGAATCAGTTGCGAGCGAATGTTTCGAAGGCCGAGGACTGGGTCCCCCGAATGACCTCGGCGAGCTACAACACGGGAGCGAAAATCTCGACGATTAAGATAACAGAGCCTTCCCTCGACGACGTCTTCCTCCACTTCACCGGCAAGAGCCTCGAGGAGAATCCATGAATCGAGTCCTGACTCTCGCCAGCTTCAACGTTAGCCAGATTGTAGCCGAGCGTGCAGGGCTTTTCCTGTCTTGGGCACTCTTCGCATTGCAGTTTGGCATTTTCGGTTCGCTAATGTCACATCTAGTACAGTCCAGTAAGGTTCAGGACTATTTCTTCTTCTACGGGGTCGGACTGATGGTCATCACAGTCTTCGACACGGGATCGTTTGTTGGCCGTCGTTTCGTCGAGCGTGCTCACGAGGGCGAGCTACCTTACTATTTGTCGTTACCAATCTCTCGAAGGGGCTTTCTGGAATCGCAGGCGATCTACGGAGTTGTGGCTACTCTGCTCAGAGCGGGCCCCCCTCTCATCGGGGTCCTCGCTTTCACCGGAAGACTCAATCTTCTGGGAGCGTTCTTCGCCCTCATATCTCTCACAACACTCGGCTTGGGAATCTCAGGGATCATGATCTCCTTCTCATTCATCGCCTTCAAGTCCATCGACATCTACAACGCCATAATCGCCGGTCTTTCCGCTCTATTGGTAAGATTCAGCACGGTCTTCTATCCCCTGAGCTTCATACCCAGCTTCTACTCCCCCATCGCCGTCTTCAGTCCTCTAACATATGGGTCAGACCTTACGAGGTGGGTTTTGGGATTCGACCCGAATCTTCTTCTCAACCCCATCCTCGCCGCAGTAGTCGTCACAGCGATTGCTCTCGGGACCCTATCACTGAGCGCTGGGATTGTGGACAAGATCATCGAAGGCGTGAAAGCGGCTTGAGCGAGTTTTCTCGCTTTGTCCATATCGCACGGACTGATTTTTCCTATTTCTTCCGAACAAAATGGCTGATGGCAATACTGATCAGTCTGAACATATCGGACATGCTTGTCACCGGACTCGTCTACAAGGGACTAGTGAGTTTCGATTACTTCCGATTCCTCGTTCCAGGAATCGTAGTCATGGGATTGTTCTCAGCGGCCACGGATACCGGACGCCGTATCTGGCTCGCTCTTCGGGAAGGGGTAGTGCAATACTACATGACCCTGCCAGTCAGAACCTCGGGTCTGGTGGCCGCGTACATAATTTCGGGAGGTCTCGGAGGGATCGTCTACTCCGGCCTGCTTCTGATAATCGCTTTCGTCGTGGTTCCCCCACAGGGCATTATGAACGCGATCCTTCTCCTTCCGTTTCTATTCATCTTAGCCACGGGGATCGCGGGTCTTGCAGCTTTCTTCGCCAGCATCTCTAGAGTAGGAGAGATCTACTGGACCTACGCGCAAGCACTCCAAGTCTCAATGGTAACGATCAGCACAATTTTCTACCCAGCTTCGACGATATCTCAATACTTGCCGGGACCCATTGTTGCGATAGCCGAGAATAATCCTCTGAGTCTCGCAGCGAGCGCTCTGCGAGACTCCGCTTTTGGAGGAAGCGCTCTAAGCACCGGCATCGTCGGTAATCTGCTGGGAGTATCTCTCCCCCTCGCAGGGGTTGGAGCGTTGTCATACTGGGTTATTCTAAGGACCATCAGGGTCAAAGGTAAACCCTAGAAAATCCGTTCTCCTAATGACTCCAATCCAGGGGTCTTGGAGCGATTTTCCTCTATCAAATATTCTCTAATTTTCTCTTGAGAATAAAGCGGGACCTATGTTGACAAGGCGACAATGAGACATCTGGAAGAGTGGCGTGTGAGCGACGGTGTTCAAAGTGTGCGTGACTCTTGGATCTCACGGAGTCCACCCGACAAGCTTGGTGTGACAAAGAGATACGTGATATTTGGGGAGGCGCGAGGTTGGTTGCTCAGTCAACTGGAAGTTCCGAACCATAGCTTAATTCTCGACGTAGGTTTCGGCCGTGGTTTCCTGGCCTTCGAGAGTGCGTCTGCTTTTGAGGCACATGTGGTTGGTATAGATTTCCTGGGAGGTGAGCAGGTCAAAATTGCTATTGCCGGTGGAAGGATCGCTAATCTGACCAACCAGATCTCTTGGGTCGTGGGGAACGCCGGAGCGATGCCCTTTCGTGGCGTGCAGTTCGATGCGGTAATCTCGTTCAACGCTCTTCAAGATGTCGTGCTGACGGGAGGAGAAGAAGTGTTGAGAAGAGTTCTCAAGGAATCTCTCAGGGTCCTGAGACCAGGAGGAGTCTTAGCTTTCGCGGACAATGGCTACCCAGAATCTTCACTAAGACAGAGTCAGAAACTGTACGAGTTAATACAGAGAAGAGAATTTGGCGTGGGCCTTCCAACAACTAGGGTCGTGTCAAATGAGCTAGAGAACCAAGGCCTGACGAATATGACTAAGCTGCGCTATGATCCAAGTATTTCGATGGACGAAAAGGAGGCGAAGATTGAGATAAAGGACATCGTCGACGCAAGACCGTTCGGGAAAGTGTTTAATTTTCATTCCTTATGGGAGGACTATGCAAGGCAAATCAGTGATACCGGTCTTTCATATCCTGAAGTCCTGTTGATAATGGGCAAGCGGAAAGAATAGAACTCAGGGGCAGATGGATACGCGGGCAGATACTAGTGTTTTGCTCAAAGGCCTAGTGGTCTAAATAGCCTCGGTCAATCCCGCCTCGCCTACTCGCTGACACGAGGGTCTTGTTTGAAGGTTAGGACACGTAGGCTCACTTCGAATGACTACCGAGCGGTCAAGAACATCGAGAGAATAATTGTAAATGAGTACTTGCAATACCTGAAGGAGACGGGTGACAAAGACTCAATAGAACGATGGATTACACCACAATACTTCAATCATTACGTGGGAACTGAAACAAGTTTCGTGGCAGAGACCGACGGAAAACTTGTGGGGTTCATTCTAGCTCAGCCGACCTCCTATATACAGGGCGCGAAAAGAGAAATTTGGTTGGAATACATAGCGGTTCTCCCAGAAACTAGGAAGAAGGGAATTGGAAGCAGGCTAATTTCGAAAGCGGTCAATCACGCTCGTTCACACGGCGTAAAACTTCTCTATACTACCCTGAATCCAAATAACAGCGGGTCTTCTAGGCTGCTCGTAAAACATGGCTTCGAAGTCAAAGATTGGAAGCAAGCCAAGAGAGAACTGGAGAAGTGAAAGAACACGACGCAGAAATCTCACGAGTAATCCACTGGGACGTCAATTACACTTGGCTTAGGCGAATCAAGAGCGCTCTCGATGATCGAGGCCAGTTCGGAAGCTCTGCTTGGACGATAGCCCTGAGCGTTGAACGCCTTGGCTACCTGGACAAAGTCTGGATTTCCAAAATCCACTCCTGAGGCACGCCCGAAACGGGCCAGTTGTTTTCTCTTGATCGATCCGTAAGCGTTGTCGTGGAACACGACCGCTGTAATGCCTACTTCTATTCGGACGGCTGTTTCTAGTTCGTGGGCTGTCATGAGGAATCCTCCATCTCCACATACCGCGACGACTCTTCGATCAGGATGGACTAGCTTGGCGGCTATGGCTCCCGGTAGCCCTATGCCCATGCTCGCGTAACCATTGGAGATGAGCACCGTGTTCGGCTCGTATGTTGGAAACAGTCGCGAAATCCAGAGCTTATGATCGCCCACATCGCTGACAAGAATGTCATCCCGCTTCAAAGCGTCTCGTAGATCATGCAGAATCCTTTGCGGTTTCAGCGGGTATGAGTCGTCTTGCGACTTGGCCGTGGCTTCTGCGAGAATGCTTTCCCTGACGGATTTTGCGAAATTGCTGGGTCGAGGTTTAACTTGGCCCGTTAGAATTGATAGCGTCTGGCCGATATGCCCAACGAGTTGTATGTCGGGCTGATAGTTGGTGTCAATCTCGGCGGTCGTGCTGTCCACGTGAATTATTGTTTTATCATTACGAGGGTTCCATAGTGATGGGGCGTATTCGACAAGGTCGTAGCCCACTGCGAGGATCAGGTCTGCGAGCTCGAAGGCCTTGCTAACTAGTTCTTGGGAGGGCAGTCCTATGGCGTAGAGACTGAGAGGGTTATCGTCAGGCAGCGCCCCCTTGCCCATGAAAGTGTGGGCCACTGGAATCTTGGCCTCCGCTAGAAACTCGCGGAAGGGTGCGGTTGACCGTGATCTGATGATTCCGTTGCCGGCGAGGATCAGAGGAGCCTTGGACTTGTTGATGAGTTGGGCGGCTTGTTGTATCTGACTGGTTGTGGGACGAGCTTGTTCCGGACCGGCAATCTGAGGAATCGGCGTGGTATGGGCAGTTTCGTCAGCGATATCTTCCGGGACTTCCAGATGGCACGAGCCAGGCTTCTCCGCCTCAGCGGTCCTGAAAGCCTTCCTCACAGCTTCGGGAATAGTGTCCGCCTTGAAAATCCGTGTGTTCCATTTCGTAATCGGGCGTAAGATGTTCACTACGTCGACATACTGATGGTACTCCTTGTGGAAATGCTCCAGGGCCGCCTGTCCTGTAACGGCGATCAAAGGAGCTCGGTCTACGTTAGCGTCTGCGATTCCGGTCGCCAAGTTTGTGGCACCAGGTCCCAGTGTTGCCACGCAGATTCCAGGCCGACCCGTGAGACGGCCGTAGACCCCGGCCATGAAGGCGGCGGCCTGCTCGTGCCGGACAGTGATGAGTTTGATCTTCCTCGATTGTCCCAGAGAGTCCGTGATGGCAAGGGTTTCTTCGCCGGGAACTTGAAAGACAAATTCCACCTCCTCATTCTCAAGACATCGCGCTAGCAAGTCGGACCCTTTCATGGAATTACGAGCCTCGAGATCGATGCCCACCGACGACGTATTTAGAGAGATTAGCCCAGAATTTTTCCGAGAAAAACTATAGTGTCGTATAGCATTCTGATCTTGCCCAGTTTCGCATGTTCCTTGAAGACATGAGTAACATCTTCTTTCAACCCGGCGAATAGCTTGTCATCAGCGGGACCTGGCATGTAAGATGCTGAGGTCATTCTGCCTAGGAGACCTTCAAAGTCCAGAAACTGTTCATTGGGCAAGGAGAACCTCGAGTATTTTCGTTTTTTGAAAAACCTAGACAAATACGCATCATCGAGGCTTGGAACATTTGCGCGGTTTCGAGCGTATTTGCTCACGATTCGATCATAGTCCTTCATGAAGGAATCATCGTGGTTTCTATCATTATAGATAATGCAAACATGACCGTTCGCTTTCAGTATCCTTGCAAACTCTCTTGATGAGGCTTCACAGTCGAACCAATGAAGCGCCTGTCCAACAGTGACTAGGTCAATGCTTGCGCTTTCAAGACCTGTATTTTCTGCAGTTCCTTTCACGTTGAGAAATTTCTGGGACTTGCCGAGTTTGTTCTGAGCGAATAACCTCATGTCGTCGTTGGGCTCGACTCCGATTACACGGTTACCATTGGTTAAGAACAGCTCCGAGAGAAGACCCGTTCCGGATCCGATATCTGCTATGACGTAGGTCTGATCGAAACCGATCTCGGTTCTGAGAATATCAAGAATCCGACTTGGGTAGCTGGGCCTCGAGGTTGAATAGAACAGAGCTCGACCGGTGAAGCGCCTTGTAAAATCTTCCACCATTTTGAATCTCAGCGATGGCAACTCATCGATTAAGAGCCCGTGGTAGGGGTGGGCCACATTAATTTTCCGAAATTGCGATTGAGGGGTTTCGGGGATGCTTGATGCTTAATTACGTTGAGCCTTCTCAATGAGAAATCCATGTCTTCCAGCATAGAACAGTTACTCTCTAAGAGCCTTGAGGATCTCTACGAGGAACTGGGCCGCTCTCTAATCGCT
>Ga0209802_1000976_pt1 | contig 21922 bp, 15 predicted proteins | sample GraSoiAngelo_129_FD_185886 | JGI IMG/M metagenome (GOLD analysis project Ga0209802, IMG submission 185886) | Grasslands soil microbial communities from the Angelo Coastal Reserve, California, USA - 14_0927_12_40cm (SPAdes) (version 2) | ecosystem: Environmental > Terrestrial > Soil > Grasslands ... | reverse complement strand
ACGGAAAAAGTTTGGGATTACTGCACGGAGTACGATATCCCCCGGGCCTTCGTTCTCACCTGGATGGACCGCGAGCTCTCGAGCTTCGAACGGTCCATGGAATCATTGCAGGAGGTTTTTGGCCGCAACGTTGTCGCCTTGCAATTGCCCATTGGCTCGGAAAAAGGATTTCGCGGGGTCATCGACCTGGTGGCCATGAAAGCGCATATTTACAAGCCGGATGGCGACGGTAAACCCTCGATCGAAGAAATTCCGGCGGCGCTTGCTGACGAAGCCAAGGAGGCGCACGAGAAGCTGGTCGAAATGATCGCCGAAGGTGACGACGAAATGATGGAGGAGTTTTTTCGCGAAGGCACGATCCCCATTCACGACCTGATTCCGGCCGTCCGCAAAGCCATCGTCGGCGAAAAAATCTTTCCGGTGGTAATGACCTCGGGCCTGCACAATATAGGCACCGCCAGCCTGCTCACGTTTCTTGCCGATGCTTTCCCCCACCCCGACGAACACGCGCAAGTCGGCTACAAAGACCCGAGCGGAAAGAGCGATCGCGTCGAGCGCAAATACGACGACAGCCAGCCGCTCTCCCTTTTTGTCTTCAAGACGCTCGCCGACCCCTTTGCGGGCCGCATCAACTATTTCAAAGTGAAAAGCGGCGTTTTGAAAAACGATGCCACGCTGCTCAATTACAATCGCAATGTTCCGGAGCGCTTCCAGCATATCCAGGTCGTTCAGGGCAAACAGCTCACCGAAGTCGGCGAGCTGCACGCAGGGGACATCGGCGCCATCGCCAAGCTGAAAGAGACCACCACCGGCGAAACGCTGGGCGACAGGGTCGCGCCGGTCTATTACGCGCCCGCACGCTTGCCCGAACCGTCCATTACTTTTGCGATTGAACCGAAGAGCCGCGCCGACGAAGATAAAATTGGCGTCTCCATTCACAAAATCCTGGAGGAAGACGCCGCGCTCCGCTTTTCCCGTGACTCGCAAACCAAGGAGTTTTTGCTGGCGGGTTCGGGCCAGCAGCACATCGAAGTCGTTGTCGCCAAGCTTCACAAGCGTTACAACGTCAATCTCACGCTGAAGCCTCCCAAAGTGCCCTACCGCGAAACCATCCGCGGGAAAGCCGACGCCGAAGGCAAGCATAAGAAACAGTCCGGCGGTCACGGGCAGTTCGGTGTGTGCCGGATCAAGATGGAGCCCATCGAGCGAGGGAAAGGCGTCGAGTTCGTGGACGATGTTTTCGGCGGCGCCATCCCGAAGAACTGGATTCCGTCGGTGGAAAGGGGTATCCGTGACTCTGCCGCGCGCGGCTATCTTGCGGGATTCCCGGTGACGGACTTCCGGGCCATTTTGTACGACGGGAAATACCACGACGTGGATTCGTCGGACATGGCCTTCAAGATCGCCGGCTCGCTGGCGTTCAAGGAAGCGATGAAGCAGGCCAAGCCCGCGCTGCTTGAACCGATTATGCAAGTGGAGGTTTACGCGCCCGATCAATACTCCGGCGACCTGATGGGCGACCTCAGCTCGCGGCGGGGCCGCATTTCCGGCAGTGAAACCCGCGGGCACAACGTGATCATCAAGGCGCAGGTGCCGCTCGCCGAGATGCTGAGTTACGCAACAGACCTTACGTCCAAAACGCAGGGGCGAGCCAGCTATTCCATGGAGTTTTCGCATTACGACTACGTGCCCAACGAACTTGCGGAAAAAGTGATCGCCGCCCACAAGGCGGCTCACGGCGAAGCCCTCGTCGAAGAAGAAGCCTAAGTTTGGGCGCACCTCTTGCTCGGAGGTTTTGCTTGCCAAGACTCTCGGGCATACAGTACGGACCAATCGAAGAATGAAATGAAAGCCGCAACTTGATGCCAGCGGTCAGATACGGTTCGATCTCGACACGCTTCTTCCTCTCTGGCGTGACGCTATGTTTTGTCGCTTCCCTCGCGGCGGCCGGGCAAACCAGTTCGCCCAACTCTGGACCCTGGTCCGGCACCATTGTCTACAGCAGTTGCAATGCAGACGAAGCCTTTGCCGAATCCCCGGAGTGCTTCCGGAGCGTGCCGGGGGCGAAGCTGTCGCTCTATGACGACACGAACAGAGTGGTGTATGCCCTGGAGCCCCAAGAGCGAGTAACCGTTCACCCGGGAGACAGCGTAAAGGTTCACGGAACACTCGATAACGATGCCATTCACGTGGCATCCATCGACTTGATGTCCATCGGGCTGCCAATTAGTCAGAGAGCCCCGGTATTCTCGCTTCACGACCAGTTTGGCCGGATGCAAACTCTCGATTCCTTGAAAGGGCCCAAGGGCACGGTACTTCTTTTTTTCCGTTCCGCCGACTGGTGACCGTTCTGCAAGGGGCAGTTGGTCCAACTGCAAAGTGCCATCCCGCGGTTTGAAAAGCAAGGGGTCAAACTGGCGGCCATTAGCTATGACTCGGAAGAAATTCTGAAATATTTTGCGGACCGCCACAAAATCGAGTACCCCATGCTCGCGGATCCCGATTCAAAGATCATCCAGGCTTATGATGTCCTGAATGCGGAAGCGACTGGGATGCAAAAAGGCTTTGCCCGCCCCGGATATTTTTATATTGATACGGACGGCATCATTCGAGAAAAGTTTTTCGAAGCCAAGTACCGGGAGCGGCTCACCGGGAACAGCATTATTTCCAAGCTTTTTCCGGAATTAGGGCAGGAAGTAACCGATACGGTCGAGGCCCCGCATCTTCAACTGGCTCTGCAACAATCGGATCGCGCAAGCGTTCCCGGCACGCGCATTACTCTGGCTGCCGAAGTGCGGCTTCCTCCGGATGTGCACGTGTATGCGCCCGGCGCGCAGGGATATAAGCCCATCCGGCTGGTGATTGACGAAATGAAAGAAATGGAGCTCAAGCCGGCCATTTACCCACAGTCACAAATTCTCTATTTGCCGGCGATCAAGGAGCGCGTACCGGTGTTCGAGGGGACGTTTCGCATCAGCCAGGATGGAAAAGTAAGTTCCACATCCGAGTTCTGGGGCTCGCTGGGAAAAGACGGGAAACTCCTCACGATTACGGGAAGGCTGGAGTATCAGGCTTGTGACAAGACCATCTGCTATTTGCCAGCCTCCGTCCCCGTCAAATGGCAACTGCAAGTTTTTCCTTTGGATCGAACGCGCACGCCGGTGAACATTCGCCACAAATAAGAGGGCAGCTTGGAAGCACACGATGACCCAGCGAACTATGACACGCAGAGCCGCCCAAATTGTCCCGTCACGAGCCAGCTTCGAGGCTGTTTTTCCTTGCGGAGAAGGCGCACACTCGTTTGCATGAACACGAAAAAACTTTCCAGCCAGGGCCCGCAAACAAGAGCCATCCACGGAGGGGAACCCAATCGCCGCGGCGTCAACGGCCCTATCGTGACGGAGATTATCCGCTCCTCGACATTCACGTTTTCTTCCACCGAGGAAATGAAGCTGTGGGCTGAGGGCAAGAATCAAGCGTACATCTACACGCGTTACGGCAACCCCACACTGAGCGTGGCGGAAAAGAAAATTGCCGCTCTTGAAGGCGCAGAAGCGGCGGTGGTCACTGCGTCCGGTATGGCCGCCATTTCGTCCTCACTCCTGGCCGCACTGAAAGCCGGGGACGAAGTGATCTCCACGGCGCAGCTCTATGGCGGAACGTACCGGCTGATGCGCGACGTTTTTCCGAACATGGGTATCACGGTTCATCAGGTTGGAACGGATCTGGCGGGCATCGAAAAACTCGTCACGCCACACAGCAAAGTTCTCTACGTCGAGACACCCACCAATCCCACACTCCGCCTCGTGGATATCCACAAAGCCGTGGGCTTCGCCAAACAACACAAGCTTATCTCCATCATTGACAACACCTTTGCAACGCCTGTGCTGCAGAATCCCATCGCGCTGGGCTACGACATGGTGGTGCACAGCGCGACGAAAGCGCTTGCCGGGCATTCGGATATCATCGCCGGCGTGTCCGTGGGCAGCGAAGAGTGGATGAAACAGGTGCGCAGCATGATCATCTATCTCGGAGGCTCGATGGACCCCGGAGCCGCCTATCTGCTGATCCGCGGCATCAAAACGCTCGGCGTACGCGTGCAGCGCCAGTGCGAGAACGCCATGGCTGTCGCTGAATTTCTGGAGAAACATCCGAAGGTGGAGCGCGTCCATTATCCGGGCTTACAGTCGCACGCGGACCACGCGCTAGCAAAGAAGCAGATGCGAGGCTTCGGTTCGATGCTGGCGTTCGATATGAAGGGCGGCTTGGCGGCCGCGCGGCGCTTCTGCGATCGCGTAAGCCTGTTTCTGCTCGCCGCGAGCCTCGGCGGCGTCGAATCGCTCGTCATTCTTCCGATCTACAGCTCGCACTACAATATGAACAACGAAGAGCTGCGCCGCGCGGACGTCAGCCCGGGCACCGTTCGCGTTTCGATTGGCTTGGAAGATAAAAAGGACTTGATCGAAGATCTTAGGCAAGCACTCCAGTAATTCACGCAGAAACCCCGCGCGAGCTGTTGATCGTGCAGAAGCTGGATTAGCAGCGGCAAGGGGATCTACTTGCTATTCACTGGAACCTGGGCATTCCACTCTTCTTGTTCGGGCAGCAGCGATTTCACGATGTCTTCCAGTTCGTGCTCGCTGCTTACGTGCTCCGGGTAGTTGTGCGCCGTGATGTCGAACGTTTTGCCATGCTTTGCGCGGACGTCTTGCAGTTCCTCCTGCAAACGAACAGCAATGCGTTTCGCATTCAGCACATCCGTTTCCGGCAAAACCAGCGCGAACAGGTCGGGCGCAAGCCGGTAGATGGAATCTGTGGGCCGCAGCTTGCGGGCCATCGCCTTCGCCGCGTCGCCCCAGGCCGCCGAATTCGCCTCATCCTTCTTCCCCGGACCGCTTGTGGACTTGGCCTTCACCAGGAGCAGCGAAAGGGTCTTTTGCATGCTCATGGCCCGCCGGAATTCCATCGTGAGGCGGTCCCAAAAGTAATTCTGGTCCGGCATGGATTGCAGCAGGTCCACACTGGCCTGTTGCTGCAACGTAACGTTGCGCTCCAGTTCGGCCAGCAATTGTTGCTTCAGTTGCCGCACCGTGCGCTGGCGCTCCAGCAGGTAGCCCACAAATAGCAGCGTTAATGCGCAGAATCCAAAAAATGCCACGCGCAGCGTCCACTTGTTGCCGATCGGGTGCAGGAATACCAGCGGATACATGAACATCGCCAGTCCGCTCGCCAGTATCAGCACAAACACGATCGACAGTATGGTGAGCTGCAACTCACGTCTTTCCAGCCGATCCAATTCCGGACGATTCAGCGTTCCCATAACTGTCCCGCGCTCTCCCGTTCGTCAGCGGCCAATCGCGTGAATCAAGACTGCCGCCCATTCACTCCATCGTCCGCTTGAAACTTGGCTTGTTCAATGGATCGATTGTTCTTTGTAGCGGAAATGCTACTGGCCTCGCTTGTGGAATCCCGGACTCGTGAAACGCTGCAGAACGGGCCGTGCCGCAACAGGCAGCAACCAGGATGGCAGAAATAGGCGGCGCTTCACTGCACAACTTGAATCCCCACATTTTCAGCCGCGGCATACTGTGCCAGCAAAGCAGACATTCGCTGCGTCCAGCGGTCGAGGTTCTCTGGTCCCGCGAAGGAAACAATAATAGCCAGGACCTCTTTTGTTTCCGCCGTGACCATGGTGCGCTCGGAATCGCTCGTCGGGCTGCCGTGCGGCCCCACCACATCCGCGAAGACCGGCAATCCCTCCAGATTCAAATCAAATTTGCCGATGCCTTTGTAGGTTTCACCCGCGCGCCCCACGCGGAACACCACGTCTCCGCTCACGTGCGCCAAATCATACAGCCCCACCGGCAGCCGGCTTTCCACTGACACCAGATTGATCACGTCCACGACGGCGTTGATCTGCGGCAATCCTTTTCCGGCAACAATGCGCCGCAGGAGCGCCTCCGCCGATCCACGGTAGCGCGCCGGATCTTTTCCCAGCGCCTTGTAGGCCTTGCGCGTTGCCTGGATTTGCGGCGACTCCAGCACGCCGCGCGGGAAGGGCAATTTTTGGATTTCCATCTCGCGCGTCTTCATTTCCGCGAGGAGCGCTTCCTGCGACGCACCGGCTTTCACGTGGGCTGTCACGCATCCCAGCGCCGTTCGCGGACATTTTTTCTTCATTTCCGGATCAATCGTTATATGCATGGCGCATCAGCAGGGAATCGTCTTGATCGGCACGCTCTCCTCTTTTTTCATCGAAACAGTACCACAACACGTGCGATTCTTTCCGGGAGCAGGCTGCCAAGCGCGAGAATCTAAACGGGGAGATCTTCGTTTCGGAAATTGCAAGGACCACGACAAGAATTGGCTAATTCCCCGGCCGCGGACTCGATACCAGAGAAAAGAGAAAGAGGACCATCCCGGCAAAGAGCAACAGGCCGCCCAGCCCGAGAGACACCAGGAATGCCAGTGGGCCGCGCCAGGCGAGGCACAACGCTTCGACCAGCAATCCCAAAATGATCAGCACGCCGGAAAACTGCAAACGTCGTTCGACAGGATTTGTGCTGAGAGTCACGAGCCACCATTCCAGAATTTGACGTTCGCGAGCGTGCCAACGTTATGCACCACTTCGTGGCAACCGCTGGAGAGACAGGATTTTTTGTTGGCCTTGATAGCCGGAAGCAAATACGGGTCGGAATTGTGGATTGCTCCCTGTTCAAAAGATCGGGCTCCCTCATGGCAATGCAGGCACTCGCGGTTGTTGAAGGACTCATAGAGTTTGATTTTTTCCGGGGGCGGTGGCGTCGTGAAGTAATAGATGTAAACATGGCGCAGCCCGCGCAACTTGGCCTTCGCGGTGCCGAACATGGCGTAATTCGTGTGGCAGGTGTAACAGGCCTCGTCTACCGGTACTCGATGATTCTGGTAGTGCGCTGCCGCCAGATAAGCAGGATCGTCAACGCGAAGGCTTTTCCCGTAGGGTTCCATGATGTGGCACGACAGGCAAAACGCCGTGCTCTTGGAGCGCTCGAGCTCGCTGGAAATTCCCATCGACGCGCATAAGATCGGAAGAAAAAATAGGACGAGAAACGCCATAATCTTTCCGCCGCGCGTGACGGTGATGCCCGGCCGGAGGAAGAGCACCACGATCAGGCTCACGCTAAAGAGAATAAGCAGCAGCAGGAATGAGACAGGCATAGTCACCTAAAGATACGCTCCAAAGTCAGAAGAAGGGCGAGTTTCAAATAGGAGTTCTTAGGATTTCTTGGCGAACGAACGGATGTACGCGACCAAGCCCTTCACCTGATCCGCAGTGAGAGTTTTGTAGGCCGGCATCTTGCCTTTGCCCTTGCTGATGGCGTCGGTCAAGTCCGCATCGCTTATTTTCTGGACTTCTTCCGAGGAGAAGTCTTTGACCTTCATGGTTTTTCCAGCGGCGGTTTCGCCTTTACCATCCGGGCCATGGCACATAGCACACTTTGCCTTGTACGTGGCTTCGGCGGTGTTATCCGCATTTGCCGGCGCGTTGATAAGGATGAGCCCTGTCAGCACGACTGCCCCAAGCGTGAGGTTTGCCATCCACCGCAGTTTTTCTTGCATGATTCTCTCCCAACTGGGAATCGGCGCGAGGCAGAAGTGTACTGCCCTGCGCCGTCGCTCTAGAATGCGTATCTTACTGAAAGCGTGACGAGATTGCCCCGGAAATTTCGCGGCGCAAACGCATCTTGAGGAGCAAGGGTTCCCGCTACAGTTCCTGCGGTCGGGTCCTCATGATAGCCGTAGAAGTCCCAGTAGGCCTTCCCCGTCCAGCTCTTGGCGAAATGGTAGTCCAGCCCCCCGAAGGGATGCAGCCATTTCGAATCCAGCGGACCGGATACAGCGTTCGGATTCAGGAAAAGGGCGCTACCGCTGGTGCCGGTGAGGTTGGCACCCAGGCGCGCGGTGAGGCTATGGAAGGGTGTCCACATGGCATCGAAGTAGCCGTAGTGGGACTTGTTCGTATAGGTGGAGAGTTGCTGGAGAAACGGCGTGCCGCACGAAGTGGTTCCCGGCGGGGCAGGTGTGGCGACAAAGCAAATGATGATCTGCGAAAAGACATCGTTGTAGTCGTAGCCCAACTCCAAGGAATACTTCTCGTTTGGCTGAATGATGGCCAAGATCCCATAGACGCGGTCGTGCTGCAGGTTGTTCGTTCCCGGCACGTTGTCGCGGGCTTCCAAAATCCGCAGGGAGCCGCTCAGATTCAGCCAGTCGGTGACCTTGTACCGCGAACGAATGCGGTAATCCTGCGACTGGCGCGGGCTGATGCGGGTAAAGGACTTGTCCGCGCTCATCAACTCCATGTCGAAGTTGATGCGGAAGTTGTTGGTCGGCCGCGCCCAGATCCCGAATAAGCCGCCATGTTCGTGAATGGGTGTCGAACTTGAATCCGCAGGGAAAGTCGTCGTCAAGATACAAGTGCCGTCCGACAGATTGTTTGCCACAGGACAGTTGATTTGATTCCCGTTGGCGTCCACATTGAAGGGTGCGGGTGGAGTGCGCGTGTTTTGCGAGTTGGGGAAAAAGACAAATGTTCCGCCTGCAAAGGTCGCATCCGCGATGGTGCGGCTGCGGTAGCGGTACCCCAGCCGAGCGCCAAAGCGCTGGGAGAAACGATAATCCACTTCGGCCAGATTGGTTTTTTCATCCTGCTTCAGAAACTTGCTGACATTCAAAAGTGTAATGTCCGGGCCGGAGGAACCCGTATGCACCGGGGTCGCCCCAGCGGCGGTATTTCCGTCCGCAGGCGTCGCGCAGATTAGCGGCAGCGTGCCCGCCGAAGCAAAAACGTTGGCATGAGTCGTCAATCCCCCGCTAAAGAAGGAACAGGTGGAAGAATCAAACGCCACCGGGTTGTGCCAATTCGAGAAGTGGAACGAGTCGAGGAAGCTCAGCTTCTCCGTAATGTGCCACGTCGCTCCGAAGTCCGCGGTGGCTGCCACGCGCCTGCCGGACACTGGCCCGGTGGTTAATTGATTCCGCAAATTCGTTCTGGATTCGCGGCCGAAGAGGGATTCGTTGTAGCCGAACACCCCCGTGTCTCCGGCGGAATAGCTGACCCGCCCCGACAGGTCCAGGTCTTTCCAGTAGTTGGATTGCATGCTGAGCTGCTCGGTGGGTGTATTCGTCCGCGTCCTGCCGTGATTGAAGTAGTTGAAATACGCGCTGCACGCCGGGTTCACGATGGTCGTTCCAGCCGGCACGGTTAAGCCCGCTCCGGCAATCTGAAACGTAGAGCCACAAGGCTGATTCGCGCCAGCATTGAACGACACGCCAAGGTCCACGGGCGTTGGACCCACCGGGTTCACGGCCGTAGCAGAGCCGGCGACGATGAACAGCGGATTTTCGTTGGGGTCGGTCGTGCCCGTGTCGCCCTTGTAGTACGTCCAGATCTGGTCGTAACTGATATTTGTCCTAGGCAAAGGCCTAAAATCCACTCCGAGCCGGTACGTATTAACCGTGGTCTTGTAATCTTCGAAGAGAGCCTGTTCCGTGCCCTGGTGAATTGTGGAGAACACCGGACCCTCCACGATGTTCCTCGAATACCCCGTACGGATCCTCACACGGGATTCCGGCACCAGCAGCAAGTTGTAATCACCGAGCTTCCGGCGCGTGTCAAAAAGATGAGGCGACTCCACAAGGACACAACTAGTGCAGGTTGGTGCTCCAAACCCGGCGGGGCCGTTGGGAAACGGCGCGGTGGGATTCAATGGGTTCGCCTGTAGCGAGTAGTCCCAGAAATTCTGATCTTTTCGAAACAGCGCGTCGAACCCATACCACTTGTTCTTGCTGATCCGCAGGCGCGATACGAGATTGGGCTCGCCACCGTAACCAAAATTACTGAAGTACAGTCTGTCGAAAAGAGTCGCATGGTGATCCAGCGAGCGCATTTCCATTGTGAACCCCAGCAACCGCGGCCCCTGCTGCAGATTGACGAAACTGTTGTAAGCCTGGGAATCGCCGGAAATATTCGTGAAGCGCCCGCCGAATTCGATGGACTGCCTGATGTTGTAATTTCCCTGCTCGATGCCCTTTTGCTCTTCGTCCTGCTGCGCCCGGGCGACAGGCAGAAAAACGACAAGTAGGCCGGCTGCGAACAGGCAATTCCATGCTGCTCGTCCGCTCATCTGGAAAATCCGTGCGTTCCTGATCTCGCGCATCGCCGCCTCCCTTATGGCTTGAAGAAGAACTGGTCGGTGTTCGACCCGTGAATCGAGACGTGGCACATGGTGCAGGCCTGATACTTCTGTGCCTGGTTGTGGAAGGACGGGATGGGCGGCGCGCCCGGATCCACGGTAAAGGCGTGGCACTCCAGGCACAGCAAGTTGACCTGGCTACGCTTCAACATCCGGGGATTCGATGACCCGTGCGGCGTGTGGCAAGCGACGCAGCCTTCCACTTTTACGGCCTCGTGCTCGTAGACAAACGGTCCGGCCTTGTCCGAGTGGCACTTGAAGCAGACCGTGTCCTGAGACGAGGTCGCCCGCAACTGCCGGGTCAGGAATCCGCCATGCGGGTTGTGGCAGTCGGTGCACTTCACCATTCCTTCGTTCACCCGGTGGTGGAACGGGCGGTTGAACTGCTGCTTCTTGTCCTGGTGGCATCCGTAGCACAGCACCGGCTGCTTCTCTTTCATCAGGAACTGGCTTTCCTTGGCATGGTGCGGATCATGGCAATCGGTGCAGCTCACGCCATTTTGCAAATGCACGGACCGCGCGAAGTTACTGTGCTCCTCGCCGTACTGGTGGCAATCCAGGCAGCGCGCGCTGATCTCCGCAGCGGAGGCATTCTTGAAGGTGAAAATTTTGGTCTTGTCCCCTCCGCCATCCACGTGCGCCTTTCCTGGCCCGTGGCAAGCCTCGCAGCCGTGCCATTCGGGACCTCTCTTCGTGTCCAGCGTCGTCACAAAGTGCGGAGAGTCTTCATAGGTCTTGTAAAAACCCTTGGAAGGCATGTCTTCGTGACAGGTCTTGCAAGTCTCCGATCCCACGTACAGCGACGCGTCCGTCGGCCGCGCATACTTCTTCTCCTGGTCCGCGGACTTGGTTTTGTCCGCGGCAGCCGAGGCGGCCATCACCAGCAGTACGAGGATCACCAGTATTGTGAGGAATTGGCTTCTGGGATTGCCTGGGATTCGCATAGGTGGTTTCTCCCTCACACCCGACCAATCGAGGCAACCTGCAATCCACTCGTCGGTCAAATTAGGCTACATTGTGGAAGTTAGAGAACTCTTACGCTGTGACATGCATCACATTTGAGCGTGATAGTTCGCGGCGCGATTTGCTCCTCGTGAACCCGCCATTAATTGTCATTGATCCCCCGACACTGCAGTTGGGGCTTTCGCCGCCGTATCTCGCGCTGGCCCGGATTAAATTCAGCCTGCACACCAGCGGCCGTCTGGGCGTAGGGGCTAGACGATCACCACAAAAATACAGTGAACTCCATAGTTGTCAAATGGAAAGTGATTGACTGGTATGAAATTAGGAAGACTGGGGGGCGGACTTTTTCGGTGCATTGGAGCCAGAATGGTCCAGATTTTATTCCAGTCTAGCTCCGTTAGGCTTCGCCATCTTCACGTGAGAAACCCGGCTTCTTCGTTAGGGCCTTGGGAAATTGCTTGCGGTCTTGCCATGCTTCTAGGAACGACGTATGTTCGCTTGTCACAATAGCCCATGGGCAAGGGCGGGCTTTTCTCAACAAGCGGGCGGATCGGACTCGGGAAACCAGGTGCTACTTCTGGCAAGGTTACGCGGGACGCGTCCGCTGCCGCTGCGCTTTGTTGCGCCAGACATGCTAGACTCAACAAATTACAGGCCCGTAGCTCAGTTGGTTAGAGCGCTTCCCTGACACGGAAGAGGTCTGCGGTTCAAGTCCGCACGGGCCTACCATTCCCGCCATCGTTCGCTTTCAGCTTGGCGCTGCGTCCAGCCCAAATTCGCGGTGGGTGGTCATCAGCGCTGTTTTCACCGCCTTCTCTTCGATGACAAAGGAAATGTTGCTTTCCGACGAGCCCTGCGCAATGGCGATGATGTTCACGCCTTCCCGGCCGAGCGCATTGAACGTCTTGCCGGCGATTCCGGGTGTTCCGCGCATGTTTTCTCCCACCACGGCCACAATCGCAATATTGGAATCCGCGGTGATGTGCTCCACATTATGGTGTGCCAGGTCCTGCTCAAACTCCTGGCGCAAAGCCTCGACCGTCCGCTTCGCGTCCGCCGCCGAAACGATAAAGCAAATGTCGTTTTGCGAGGACGATTGCGAAATGAGCAGCACATTGGCGCGCACTTCCGCGGTCGTCGAAAATGTCCTCCCCACGACGTCGGGCAGTCCCACGATGCCCGGCCCTCCCACGCTAATTAAGGTAACGTCCCGGATGGCCGTCAGTGCTTTCACGCCGCCACCAATGCTGCGACCCTCCACGGTGATTTTCGTGCCCGGGCGCTCCGGAGCGAAGCTGTTGCGGATCCATACGGGAATCGCGGCCTGGACTACGGGATTGAGCGTTTTGGGGTGCAGGACTTTCGCGCCGAAGTACGCTAGCTCGGCTGCTTCGCGATAGGAAATCACCGGAATCGTCCGCGCCTCGGGCACTAGCCGAGGGTCCGCGGTCATCACGCCATCTACATCCGTCCAGATGATGACTTCATCTGCATCCAGCGCCGCGCCGAGAATCGTCGCCGAATAGTCCGACCCGCCTCGGCCTAGCGTCGTCAGCTGCCCTTCGGCGGTCGCGCCGATGAAGCCTGTCACTACGGGCACGATTCCTTTCTCCAAGAGCGGCCGCAATCGGCCCTGCGACTTCTCTCGAGTCAACTCCATCTGGAGTTCCGCGCCGCCGTGAAACGCGTCCGTTACGATCAGCTCCGTCGCTTCGATGGCTTGGCTCGCCGTGCCCTCCTCATTGATCGCCGCCGCGATCAGAGGCGCGGAAAGCCGCTCTCCCAAGCTGGAAATCGCGTCGAGCGCGCGCGGCGTCAGTTCCCGCAGCAGCGCCGTTCCCTCGCAGAGGCGCCTCCCTTCCGCGAGCACCTCTTCCATTTTCGGGCGGATCCGTCCGCGCTCCTCTTCGCTATCAATCAAACGAACGAGCGCAGCTTCGTGCTGATTTTTTAGAGCTTCCAGAATCACCCTGGCTTCTGGTGGCTTGGCCGTCTGGGCGTTTTTCGCCGCTTCGATCAGTCGGTTCGTCACCCCGCTCATGGCGGAAACCACCACGACGCAGCCGTTCTCGCGGGCGGCTTTCGCGACAATCTGCGCCGTTCTTGCAATGCAGAATGCATCTCCCACCGACGTTCCGCCAAATTTCATTACCTGGAGTTTCACTTTCATCTTTTCGAGCCTGCCACCTTGTAGAATAACGTTGCCGCTTGGCAGCTTGCTGTTCGTAGCCCACTATTTTCTGCCTTGAGTTTACTCCGCGAACCATTCCAGGGCGCACTTAACCAGCGAGCTGCGAGGCAATCAATTGCGGAGATTACCGTGTAAGCGAAATCTCTCGCCTAACTCATGCAAAACCTGTCCCGGGACAACTCGAAATTGATTGAAGCGGACATTTTCCCAATCGACTGCGCCGTATCTCGGCAACAAGTGCGTTTTCCACTGGTACAGCAGACCCATGTTCCACAGGACAAAGACGAAGATGAGCGGGACGACCCGCAGCAAGGCGGCCCGTTCACTTCTCCAAAGGCGTTCGGCAAACCCGAATGCGCAGGCCAGGCCGAGAATAAATATAGGCGTCAGGGAGAGGAAGTAGCGATTGCCAAGCCCAAATACTCCGCTCCACCAGGGATAGAAGGAGATGATGCAATAGAAGGAAACTACGATCGAAACGCAAATAGCGCCCAAGGCCACCTGCTGCCTACCGAGACAAAAGAGACCGGCGATCGCCAGGATTGCAATTGGGCTATACACAAATAGACCGTGATCGGGAGAAAATAGGACCGGTCCAAAAGCTGGAGAGCTCCAGTTCCAAAGGGAGTAAGCTCCCACCGAAAAAGGACTTCCAAACACAATCTCTCGCGTAATAAACGTCGGCGCCAGCGCAAGGAGGCCACCGAGGGCACACAGCGAATGCCGCTGCAATGCTTCCAGGATTGCCCGGGTGTCTTGGAACCGCTTTTGCCAGGCACGGACATAGGCGGAAACTACTTCGTAGGCAGGCGCGAGAAGAAAAACGACGTTGGGATAGTGAACTTCAATCATCAGACCGCCGAGCAAGCCGAGTAGCAGCCATTGCCGAGGTGTTCTAGTCCCGCGGGTTCGGAGCCAGTAAAAAAGGAAGAGGGAGTTCACGAAAACGGAATGCGTGTGTGGCCACGAGGGATACAGATACATAAAGATGGGGAGGCAACCAGCGAACCATATGCCCACGGTGGCCCAGAAGGCCCAAGATTCCTTGACGAATCTTCTCGCCACGGCAAAGGAGAGACACAGCCCGATGAACCCGTATAGCGCCGTCCCGCTAGCCATCGCTGCCATGTATGGCCAGGAATGGCCATCGGGAACGACATGTGCCCCAAGGCGTATGGATACAAGGACCGCCAGATGGGTGACGACCAGGAAGGGGCTCCAGAGGATCGCAGGTCCGACGGGATAGTAATTGGGCAGATGTCCTGTTTTGGTGGTGGGATTCTCCACAAAATGATTGACTAGGAAGAGTTGTTGCAATTCTTCCTTCGGATCTTGCCAGTCCGACGCAAAATTAAGGTTGTGGTCGATCAAGGGAGAACGTACGTACGCGTAGAACCCGACGCCATCACCGTCGACATGTCCCTGGAGGAAGGGGAGGCTCAGAACGAACAGGAAAAAAAGCGCTCTCTCATAGTTCGAGCGCGAGCGCCATAAGCGCAAAATGAAGCTCACCTTCACCGGCCGGCTCCGTGATTCACCTAAGTCCAAGTCTGTGCGCTAACCTGAGGGGTCCCTTAACATCAGTTCTACTCAATACAATATTATCCCATTGCCGTTGCTGCCTGACTTAGGCGGAACCGATAAGGCAAGAGGCGTCAGTCGTCGCTCGACATTGCGGATAGTTCGAAGCGAGGCACCCGTCCCGCGTTGACTTTTCTTCTGTTGCACACCTAACATGGCATACGGAAATTCCACGCCAATTAGGATCGGGCAGCAATCCCTAGTCACTGCGGCGCGCGCATAGCAACTCTGGAGAGAGGTGCCTGACATGCAAGCACGGCGAATTTTGGGTCTCACGGTGGTGATTCTCGCGATGGGAGCTGCTCTCGCGCTGCATTTCTCGCAATCTTCCGCGGCCCTCCCGGGAAAACCCGGTGATGTGAATGATGAGCGGATCGCCGCCGACGCAGCCACGGGAGTCAACTGGCTGGTGAACGGCCGCACCAACGATTCGAAACATTTCAGCCCGCTCAAGCAAATCAACGCTTCCAATGTCGCGAACCTGGGTCTGGCTTGGTATCTCGATTACGACGGCGCAATGGGCGTGGTTTCCGAACCAATCGTCGTCGACGGCGTCATTTACGTCAGCGCTCCACTTTCGAAAGTTTATGCCGTCGACGCCGTCTCTGGAAAACTGCTCTGGAAATACGATCCCCAAATCCGGCTGGATCAGGCTTTGAACGGCTCCTATTCCGCGCGCACCAACGGCGGCGTGGCAGTCTGGAACGGAAAGGTTTACGTCGGCACCGGCGATTGCCGCTTGATCGCCATCGATGCCGCCACCGCGAACAAGATCTGGGAAGCCACCGTTTGCGAGCCCACACAAACCGGCATCACCGGCGCGCCCCGCGTCGCCAAAGGAAAAATCCTCATGGGCTACAACGGCTCGGACGATGCCGTTCGCGGCGCGCTGGCCGCCTACGACGCGGAAACGGGCAAGGAAGTCTGGCGTTTCTGGACTGTCCCAGGCGATCCCTCGAAACCTTTTGAAACAAAAGAACTCGAAATGGCCGCGAAGACCTGGCACGGCGAGGGCTCCTGGAAAATTGGCGGCGGCGACGTCTGGCATGCGATTACCTATGACGACGCCACCGGCCTCGTCATATTCGGCACCGCTGGCGCGGACGTCGGCTACGGCGAAATGGCCGGGGTCAAAATCACCGGCGAAAAACTCTTTTCCCAGTGCATCATCGCCGTCGACGCGGAGACCGGAAAATATGTCTGGCACTACCAGACCGGCGCCGAAGGCGTGCACAACGAAAACAACCAAATTTTAATGGCTGATCTGCCGCTCAATGGCGAAAGACGCCACGTGGTGATGACCGCGCCCAAGAACGGTTTCTTCTACATCCTTGATGCAAAAACAGGGAAGCTTCTCTCCGCAAAGCCGCTCGTAAAGACCACCTGGGCCTCTTCTTACGATCTGCAAACGAGCAAGCCTGTCCTCATTCCCGCTTCGCAAGGTGGCGGCCGCCAGTGGACCGTCCACAACTGGTGGCCCATGAGCTACGACTCGCTCACCGGTCTGGTCTATATCCCCACCACCGATCGCCGCGCGGACACGAAGGCCCCCGTGGAAGCCGGAGAAAGTGGCGAGGGCCTCTTCGGTCGGCTCATTGCCTGGGATCCCCTCTCAGATTCCGCGCGCTGGTCCGTTGAAGAAGAAATCGCCGTCAATGGCGGCGTTCTGTCCACCGCAGGCAATTTAGTTTTTCAAGGACAGGGCACCGGCGAATTTGCCGCATACGCTGCGGACAGCGGGAAAAAACTTTGGTCCGTGCAGACCAAGTCCGCCATCGATTCCATCCCCGTCACCTTCTCCGTGAACGGCGAGCAGTATGTCATCACTTCCGTGGGCTGGGGCTCCGGCTCGCGCTTGTTCGCTCCCGCACGCACTATGGCCACGCCGGAATCGAAACGCGGGCCCGTGCGCCTCTATGCCTTCAAGCTCGGCGGAAGCGTGCCCTTTCCTTATCCGCACATCGAAGTTCCGCCTGTGCCGAAACCGCCTGAGTCGAAAGCGAGCCTGGACACGATTCGCAAGGGCGAAAAACTCTACGTCTCGTTTTACTGTGAAGGCTGTCATTCCCCAAGCATCGACGGCAGTGGCGCGTGGGTGGAGGACGGTGCCATCCCCGATCTTCGCTATGCTCCCCCGCAAGTCCATAAAGACTGGTATCAAATCGTCATGGGTGGCACCCATTGGGATAAGGGCATGCCCGGCCTCGCCAATCCGCCAAAATTTGCATTCCCGAATGCCCATTTGACGGTCGCGGACGCAGACGCCATCCACGCGTACGTGATCGATCAGGCTTGGAAAGCCTACAAAGGCGAACAGACCGCCGCGCATACCAAGCGGGAAAACTATTAGAAACCCTGCGGAATAGCACCGGACGTTGCCGATATTTCAGCTCGCCGTGAAGCCCAGATGGAACGCAATGAGATTACGAATGTGACTTCGAGCCGACTGAGCAGCGTACTCACCGACATTCATTTTTGGGTGCCCGTTGCGGTGCTCCTGGCTGGCTTGCTTCTTCTGAAATTCATCCGCTAGCAATCGGATTGGAATAGCATGGCATCCGTTGAAATGCCTCGAGGTTCTCTCCCAGTTCAAAACACCTCGCGTGCGAAAAAACTCCAATACTTGGGCATCCTTTCCGGCTTCACCGCCGGAGCGTGGCTCGGCGCCGCGGAAGCGCCCACGAAACTCGTCACCATCGGCATTCCTCCGATGGTCATTTCGCTCATCATGGTCATCGGCGTCTTTCTCGCGCGCTGGAGTCTCCCCGCGTTAATCCTCGGCACCTCGTCCGTTCGCGCCGATGTCCGCCGCGCGCCTCACTTGATCATCTGGGCGGTTCTCGCGGGCTGTCTCTGGGCCGTTGCCAACACGCTGACCATTTTTGCGATTCGCGACATCGGTCTGAGCATCGCCTTCCCGCTCTGGAATTCCAATAGCCTGCTCGGAATCTTCTGGGGCTTTTTCTTCTTCAACGAACTCCGCCAGGCCGGCTGGCGCCGTTGGACCGGCGTGCTCGGCGGCGCGCTCGTCATGTGCGCCGGTGCCACTCTGCTCGCCATCGCATCATCCACGCAAGCCCCCGCGGGGCATTCTTTACGCGGCGTTTGGGCTGCGCTCGGTGCAGGCATCCTCTGGGGAACGATGTACATTCCCTATCGGAAAGCCTATCTCACGGGCATGAATCCGCTCTCTTTTATCACCTTCTTCACGTTCGGCGAACTCGGCATGATGTCCGCGCTCGCAGTTAGCTACACGGGTCTCTCTCCGCTGTGGCAGGAATTAACCAGCGCACGCAGCGTCATCTTCTGGTTGATGCTCGGTGGTTTCATTTGGGTCATCGGCGATCTCTTCCAGCAATACGCCGCCAAGTACGTCGGAATCAGCCGCGGCATTCCTCTTTCCAATTCCAATCAGCTCTGGGGATTGTTGTGGGGCATTTTTGTTTTTGGCGAACTGCACGGCCGCAGCTCTTCCACCTATCTGCAAGTGATTGGCGGCTCGTTGCTGATGATGCTCGGAGCCGGCGCGATCGCCTTCTCTTCTGCAGCGGCAGATGAGCAAGCGCGCTGGAAAGAAGCGGCTCAGCGAGAAGTCCGCCGCTACGGCGTCGAGGCCGACTACGTCGAAGCCCGCATGAACGGCCGTCAAGCTGCCGACGAATTAGTAAAGCCTTCGCGCAGCGCGTGGGACTGGCTCCTCGTCGCCGGAGCCAGCGGAATCTTCGTGCTTTTTGCCGCCATCGCCCGCGTCCCACAAATGTCCCTGCACTGGGGCCCGGTCGCGCTCTTGATCGCCGCCCTCTTGCTGCTCCTTCTGATCTGCGGCCTCGCCCTCTGGCGCACCACGCGCTTCAACTGAAGATAGCTTCCGCTCCCCTTTGCAATCCCCTCGCTTCCTGTAGCGCCGGGCTTCAGCCCGGCATCTTCTCTTTTAGCCATCTCTCCCTGGAGTGTCATCCCGAGCGTAGCGAGGGATCGTGGCCGGATTTAAACAGGTGGCACAGCCACTGTGAACAACTACGTTGAGAATCTTCTCTCCTGAATTACAAGTTGAGAAGCTTTTCCGCGGCCTGTTAGAGTGGCTCAAACGAAATGACGAAGCCATCCCAGGTCGATCTCGTCGGCGTGGGTCTCAACGCCATCGACACCCTGATCCCCGTCCCGCACTTTCCCGCGCGCGGCTCCAAAGTCGAAATTCGCTCCGCAACGATCTTGCCCGGCGGCCAGGTCGCCACTGCCGTCATGGCCTGCCAGCAGTGGGGACTCCGCACGCGCTACGTCGGCAAGATCGGTGATGACGCTGCGGCCGCGCTCCATCGCGCCGAATTTGCTCGCGTCGGCGTCGAGGCGCATCTCCTCGTCGCTCCGGCGTGCTCCAGCCAGCAGGCATTCATCCTCGTGGATGACTCCGGCGAGCGCACCGTTCTCTGGAAGCGCGACGAGCGCCTAACTTTGCGCCCGGAAGAACTCCAGCGCGATTGGATCCTCAACTCCCGCGCTCTTCACGTCGACGGGCACGACACCGCCGCAGCGGCCCAAGCCGCCGCCTGGGCCCGCGCCGCGGGCATCCCCGCCATCGCCGACCTCGATGAACTCTATCCCGGCGTCGATTCGCTCCTCGAAAACGTCGATCACCTGATTACCTGCAGAAACATCCCCGCCAAGCTAACCTCCCAAGACAACTTGCAGAAATCCCTGCCGGAGATTCACTGCCGCTACGGCTGCCGTCTCACCGCCGCCACTTTGGGTCAGGATGGCGTCCTCGCTTGGGACGGCAAGCAGTTCCACTACGCGTCGGCTTTTCAGATCGAGGCGGTGGACACCACCGGCGCGGGTGACCTTTTTCACGCCGGTTTCATCTACGCGCTGCTGCAAGGCTGGCCGTTGCAGAGACAGCTCGATTTTGCCTGCGCCGCTGCCGCGCTGAATTGCACCGCCGTCGGCGCTCGCGGCGCCATTCACCCCGTTGCGCAGATCGAGCACCTCATGTCCACTGGCCCCCGCCACCCCGCCGCCTTTGAAATCCCCCGATCGGGCTAAGGAGGGGGTACACACCCCCCGGCAAAGATGCAAGATCATGAAAAAAAAGGGATTACAGAATTTGACTGTTGTAAGTGATTGAAAAGAAAGGTGCAAATTTGCAGTGCCAAACTGCAAGGCAGAGGAAGGAGGGAGAGTGCAAAACCGGCGGGAGTAAGGCTCTCTGCGGCTGAGCGGGGGAGCCGCGTTGCCAACAGAGAGGTGGAAATCACAGAAAGAGCGGGAAATTGCGGGTGACACCCGGGAGTTTACGTAAGAGCGGATTCTAAAGGGGTTACGGGCGTCACGGTTTGTAAGTGGGGAATCTAAAGGAGTTGCAGTGACGACTTTTTCGTTACGTGACGCTGGGGAGGGGACGTAAGGAAGCGAAGAGGCAAGGATGGAAGGAGAAACAGGCAGGCAAGGAGCGTTGCGACGGAAGTGGAGTCGAGAATTCACGACCCATGATACCGCAGATTATTTGTTTTGTCAATTCCATTTATAGTACTAGTATTTGATAGATGGGCACATTCGTTCGAATGGGCGCGTAAGAGAAAGAAAACACTGAGGTAGAGTTCACTGGTAGTGGGCGAAGCGCTGGAAGGGGTCGGAGGACGCGACCGGAAGGGCTTCTCAAGCTGTGAAGTTCTCGACCAACGGCCCCGATGCCAATCACGAATTCAACCGCGCCTGGCTCGCCGCCTGCCACCCAACGACAGTATTCTCCTGTAAGCTATTGAAAACAAATGATCGGCTACTGGAATAAAGTTCTGATCTGAAATATTGTGCGAATTCTCTTGACAACGGATTCTGTCGCGGGTACGTTCCTTGTCGGCAAAACAAAACTCGGCTGATTCTCTACTAACCGGCTTCGGCCTAAAACCTGAGAATCGGCCTAAAAATAGGAGAATAAAATGGCAACAGCTACAGCAGTTCTCGGTGTGTCTTGTTCAGCGGTAATGAGTACCCAAAATGGCAACCGCCTCTTCACGGGGATAATCGGAGCCAAGGACCTGATTTCGTTAACTACCGTAGACCACTTCAACTCTTCTATCCCGATAGACGATCCTAAGCAGGGTTACCAGCGTCCTCTCGAGCGCACCCGCATCACCAAGATCGGATCGCATTTGATCAAGGCGATTGTTGAGGGCCAGGGAAACAGCGGCGGGCTTTTTCCCACCGCGGTGGTCCTTGCGGCGCGCTCGCCCATGAAATATCAAAACGGCAAGTTAGTCATCACTGAGAAACTTCAGGTCATCGACGGACAGCATCGGATCGCGGGCCTGCGGTACGCAATCGAAGAAAAGGGTACCGTAGAGCTCGAAGATTTCCCGATAACGTTCGTGATTATCGAAGTTTCGGAACGCCTCGTGGAAATGAACCAGTTCACCATCATCAACGGCACAGCCAAGTCAGTTCGCACGGATTTGGTGAATTCCATTTTGACGGCCACTGTTGCAAAGCGCGGCGACGCCGCCATCGATCAGCGGGACCGCTGGAAAGTGGCCGTGACTAAGGTCGTCGAAAGGCTCGACAAGGACCCGGCATCACCCTGGCACAACCTGATTCTCATGCCTGATGAAGCAGGCAGCCCTAAAGGCACCGGAGAAAAGATCATCCGTGCGACTTCCTTCATGACGAGTCTCAGGCCAGTCCACGCGTGGCTCAAGGAGTTTGGATTCCTTGACCGTTGCCCGGACCTTAATTCGGAGGCTGGTGTCGTGTACGACGTGGTAAGTGCTTACTGGCAAGCGCTCCAAAAGGTTGTACCCGGCCCGTTCGCGGGGCCCAACGACCATGTCATCCAGAAGACGCCAGGGCTCTTCTCCTTGCACAAGCTGCTCACTCACTTACTGCCGGTCATGTTCAAGGGCCATCAGCCCTGGACGAAGGAGAACTTCGTGAAGTTCCTTCAGGACAGCGCGGAAATCAC
>Ga0209802_1000972_pt1 | contig 21960 bp, 18 predicted proteins | sample GraSoiAngelo_129_FD_185886 | JGI IMG/M metagenome (GOLD analysis project Ga0209802, IMG submission 185886) | Grasslands soil microbial communities from the Angelo Coastal Reserve, California, USA - 14_0927_12_40cm (SPAdes) (version 2) | ecosystem: Environmental > Terrestrial > Soil > Grasslands ... | reverse complement strand
CGATGAGCTGGGCCTGGTCGTGGCGGCGCTGCACAGACTTCATCAGGCGCTCACGCCGTCTCCCATCGCGAGCGACACGGCGTCAAACCTTCTGGCGACACATATCAAAGGATGGGGCGAGCTGCGAGAGGCCGGTGGGCTCGATCAGTGGTCGAACCGCAACCTGGAAAGGTTGGTGGAGCTGGAGGCCATGGCTCCCACCGCTGCGGTGGGCGAGACGCTGCTGCACGTCGATGTGCGCGCCGACAACCTGCTCATCGCCGCTGATCGAGTCTACTTCGTCGACTGGCCGTGGGCGCTGATCGGCGCGCCGCTGGTCGACTGGGTCGGCTTCGCGCCGTCGGTGGCGATGCAGGGTGGCCCGCAGCCCGACGAGCTGCTGGCGATGGCCGAGCTAAAAGTCGGGGCTGACGCGATCGATGCCGTCATCGCCTCACTCGCGGGCTATTTCCTCGCCTACGCTCGACGGCCACCGCCTCCTGGTATTCCGACAGTCAGGGCGTTCCAGGCCGCGCAGGGTGAGATCGCGCTCCGATGGCTTCGAGAGCGAACGGGCTGGGACTAGAAGTAAAGCTCTTCGGCGATCGCCGACTGATGCAGGTACAGCAAGCCGCCCGGCACGATCACCGACAGGGCCGGTGTGACCGCTGAGAACTTGATGACGACCAGCACCTGTAGGCCGTGGTTCGAGCTCCCATCCTGCGGCCGCATCCCCCAAGGCCCGTAAGACATGCACGATCCAAAGTCGCCTCCTCCGCTGAGCTGGCAGGCGCGCACCGAGAAGCACGCGTACTGCGTTCCGCTGAATGCACCGAAAGTGCATCCACTGGCGTCACCGCAGGTCGCCCCCGCACTCGTGCATACACCGTTTGCCTGCCCCGGCCCCTCCGGGCCCCACGCGGCGACGCTGTCGGGGATTCCAGTGTTGGGTTCGGCGCGAACCGCCGAGCCGATGTCGCTGGTGTCGCTGATGATGCCCATGCGAGCGCCGGCTCGAGCAGCCCCGGCGGCGTCTACTGCCTGGAAGTACGCGCGGCCCACGTCGACCGTCAGCAGTACGAACAACAGCAGCACCGGGGTCAGCAGGCAGAACTCGACGAGCGCTTGACCCCTCTCTCCGCGACGCCGGTGGAGCCTCACTGGACCAGCGAAACCGAACCGACGGTTTGGGTGCCACCGGCGGGAAGTCCCGTGTTCTTGAATGTGTAGTTGGCGATGTCGTAGTCACCGCAGTGGTCGCCGTCGGTGGTGAAGACGGAGATGGCGACGTAGTTGCCGCTCGGGTTCGGAAACGTGTACAGCACCTGCGCCGTGTAATTGCCGGAGTTGGCGTTGGGGATGTCGCTCTGATGTCCCCAGGTCCAGCTGCCCTTGACCTCGATCTGTGCGCCCCCGCTGTTGGGGATGTTGTACAGCCAGTCGGGCGGGTTCATCGACTTGATCACGTAGGCGCCCGGGACCGACGAGCTCGGGTCGGCTGGGTTCTGGTCGCCAGGGTTGTTGCCGGGCGGCGGCAGTGGGGAGCCAGGACCGGGCGTCGATGTCCAGATACCCTGGGAAAAGAAGATCGGGCTCCCGTTGTTGACCTTGATGTAAACGTCGTAGGCATCCATCGCCCATTCGTCGACGTAGTTGACCGTCAGGGTCGAGTAGTTGGGCTGGCCCGCGGCCGCCGTCAGCGAAACGCTGCTGATGATCGAAGTCTCGTTCTTGCCGCTGGTGGCTATACCGGGCAGCGACGAGGACCCGTAACCGCTCTGGAAGTCCATGGTTCCGCTGCCGCCGAAGGCGGTGAAGCTGTACGCCAGAACCTGTCCCAGCAGCGCCGACTTGCCACCGCCGGTGGTCATGCCCATGTTCATCTCCACCCCGCCACCTGTTGCGGCATTGGTCTGGTAGATCACGCCGGTGACGACGTTGTTACTCGAGGCATGGGCGTCGATGTGGATGAACGAGCTGTTCTCCTCATCCAGCAGCAGCGGCGATCCGTTGACCGCGGCGAGGGCTCCAACGCCGGCACCGGACAGCGTCAGGCCCGTCACCTCGTTCGTCGAGACGAACCCGCCCGACTCGAGCCGGAAGACGGCGCCGCTGCCTGTGATAACGGTGGCGTCGCCGCCGCCGCCACTGCTGCCTCCGCCCACGCTGCCGAGGCAAGTGCCGGAGGTCGGCGGCACGTATGCGCCGAAGTTGCCGCCACCGTGCCCGATCCACACGCCCGCGGTCAGGCTCGGGCATGAGTTGGCGAGGCCGCCGGTGCACAGGTCGAAGTCCACCGCTGTTTCTCGGCTGTGGTCGATCCCGTTGGCGTTGTAGCCGGCGCCTGAGGCGGTGTTGACGGGAGCCACGCCGGTGATGTCATAGAGGCCGGGGTCGAACTCATACGTGCCGTGGTTGACAGCGATGTAGCCGTAGATCCCTGGCTTGATCAAGTACGGTTCCTGCGGGTCCGTGCAGGGACTGCTCACCGGCCCGCCGTTTAGGACCAGCGAGCCGCATGACTTCAGCCCGATGGTGCTGACGGTGGGCTTCCAGTAGTACTGCGGTTGAAACGCGGTCTGGCTCGCGTCGATCTCCTGGGGCAGGGCCTGACCAGTCGTGGTGCAGGGCGTGATGATCGCCGCACCGCCACCGAATTTCGAACAGTAGATGTTCGAGCCACCCGGCGTCGCGAAGCCCCTCGGGCCGACGACAGCATTCTTGGCGCAGGCCGCGCCGGCGTACGGGTCGCAGATGGTGGTGCGCTGCTGGATGACCATGTCGCCGTTCGACTGCAGCGTGGTGAGGTCGGCAGCGGGAGTCAGCGTCGAGCCGTCGAAGCCATAGATGCTCACGCTGGCCGTCGTCCAGAAAGTTGGGCAATTGTTGGTTCCGCCAGTGCACGCGAGCTGCGTGCGGCCCACGGGCTTGCTCTCGTCGAAGCACTGCTGGCTGCCTGTGCTGCAACCAGCCTGAGGCTCGTACAGGACGAGCGCGTTGGGCGGCGGCGTATCGAAGGCCGAAGCGGGCAGCGTGACCTCGGCGGTGGCCGCCACGGTCACATACGCGTTCTTGATGCCAAGGATGTTCGTGAACAGCTGGGGAATGCCCGTGCTGATGACGACCTGGAGGCAGCCGAACTGGCCCTGGCCCGAACAGCCTGTTGGCACGGGGTAGCCCGCGAATCCGATCGGGGGCGATTTGATGGTGACCTTGTTAGTGAACCCGGTGGTGGCGGCGCATGGCAGCCCGCTTACGTCGAACCAGGTGGCGGAGAACGTCCCGCCGCCCGAGACATCGCAGCCGTTCGCGTAGATGGTGGAGAAGCCGTTGTTGGCCGCGAAGTCGTGCGCGACCTTGACGGGGTTCGAGTTGGGCGCCAACGGGCCGCTGAGGTTGCCGGAGAGTGAAAGCTGCTTGGCCGCGGCCAGCGTCGCGAAGTCCGCGGCGTTCTGAGCCTGTCGCTTGACGAGGTAGTCGCGGCTGGAGTCGATCGCCAATCCCGCGAGGCCGCACATGAGAAGGAACGCGATTGCCGCAATCGGCAGGAGCTGGCCGGACTGTCTGCGGGGGCTGGCGAACCTCAGCGACCCGATGAGGCCCGTCATTCGACCGTGATCACGCTGACGGTTTTCACCGTGATCCCGTTGGTGAGCTGTGCGATGAACGGAGTCACAGCGACGAAGTGGTACTGCACCTCGACAGCGACGTGCTTCACGGATTGGCTCACAGCCCGTGGCTGGGCGGAGTTGCAGTTGGCGTCGGGCGGGTTGGCCGTCGCCACGGCGGGCCAGATGTATGCATAACCGACGTTGGGCGGCGGATTGCTCGGCTGCAGAGCACCACTGGGGTTGTTGGGGTCGCTGTCCCCGACGAGGGAGTTGGGATCCATCTTCACAGGGAATCCCTGGCCGACCAGCTCGACCTCCTGGATGATCTGGCAGTCGCTGTAGATCGCGGTCTGGAATGACGCCGTTCGCGCTCCATCGCGCGCCGCCGATGAGATGGCGGTATAGGCGTAGAGGAGGCGGCTGATGTCGATGGCCGCGAAAATCACGACCAGAAAAATCGGCGCGACCATGGAGAATTCGACCAGCGCCTGACTGCGCTGCGAACGCCCCCATCGCCAGAGCGCGCCAACGGTTGCGCGTATCCGGTGAACCATTCCTCTCGACCCGCTTAACGAATCAGCGGCGTTGAGGCTTGCACGCAAGTTATCGACTTTCGCGAATTTGAATACGAAATCGGGCGGCGGGGAAATGATTCAGGCCGGTCGAACCTGAAGTGCCGCTTAAGCCGGCGTTTCTATTTCACCACGGGTGTGGGCGGCGCCGGCTCGGGTTCTTCGATGATGTCGAGCGCGCTCGCCTGGCTGATCCAGTACTGCACGTCCGATTTTCGCGGTGCGCCCGCGAGCCCCACGGCCTCGACGAGCTTGTGATGGAGGTCGTCGGCATCCTGCGCCCTCAGGTCCTTGATGGTCTCGACCCCGAACCTTCGCACGATCTGCAGGGAGCGCTCCATGCCGGAGATCTCCATGAGCATGCATTGATGCGCGAACTCGAGAAGGCGCTCGGTCGAGATTCCAGTGCGCTTGGAGAGGCGCTTGCGGTCGATCTCCAGGGACGTTTTGTGGACAAGCTGGTTCGTGTGATTGATCCCGGCCGCTCGCAGTCGCCGAACGTCGGAGTCGGAGATTCCTCTCAGGTACTCCAACGTTCTGTACACGCCTTAAGGATATTGACTTCCGTCCCCGCGTCCTCGTCTCTCCTATAATTCATTGAACCCCGCCGCCATTGGAGTAAACACAGCCTGAATCAGAGCCGGCTCGCAACCCGTGACACAGTGACCCGGGAGCAGTCTGGCCTCGAGATCGGGATCGGGCGGCGCGCGCGACGTGCCTACGGTTTCGACGAGGTCGCACTGGTCCCTGGCGGAGTCACGCTCAACCCGGACGAGGTCGACATCTCGTTTGCGATGAGCGATCACTTTCGCCTGGACATCCCCGTGTGGGGTGCGGCGATGGACGGAGTCGTCGACGTCGATTTCGCGATCGCCATGGGCACGCTGGGGGGCATCGCAGTGCTCAACCTCGACGGAGTCCACACCCGATACGCTGATTCGAGGCCGATCATCGAGCGGATTGCCGCCGCAGACAAGGCGAGCGTCAACGCGGTCCTCAAAGAGGTGTACCGCGAGCCGGTCAAGCCCCAGCTGATCACCGAACGCATCAAGACGATCAAGGCCGCCGGCGTCCCATGCGCGGTATCGACGGTGCCCGCTCGGGCAGAGGAGCGCGCCGCGCTGGTGCAGTCCGCCGGGGCCGACGTCCTGGTCGTCCAGGGCACGGTGCTCACTGCGCGCCACTCGTCGAAGTCCTATCACCAGCTCGCATTTGACGCGCTGGTGCGCGCTTGCGACATCCCGGTGGTCGTCGGCAACTGCGTCCACTACGAGACCGCGCTCGAGCTCATGGAGACGGGGATCGCCGGGATTCTCGTAGGTGTAGGCCCGGGCGCCGCCTGCACGACGCGCGGCGTGCTCGGAGTCGGCGTGCCACAGGTGACCGCCACAGCCGACGTGGCGGCCGCGCGTGACGAGCACATGCGTCGCGGCGGCATGCGCGTCGCCGTGATCACCGACGGCGGGATGCGCATAGGTGCCGACGTCTGCAAGGCATTCGCTTCTGGAGCCGACGCTGTGATGATCGGAACGCCGCTGGCCGGCGCCGAAGAGTCAGCTTCCAGGGGCTTCAACTGGGGCATGGCGACGCCCGACCCGAACCTCCCACGTGGCACACGCGTCCACGTGGGGACCAAGGCGACGCTGCGAGAGATCCTGCTCGGCCCTGCCCGGGTCGACGATGGGAGCCAGAATTTCGCCGGCGCGCTGCGGTCCGCCCTCGGGGTTTGCGGCGCCAACGACATCGCCGAGTTCCAGCACGTCGAGATGGTCATCGCCCCTGCGATCACGTCCGAGGGCAAGTCGCTCCAGCAATCCCAGCACGTGGGTATGGGCAAGTAGGTTGGCGCGGTCTGCTGTGGCCCCGCGCCACCGTGAGGAGACCAGGCCAGTCACCGAACAACAAACCGTCCTCATCCTCGACTACGGGTCGCAGTTCAGCCAGCTGATCGCGCGCCGGGTGCGAGAGGCGAAGGTCTACTGCGAGCTCGTGCCCGGCACGACACCATGGTCGGAGCTGAAGGAGCGCAATCCCGCCGGACTGATCCTCAGCGGAGGTCCCGCCAGCGTTTACGAAAAGGGCGCGCCTCAGGTCGACCCGGAGGCGCTGAAGGCCGGTGTTCCCGTGCTGGGCATCTGCTACGGCATGCAGCTCATCGCGCATCACCTCGGCGGCAAGGTCGACGCCGGCCGCGCGCACGAATACGGCCCCGCGCTGGTCGCAGTCAGCGAAAAGGCCGGCCTGTTCGAGGGACTCAACGGCGAGCTGCCGGTCTGGATGAGCCACGGCGATGCGGTCACTGAGATGCCACCCGGCTTCCACGCCCTCGCCTCGAGCGGAAACTCACCCTTCGCCGCTTTCACCGATGGCAACGGCATCTACGGCATCCAGTTCCACCCCGAGGTCGTTCACACGCCAAGCGGCCGCGAGGTCCTGCGCAACTTCCTGTTTCGTGTTTGCGGCTGTGAGCCGTCGTGGACGGCGGGCTCTTTCATCGCCGACGCGGTGGAGAGCATTCGCGCCCAGGTCGGCGATGGCCGCGTCATCTGCGCGCTCTCTGGGGGTGTGGACTCGGCCGTGGCCGCGACCCTCGTCCATCGCGCTGTGGGCGACCAGCTCACGTGCGTGTTCGTGAACAACGGCCTGTTGCGCAAAGAGGAGCCTGAGCGCGTGCTCGCCGTAATGCGCGGCAACCTCGACATGAACATCCGCTTCGTAGATGCGACCGCGCGCTTCCTTGATGCGCTCCGCGGTGTCATCGATCCCGAGGAGAAGCGGCGGGTGGTCGGGCGCGAGTTCATCTCGGTCTTCGAGGCCGAGGCGACCAGCCTGGGACGCATTGACTTTCTTGCCCAGGGCACGCTCTACCCCGACGTCATCGAGTCGACTGCGCCTGACGTATCCGCCACCGCGGCGAAAATCAAGACCCACCACAACGTCGGCGGGCTGCCTCCGGGCCTGCGTTTCCAGCTCATCGAACCGCTGCGCTATCTGTTCAAGGACGAGGTGCGGGCGGTCGGCATGGAGCTCGGGATGCCGGAGGAGATGGTGTACCGGCAGCCATTCCCTGGCCCGGGCCTGTCGATCCGCTGTCTGGGCGAGGTCACCGCCGAGCGCCTCGAGATCCTTCGCAATGCCGACTGGGTCGTCGTCGACGAGATCAAGCACTTCGGCCTGTACCGCCAGGTATGGCAGTCGTTCGCCGTACTGACGCCTCTGTCCACGGTCGGGGTGATGGGCGACTATCGAACGTACGCAAACGTCGTCGCCGTGCGCGTGGTCACCAGCGAGGACGCGATGACCGCGGATTGGGCGCGGGTCCCTTACGAGGTGCTTGGGCGCATCAGCAACCGCATCGTCAACGAGGTCAAGGGCGTCAACCGGGTCGTCTTCGACATCACGTCGAAACCACCCGGCACCATCGAGTGGGAGTAGGCGGGCTCACAAGAGCCGCGTCCGGTGTGCTTGCGGAACTCGGCACGTGTGACGCCAAACGTGCCGCACTACCGCGGGGATTGCGCACCGCTGGCGATAAACGTCCGTATTGCGAGGACTGTCGATGAAGGTTCTCGTGGTCGGGTCGGGGGCTCGCGAGCACGCGCTCGTCTGGAAATGCGTGCAGTCCGATCTCGTCGAGCGCGTGTACTGCGCGCCGGGCAACGGTGGCACCGGCGGCATGGCGCGCAACGTCCCGATCGGCGCCGCGGATGTGGTGCGGATCGTCGAGTTCGCCAAGCGCGAGCGCCTCGGCCTGGTCATCCTGGGACCGGAGGCCGCCGTTGAGGCCGGGGTCGGGGATGCGCTGCGCAGCGCGGGATTCAACGTGTTCGGGCCCAACCGCGGAGCCGGAAGGATCGAATCGAGCAAGTCATTCGCCAAGCAGCTGATGGTCCGCGCCGGCATTCCCACGGCGGACTTCGCCGTCTTCACCCAACCAGAGCCGGCGCGGGCGTGGGCACGTGAGCGCAACGGGCTGGTGGCGGTCAAGGCGGACGGGCTCGCGCGCGGCAAGGGTGTGATCGTGTGCGCGAGCGTGGAGGAGGCGAACTCAGCCATCGATGCCATGCTGGTCCAGAGTCGCTTCGGGAAAAGTGGCGCCACTGTCGTTCTGGAGGAGAGGCTCGAGGGTGCTGAGCTTTCGGTGCTCGGGATCACCGACGGCACTGATGTCGTCGCCCTCGCCCCGGCGCGAGATTTCAAGCGTGCGCACGACGGCGACCATGGCCCCAACACCGGCGGGATGGGCGCCTACTCGCCGCCGGCCGGCGTCGACCGGACTGTGCTGGGCGAGGTGCTGGAAAAGGTGCTCAAGCCCGCGGTGCGCGAGCTGGCGGATTCAGGCGATGAGTTTCGAGGCGTCCTCTACGCCGGGCTGATGCTCACGCCGTCGGGCATCCGCACGCTCGAGTTCAACGCCCGTTTCGGCGACCCCGAGGCGCAGGTCGTGCTGCCGCGTCTCGAATCGGACTTCGTCACCCTCGCCTTGGCGGCGGCAAAGGGCACTCTGGCGAGCCTCCCCGACCCGACCTGGAGCCCGCGGGCGGCGGTCGGGGTGGTGGTCGCGTCCGCGAACTATCCCGATGACGCGCTCGTGAAGAGCGGCTTCCAAATCAGCGGCCTCGCCGAGATGCCCCGCGGCGTGCAGATCTTCCACGCAGGGACCAAGTTCGAGCCCGGCCGCGGACTCGTCACGGACGGCGGCCGGGTGGTGACGTCGGTGGCGCTGGGCGACACCGTGGCCGAAGCTCGCGAGAAGGCGCTTGCCGGGGCCCGGCAGGTACGATTCCAGGGGGCGTTTTTCCGTACTGATATTGCTGAGGAGGCCGTAGGTTGAACCCTGTAGTTGGCATCATCCTCGGCTCCAGGTCAGACCTACCGCTGATGGAGTCGTGCGTCAAAGTTCTCGACGAGCTGGAATTGACGCACGAGCTGAAGGTGTGTTCCGCGCACCGCAACCCCAAAGGCGTCATGGAATGGGCGACCTCGGCGCGCGATCGCGGGCTCAAGGTCGTGATCGCGGCAGCGGGCGGAGCCGCGCATCTTCCCGGAGTCGTCGCCGCGTGGACCGATCTTCCGGTCATCGGCGTGCCGGTGCCCACGCAGCATCTAGGCGGCGTCGACTCGCTGTACTCGATCGTGCAGATGCCGGCTGGAATCCCCGTTGCGACGGTGGCGATCGGTGAGGCCGGCGCCAAGAACGCGGCCTGGCTGGCCGCTCGCATCATCGGAATCACCGACGCCGGCGTCGCGCAGCACCATCACGAAAGGCGGGCAGCACTCGCGACCTAATGGCCAAGAAAGTTGCTCGCGTCCACCTGCTCGACACCACTTTCCGCGACGCGCAGCAGTCGCTGCTCGGCGGCCATCTGCGCGGCGACGAGATCGTGCCCGTCGCGGCCAAGATGGATCGTCTCGGCTTCGTCGCCATGGAGGCGTTCGGCGGGGCGACCTTCGAGACCCAGGTGCGGCGCCGCGAGGATCCATGGGCCTACCTGCGCAAGCTGCACAAAGCGACCCCGAACACGCCGATCCAGGCGCTGATCCGCGGTCAGAACCTGGTTGCGAATCGCAACTTCGCCGACGATGTCGTCGAGCTCTTCATCAAGCACTCGGCCAAACAGGGCATCGACGTGTTCCGAGTTTTCGACCCCCTCAACGACCTGCGCAACATGGAAGCCGCGATCGGTGCCGCGCTGAAGGCGAAGAAGAAGGTGCAGGGAGCCCTGTGTTACGCGGTGTCGCCCGCGCACAGCATCGAGCTGTGGTGCTCTCTCGCCAAGGGCCTGGTCGACATGGGCTGCCACGAGGTCGTGATCAAGGACACCTCGGGCCTGCTGAGCCCGCAAGCGACCTGGGAGCTCGTCACCGCGCTCAAGCAGATCGTGAAGGTGCCCATCGACGTCCACTCGCACTGCTCTAGCGGGATGGCCCCGATGGCCTACATGGCCGCGGTCGAAGCCGGCGCCGAGATTCTCGACGTCGCCATGTCACCGCTGGCCTGGGGGACGTCGCAGCCGGCGGCCGAGAGCGTCGTGGCCGCGCTCGAGGGCGGCGAGTACGACACAGGGTTGAACCTGGATGAGATGTGGGACGTCCAGGGCGACGTCGAGGCCCTCAAGCGCGAGCACATCGAGGACCTCAGCCCGGTTGCAGATCGTGTCGACGCGAGCATCCTCCGCTATCACATGCCCGGCGCAACTCTCGAGGACATCCACCGCCAGCTCGACGCACATGGCGCGGAGGCCCGCACTGATGACGTGCTGGAGGAGGTCAGCCGCGTGCGGCGAGAGCTCGGCTACCCGCCCCTGGTCGCGCCGCTGCGGCAGATGATCGCCACCCAGGCCGTCTACAACGTCATCGGCGGCGAGCGCTATGCAACCGTGACGCAGGAGCTGAAGGATTATCTGCAGGGCCTGTATGGCCGCCCGCCGGTGCCGGCAGACCACGAGCTGCGCCGGCTGGTCCTTGGCCGCGACGAGCCGATCACCATCCGGCCCGCGGATCTGCTCGAACCTCAGGTCGAGGCGGCGCGTCAGCAGCTGAGGAAGATGAACCTCGACACCAGCGATGACTCCGTGCTCATCCAGCTGCTGCTTCCGAACCTCGCCATCGGTTATTTGCGCGAACCTGCCCCGCCGGCCGCTGAGAAGAAGCGCCCCGTCGCGGTGAGCGCTGCTGACCCGCCGGACCCTGTGCCCGCCCCGGTTCCCGCGCCGTCCCATGCCAATCCCGGTCCGGCGGCCGTGTCGAACACCGCCGAGTTCGACGTCGAGGTGGATGGCGAGGTGTTCAAGGTCCGCGTCAGCGGCGCGGGCATGACGGTCGTACCCGGTGGGGGCACGGCCGCCGCTTCGCAGGCGCCGGCGGCGAGCCCCTCGGCCCCGAGGTTGGGCGAAGGCACCGTGATCGCGCCGATGCAGGGGCTCATCGTGAAGATCCCGGTCGAGCCCGGCGACGCCGTCAAGCTCGGCGATGTCGTGGCGGTGCTCGAGGCGATGAAGATGCAGAACGACATCGTCACCACGGTCGCCGGCACGGTGCGTGAGGTGTATGTCAAGGAGGGTGATGTCGTCAGTCCCTCACAGCCTCTGCTCGCGGTGGGATGAAGCACAAGCTCGAACATTTGAAGGAATGAAAAGCAAGCTTTTCAATAAGGTTTTGGTCGCCAATCGTGGCGAGATCGCGATCCGCGTAATGCGCGCGTGTCGTGAGCTTGGCATCGCGACCGCAGCCGTCTATTCGGACGCGGATCGAAATGCGATCCACGTCCGTTACGCGGACGAGGCACACCACATCGGCGGTGCAGCGCCTTCCGACTCTTACCTGCAGCTCGACCGGATCGTCAAGGTCGCGCACGACTGTGGCGCTGAGGCGATCCACCCCGGTTATGGATTCCTCTCGGAGAAGGCCGCGTTCCCGGATGCCTGCGATGCGGCCGGGATCAAGTTCATCGGGCCACCGGGCTCGGCCATGCGCGCACTGAGCTCCAAGCTCGCGGCCCGCAAGCTCGCGGTCGAGAACGGAGTGCCGGTGACGCCTGGAAGCGGCGCCATCACGGACCCGGCTGCCGCCGTGGCAGCCGCGAGGGAGATCGGGCTGCCGGTACTGGTGAAGCCGTCAGGCGGCGGCGGCGGCATCGGCATGAAGGTGGTCGAGTCGGAGGACGAGCTCGATGCCGCCATCGAGAGCAGCGCACAGGCGGCGCGCTCAGCGTTCGGCGATCCGACGATCTACATCGAGCGCTACGTGCGCAAGCCACGCCACATCGAGATACAGGTCATCTGCGACAACCACGGCAATGCGGTCCACCTCGGCGAGCGTGAGTGCTCGATCCAGCGCCGCCACCAGAAGATCATGGAAGAGACGCCGTCGCCCGCGGTTACTCCGGAGATCCGCTCGGCGATGGGCGAGGCTGCGTTGAAGGCGGCGCGGGCTGCGGGCTACGTGAATGCCGGCACCGTGGAGTTCATCTTCAGCGAAGGAGAGTTCTACTTCCTCGAGGTCAACGCGAGGCTGCAGGTCGAGCATCCCATCACCGAGGCGGTCACCGGCATCGACCTTGTCAAGGAGCAGATCAAGGTCGCCGCCGGTTTGGAATTGGGGTTCACGCAGATGGACGTCACGTGGACTGGGCACGCGATCGAGATGCGGATCAACGCCGAGGATCCAGTGCGCAAGTTCCTGCCCAATCCCAAGCGCATCACGCGGTGGGTCGCTCCCGCCGGGCCCGGTGTCCGCGTGGACTCGGGATTCGGCCCCAGCTCGGACGTGCCGCCGAACTACGACTCCCTCGTGGCCAAGCTCATCGTCCACGGGGCCGATCGCGCCGAGGCGATTGCCCGCGCTAGGCGAGCCCTACGCGAGTTCGTCGTGGTCGGGCCCGCGACCACGATCAGCTACCACCGCGCCATCCTCGACAGCCCCGACTTCCGCTCCGGAAACCTGAGCACGCGCTTTATCGACGATCACCCCGAGCTCGTCGACAGGGCGAAACAGCTCGCCGGCGAGGTGTCTCCATTCGATTACGGCCCCGATCCTCGCCACGTCGCCGCCGCCGCAGCCGCAGTGGCGGCCGTCGTGCACCGGACAACCTGAGCAAGCTGCCGCATCCTGCCCGGGGGCGGCCTTTCGAGGTCGTCAGCACGAAGGTCGCGGGGCGCTCAGGTCCATTTGTCATTCGAGACGATGTGATCCGGTTTCCGGATGGCGCCGAAGCCGTCTACACAGTGGTGACCAACCCCGACTCGGCCTTCGTGGTCCCCTATTTCGACAACCGCGACACCATGCTCGTCCGCCAGTGGCGCCACGCTTGGGAGGAATCGTCATGGGAGGTGCCGGCCGGAACCTTTGATGAGGGCGAGGACGCGATGACCTGCGCGCGCCGCGAGCTGGCGGAGGAGACAGGACTGATCGCCACGCGCTACACCTCGCTCGGCGTCGTGCATGGCGCCGCCTTCCTCACAGGGCGGGCGCACATGTTCATGGCGCAAGGCATCACGGCGTCAGAGCGCAATCCGGAATCCTACGAGCAGGACATGGAGGTGATGCGGCTGCCGTTCGTCGACGCACTACAGTCGGCGCTCGATGGGGGGATCGCCCATTCGGGCTCGGTCACATCGCTCGTGCGCGCCGCCCGCGCCCTTAAGTTGATCTAGCTGGAAGGAGTGGCGGTCGGCGAAGGCTGCGGGATCGGCGACGGGCTCGTGTCTCTGTGTCTGTCCCCGTGCGTGTCGGCGGGGCCCGAAAAGGTGAGGTCGTACTCCGCGGCGATGTTGCTGCCGCCCACGTCCTGGACGGTCGAGAGCACCACCAGCTTGTAGCTCTTGCCGGCCTTGAGGTCGAGGCCGTCGACGGTCACGGTGCGCTTGGCGTAGGCCGGCATGTTGCCGATCTGCTTGCCCTTGCTGTCGAGGATGATCACCCCTGCCGTCACCGTTTCCGGTTTGAGGTCGCTGTCGAACGTGACCTTGACCGAGGTCGCGGTGACATCGACGCTGACCACCTCGGCGGTGGCGCCGAGCGTCAGCACCGGCCCGGCGGCGGCCTGGTCGACGAGGAACTGCTGGCTTCCCTGGGTGCGCACCAGCGTCAGCGTCTCCTCCAACGACTTGACATCGAGGCTGTTGTGGGCGAGGACGATCCTGACCACGAACTGCGCGGTATCCGGATGGCTGCCGGTGATCTGGCCCGTCAGCACGTAGTACCGCGAGAAGCTCGGGTCGCCCGTGACCTGCAGATTCAGGCCGCCGGTCGAGCTCATGTATGCCTTCCTGCCGTTGTCGTCGAGGTAGGCGTTCGCGCGGTCGGGGTTGTCTTTGCGCGCCTTCATGAAAAGGTTCACAACCGAGGCGGCGGCGTCGAGCGGGGAGGTGGCCGGAGGCGCCGGTGTGGGCGCTGAGGCTGTGTAAAGCTCGCCGCTGCGGAAGTATGTGAAGGCGATACCGTTCGGCGCCCAGGCGGGCAGGTGAAAAGTCCCATCCGCAAGCTTGGTCTGGCCCGAGGCGTCGGGCCGCATCACGAAGAGGTTGACATCGCTGCCCAGCAGCACCTCATCTTGCGAGGACCAGCTCGGCTCCCCGGCCGGCAATGAAGTGGTGTTCCTGCCGCCGAGGTCCGCGAGCACGACCGCCTGCGCCCCGGAGTACATGACGCCCGTGCCGTCGGGCGACCAGCCCTGGAAGTGAGCGCCTGGCAATCCGAGCACGGTGCTCTTGCCGGTAGCGAGGTCGAGCACGCTCAGCGATTGGTCCAGCGCGTAGGCAAGGTGGGCGCCGTCGGGCGCGAACGAGATGGCGGTGGCGGTGCCCGTCGCGGGCAGTGCAGCGACCTTGCCCTGACCGCCGGGGCCGACGGTGTAGACGCCGTCGGCGGTGGCCCATTCCACACCGCTGGTGGCCCACCCGACGAGCACGGGCGCAGCGGCGGGTACGACCTCTGTTGTCGTCCCCTGGCCGATGGCGAGAATCTGGATGTTGCCCTTGCGGATGTACGCGAGCTGATCGCCGGCTGGGTTGATGGCAACCGAGCCGACGCCGTCAGGGGCGAGGACCGTCGGGTTGCCGCCGATCGCCGGCACCGACTCGAGCGCGCCCTTGCCGGTGACGAAGTACACAGTGGTCGAGTCGGGCGACCACAGCACGTTGGTGATGCCGTCAGGCATGCTCGCCAGCAGGTGCTGGTTGGTGAGCACAGTGGGCGGGGGCGTTGGCTTTACTGTCGGCGTGGGCGACGGGGACGGGGGCGGTGGCTGCGTCACGAATGTGATCGTTTTCGGTGCTGTGAGCGATTGGCCCGATGCGGTCTTGGCGCCGGGACCGATGGTGACCTGGTACTGCGTGTTGGGCGCCAGGTTGCCGGCGGTAGGCGTCACGGACAGCGTGTTCTCGTGCCATGAGAAAGCCACTGTGGTGGCCGGAGCGATCTGAACCGCGGCCTCGGTCGACCGGTGATCCATCGGCTGGTTGAACGTGACCTGGATGGGTTGCTGCAGTCGGACGGCGCTCTGGTTTGCGAGCTGGCTGCTCACGACCACCTGGTCCGAGGGGCCGGGTTGGTTTGTCGCAGTGAGCACGACCACCGCGCCGATGAGGATCACTCCCACCGCGGCGGTGGCCCAAACCATGCCGGTCGGCCCAAACACCTTGCGCCACCAGGGCGTGCCGCCTCCGCCCATGCCCCACGCCTGGCTCATCAGCCGGCGGCGCAGGTCGGACCGGAAGGCGTCGTCGAGCGGAGGCTCGGTCATACGAGCTTCGCGCAGGAGATCGGCCACGCGCCTCAGCTCCTGGTCCTGCAGGACGTCTTCGAGGTCGGGGTCGTGCGGCATGCTCATTCCGCGGGCCTCAAGCTGTCGGCCTCGTCGCGTAGCCGGCTCACGCCGCGGTGGATCAAGAGCTTGACCGCGCCTGGGGTCTTGCCCATCGCTACCGCGATGTCCTCGATCTTCATGTCCTCCTGGAACTTCAGCACCAGCGCGGTCTTCTGCTGGACCGGCAGCGCCTCGACCAGGGCCCAGATGCGGCGGATCTCGTCGCGGTGCGCGGCCTGCTCTTCGAGCGGCGGTTCCGCGATCGAAAGGTCGTGGAAGTCCTCGAGCGGAGAGGACGGCCGCAGGGTGCGGTAGCGGTCGGCGATGGCGTTGACCGAGATCTGGTACAGCCAGGCAGCAAACGGCCGCCCCGTGTCCTGGTATCGGGGCATAGCCTTCAGAGCCTTCATGAAGATCTCCGAAGTGACGTCTTCTGCCGCGGTTTGCTCCCTCACTCTTGAATACACGAACCTGTAAATCTGCTGAAAATGCCGGTCGTAGAGCGCCCCGAACTGACGGGGGTCCCGCTTGGCCTGTTCGACGAGCTCTCGCTCCTCGTCGCGCTGCGGATCGCTCACTGGCTCTTCAGCCTGTGCCCGTTCAAACGAGGGGTCGCCCGAACTGGTTACAGGGCAAAAGCAGGGGGCTCGGCGGCATTTAGCTGTCGATTATCGATGGGAGGGTCGGACAGTCTCACGACACATTCCGGTGCCACAGCATCTTGTAGCCCTCGTTGACGCAGCCACAACATCTGCTCGCATGGCGCCAGTTATAATCGCCGTGTCCCCCAGTGTCCATTGGGAGCCGGTGCCTCTATTGATCGAGCGATACTCTCCGCCTGCGATTCGGGCGGTCTGGTCCGACCAGCACCGGTTTGAGCTGTTCCTTCGCATCGAGATCCTCGCGACCGAGGCCTGGGCGAGGCTCGGCCGCGTCCCGGAGGACGCCCTGCCGAAGATCCGCAAGGCCACCTTCGACGCGGCCAAGATCGCCGAGGTCGAGGCCAGGGTCGGCCACGACGTGATCGCGTTTCTCACGGTCGTCAACGAGTCGATCGGCCAGCCCGAGGCTCGCCATGTCCACCTCGGCATGACCAGCCAGGATCTCAACGACAACGCGATGGCTGTGCAGATCGTCGAGTCGTCGAAGGCCATCGTTCGCGACCTGACCGCCGTGCGTGAGGCCGCGGCCGAGCTGGCAGTGCGCCATCGCAGGACGCTCATGGCCGGCCGCACGCATGGCGTGGTGGCGGAGCCAACAACATTCGGCTTCAAGGTCGCCGGCTGGGTCGCAGAGCTGGACCGCGCAATAGCCCGCCTCGTGCGCGCCACGGACGAAGTCGCGGTGGGCCGCATCAGCGGCGCTGTCGGCACGCATGCGACGGTCGATCCCCGTGTCGAGGAGTATGTCTGCGCAGAGCTCGGGCTCAAGCCCGATCCCGTCTCCACACAGGTCGTGGCGCGTGATCGTCATGCGTCTTTCATGTCGGCGCTCGCGCTGGCCGCGGGAGCCCTGGAGAGAATCGCGATCGAGATCCGCCACCTGCAGCGAAGCGAGGTCGGTGAGGCATTCGAGCCGTTCGGCGTAGAGCAGAAGGGCAGCTCAGCGATGCCGCACAAGCGCAACCCGGTGATGACCGAGCGCGTGTGTGGGCTCGCGCGGGTCGTGCGCGGACATCTCGTCACGGCGCTCGAGAACACCGGTCTCTGGCACGAGCGCGACATCAGCCACTCCTCAGCCGAACGCATCATCTTTCCGGACGCGTGCGCCGCAGTCGACTACATGGCGCTCGAGATGGCCAAGGTCCTGACGGGACTCCAGGTCAGGCCGGATCGCATGCTTCGCAATCTTCAGTTCGGTGGTGGCGTTGTGTTCTCACAGCGGGTGATGCTGGCCCTTCTCGACAGCGGCATGTCACGCGAGGATGCATATCTGGTCGTGCAGAAGGCCGCGATGAAAGCGCTCGACGAGGAGGGGCCGGGCTTCCGCGCGATCCTCGAGAAAGACGCCGAGGTCATGAGGCGGATCGGGGCCCGTCTCGACGAGGTATTCGATCCCTGGGCGGGCCTGGAGCACACGGACCTCGCGTACGAGAGGCTCGGCCTCGGGGTCCGGCGTTGATTGAGCATCGACTGGCTGGCTCGCTATCGTGAAGGCCCGATGATCGCGGGGGCGGCAGTCACCGAGACGGACCTTCCGCTCGAGCTCTTCTCGCGCGGCAAGGTCCGCGACACTTACGTGCTCGGTCCCGACCAACTGCTGATGGTCGCGACCGATCGCATCTCGGCTTTCGACCACGTGCTGCCGAACGGAATTCCCGACCGCGGCAAGGTCCTCACGCAGCTATCGATCTATTGGTTCTCGCAAACGCATTCCTTCCAGGAGAACCATCTCGTGTCCGGGATGGTGCCCGACCTACCGGCCGCTCTCCGCGATCGTCGGGACGAGCTCGCGGGCCGCTTCATGATCGTGCGCAAGGCGAAGCGTATCGACTTCGAGTGCGTGGTCCGCGGATACCTCGCGGGCAGCGCATGGAAGGAATACCAGGAGTCGCACACGCTTGCCGGCGAATCCATGCCGCCCGGCCTTCGCGAGAGCGAGCGGATGGCATATCCGACTTTCTCGCCCGCCACCAAGGCGGAGAGCGGTCATGACGAGAACATCACCTTCGTGCAGCTGAAGAAGGAGCTCGGCGACGAGCTCGCCACCAAGCTTCGCGACGCTAGTCTCGAGCTCTACAAATTTGCGTCGACCCTCGCTGAACGACGCGGGCTCATCCTGGCTGACACGAAGTTCGAGTTCGGCCTCATCGACGACGACCTGGTCCTCATCGACGAGGCATTGACCCCCGACAGCTCGCGCTACTGGGAGGCCGCGACCTATCAGATCGGCACCTCGCCCCAGTCCTACGACAAGCAGTTCGTACGCGACTGGCTCACTAGGTCCGGCTGGGACAGGGAGTCGGATCCGCCCCGCCTGCCTGACGACATCGTCGCGCAGACGCGCGAGCGATACCTCACCGCATACCATCGCCTCGTAGGCAAGCCCCTGTTTCCACCCAAGCCGCGGAACGAAAAGTGAGGGCTACCGCTCGAGTCATCGTCACGCCCAAGCCGGTCGTCAACGACCCCCAAGGCCTCACGGTGAAGCAGGGACTGATGACGCTGGGATTCCGCGAGGTCGAGGACGTCCGCGTCGGCAAGTACATCGAGGTGAGCCTGGAGGCCGAGACCATGCACGAGGCACGTGAACGCGTGGAAGCGATGTGCCGGCAGCTCCTGGCCAACCACGTCATCGAGGACTTTCATTTCGAGCTCGACCATGACGGCGGCAAGCACCGATGAAATTCGGTGTAGTGGTGTTTCCTGGAACGTGGTCCGACCGCGATTGCGGCTGGGTGATCGACCAGGTGGTCGGCGGGCAGCTCCAGTACCTGTGGCACAAGGACGCCGATCTCAAGGGCTGCGACTGTGTCATCCTGCCGGGCGGCTTTGCGTACGGCGATTACCTCCGCACGGGCGCGATCGCGCGGTTCGCGCCGGTGATGGAATCGATCGGAGAGTTCGCGGACCGCGGCGGCCTGGTTTGGGGCATCTGCAACGGGTTCCAGATCCTCTGCGAAGCAGGCCTTCTGCCGGGCGCTCTGATCCGAAACTCCTCACTCGAGTTCCGCTGCGAATGGACGCACGTGATGGTGGAACGCACGGACCTTCCATTCACATCCGCATGCGGTGAGCGGGATGTGATGCGTATGCCTATCTCGCACGGCGAGGGCAGCTACTTTGCCGAACCCGCGGCGCTCTCGCGGCTGGAGCAGAACGGCCAGGTCGTCTTTCGTTACTGCGACCCGAACGGCCGTGTCGTGCCCAGCGCCAATCCCAACGGCTCGCTGCACAACATCGCCGGCATCATCAACAAGCGCGGCAACGTGCTCGGGATGATGCCGCACCCCGAACGCTGCGCTGAGGCTGAGCTGGGCGGCGCCGATGGCGTCAAGCTGTTCCGCTCGGTGGCCGGCAATGCCATGAAGGTGCTGGTCTCTTGAGCCTGGGCATGGTGGACGATCGCAGGCTCAGGGAGGTCGCGCTGGTGCCCGACGAGTATCGCGTGATCGTGGAGAAGCTCCGGCGGCCGCCGAACGCGGTCGAGCTGGGGATGCTTGGGGTGCTGTGGTCGGAGCACTGCTCGTACAAGACTTCGAAGGCCTTGCTGCGGCGGCTGCCCTCCAGCGGAGAAGCGGTCCTCCAAGGGCCCGGTGAGAACGCGGGAGCTGTCGAGATCGGCCAGGGCTGGGCGGCGGTGTTCAAGATCGAGTCTCACAACCACCCTTCCGCCATCGAGCCGTACCAGGGCGCGGCCACCGGGGTCGGCGGCATCATCCGCGATGTCATCGCGATGGGTGCGCGGCCGATTGCGCTGCTCGACTCGCTGCGGTTCGGGCCGCTGCCCGGATCCCGCCGCCACTTCGACGGCGTCGTGGCCGGGATTGGCGGTTACGGGAACTGCATCGGGATTCCGACGGTCGGCGGAGAGGTCTACTTCGACGAGTGCTACGAGCAAAATCCGCTCGTCAATGCAATGTGCGTCGGGCTGGTTCGCGTCGACCGGCTCATGCGCGCCCGGGCGGAGGGCACCGGCAACAGCCTCATGCTCGTGGGCGCCGATACCGGTAAGGACGGCATCCACGGCGCGTCGTTCGCGTCGGTCGAGCTTGACGAGTCCAGCTCTGAGCGCCGTCCCGCCGTGCAGGTCGGCAACCCGTTTCTCGAGAAATGCCTGCTCGAGGCGTGCATGGATCTCGGCCACACCGACGCTGTGGTCGCTGTGCAGGACCTTGGCGCTGCGGGCTTGACGTCGTCGGTGGCCGAGTGCGCGGGCCGAGTTCCGGGTGCCGGGGCCCGCATCGATGTCGCGCTGGTGCCGCGGCGTGAGCGCGGGATGACGCCTTACGACGTGATGCTCTCGGAATCGCAAGAACGGATGCTGGTGGTTGTCCAGCGCGGCCGCGAGGCCGAGGTGGAGCGGATCTTCCAGACCTGGGACCTGACGTCGGCGGTCATCGGGGATGTAACCGACGACGGCCATCTGACAGTTTTCGACGGCGAAACGGTGGTGGCGCGCTTGCCGATCGATCTGCTCACTGACGGCGCACCGCTGCGCAGGTTGGCAGGTATCTCGCCCGAGCCGCCGCCCTCTTTGCATCTTGACTCGCTGCCACCGCTCGTCGATGCGGCTCAGTCGCTGCTGCGCCTGCTGGCGAGCCCGAATCTCTGCAGCCGCCGGCCGATCTTCCGCCGCTACGACCATATGGTCGGCGACTCGACGGTCGTCCCGCCTGGCGGCGACGCCGCGCTGCTGCGCATCAAAGGCACCCGTCTTGGTCTGGCGATGACGACGGACTGCAACGCGCGCTACTGCCACCTCGATCCCAACCTTGGCGCCCAGCACGCGGTCGCCGAGGCTGCCCGCAACATCGTCGCCACCGGCGCGCGCCCGCTGGCCGTCACCGATTGCTTGAATCTCGCAAACCCGGACCGCCCGGAGGTGTACTGGGAGCTGGAAGAGACGATCGCGGGCCTTGCCCAGGCCTGCCGGGCTCTGGAGGTTCCGATCGTGAGCGGGAACGTGAGCCTCTACAACGACTCCGAGGGCCGTTCACCGATACATCCAACCCCTGTCGTCGGCATGATCGGCGTCATCGACGACTACGGCCGCCGCCTGGAGGCGGGATTGCAGCACGAGGGCGACTTCGTGCTGCTGGTCGGATCGAGCCATAACGACCTCGGCGGCAGCGAGTATCTCAAGGTCGAGCACGGCACTGTGGCCGGTCGCCCGCCTGGGCTCGACCTGGCGCGCGAGGGCGCCGTCAACCGCCTGATCCTGGCTGCGGCCAAGGCCGGCCTGCTTCGCTCGGCCCATGACTGCGCAGAGGGAGGCATGCTCGTAGCGCTGGCCGAGTGCTGTTTGCTCGGCGGCTTGGGCGTGAGGTGTCCGGCGCTTCGTCCCGAACTTCCGCTCCGTCTCGACGCTGCGTTCTTCGGCGAGACACCCGCACGCTTCATCGTCAGCGCGCCATCCCGCGCGATGCCCGAGCTCCAGACCCTGTCGCGCCGCCACCACGTCGAGATCTCGCTGCTCGGCATGGCGGGAGGCGAGACGGTCGAGTTCGAAGGACAGTTTCGGCTGTCGCTCGCGGAGATGCGGCTGGCGTGGGAAGGAGGACTCGTCCGCTAGATGTGTGGGGTGTTCGGGATCTGCGCGGCGCGGGGCGTCGACGTCGCCAACATCACCTATTTCGGAATGTTCGCGCTCCAGCATCGGGGCCAGGAGTCGGCGGGCATCGCGGTGTCGGACGGCCAGTCGGTTCGCGTGCATCGAGGCATGGGCCTGGTCGCCCAGGTGTTCTCCCCGCAGACGGTTCGAGACATGGGCGAGGGATCCATCCTCGCGCTGGGCCATACGCGGTACTCGACCACCGGCTCGAGTCGCG